>Ga0307516_10001023_pt1 | contig 38802 bp, 39 predicted proteins | sample 19_EM_MG_FD_203310 | JGI IMG/M metagenome (GOLD analysis project Ga0307516, IMG submission 203310) | Populus trichocarpa ectomycorrhiza microbial communities from riparian zone in the Pacific Northwest, United States - 19_EM | ecosystem: Host-associated > Plants > Roots > Unclassified | place... | reverse complement strand
TCACCCGCAAGCCGGCCCAGGCACAAGCCTCGGCCAGCGGCCTGAGCCGCGACGAAGTGCGCGCTGAAGTGATCGCTGCCCGTGCCAACGGCCAGATCAACGTGTTCGACACCGAGACCGACCTGCGCGTGGCGCCCGCCGCCGTGCGCCAGGCGCCGACCGCTGTCGCGCAGCGCTGATCGCCAGGCGATCGGGCCATGTGAGCGGGGGCGCCAGACGCCTTCGCAAAAAGAAGGGCGAACCGATGGTTCGCCCTTTTTGCATTCGAAAGACGGGGCTTGGACGGCACGCTGTCGATCGGCATCAACGCCAAGCAGGTACCACAAACCGGCTTCAATCGTGGTCTTGGCCGCCGTCCGTCCGTCAGCTAGATTGCCTCGTGATCAAGCGAGGGAGAGTCTGGGCATGGCCACGCAGCAAGACGGCCTGAATGTCGAACACCGGGCAGGGGTGCTCACCTGCCCTCATGCGATGTGCGTCAAGACCGTGGCGGTGACGGGTGCGCTCGGGAGTTGGCTGCTTCCCATTGCCGTGAGCCTCGGCGCGGTCTCTTCGATGCAACCCTATGCCGTTGCTGGTCTGGCCGTGTGTGCGCTCTGCTGGTGTATTTCGCTGATCCTGGCTTGGCGGCTCTATTGCCCGTGGTGCTGCGAACGCCTGTTCTTTACCTCGGGCGTGGCCAACTCGCCGGGCTGGAAACAACTCGCTCGGCAGTTCGTCCCCTATGAGACCGTGGTCCACGGCAGGCTCTTGTGCCCGCACTGCCGCTCACGTTTCGCGCTGAGCGACCACTGAACCGTGCTTGCCGCCGCGGCGGTGCAGGCAACCATCAGCGTAGGCGATCCCCAAGCAGCCATCACGAGATCGGCCCAGCGTGGGTCATGGCGCTCATTCCTGTCGTGCCTGGTCGATCGCCTCACACAGCTGCCGCGCGCCTTGCACGAAGCGTGGGCCCATGCGGCCGATCAGGTCGCCATCGATCATCGCGAAGCGCTGGTGCTTTACAGCTTCGACGCCCGGAAAGCGCGGCCATTGGCCTTGTTCGGGGTGGTCGCTCGGTGCGCCGGCCATCGCGATGACCTGTGGGTTGCGCTGCACGGCGGCTTCCCAGCTGACGGTTGGCGTGAAGGTGGGCAGCTCGCCAAAGATGTTGACGCCGCCGCAGGCGGTGATGGCCTGGTGGATCAGGTGCTCGCGGTTGATCGTCATCAGCGGCTGGTGCCACAGCTGGTAGAAGACCCGCACCGGCTTGCGCGCGGCGTACTCGGCCTGCAACTGCGTCCATTGCTGCTCGACCAATTTCGCTTGTGCCTCGCCCCCTTCGGCCCGGCCGAGCAGTTGGCCGATCGTGCGCAGGCTGCGCGCCAAGTCGGCCACCGAACGGATCTCGCTGTCGAACACCGGCACGCCCATCGCCTTCAGCGGTGCGCGTGCGCGGTCAGGAAAGCCGGTGCGCCAGACGAGGATCAGGTCGGGCTTCAGCTTCGCAATCGTTTCGTGGTGCACCCCCACGGCATCGCCGACGATCGGCAATTGCTTCGCCTCGGCCGGATAGTCGCTGTAGCGGCTGACGCCGACGACCTGCGCGCCAGCGCCGATGGCGAACACCTGCTCGGTCAGGTGCGGGCCCAGCGTGATCACCCGCTGCGAGGGCTTGGGCAGGCTGATCGTGTGGCCGCTGTCGTCGACCACGCTGACAGGCTGGGCCACGGCACCACTGGCCAGCACGAGCCAGAGCGACAGGCTGACGAGCCGGCGCATCACACCGCCGCCGTCTTCGGCTCGTATTCGCAATACGAGCGCACCTGGCACGCCGCGCAGCGCGGCAGCCGTGCCTGGCAGACATAACGCCCATGCAGGATCAACCAGTGGTGCGCGTCGACGCGGTAGGCTTCGGGCACGCGCTCGAGCAACGCCTGTTCGACCGCCAGCGGGTTCTTGCCCGGCGCCAAGCCGGTGCGGTTGCTGACGCGGAAGATGTGGGTGTCGACCGCCATCGTCGGTTCGCCGAAAGCGACGTTCAACACCACGTTGGCGGTCTTGCGGCCGACGCCGGGCAGGGCCTCCAGCGCTTCGCGGTTCGGCGGCACCTTGCCGCCATGCTGCTCGACCAGGATGCGGCAGGTCTCGATCAAATGACGGGCCTTGGTGCGGTACAGGCCGATGGTCTTGATGTACGGCTCGACCCCCTCGACGCCCAGGGCCAGCATCTTGGCTGGCGTGGGCGCGACCGCAAACAGCGTGCGGCTGGCCTTGTTGACGCTGACGTCGGTGGCCTGGGCCGACAGCAGCACCGCGGCGAGCAACTCGAACACGTTGGTGAACTCGAGCTCGGTCTCCGGTTGCGGGTTGGCCGCCTTCAGCGTGGCGAAGAAGCGTTCGATCGTGGCCGGGGTCATTCTTGCGTTTCGTCGTCGCTGGGGGTTGGCGTGGGGGCCGGCGCCACGGCGCGCTGTGCGCGGGCCCGTGCGAGTGCGGCTTCGATGACCGCGCGCTTGCGGTCGATCACCTCGGGCTCGGTGTGCAGCGTCTGGTTCGGCAGGTCGGCCAGCTTGTGCGCCGCTTTGGCGGCCAGGCGCTCGTCGTTCTCGCGCTTGTCGCGCGCCACACGCATCTGGCGGAAGGCGTATTGCTCTCGTGCTCGCGTCGCCTGCTCGGCGCTCCAGGCGGCCCAGCCGGTGAGAGTGTCGGTGACCGGCTCCATTGCGATGCAGTCGACTGGGCACGCCGGTATGCACAGCTCACAGCCGGTGCAGTCGGCTTCGATGATGGTGTGCATCTTCTTCGGCGCACCGACGATGCAGTCGACTGGGCAGGCCTTGATGCACAAGGTGCAGCCGATGCACCAGTTCTCGTCAATCACGGCCACGCCGCGCGGGCCTTCGTGGCCGTTGTCGGGGTTCAGTGCGATGACGGGCTGGCCGGTCAACGTGGCCAGTCGGGCGATGCCTTCTACGCCGCCGGGCGGGCATTGGTTGATCGCTGCTTCGCCGACAGCGATGGCGGCTGCGTAGCCGTGGCAGTCGGGATAACCGCAGCGGGTGCATTGCGTCTGGGGCAGCGCGTCGTTCAGCGCTTCAGCCAGGGCGGCCTGCGCAGGGGTCAATGAGGTCGGCGCGGGGTGGATCACTGGCGGATTATCCCCAGCGACGGGGGCCGCCTTCGTCGCTGGGCGGCTGATTCCACCTGCGAAGGGTTGAGCGTGGTGGGTAGCCCGGGGATGCGTTCTCCGGCCCACGCTCGCGGGGCGACGTGCTTGGCATGCAACGGGCTCTCGGTCAGTGCCGTTTTGCGCTTGCCGATGTGGGGGCGACCGCGAATGGGGCCTGCGCCCGCATCCCCGAGCCACCCACCATGGAACCGTGGTGGCGTGCCTGGGCGTGCCACGCCACGGACGGTGTCTGCAGGGTGGCGGTGGTGCCCACGGGCGCAGGCCCCATTCGCGGTCGCCACCACGCAGCCGTGGTACCACGGTGTTGATGCGGCTGTCCGTCGCATGGCCCGACGGTGCCCCGCGAGCGTGGGCCGGAGAACGGGGGCACCGCCGCCGCGCTGCCGCCACGACCTCGGCGAGGACTTACTGGAATTGCCGCAGACCAACCAGCGAACGCTTCGCCGACGTCGGCGCTTCAGCTCACGGCTTGGCGCTCATCAGCCGCGCCACCATGCCTTCCGCCTTGATGTGATCGAACGCGTTGCGTGTGCGGGTGACGGTCTCGTCCGGCGTGCTGCGGCTGTAGGCCATGTAGATGCCGGTGGTCATTTCGTTGAGCGTCAGCACCTTTTCCAGCGCATTCGGGTCGACGTTGGCCTCCTTGCAGAAGCGGATCACGTCGTTGTCAGGCAGCGGCAGCAGATGCACCTTGCGTTCGAGCAGCATGCGCAGGCTGTCGTTGTTGCGGGCCGAGACGACGAGCTTGTCGAAGCCGCGCGACTGCAGGTATTGCTGGCGCACGTCGTCGCGCATCACGCCCACTGCGTAGGCCTTGGCGTCTTGCAGGTTGTGCACCACCACGTCGTCGCGGCCGCGCAGCTTGTACAGGTGGTATTCGATCCGCATGAACTCGCCCGCCCACTTGAACTGGGCTTCGCGGGCCTGCGTGCGGGCGATCAGGAAGATCAGCACGTTGGGCTCTTGCTGCGCCAGGTCATAGGCGCGCGCCCAGGGGTAGAGCGCCAGCTTGTAGTCGGTCAGCCCGGCGCGCTTCATCGTCGCCTCGACGATCTCGGTCGCGGGGCCGGTGACCTTGCCGCCACGCAGGTAGGTGTACGAAGAATCTTCGGTGACGACCTTGATGCCCTCGGCCCAGGCACCGGCGCAGCCGAGTGCCGCGAGCAGCACCGTCACGGATGCGAACAGGGAGCGAAACTGCATCGGACACCTCAGTCGTCGAATCATCATTCGGAAATCTGGTCGCGGCCCTGGCTCTTGGCGCGGTAGAGCGCCTGGTCGGCTTGGTGCAGCAACAGGTCGAAGTGGTCCATCGTGGCCGGGTCGAACTGGGCCAAACCAATGCTGAGCGTGACGCAGTCGCTGACCGCCGAGTCGCGGTGCGTAACCGCCAGCGCCTCCATGCGGCGACGCAGGCGCTCCGCCGCGGTGCGCGCCTGGGCTGCGTCGATGCCGGGCAGCAGCACGGCGAACTCTTCGCCGCCGATGCGGGCCACGACCTCGCCAGCGCGGGCGAAGTTGTCTTTCAGTGCCTCGGCCACCAGCTGCAGGCAGCGGTCGCCCTGGGCGTGGCCGTAGGCGTCGTTGTAGCGCTTGAAGAAGTCGACATCGCACATCAGCACGGTCAGCGGCTGGGCCAGGCGCTGGGCGCGACGGAATTCGATGTCCTTCAGCTCGTCGAAGTGGCGGCGGTTCGCCAGGCCGGTCAACGGGTCGGAACGCGACTGCTCTTCGAGCCGCTTGTTGGCGGCGCGCAGCTCGGCGGTCTGCTCGTCGACCAGCTCGGCCAGGCGGTCGCGGTGGGCGGCCAGGTCACGCTCGTCCTGCTTCTGCCGTTCGAGGTAGGTCGAGAGCTTGTGCTGCAGGTCGTTGACGCCGGTCTCCAGCAGCGTCAGCTCGTCGCCGCGCCGCGATTGCCTGTCCAGCCGCAGTGCGCGGCCCAGCGTGGCCGGTGTCAATTCTTCGAGATGGCGCGCGATGTAGCGCACGTGCACCGTGACCGAGCTGTTGAACAGCCACATGATCAGCCCGGCCAGCAGAAGCGATTGCACCAGCTGGGTCGTCACGATGTCCAGCACCTCGCCGCGCAGGCGTTCGCGCAGCACGCGTTCGTCGCCGACCAGCGTCAGGCGGCCCACCACCTCGCTGGCGCCCGGATACGGCTCGTAGGTCAGCTCGCGGGTGATGGTCGGCGTCATCGACGACACCGACTGGCCGGGGCGGTGTGATTCGAGCACCTCGGGCGCGCGGCCAGACTGCTGCACGCGCAGCTCGACCCGGCCCACCGAGGCCACCTGTGCCGCGCTGTCGAGCTGGGTTCGCAGGGCGTCGCGGTCCATCTCCCAGATGGCCTTGGACAAGGTGCGCTGGAAGACCTGGTCGATCAGCGTCAGCTCGGCGGTCATCGACGCGAGGTTGGCCTGCCAGGCCTGCCAGGTTCGCAGGGCTGCGGCCGCCAGCGTGAACACGATCCCGAACGCCAGCGTCGCGATCACCAGCCGACGGCCCAGCGAGCCGGCGCGTGGCGCAGGCGGGGTCAGGGTGGGCGGGCTGCTCAGGCCGGCTTCGAGCGGGGTGGACACGTGTTCAGGTCGTGAGCGGCTTCACAGCCACTTTTTCTTGATGGCGTCGTAGGTGCCGTTGCGACGGATGGTTTCCAGTCCCTTGCGGAAGCGTTCGACAGTCGCGTCGGGCGTCTTCGAGCTGAAGGCCATGTTCAGGCCGTCGTCGTTGGCCAGGTCGGGCAGCGACAGCACGCGTACCAGATTGGTTTCAGGGTCGTCACCGGCCTGGCGGGTCAGGTACAGCGCGTTCAGCTCGTTCGAGATCCACAGGTCGACGCGGCCGAGCTTGAGCTTCTCGTAGTTGAACTCGTACTTGTTGCTGGACTGCAGGTTCTTGCCCAGCACGAAGCCCTTGCCGACCAGGTACTGCTCGCCCGCGTCTTCGTTGACGGTGGCGATCTGGAACTTGCGGGCGTCGTCCAGCTGCTTGACGCCCAGGTTGCGGCCGGGACGCGAAAACAAGGCCCAGTGCGTCGGTGCGATCACGCCGACCCACTTGAAAAGCTTTTCTCGTTGGGGCGTGCGAGTGATCGAATAGATCAGCACGTTCTCTTCGTTCAGCGCGATGTCGTAGGCGCGTGCCCAGGGCATGCTCTTGATCTGCGCCTGCAGGCCGAGCTCCTTCAGCACCGCCTGGACCACCTCGGTGCTCAGACCGGTGATCTGCCCGCCCTGGGTCATGTTATAGGGCGGCAGCTCCTCGGTGACGATGCGCAGTTCGGCGTTGGTGGCGTGGGCGGCCAGCGTGCAAACGGCCAGCGCCGCCAGGCCAAGCTGGCGGAGGTGTCTGACGGCAATCGAGAACGGGCTCATGCGGTGGTGACCTGATGATGGCGCCGAGCCTGGGGAGGCAAGCGCGCTGCACTGGCTCGGGTGAGCCAGGCATACGTCAGGTATCGACCACTGCGGCGTGGAGTTGAGCGGTTAGCTCACGCTTTGATGCAGCTTCGGTGTGCACCGGTTGGCATGTATGCCAACGCTGAACAGCGGATCAGCTGGATCAGCTGGCTTTGCGCGTCCGCTTCGCCGCGGCCTTGGCCGCAGGCTTGGCGGCCGGCTTGGCCGACCGGGTCTTGGGCGTGGTGGCCGGGGCGTCACCAATGATCTCGCCGGGCTCGTTGAAGCGCTGGATGAAGGCGCGCAGCTCGGGGTAGACCTTCTCGCGCCAACGGCGGCCGGAGAAGATGCCGTAGTGGCCGGCGCCGACCACGTCGTAGTGGAACTGGCGCGTCTTCGGGATGCCGGTGCACAGCTCGTGCGCGGCGCGGGTCTGGCCGGCACCGGAGATGTCGTCCAGCTCGCCTTCGACAGTGAGCAAGGCACTGGCGGTGATGTCTTGCGGACGCACGTAGTGGCCCTCGATCTGCCAGGTGCCGTTGACCAGCGCAAAGTCCTGGAACACGGTTTTGATGGTGTCCAGGTAGTACTCGGCAGGCATGTCCAGCACGGCGTTGTACTCGTCGTAGAACGTACGGTGGCCTTCAGCGCTGTCGTCGTCGCCGCGAACCAGGTCGAGGAAGTAGTCGTAGTGCGAGCTGAGGTGGCGGTCCGGGTTCATCGCCACGAAGCCGGTGTGCTGCAGGAAGCCCGGGTAGACCTGGCGGCCCGCGCCGGGAAAGTGCGGCGGCACGCGGTAGATGACGTTGTTCTCGAACCAGCTGTAGCTCTTGTTCATCGCCAGGTTGTTCACCGCGGTCGGCGAGCGGCGGGCGTCGATCGGGCCACCCATCATCGTCAGCGTGCGCGGCGTGAACTCACCCGCGCTGGCCAGCAGCGAAACGGCGGCCAGCACCGGCACGGTGGGCTGGCAGACCGAGATCACGTTCACCTCGGGGCCGATGTGGCGGATGAACTCCTGCACGTAGTGGACGTAGTCGTCGAGGTGGAACGGGCCGGCCTCGGTGGGCACCATGCGGGCGTCGGTCCAGTCGGTGATGTAGACCTTGTGGTGCTGCAGCAGGCTCTTGACGGTGTCGCGCAGCAGCGTGCTGTGATGGCCGGACAGCGGGGCGACGATCAGCACGGTGGGCTGGGCCTTCATGTCCATCAGCGCGGTCGGGTCGTCGCTGAAGCGCTTGAAGCGGATCAGGCGGCAGAAGGGCTTCTCGATCGCGACCTGTTCCTGCACCGCCACGTCGACGTTGTCGACGTTCACGGTCTTGATGTCGAACTCGGGCTTCTCGTAGTCCTTCGCCAGCCGGTGCATCAGGTCGAGGCCTGCGGCCACGCGCTGCGACATCGGCAGATGGGTGAAAGGCGACAGCGGATGGCTGTAGAGCTTGGCCGAGGCACTGGCGAACTCGGAGAACGGCGCCATCAGCGCGCGTTGGGTTTCATACAGCTGATACAGCATGGGGAGGGCTCCGATGGGGATTCAGATCACTGTCAAACATCAGGGCACATCGTGCGCTGTCAAGGCTGAACCCAGGCTGACAAAACGTTTACAGGGCTATTGTGCATCGCAACATCGGCAGGTGCCTACGTGGATTCACGATCGGCATTCACCCGCATTAAACGCTTTGTGCGTTTGCACAAGCACCAGAAAAGGACGGTCGGCGTGGGGTTGTTCCATTTGGGCAGCTCGCAGCGGCGCTCAGCCGACGCCGGGCCGCCCCAAGGCGGCTGGGGACCCGCTTGGCGGGTGGCGGCGTATTTCGCTGCCGGGTGCTCCATTCAGCCGCCGCCGGGCCGCCCCAAGGCGGCTGAGCACCCGCCCCGCGGGTGGTGGCGTACTCGCCGCCGGGTGCCTCATCCCTAGCTCATCCAGAAAAGCACGACGGCCATGCGCTGGTCGGCCGGCTCGTCGCCGCCCCAGTAGGCGGTTGCGCTGTGGATCAGGTCGGCGCGGTAGACCAGCAGCCGGTTGAAGCGGTGGTCGACCGCCTGGTCCAGCACGAACAGGTCGGGCGGCACGAAACGTGTTTCCAGCGCCTCGACGAGGTTGTCGAAGCGGGCGGGCAGGGTGTTGCCGCCCAGTTGACCGTCCGGCAGGCGCACGCGGTAGAAGCCGGTGCCGCAGTGGTCGGGCACCTGCGGGTTCAGGTAGAGAACCGCGGCAAAGCGGCACAGGCGGCGGGCATCGGTGTGCGGGCGCGGGCCGGCGTCACCAGCGCCCACCAGCTGCACGCAGTTGTGGTTCAGCTGGTTGCCGGTGCCAGCCGCAGCGGTGACTGCGTACAGGCGCTTCTGGCCGGTCTGCGCCCGGGCCCATGTTTCGATCGGGTTGAGCTCTTCTGGCGTCAGCGCGGGCTGCGCGCGCCGGCCGGGCCAGCTCTCGGGGCGCTTGGGCGCGCCCTGCACCCAGTCCTCGCGTGCCAGCAGACGCTTACGCACGGCCATCGGGTCCGCCAGGGCGTCGTCAAGCACCCAGTAGTCCTTGCCCAACGTGGGCGGCCGGTAGATCAGGCGGTGCGCCTTGGGAGCCGGCGGGCGGGCGTGATGGAGCGGTGGGCTGACGAGCGGCATGGGTGCGATTGAAGCATGCCCGGCGCGGTGGTCAGGCGAGCGGCCGGATGCGGTAGGCGCAGCGGCGGCCGCCGGCCAGCACGTGCTCGGTGCGCTTGACTTCGACGTCAGGGCCCAGGCAGCGCTGGAACAAGGCCAGTTCCGAACGGCAAAAGCCTTGGCACTGTGTGGCCGCGGCGCAGATCGGGCAGTGGTCTTCGACCAGCAGCCAATCATCGCCGTCGGCCTGTGCGGTGGCCATGTAGCCTTCTTCGCTCCGGGCTTGCGCCAAGGCCTGCACACGCTCGTCCAGGCGCGCCAGCCCGGCCAGGCGGCGCTGGTACACCGATTCGGACTCGGCTTCGCGGGCGGCGATCAAGGTGTCCAGCGCCTGCGGGCCGAGATGCTCGGCGGCATGGCGCAGCAGTTGGACGGCAAGGTCGCCGTGCCGGTCCGGGAAGCGACCATGGCCGGCATCGGTCAGGCACCAGATTCGGCGCGGGCGGCCCACACCCTGGGCTTCGTCATGAAAGCTCACCAGCCCCTGCGTTGCCAGGGCCTGCAACTGCTTGTGCGCACCCATCGGCGTGATCGCGCAGGCGGCCGCCAGCGTGGCGGCGGTTTGCGGGCCGCGGCTCTTGAGCTGGAACAGCAATCGGTCGGGGGTGTTGGCAGCCATGGGCGTCAGGCGGTTGCGGAAGCAGCGGCTGGCGATTGTCGGGCCGCTTCGCTTCGCGCCCACTGCCACAGCGCCCAGGCCGCGCTGCCGGCGCACAGCGTGCCCATGGCCATCACGGCTCGCACGTTCCACAGCGACAGCGCGCCACCCGCGAGCGCTACGGCCACATTGGCAAAGCAGAAAATCGTCGTCAGCAGGCCCATCATGCGGCCCTGGCCGTGCTGCGCAAAGCGTGACGAGACCCAGGCCGGCATGAAGGCGTTGTAGACCGCCAATGGCATGCCAAGCAGGCCGATCGTGATGATGCCGGGCGTGTCGGGCAACAGTACCAACAGCCCCAGCCCTGCCGCACCGCACAGCGCGGCCAGTGCGGTGATGCGCAGTGGGTGGTCCACCGCCGGCAGGCGACCGGCGAGCCAGGTGCCGACCATCATCGAGGTGCTTTGCGCCGCGGTGATCCAGGCGATGCCGGTGCTGGTGAATCCTGCTTCGGTGACACACCACAGCGGCGCGTAGTCGTAGAGCGACGTCACGCCGCACATGTAGGCCATCTGCAGCAAGAACAGGCGGCGCAGGTCGCGGTCATGGATCAGCGGGCCGAGGGTCGAGCCTGCCATCGCGCTGTTCGCTGACGCGGGCGGCGTTGCGGGTGTGGCAGAGCCGGGTGCGCGGCCCCCCGGTACGCCCACCATGACCAGACCGATGCACCCGAGCAGCGCCACCGCGGCGATGGTGAAGGGCGCCGCGTCACCCCAGCGCAGCAGGAAACCGCCGAACAACGGGCCGACCAGCCAGCCACCGTACTGGAAGGCGTTCAGCCAGGCAAAGGCCTGCACACGGGTCTTTTCACCATGGTGATCGGCCAGCAGCGCGCGGGCGACGGCGATGTTGCCCTCGGTCAGGCCGGAGGCGAAGCGGGCGAGGACGAACAGCAGGTACCAGCGGCCCTCCAGCGCGCCGGCGGTCAGCAGGTTGAACACGGCGCAGGCCAGCAGGCTGACGACCAGCACCCGCCGCCGCCCCAGGCGGTCGGACAAGGGCCCGAGCACCAGGCTGCCCAGCAGGATGCCCGCGGGGTTGGCAGCGAGTGCGACGCCGAGCAGCCACTCGGGCGCCATGCCGGCGAAGTGCGTGAAGTCGTCCGCCGGGCCCTCGACGAAGATCGGCGCGAGGATCGGGTAGGGCATCGCCATGCCGATCGTGCACAGCAGCGTGACGGCACAAACGGCGACCAGCAGGCGCAGCGAGGCGCGATCAAGGCTCATGCGGCCACCGCGGCGGCAGGCAGCACACGCGCATAGCCGGGCCAGCCGCGGTGCCGCCATTCGTCCAGCGCGGTCCAGGCAAGCTTGATGCGGTGGTCGTCGCGCGACGCGGCCAGCGTCGGCAATGCGGCCTGCCAGTCTGCTTCGCTCGCCGGGCCGCCCAGGTAGACGGCCACCCAGTCCGGCCGCGGCCGCCCGATCGACAGCCAGGCGGCGAGCCATGCGCGCCAGACGCCGCGCAGCACCGCCGCGGCTTGCTCCACGTCGAGCCTGGCGTGCGGCAAGACCAGTCGCAGCGCGTGGCAACCGGTCACCAGGTGCAGCGCGGTGAAGTCACGGCTGCCGAGGTAGACCGCCAGCGAGGCCTCGGCCAGCGCCTCCAGCGTCAGTGCCGCAGCGCTGGGCGAGGCTTCGCCGCTGACCGCCTCATCGAAGCCGGGCAGGGCCGCGCACCGCTGCATGTCTTGCGCGATCGTGGTGTCCTGTTGCGCGGTGAAGGCCAGGTCGGGTCGGTCATCCAGCGTGGCCAGCACATCGGCGAGCCGGGTGGCCTGACCTTTCGTTTGCGCTGACAGCGCGGGGCCGAGCGCCGTGCGCTGCGTTTGCCAGGCGGCCAGCGCGTGGGCGATCTCGGCGGGGTGATCAGCGTCCAGCGCGTAGGCCAGCCGGATCACGCCGTGGAAGGCGGCCGTTTCGGCAGCTTCCAGCAGATGGGGCAGGTGACGCGCCAGCACCGCCGACAGGCTGTCGCGCTCAAGCTCTGCAGCGAAGTGCTGGGCAGCGCGCGCTTCGTCACTGTCCGGCGCCAGCTTGTCGAGCCTCGGCGCATGGCGCTGAACGTGAGCCTGCAGCGCTGCGGCCGGTGCCTGCAGGCGATGCAACGCCGTCAGCACCATCGGCAGGTGGTTGGACAAGCGCAGGCGGCCGGCGGGGTAGGTGGCGGCGTAGGCCAGGCTGGCGTCGAGGGCCAGCTGCAATTCCCGTGGTGTGGCGGTCATGGCGGTGTCTCCGATGCAAGGCATGGCCCCATGATGCCAAGTTCCGGCTATTAAATAAACCAATAGTTTATAAACTTGACTGGCGACAGGGCTTTGAAATCTTGACAGCGCTTGCATACCAGTGGGCGGATCACGATAAGACCAGTTTCGACCGCCTATCGCGGCGCTGGCCCCGGGCAGGAACGTTCAAAACGCGAAGAAACCGGTGTGTCCACCAGTGTCTGGGCCGTGGCAACGAGCTCGTTCCGGGTGTACATAACCGGTCCCACATTGGTATTAAAGAGGAGAGGTGAACATGCAGACCCGCCGTTTCATCCTGACCTTCGCTGCCGCCTGTCTCGGCAGCATGCTGGCCTGGCCAGCACAGGCCAAATCCATGCCGTATGGCGGCAAGCCGGTGCTCGTGCCCGGCATCGTGCAGGCCGAAAACTTCGACCTCGGTGGCGACAACGTTGGCTACCACACGAAGGACAACATCAACCACCTGGGTCAGTACCGCCTGACCGAGGGCGTGAGCCTTGAGAAAAGCACCGATACGGGTGCGGGCTACAACGTGGGCTGGGCGCGTGCCGGCGACTGGTTGAACTACACGATCAAGGTCGACCAGGCCGGCACCTACACGCTGCAAACCCGCGTGGCCTGCCTGGGCCAGGGGGGCAGCTTCCACTACAAGCTCGACTTCGTCGATGCGACGCCGCAGCAGACCATTCCCGACACCGGCGGTTGGCAGAACTGGGTCACGTTGACGACGACTGTCCATCTGCCGATCGGCCGCCACGTGCTGCAGCTGCATGAAGACACGCCGGGCGCCGACGGCAGCGGCGACGTCGGCAACTTCAACTGGATCAAGATCAAGAAGGGCGGCTCCGGCGGCGACGGGCGGCAGAAGATCCTGAACTTCCTGAGCAACACCTCCGGCGTGGCCACGGTGGTGGGCATCCACAACAAGTACTCGAACACGCCGCACAGCTACACCGACGAAAACGATGCGATCGCCGGACGGCCATCCGCCCTGTGGGGCGGCGACTTCCTGTTCGGCGACCAGGTGCAGTACCGCTGGACGATGATCGGCGAGGCCAAGACGCAGTACGCCAAGGGTGCGCTGGTGACGCTGACCTACCACGCCTGCTCACCCAAGCGAGACGAGTACTGCTCGTGGGACGACATCGGCGGCAACAACCACGCGCAGCTGACCAACGAGGAGTTCCGTCAGCTTACGACGCCGGGCAACGGCCTGTACAACACCTGGATCAGCCGACTCGACACCCTGGCCACCTACTTCCAGGACCTGAAGGACCACGGCGTGGCGGTTGTCTTCCGCCCGCTGCACGAGATGAACCAGTGCGTCTTCTGGTGGGCGTGCCACACGGGCGCCAACGGCAGCGCGCGGCTCTACCAGATCACCCACGACTACCTGACCAACACCAAGGGGCTGACCAACATCGTCTGGGCCTGGAACATCCAGGACTTCTCGGACATGCCCAATGACTTGTACAAGTACGACCCGGGTGCCAGCTACTACGACGCGGTGACGCTGGACATCTACGAGAGCGCGTTCCGGCAGGACTTCTATGACGCGATGGTCAACTTCGCGAAGGGCAAGCCGATCGCGGTGGGCGAAGTGCAGTACATGCCAACGGCTGACAAGCTGAAGCAGCAGCCGAAGTGGACCTGGGTGATGCAGTGGTCCGACTTCATCTACGACAACGACCACATGATTGCCAACCTCTATTCGGCGCCGAACGTCACGACCTTGGACGAGATGCCCGGCTGGTGAGTGCCTCGACCGGGCCCGCGTCAGGCGGGCTCGGCGTCAACCGACGTTTTGCCAGCCGGCGTTCTGCAGCACCACCCGGTAACCGTCGTGGTCTGCGAAGCTGCGGCCTCGTTCATCCCAGTACGGGTTGAACGAGGGCACGGGCTGGAAGCCGACGGCGAGCATGCGTTCGCAGCCTGCCTGCCACTCGGCGGTGTCGGGCAGGTACAGCACCACCAGGTCCTCGGGCGTTGGCGTCGGTGGGACCGGGTGGATGTTCGACCGGGTGAACTCGAAATGGTGGCCGGCGCCCGGCTGGCCCAGCATCACGCCGTCGAAGCCGTCATGGTCTTCGAACCTGCCCAGCTCGGTCAGGCCGAGCCCGTCGCGGTAAAGCTCGACGCTGCGAGCCAGGTTGGTGACGGGGCGCGCTATCCGGAGGTGAGGGAGGTGCGACGACATGGCAAGAGGACACGAGGCGGAAAGCGCCATCATGCCGTGTCACTGCGAATTTAGAAACATGCAGTTTATAAACTGAGCCGGGTAAAGGGCCTTGCGGCCCTTCTTCACACCGCCCGAGGTCGATCAGATCACCTTGGCAATGCACTCGGCGACGTAGCCGATGTTCTTGTCGTTCAGCGCGGCCACGCAGATACGACCCGAGTCGACGCCGTAGACGCCGAACTCGCTGCGCAGGCGCTCCATCTGCGGCTTGGTCAGGCCCGAATAGCTGAACATGCCGCGCTGGGTGTTGATGAATGAAACGTCCTGCTTCACGCCGGCGGCCTTGAGCTTTTCGACCAGCGCACCGCGCATCGCCTTGATGCGGTTGCGCATGCCCGCCAGCTCTTGCTCCCACTGCGCACGCAGCGCCGGCGTGGTCAGCACGGTGGCCACCACCTGAGCGCCGTGCGTCGGCGGGTTCGAATAGTTGGTGCGGATGACGATCTTCAGCTGCGACAGCACGCGCGAAGCTTCTTCCTTGCTCTCGCAGACCACCGACAGCGCACCGACGCGCTCGCCGTAGAGCGAGAAGCTCTTCGAGAACGAGGTCGAGACGAAGAAGTCGATGCCCGATTGCACGAAGCGGCCGATGACCGCGCCGTCTTCGGTGATGCCGTCGCCGAAGCCCTGGTAGGCCATGTCGAGGAAGGCGACCAGCTTGCGCGCCTTGACCGCCTCGATCACCGCGTCCCACTGGGCGTTGCTGATGTCGTAGCCGGTCGGGTTGTGGCAGCAGGCGTGCAGCACGACGATGGTGCCGGCGGCGGCACTGTTCAGCGCGGCCAGCATGCCCTCGAAGTTGACGCCGAGCCTGGCAGCGTCGTAGTAGGGGTAGCTTTCGACGGTGAAGCCGGCGTTGGTGAACAGCGCGCGGTGGTTTTCCCAGCTCGGGTCGCTGATCAGCACCTTCGCGCCCGGGTTGACCTTCTTCAGGAAATCAGCGCCAACCTTCAGGCCGCCGGTGCCGCCCAATGCCTGAACCGTGGCCACACGACCAGCGGCGACGAGCGGGCTGCCCTCGCCGAAGACCAGGCCCTGCACGGCCTTGTCGTAGGCGGCAATGCCGTCGATCGGCAGGTAGCCGCGGGCGCTGGCCGCTTCGGCCATCTGCGCTTCGGCGGCCTTGACGCAGGCCAACAGCGGCAGTTTGCCGTTTTCGTCGGTGTACACGCCGACGCCGAGGTTGACCTTGGCGGGGTTGGGGTCGGCATTGAACTGCTCGTTCAGGCCCAGGATCGGATCACGGGGGGCCATTTCGACGGCGGCAAACAAGGACATCGCAAAGCTTCCTGAAGGGACGGTGGCAGTAGGGCGCGCAGCTTGCCCCGGCAAAGACCGCGTGGCTGCGCTACGCTGCAAGGTTCGATGCGCAGAGCAAGTCCGCTTGCAGCGGCGCCGATTTTAAAGGTTCATTCAGGGATAACCCCATGCCGGAAATTTCTGAGGTGATGCCGGAAGTAGACGCCAACGAAACGCCTGAAGGCGAATTCGTCCACTACCCCGACTCGCCGTTTCAGCTCTTTCAGCCCTATCCGCCCGCCGGAGACCAGCCCACGGCGATCACGCAGCTCGTCGAAGGAGTGAATGACGGCCTGGCCTTCCAGACGCTGCTGGGCGTGACGGGCTCGGGCAAGACCTTCACGATGGCCAATGTGATCGCGCAGCTGGGCCGGCCGGCGATCGTCTTCGCGCCGAACAAGACGCTGGCGGCGCAGCTGTATGCCGAGTTCAGAGAGTTCTTTCCAAAGAACGCGGTCGAGTACTTCGTCAGCTACTACGACTACTACCAGCCAGAGGCCTATGTGCCGCAGCGCGACCTGTTCATCGAGAAGGACTCGTCGATCAACGAACACATCGAGCAGATGCGCCTGAGCGCAACGAAGAGCGTGCTGGAACGGCGCGACACCATCATCGTGGCCTCGGTCAGCGCGATCTACGGCATCGGCAAGCCCGAGGACTACACGCAGATGCGCTTCATCGTGCGGGTAGGCGACAAGATCGGCCAGCGCGACGTGATCGCGCAGCTGATCCGCATGCAGTACACCCGCAACGAGACCGACTTCTCGCGCGGCACCTTCCGTGTGCGCGGCGACACGATCGACATCTTCCCGGCCGAGCATTCCGAGCTCGCCGTGCGCATCGAATTGTTCGACGACGAGGTCGAAACCTTGAGCCTGATGGACCCGCTGACCGGCCGCATCCGGCAGAAGGTACCGCGCTTCACGATCTATCCGTCCAGCCACTACGTGACGCCGCGTGACCGCGTGGTCGCGGCGATCGACACGATCAAGGCCGAGTTGCGCGAGCGGCTCGACTTCTTCGTCAAGGAAGGCAAGCTGGTCGAGGCGCAGCGGCTGGAGCAGCGCACGCGCTTCGACCTCGAGATGCTGCAGGAGGTGGGCCACTGCAAGGGCATCGAGAACTACACGCGCCACCTGTCGGGCGCGGCGCCGGGCGATCCGCCGCCGACGATGGTCGACTACATGCCGAAGGACGCACTGATGTTCCTGGACGAAAGCCATGTGCTGATCGGCCAGTTCGGCGGCATGTTCAATGGCGACCGGGCGCGCAAGAGTGTGCTGGTGGACTATGGCTTCCGCCTGCCGAGTGCGCTGGACAACCGGCCGCTGAAGTTCGACGAGTTCGAGGGCAAGATGCGGCAGGCGATCTTCGTCTCGGCCACACCGGCGGCCTATGAGCAGCAGCACGCCGGCCAAGTGGTCGAGCAACTGGTGCGGCCGACAGGCCTGGTCGACCCGATCGTCGAAGTGCGGCCGGCCACGCATCAGGTCGACGATGTGCTGCAGGAGATCCGCACCACCGTCGAAGCCGGCGAGCGTGTGCTGATCACCACGCTGACCAAGCGCATGGCCGAGCAGCTGACCGACTACCTGAGCGACAACGGCGTCAAGGTGCGGTACCTGCACTCGGACATCGACACGGTCGAGCGGGTCGAGATCCTGCGCGACCTGCGCCTGGGCGTCTTCGACGTGCTGGTCGGCATCAACCTGCTGCGCGAGGGGCTGGACATCCCCGAGGTGTCGCTGGTGGCGATCCTCGACGCCGACAAGGAAGGCTTCCTGCGGGCCGAGCGCAGTCTGGTGCAGACGATCGGCCGCGCGGCGCGCAACGTGAATGGCCGCGCGATCCTGTATGCCGACAAGATCACCGAGTCGATGCGCAAGGCGATGGACGAGACCGAGCGCCGGCGCAACAAGCAGATCGCCTTCAACGCGGAAATGGGCATCGTGCCGCGCGGCATCCGCAAGCAGGTCAAGGAGCTGATCGACGGCGTGGTGGCCGAGAAGTCGGGCAAGGACGATCTGCGCTTTGCGCAACAGGCAGCCGAGGTCGAGGCACTGAGCGAGAAGGACCTGGGCAAGCGCATCAAGGCGCTGGAAAAGCAGATGCTCGAGTTTGCGAAGAGCCTGGAGTTCGAGAAGGCGGCCCGCGTGCGCGATCAACTGGCGCTGCTGCGCGAGCAGGCTTTCGGCGCAGGCGGCGCGCACGACTCCAACGTGGTCCCGCTGGTGGGCGGGCGTTGACTCTTCAGCGGGTGAGCTGCGGGCAGCCGTGCGCCCAGCTCTTGCAGCCGGGCAGGTAACGCTCGAGCAGGCGCTGCGGCGACCCTTTGTCCTTGACCTCGGCAAAGGCCTTGCGCAGCTTGGCCACCAGCGCCGGGTCGGCGCCTTTGCCAAAAGCAAAGTAGTAGCCGCCATCGTCGACCAGCATCACAGTGCGTTCGACCTCGGCCCCCGACAGGCCGTGCTGCTTCATGCGCCAGGCAATGCCGAATTCGTTGGCGACGACGAGGTCGACCCGGCCAGCCAGCAGCAGGCGGATCGTCGTGTCGCCATCGCTGACCAGCTGAAGCAGGTCAGGGTCGACGATGTCGAGCTTCAGCATCAGGTCGGTCTGCGCATCGCCGCGCACCGTGGCGACGCGGTACCTGCGAACGTCCTGCAGAGAGTCCACCCGCATGTCGGTGCGGTTGCTGAGCTTGTAGAAGTAACCCTGGTGTCGGGCGAACGGGCCTATCCATTCATATTGTTGCTCTCGCTCGGGCGTGCGCGAAATCGTGTAGATGAGCGTGTTGGGCTCTTGCCTGACATGCAGCAGCGCGCGGGGCCAAGGCAGGAACTGGATGTGATAGTCCAGCCCGGCCTGTTGCAGCACCTCACGCAGGATGTCCGTGGCGAAGCCGGAGGCGGCTTCGCCGTCGAGCATATTGAAGGGCGGGGCGTCGGTGGTGACGATCTCGATTCGCGTGGCCTGCGCGGGGCCGCACAGCACCAAGGACAGCAGGCAAGCGAGTAGTGGGCGCATCATCGTGAACCGGGAAGCCCTGGCGCGAAGCCTGAGGCCCTGCAAGTTTATGGCTGCTCATGCCGCCGACAATGACAAGCCGATGTCGCATCCCAAGAATCGCAGCCACTTGTTGGTACCCCTGAGGCACTCTGGAACGGAGCACAGCGCATGACGGCCGCCAAGCCCATCCGCGTGGTGATGGTTTGCACCGGCAATATCTGCCGCTCGCCGACGGCTGAAGCCGTGCTGCGCTCGTTGGCCGAGCAGCGCGGCCTGGGCGACCGGCTGATCGTCGACTCGGCGGGCATCGAGGCTTACCACGTCGGCGCGCCGCCCGACACCCGCTCCCAGGAGCACGCCCGACGGCGCGGCTACGAATTGGCGGCGTTGCGGGCCCGGCAGGTCGGTCCGTCTGATTTCGACGGCGGCACCGACTGGCTGCTGGCGATGGACCGTTGGCACCTGGCCGCGCTGAAGCGCCGCTGCGCACCGGTCCGCCACGGTTCGCTGCGCCTGCTGATGGATTTTTCCGGCAAGGCCGGGATCGAAGTGCCGGACCCGTACTACGGCGGCCCGACGGACTTCGAACGGGTGCTCGACCTCGTCGAAGCCGGCTGCGAAGGCTTTCTCGAGGCCTTGTCAAAACAGCAAGCAGGCCCCATCTGAGCCCTTCCGGTGGCTTCGTGCTGCCAACGCCGGCAACAATGTGTTTACACGGCGACGCTGAATCGATGCTCGACAAAAACCCTCGGTCCTGGCTATAATTGAGCAAAACAGTCGGACTCTGCCGCGGGTTAACCCGGTAGTACCGGTACGGTTCCAACCCATTTGGCCGATTTGGCCGCAAAGAGTTTTGAGGCCGCCGCGCGAGGGTGGTGACTGACGAGCTCTCAGCAGGAGAACCCTATGCGATTGACCACCAAGGGCCGCTTTGCGGTCACCGCCATGATTGATCTGGCGCTGCGCTCGAACAACGGGCCCGTGGCGCTGGCGGCGATCAGCCAGCGCCAGCAGATTTCCCTCTCGTACCTGGAACAGCTGTTTGGCAAGCTGCGCCGTCACGAGCTGGTGGAAAGCACCCGCGGCCCCGGCGGCGGCTACTCGCTCGGCCGCAAGGCCGAGGAAATCAGCGTCGCCGACATCATCGTCGCTGTCGATGAACCGATCGACGCCACCGGCTGCGCCGGCAAAGAGAATTGCATGGGCGACGATGCCGGTCGCTGCATGACGCACGAGCTGTGGGCCAGCCTGAACACCAAGATGATCGAATTCCTCGACTCGATCACCTTGCGCAAGCTCGTCGACGATCAACTCGCCAAGGGCGTGTCGATCGAAGAAGCGCCCATCAAGCGCGCAATCTCCAGCCAGCCAGTCGTCAAGCCGATCAAGATCACCGCTCCGAACTCGGTGTTTGCGCTCGGGAATGCGTTCTCGAAGTAAGCAGTTAGGAAACCAGAAGCCATTGCCATGGACATGACTCCGCATTTCCCGATCTACATGGACTACGGCGCCACCACGCCGGTCGACAACCGCGTGGTGGACGCGATGGTGCCTTGGTTGCGCGAGCACTTCGGCAACCCGGCATCTCGCAGCCACGCCTGGGGCTGGGAAGCGGAAGAGGCCGTGGAAAAGGCTCGCGGCGAGGTGGCGGCGTTGATCAACGCCGACCCGCGCGAGATCGTCTGGACCTCGGGTGCCACCGAGTCCAACAACCTGGCGATCAAGGGCGCGGCGCACTTCTATGCCCAGACCAAGGGCAAGCACATCATCACCGTGAAGACCGAGCACAAGGCCGTGCTCGACACGGTGCGCGAGCTCGAACGTCAAGGCTTCGAGGCGACCTACCTCGACGTGCAACCCGACGGGCTGGTCAATTTCGAGGCCTTCAAGGCCGCGATCCGGCCCGACACGGTGCTGGCCTCGGTGATGTTCGTCAACAACGAGATCGGCGTCATCCAGGACGTGACAGCGCTGGGCACCCTGTGCCGCGAGAAGGGCGTGATCTTCCACGTCGACGCGGCGCAGGCCACCGGCAAGGTCGAGATCGACATGACCAAGCTGCCGATCGACCTGATGAGCCTGGCTTCGCACAAGTCCTACGGCCCGAAGGGCATCGGTGCGCTGTACGTGCGTCGCAAGCCGCGCGTGCGCCTCGAAGCGCAGATGCACGGCGGTGGCCATGAGCGCGGCCTGCGCTCGGGCACGCTGGCTACGCACCAGATCATCGGCATGGGTGAGGCATTCCGCATCGCCCGCGAAGAGATGGCGGCCGAGCTGCCGCGCATCCGTGCGTTGCATCAGCGCCTGATCGATGGCCTGTCGGGCATCGAGCAGACCTTCATCAATGGCCACCTCGAACAGCGCGTGCCGCACAACCTGAACGTCTCGTTCAACTATGTGGAAGGCGAATCGCTGATCATGGGCGTGAAGGGCATTGCGGTGTCTTCCGGCTCGGCCTGCACCTCGGCCAGCCTGGAGCCCAGCTACGTGCTGCGTGCCCTTGGCCGCAGCGACGAGCTGGCGCACTCGAGCCTGCGCATCACGATCGGCCGCTTCACGACCGAAGAAGAGATCGACTACGCCGTGTCGACGCTGAAAGAGCGCGTCGCGAAGCTGCGTGAGCTGTCCCCACTGTGGGACATGTACCGCGACGGCGTCGACATCTCAGCCATTCAATGGGCCGCGCATTGAGGGAAAGCGCGCCCCGCGACCAATGATCCAGGAGTACCACGATGTCTTACAGCCAGAAGGTCATTGACCACTACGAAAACCCCCGCAACGTTGGCAACTTCGACAAGGGCGACGAAACGGTTGGCACCGGCATGGTCGGTGCGCCGGCCTGCGGCGACGTAATGAAGCTGCAGATCAAGGTCAACCCGGCGACGGGCCTGATCGAAGACGCGCGCTTCAAGACCTACGGCTGCGGCTCGGCCATCGCGTCGAGCTCGCTGGTCACCGAGTGGGTCAAGGGCAAGACGCTGGACCAGGCGCTGACGATCAAGAACACCCACATCGCCGAAGAATTGGCGCTGCCGCCGGTGAAGATCCACTGCTCGATCCTGGCCGAAGACGCGATCAAGGCGGCGGTGGATGACTACCGCTCGCGCCACGACGAGAACGAAGCCGCAGCAGTGGCCACCGAACAGGCGAGCTGAACCGATGGCGGTCACCTTGACTGAAGCGGCGGCCCGTCACGTCACGCGTTACCTGAGCCGCCGCGGCAAAGGTGTGGGCGTGCGCCTGGGCGTGAAGACCACCGGCTGCTCGGGCTTGGCCTACAAGCTCGAGTACGCCGACGACGTGGCGCCTGAAGACGTGGTCTTCGAAGACCATGGCGTGAAAGTGCTGATCGACCCGAAGAGCCTGCCCTATATCGATGGCACCGAGCTCGACTTCGTGCGCGAAGGCCTGAACGAAGGCTTCAAGTTCTACAACCCGCGCGAGAAAGACCGCTGCGGTTGTGGTGAGTCGTTCCGCGTCTGAAGAAAGCCGCGTAACGCTTCGCTGACAATGGCCCCCTTCGACCGGGCGCGGTGCTGAACAGGCCGCGCCTTTTTCATGTTCTGCCCGCGACCATGTCTTCCCGCGAGATCCTGATCCGCCCCGAGCGGCCCGACCACCCGCAGGTGGTGGCGATGCTGGCTGAGCTGGATGCCTACCTGGCCTCGCTCTACGAGCCCGAGGACAACCACATTCTCGACGTGCAGGCGCTGCTGGCACCCGAGATCGATTTCCTGGTCGCCGAAGAGCAGGGCGGTTTGATCGGTTGTGGCGCCACCCGCCGCATGCCGGGCGAGCCGGAAACCGCCGAGCAGCGCTACGGCGAGATCAAGCGCATGTTCGTGCACCCGGCCGCACGTGGCCAGCGCATCGCGCAGCGCTTGCTGGCGCAGCTGGAAGCGCGACTGAAGGCTGACGGCGTTTCGCTGGCGCTGCTCGAGACGGGGAGCGACCAGCATGAAGCGGTGCGCCTGTACGAACGCAGCGGCTACGTCTTGCGGGGCGCCTTCGGCGGCTACCCCGACAACGGCTTGTCGCTGTTCTACGAAAAGCAGCTGTGAGCGCAGCCGAGTCCCTGCCGGCCATGAAGCTCGACGACGACGACTTCACGTTGTTCGGCTTGCCGCAGCGTTTCGCGCTCGAGCGTGCCGAGGTCGACCAGCGCTGGCGCTCGCTGCAAGCCCAGGTCCACCCCGATCGTTTCAGTGCGCAAGGCGCCGCGTCCCAACGCCTGGCGATGCAATGGGCCGTGCGGGTGAACCAGGCTTATCAACGGCTGAAAGACCCGCTCGCGCGGGCTGCCTACCTGTGTGAGCTGCGCGGGGCACCGATCAACGCCGAGCGCAACACCGCGATGCCTGTCAGCTTTCTCGCCCAGCAGATGCATTGGCGCGAGGCGTTGGACGAGGCGGAGGACGAGCCGGCCGTCCAATCGTTGGACGATGCCGTGGCCGCGCGAGAGGCTGAACTGCTGGACGACGTCGCGCGGGCGCTGGACGAGCGCAACGATGCCGCCGCTGCGGCCGACAAGGTGCGTGCGCTGATGTTCGTGCACCGCTTTCGAGTCGACGTGAACCGCCGGCTCGAACAATTCGATCTTTGAACCATGGCATTGCTACAGATTTCCGAACCCGGCCAGTCGCCCGATCCGCACCAGCGGCGCATCGCGGTCGGCATCGACCTGGGCACCACCAATTCGCTGGTCGCGGCCGTGCGCCACGGCCTCGTCGAGTGCCTGCCCGATGCGCAGGGCCGCACGATGCTGCCGTCCATCGTTCGCTACCTCGAAGGTGGCAAGCGTCAGATCGGCCATGATGCTGCGGCCGCGCAGGCCGACGACCCCGAACACACCATCGTCTCAGTCAAGCGACTGATGGGCCGCGGTCTGGCCGATGTAGCCGGCCGCGCCAAGCTGCCGTACCGTTTCGTCGACCACCCAGGCATGGTCGCGATCGGCACCCGCCAAGGCGTGAAGACGCCAGTCGAAGTGTCGGCCGAGATCCTGGCCACGCTGCGCCAGCGCGCCGAAGACAGCTTCGACGACGACCTGTTCGGCGCCGTGATCACGGTGCCGGCCTATTTCGACGACGCCCAGCGCCAGGCCACCAAGGATGCAGCGCAGCTGGCTGGCATCAACGTGCTGCGGCTGATCAACGAGCCCACTGCGGCGGCCGTGGCCTACGGACTGGAAAACGGCAGCGAGGGCCTGTACGCGATCTATGACCTGGGCGGCGGCACCTTCGACATCTCGCTGCTGCGCCTGCAGCGCGGTGTGTTCGAGGTGGTGGCAACGGGCGGCGACGCCGCGCTGGGCGGCGATGATTTCGACCACGCGCTGGCCGACTGGGTGGCGGCGCAAGCCGGTGTCGAGCCGCAATCGCCGCACGAGCGCCGCGCCTTGCTCGTGGCCGCTCGGGCGGCCAAAGAAGCATTGACCGATGCCCCGCAGGCCACGCTGCGCTGCACCGTGGCAGGCCGCGAGTTGGCCCAGGTGGTGACGCGCGAGCAGTTCGACGCGGCGACGCAGGAGCTGTTGCAACGTACGCTATCCGCCGTGCGCAAGGTCTTGCGCGATGCCAAGGTCAAGACGGACGACGTGAAGGGCGTGGTGTTGGTCGGTGGGTCGACCCGCATGCCGTCGGTGCGCCGTGCCGTGGGCGAACTGTTTGGCCACGAACCGCTGACCAACCTGAATCCCGACGAGGTGGTGGCGATCGGCGCCGCCGTCCAGGCCAACGCGCTGGCCGGCAACGCCAAGGACGGTGAGTTGCTGCTGCTGGACGTGATTCCGCTGTCGCTGGGCCTGGAGACGATGGGTGGTCTGGTCGAGCGAGTGATCGAGCGCAATACGACGATCCCGGTGGCCAAAGCGCAGGACTTCACCACCTTCAAGGACGGTCAGACCGCGATGGCCATCCACGTGCTGCAGGGCGAGCGTGAGCTGGTGAGCGACTGCCGCTCACTGGCACGTTTCGAATTGCGTGGCATCCCGCCGATGGTGGCCGGCGCCGCGCGCATCCGCGTCAGTTTCCAGGTCGATGCCGACGGGTTGCTGAGCGTCAGCGCCCGCGAGCTGGCCTCAGGCGTCGAGGCGGCCGTGCAGGTCAAGCCCAGCTACGGCTTGGCCGACGATGACATCGCCCGCATGCTGAAGGAAAGCTTCTCCAGCGCGGAAGCCGACATGCAGGCCCGCGCGCTGCGTGAGGCGCGCGTCGAGGCTGAGCGCATGGACCTGGCGACACAAGCGGCGCTGGCCGCCGATGGCGACCTGCTCGACGATGCCGAGCGCACCGCGATTGCCGGGTTGCTGGAGCGGGTGCGTGAAGCCGCCAAGGGCGACGAGCCCGACGCCATCAACCAGGCCGTCGAGGCGCTGGCCGATGGCACCGAAAACTTTGCTGCTGCGCGCATGAACCGCGGCATTCGCACCGCGCTCACCGGGCGCGGGCTGGACGAGATCTGACCGATGCCTGTGATTCGAATCCTCCCTCACGCCCAGCTGTGCCCGCAGGGCGACGAGATCCAGGCCGAGCCTGGCGTGTCGGTGTGCGAGGCGCTGCTCGAAAACGGCATCGCGATCGAGCACGCCTGCGAGATGAGCTGCGCCTGCACGACCTGCCACGTGATCGTCAAGCAGGGTTTCAATTCACTGGGCGAACTCGATGAGATCGAGGAGGACCTGCTGGACAAGGCCTGGGGACTGACGCCGACCTCACGCCTGTCCTGCCAGGCCATCGTCAGTGACGAGGACGTGACGATCGAGTTGCCGAAGTACACGATCAACCACGCGCGCGAGAACCACTGAACGTCTCAAGGGCGGGCCGTGCCCATTGCCTGCCGCCCCAGGGGGTTCAGACAAAGCGGCAAAGCCGCAGTGCTTGAGAGCAGGCGACGGGGTGGGAAATGACGCCCTCTGAAAGCAACGAAGCCAGGCAGTGCCTGGCTCAGTGATTGTGGCGCGGGTTGCGCTTCAGGCCGTCAGCCGTCGGAACCAGCCGGCGAAGTCGGGTCGCCAGCGGCCGGCGGTGGGGGCGGCGGTGCGCACTTCCAGCACGTTGCGAGAGGCGAGGAACTGCAGCAGCGCTCGCACCTCGGCAGGTTTGACGCCGTCGCGCTTGAGCAGCGACGACTCGCTGATGTGGCGCTGAGACAGGTCGCTCAGCAGTCGGCGAAAGCCGGTGCGCCGAAACTCGGCGGGTAGGTCTGGCCAGGAAAGCAGTTTGTATTCTTTCATACCCAACGTTCGCTCAAATTTATTGCCCGGCTTCGCGAGGCTTTTGGCCACGTTAGCACGCTATTCTGCGCCTTTGGCATTGTCCTGGCGCCGATTCAAATCCGGGTTGGCAAAGCACGGGAAGTCGTGTAGCAAGCCACGTTCCAGATCGACACATTCATGAACATTCTGGGTTTTGAATCCTCCTGCGATGAAACCGGCGTCGCTGTCGTCTCCTTCGACGCTGGCGAGATGCCGCGCTTGCTTGGCCAGGCCTTGCATAGCCAAGTGCAGATGCACGAGGCCTATGGCGGCGTGGTACCCGAGCTGGCCTCGCGCGACCATGTGCGCCGTGTGTTGCCGCTGACCGAGGCCGCGCTGGCCGAAGCCGGTCTGCATGTACGGGACATCGATCTGGTGGCGTTCACCCGTGGCCCTGGTTTGGCCGGTGCGCTGCTGGTCGGCGCCGGCGTGGCCTGCGGCCTGGCGGCGGCGCTGTGCCGGCCCACATTGGGCATCCATCACCTCGAAGGGCACTTGCTTTCGCCATTCCTCTCGGCCGACCCGCCGCAGTTTCCCTTCGTCGCACTGCTGGTCTCTGGCGGCCACACCCAGTTGATGCGGGTGGACGCAGTGGGGCGCTACGAGCTGCTGGGCGAGACCATCGACGATGCGGCCGGCGAAGCCTTCGACAAATCCGCCAAGCTGCTGGGCTTGGGCTACCCCGGCGGGCCGGCGCTTGCCCGGCTGGCTGAAAGCGGCAGCGGCAACGCTTTCGAATTGCCTCGCCCGCTGCTGCACCAGCCGAACCTCGACTTCTCTTTCGCTGGCTTGAAGACCGCGGTGATGACGACACTCAAGCGCCTTGGGGCTGAGGCGACGCCCGAGCAGCGTGCTGATCTGGCCGCCAGCACCCAGGCGGCGATCGTCGAGGTGCTGGTGCGGAAGTCCATGCGCGCACTGCGCGAGACAGGGTTGCGTCGCTTGGTGGTCGCCGGTGGCGTAGGTGCGAACGCCATGCTCAGAAGCGAACTCGGTGCGGCCTGCACCAGGCTGGGCGCAAAAGTGCACTACCCCGAACTTCATCTGTGCACTGACAACGGCGCGATGATCGCGCTGGCGGCGGCCATGCGCTGTCAGGCGGGGCTGGCTGTCTTGAGCAACGAACATCGTTTTTCAGTTCGGCCTCGTTGGGATCTGGCCGAGGCGGGTCAGAGCTGAGCGTCAGAAGGAAAAAAGCCGGCCTCGAAGGGCCGGCTTCCTGTCATCCGGCAAGAACCGGAAGGGCCCTCATCAGGGCTGACGGTATTGCTGGTACAGCTGGTTCATGCGGGTGGTTTGGCCCGTGGTGAACTGGTTCATGCAGCTGTCGTCGGTGTAGTCCATGAAGTTGGTGATCGGGTCGAGGCCAGCCTTCGTACCGCAGCTGTCGCGGCCGGTCGGGCAGCCAAAGGCGGCCGACTTCTCAGCCGGCGTGTCCTTCACCGAGTCGCCCGGCTTGGCGCAGCCACCTTGGAAGGTGTGGTACAGGCCCAGCCAGTGGCCGATTTCATGGGTGCCGGTGTCGCCTTCGTTGTACGGAGCAGCGGTGCCGCCCGGGACACTGGAGAACAGCACGACGACGCCGTCGTTCTTCGGCTTGGCAGCGTAATCGCTCGGGAAGGTCGCCCAGCCCAGCAGGCCGCCGCCCGGGTTGGCGGTGTACAGGTTCAGCGCTTCGGCGCCGCCCTTGCGCAGGGCCGTCTTGGCGTTCTTCTCGGCGGTGGAGCCTGGGGCCATCGTGTACCAGGTCGCGTTGGTCGTGCGGTCAACACCGGCCAGCGAGAACTTGAACGGGGTGGTGGCGTAAGCGGCGTTCAGCACGGCGATCTGGTCGTCGATCTGCGATTGCGGGATGTCGCCGTTCGACAGACCGGTGCCCTTGTTGATGACGTGGAACCAGACCGGGATCGTCACGCTGGCTGCAGCGCGGTCAGTGTCGACGCCGCGAGCGTTTTGCATGCGCAGGAAGGCGCTCAGGTTGTCGTCGATGCGGGCGCGCTCGCTGGCTTCGGGAGCCACGGTGTAGCAGCGGTGGCTCAGGTGGTCGTCCTTGGCGGCGAAAGCCAGGTTGCCGGCGGCCAGTGCAGCGATGGCGGCCATCATCAGGGCAGAAGTCTTCAGTTTCATGAAATACGTTCACTCATTTACGGGTTGGGCAGGCCCCCGGTGCAAAAACTATTTTTGTCCCTGCGCCCGCTCCTCATCGGGCCTGCTGGAGCGACGCAGTATCCGAGTCGTTCGGGGCTCGATCAAGGCGGTTGGCACTGGTTTGACGTGCTTTGCGACGCTTCGATGAAGCTTCATGATCATCGCCGGCCGCGTGTGTCCGCCCGTAACTGATTCAGGGGCGCAATGTACCGATCAGCTATACTCTGCAGGTTTTGCGCTTTGGGCGTTTCGGCGCTTCGAAGGCAAAGCAGGCACGACGCGGGTCGGTTTCACCCGCGATCGCAAGTGAAAAACCGGAACCGTTCGGCCACCCTGTTGCATCAGGCCGTCGGCGGCTTCCATAACTCCTAAGGAAATCGCCATGTCCGTGGCTGACATCAACAAGGCCGACATCGTCAAGGCCCACGCCCGCGCTGCTGCCGATACCGGCTCTCCGGAAGTCCAGGTCGCTCTGCTGACCGCTCGCATCAACGAGCTGACCCCGCACTTCAAGGCCCACTTGAAGGACCACCACGGCCGCCGCGGTCTGCTGAAGATGGTCAACCAGCGCAAGCGCCTGCTGGCCTACCTGAAGGACCGGGACGCTGACCGCTACACCGCGTTGATCCAGAAGCTGGGCCTGCGCAAGTAAATCGCCGCCGAATGATCGCGACCGCCTCCAGGTCACCGCAAGCGATGCCCGCCCCCCGAGGGGGAGGGTGTTTCTTGGGGCGGCCCGGCGGTCGACCCAAGAGCCTGTCCGGGGTCTGCTCCGGCACAGGCTCTTTGTTTTTCGGTTCGTAGGAGCAGGCTGCCACGGTTGTTGCTGTGTCATTCCAGGAGGCTGTTTTGCTGCTTGCTGGAATGGCATACGACCCGCCGCCGTCTTGCTCCCGGTTCTTCGAGGTGCCACCGCAAGTGCGCCGCACAATCACCGGAGACTATCCATGAGCATGTTCAACAAGGTCACCAAGACCTTCCAATGGGGCTCGCACCAGGTCGTGATGGAAACGGGCGAAGTGGCCCGCCAATCCAGCGGCGCCGTCATCGTCAACATCGAAGACACCGTGGTGCTGGCCACCGTGGTGGCCAAGAAGGAAGCCAAGCCTGGCCAGGACTTCTTCCCGCTGACAGTCGACTACATCGAGAAGACCTACGCCGCCGGCAAGATCCCCGGCAGCTTCTTCAAGCGTGAAGGCCGCCCGAGCGAGCTGGAAACGCTGACCAGCCGCCTGATCGATCGTCCGATCCGCCCGCTGTTCCCCGAAGGCTTCTTCAATGAAGTCCAGGTCGTCATCCATGTGCTGAGCCTGAACCCTGAAGTGCAGGCCGACATCGCCGCGATGATCGCTTCGAGCGCTGCGCTGGCCATCTCGGGCATCCCGTTCAATGGCCCGATCGGTGCAGCCCGCGTCGGCTACATCAACGGCGAATACGTGCTGAACCCGGGCAAGACCCAGCTGGCCGATTCGAAGATGGACCTGGTCGTCGCCGGCACCGAATCCGCCGTGCTGATGGTTGAGTCCGAAGCCGACCAGCTGCCCGAAGACATCATGCTGGGCGCCGTGGTCTTCGGCCACGACCAAGGCAAGACCGCCATCAACGCGATCCACGACCTGGTGCGCGAAGCCGGCAAGCCGGTGTGGGAATGGCAGGCGCCCGCAAAGGACGAAGCCTTCATCGCCAAGGTCACCGCGCTGGCCGAAGGCCCGCTTCGCGCCGCCTACCAGATCCGCTCGAAGCAAGCCCGCACCCAAGCCTGCCGCGAAGCCACTGCCAACGTGATGGCCTCGCTGAAGGCTGAAGGCGTGGACTTCGACAGCGTGGCCGTCGAAGGCCTGCTGTTCGAGATCGAAGCCCGCATCGTGCGTGGCCAGATCCTTGCCGGCGAGCCGCGCATCGACGGTCGCGACACCCGCACCGTGCGTGGCATCGAGATCCGCAACAGCATCCTGCCGCGCGTGCACGGCTCGGCGCTGTTCACCCGCGGTGAAACGCAGGCCCTGGTCGCTGCCACGCTCGGCACCGAGCGTGATGCGCAGATGATCGACGCGCTGGCGGGCACGTACGACGAGCGCTTCATGCTGCACTACAACATGCCTCCGTTCGCCACTGGCGAAACCGGTCGCGTCGGCAGCCCGAAGCGTCGCGAAATCGGCCACGGCCGCCTGGCCAAGCGCGCGCTGGTCGCCGCGCTGCCGAGCAAGGAAGACTTCCCCTACACGATCCGCGTCGTCTCGGAAATCACCGAGTCGAACGGTTCCTCGTCGATGGCTTCGGTGTGCGGCGGGTGCCTCGCGCTGATGGACGCCGGTGTGCCGATGAAGGCCCACGTGGCCGGCATCGCGATGGGCCTGATCAAGGAAGGCAGCCGCTTCGCCGTGCTGACCGACATCCTGGGTGACGAAGATCACCTGGGCGACATGGACTTCAAGGTGGCCGGCACGACGTCGGGCATCACCGCCTTGCAGATGGACATCAAGATCCAGGGCATCACCAAGGAAATCATGCAGGTCGCGCTGGCTCAGGCCAAGGAAGCGCGCATGCACATCCTGGGCAAGATGGTCGAGGCCATGGGCGTCGCGAAGACCGAGGTGAGCCAGTTCGCTCCGCGTCTGTACACCATGAAGATCAACCCGGAGAAGATCCGTGACGTGATCGGCAAGGGCGGCGCCACCATCCGTGCGCTGACCGAAGAAACCGGCACCACGATCGACATCGGCGAAGACGGCACCATCACCATCGCTTCGACCGACGCTGACAAGGCCGAACACGCCAAGAAGCGCATCCAGGAAATCACCGCCGAAGCCGAAGTGGGCAAGGTCTACGAAGGCGCGATCACCAAGATCCTCGACTTCGGTGCCCTGGTCAACATCCTGCCCGGCAAGGACGGCCTGCTGCACATCAGCCAGATCGCGCACCAGCGCGTTGAGCGCGTCGAGGACTTCCTGAAGGAAGGCCAGGTCGTCAAGGTCAAGGTGCTCGAGACCGACGAAAAGGGTCGCATCAAGCTGTCGATGAAGGCCCTGCTGGAGCGCCCTGAAGGCATGGAAGAAGAGCCGCGCTTCGAGCGTCCGCGCCGCGAATACGGTGACCGGAACGACCGTGGCGACCGCGGCGGCCGTGGTGGTGATCGTGGCGACCGGGGCGACCGTCCCCGCCGCGAGCGCGCCGAGCAGCGTCCGGAAGGTTCTGCCGCTGATGCGCCGGCCGAAGAGGGCCAGGCTCAGCAGCAGCAGCCGGACCAGCAACAGCAAGACCAGCAGCAGCAATAAGTCCTGGCTGAGCGACGCCCATGCGAGCCATCACGATCCGCGAGTTCGGCGCCCCCGAGGTGCTGGTCGAGGCCGAGCGCCCCGACCCGCAGCCCGGTGCGGGCGAACTGTTGATCCGTGTGGCCGCATCCGGCGTCAACCGGCCTGATGTGCTGCAGCGCAAGGGCGCCTATGCGCCCCCGCCGGGCGCGTCCGACCTGCCGGGGCTGGAGGTCGCGGGCACCATCGTGGGCGGCGACGCCAGCGAGTTGGCTGCCGCGGGCTTCAAGCTCGGTGACCGCGTCTGCGCGCTGGTCGCTGGTGGCGGCTACGCGGCGCTGTGTGCGGCGCCGATCGCGCAGTGCCTGCCGGTGCCGGCGGGCTGGAGCGACATCGAAGCCGCCACGCTGCCCGAGACCTTCTTCACCGTCTGGTCGAATGTGTTCGACCGCGGCGGCTTGAAGGCCGGCGAAACGCTGCTGGTGCAGGGCGGCTCGTCCGGCATCGGCGTAACGGCGATCCAGCTCGGCAAGGCGATGGGCGCGAAGGTGATCGTCACGGCTGGCAGCGACGAGAAATGCGCGGCCTGCGTGGCGCTCGGCGCTGACCACGCGATCAACTACCGCGCCGTCGATTTCGCCGCGGAAGTGAAGCGGCTGACCGATGGTCGTGGTGCTGACGTGGTGCTCGACATGGTGGCCGGCGAATACGTGGCCCGCGAACTGGGCTGTCTCGCTGACGATGGCCGGCTGGTCATCATCGCAGTGCAGGGCGGTGTGAAAAGCGAGATCAATGCAGGCGAAGTGCTGCGTCGCCGCCTGACGATCAGCGGCTCGACGCTGCGGCCACGGCCGGTGGCCTTCAAGGCCGCGATCGCCAAGTCTTTGCGTGACAAGGTGTGGCCGCTGATCGAAGCGGGGCGCATCAAGCCTGTCATCGAGCGTGTGTTCGACGCGGCCGATGCTGCGGCGGCCCACGCGTTGATGGAGTCGAGCCAGCATGTCGGCAAGATCGTGCTGCGCTGGCCCGGGGCCTGATCAACAAACAACAAAAGAGTCAAAGAAGATGAGACGCAAACTGGTGGCAGGCAACTGGAAGATGCACGGCAACCACTCGGCCAATGCCGAGTTGCTGGCCAGCATCGTCGCGGCGCGGCCTTTTGTCTGCGACGTGGCGGTCTGCGTGCCGTTCCCTTACCTGTCTGAAACGGCCGTGGCACTGGCCGGCTGCGACATCCGCTGGGGCGCGCAAGACTGCTCGATGCACGAGCAGGGCGCTTACACCGGTGAAGTGTCGGCCGGCATGCTGCACGAGTTCGGCTGCCGCTACGTGATCGTCGGCCACTCCGAGCGCCGTGCCTACCACGCCGAGAGTGATCAACTGGTGGCCGACAAGGCCAAAGCCGCGCTGGCCCGCGGTGTGACGCCGATCGTCTGCGTCGGTGAAACGCTGGCGCAGCGCGAAGCTGGCGAGACCGATGCGGTGGTCAAGCGCCAGCTGTCGGCTGTGATCCACACGCTGGGCCATTGCGTCGGCGAGATGGTCGTGGCGTATGAGCCTGTCTGGGCCATCGGCACCGGTCGCACCGCGACGCCCGAGCAGGCGCAGGCGGTTCACGCGCTGCTGCGCGCCCAGCTGCACGCGGCCACGCCGCATGCGGATGTGATGCCCATCCTCTACGGCGGCAGTGTCAAACCTGACAACGCCGCGACCCTGTTCGCCCAGGCCGACATCGACGGTGGCCTGATAGGCGGCGCTTCCTTGAAGGCGGCGGATTTCGTCGCCATCTGCCGCGCGGCGGGCTAAGAGCCTGTCGCGTCGGCGCATTGAGTTTTTCGGAGTCTTCACAACATGCAAATCTGGTTGAACCTGCTGGTCGTCGTGCAAATGCTGTCTGCCATGGTGATGATCGGCCTGGTGCTGGTGCAACACGGCAAGGGCGCCGACATGGGCGCCTCCTTTGGCAGTGGCGCGTCGGGCAGCCTCTTCGGCGCCACTGGCAGCGCGAACTTCCTGTCGCGCTCGACGGCGGTCTGCGCCGGGGTCTTCTTCGTGGCCACCCTCGGCTTGGCTTTCTTGTCGAACGGCGGCGGGCGCGAAGACGCTGGTGGCAGCGTGCTCGATCGCGCAGCCCCGGCTGCCGTGGCGGCTTCTGGCGCTGCATCGGCCGCGGCCTCGGCACCTGCGCCCGCGGCGTCTTCGGCGCCGGCCATCCCGACGCAGTGAGCATGGGAACTGCATCGCATCAGGAACGCATAAGTGTCCTGTCGCGATGCGGAACAGCCCTGGGAAGAGCCTGACAATCAGGCTAGAATCTGAGGCTGTTCAGCAAGCTATCCTCATGCAAGCTGAACAGCAACGCGAAGGTCTTCCAACGTGCGCTTGATGGCGCGCAATGCTGCTTCGCAAAGTGCACGTGCCGACGTGGTGAAATTGGTAGACACGCTATCTTGAGGGGGTAGTGGCGAAAGCTGTGCGAGTTCGAGTCTCGCCGTCGGCACCAAGGATCAATCGGCCAGGCCCTCATCCGGCGCCTGGTTGGGCGCCCTGAAGCCAAGCAGGGAGTGAGCTGGGCGCGCTGAGTTCGAGGGTGAGCGGCAAGACCGCAACACCCATCGGGCGGCGCGCCTTTCTCGTGGCCGGATGGGACAACCGACGCGACTGCTGGACACCCGACCATGGACCTGCAACCCTACCTCCCCGTCATCCTCTTCATCCTGGTCGGTGCGGCGGTTGGTGTTCTGCCCCAGATCATCGGCTTCATCTTCGGCCCGAACCGGCCCGACGCTGCGAAGAACTCCCCCTACGAGTGCGGCTTCGAAGCCTTCGAAGACGCACGCATGAAGTTCGACGTTCGCTACTACTTGGTGGCGATCCTGTTCATCCTGTTCGACCTCGAGATCGCCTTTCTCTTCCCGTGGGCGGTTTCGCTCAAAGACATCGGTGCGCCGGGCTTCTGGGCCATGATGGTTTTCCTCACCATCCTGGTGGTTGGTTTCGTATACGAATGGAAGAAGGGCGCTCTCGACTGGGAGTAATAGGGCCCTCATTCGGCTCGCTCTGCCTCGAGGCACTGGAAAAACTATGGGTATCGAAGGCGTTCTGAAAGAAGGCTTTGTCACCACCTCGGTCGACACGCTGGTGAACTGGTCGAAGACCGGTTCGTTGTGGCCGATGACGTTCGGTCTGGCCTGTTGCGCGGTCGAGATGATGCATGCCGGTGCGGCGCGTTACGACATCGACCGCTTTGGCATGCTGTTCCGGCCCAGCCCGCGGCAGAGTGACCTGATGATCGTTGCCGGTACGCTGTGCAACAAGATGGCGCCGGCGTTGCGCAAGGTCTACGACCAGATGGCCGAGCCGCGCTGGGTGCTGTCGATGGGCTCCTGCGCCAACGGTGGTGGCTACTACCACTACAGCTATTCGGTGGTGCGCGGCTGCGATCGCATCGTGCCGGTCGATGTCTACGTGCCTGGCTGCCCGCCGACGGCCGAGGCGTTGCTCTACGGCATCCTGCAGCTGCAGGCCAAGATCCGCCGCGAAAACACGATCGCCCGCTAAACGCCCTCAGGTTCCTAGGCAAGCATGACGCAGAAACTCGACAACCTGCAGGCGGCACTCGAAGCCGCGCTCGGCGGGCGCATCAAGCAATTCAAACGCGACCGCGGCGAAATCACCATCACCGTGGCCGCGGCCGATTGGGCCGAAGTGGCCACGCAGCTGCGTGACGATTCGCGCCTGCGCTTCGAGCAGCTGATGGATCTGTGCGGGCTGGACATGTCGGCCTACAAGGACGAGCCGAACGACCGGGCGCGTTATGTGGTCGTGTCGCACCTGCTGTCGATCAATCTGAACTGGCGTCTGCGCGTCAAGGTTTTCGCACCGGACGACGATCTGCCGGTGGTGCCTTCGGTGACGCCGATCTGGAGCTCTGCCAACTGGTTCGAGCGCGAAGCTTTCGACCTGTACGGCATCATCTTCGAAGGTCATGCGGACTTGCGCCGCATCCTGACCGACTACGGTTTCATCGGCCACCCGATGCGCAAGGACTTCCCGGTCTCGGGCCATGTCGAGATGCGCTACGACGCCGAGACGCGCCGCGTCATCTACCAGCCGGTGACCATCGAGCCGCGCGAGATCACGCCGCGCGTGATCCGCGAAGACAACTACGGCGGTCTTCAATGAGGCCCCCACGCTCCCTTCCGGTCGCTGCCCCCCACGGGGGCTTTTGCAGCGGCCCGGCGAAGCCGGATCCGCGCAAACCCCTTGGCTTGGTTGGCTTGCTGAGTCGCCGGTCACGCAAGGGGCAGCAGAGCAACTGATATGGCTGAGATCAAGAACTACACGCTCAATTTTGGTCCGCAGCACCCGGCTGCGCACGGTGTGCTGCGCCTGGTGCTCGAGCTCGACGGCGAGGTCATCCAGCGCGCCGATCCGCACATCGGCCTGCTGCACCGCGCGACCGAGAAGCTGGCCGAGAGCAAGACCTTCATCCAGTCGCTGCCCTACATGGACCGTCTCGACTACGTGTCGATGATGTCCAACGAGCATGCGTACTGCCTGGCGATCGAAAAGCTGCTCGGCATCGACGTGCCGCTGCGCGCGCAGTACATCCGCGTGATGTTCGACGAGATCACCCGGCTGCTGAACCACCTGCTGTGGCTGGGCGCGCACGGGCTGGACTGCGGTGCGATGAACATCCTGATCTACTGCTTCCGCGAGCGGGAAGATCTGTTCGACATGTACGAGGCGGTGTCGGGTGCACGCATGCACGCGGCCTACTATCGCCCGGGTGGTGTCTACCGCGACCTGCCGGATGCGATGCCGCAGTACCAGGTCAGCAAGATCAAGAACGAGCGGGCGATCAAGAAGCTCAACGAGAACCGCCAGGGCTCGCTGCTCGACTTCATCGACGACTTCTGCGCACGCTTCCCGAAGAATGTCGACGACTACGAAACGCTGCTGACCGACAACCGGATCTGGAAGCAGCGCACGGTCGGCATCGGTGTCGTTTCGCCTGAACGTGCGTTGAACCTGGGCTTCAGCGGTCCGATGCTGCGTGGCTCCGGCATCGCGTGGGACCTGCGCAAGACGCAGCCCTACGAGGTCTACGCCAAGATGGACTTCGACGTGCCTGTCGGCGTCAATGGCGATACCTACGACCGCTACCTGGTCCGCATCGAAGAGCTGCGCCAGTCCAACCGCATCATCAAGCAGTGCGTCGACTGGCTGCGCAAGAACCCGGGTCCGGTCATCACCGACAACCACAAGGTGGCGCCGCCTTCGCGCGTGGACATGAAGTCCAGCATGGAAGAGCTGATCCACCACTTCAAGCTCTTCACCGAAGGCTTCCACGTGCCCGAAGGCGAGGCCTATGCGGCGGTGGAACACCCGAAGGGCGAGTTCGGCATCTACCTGGTCAGCGACGGTGCCAACAAGCCGTACCGCCTGAAGATCCGCGCCCCCGGTTTCCCGCACTTGGCGGCGCTGGACGAAATGGCGCGCGGCCACATGATCGCCGACGCTGTCGCGGTCATCGGCACCATGGACATCGTGTTTGGCGAGATCGATCGATGAGCTTGAGTGAACCCACCAAGGCGCCCGCGGCGCCGCTGCCGGCGGCAACGCTGGAGCGTTTCGCGAAGGAAGTCGCCAAGTACCCCGCCGACCAGAAGCAGTCGGCGGTGATGGCCTGCCTGTCGATCGTGCAGCAGGAGCAGGGCTGGGTGTCGATGGCGGCCGAGGCCGAGATCGCCGCGTACCTGGGCATGGCGCCGATCGCCGTGCACGAGGTCACCACCTTCTACAACATGTACAACCAGCAGCCGGTCGGCAAGTACAAGCTGAACGTCTGCACCAACCTGCCTTGCCAGCTGCGCAACGGACAGACGGCACTCGAGCACCTGTGCAGCAAGCTCGGTGTCGAAGACGGCGGCACGACGGCCGATGGCCTGTTCACGGTCGCCAAGTGCGAATGCCTGGGTGCCTGCGCCGACGCGCCGGTGATGCTGCTCAATGACCGGCAGATGCTGAGCTACATGCAGCCCGAGAAGCTCGACGAGCTGGTCGCGCTGATTCGCGCTGAAGCTGGAAAGGCCGCCTGACGCCATGGCTCTCGATCTCTCGCGCTTCCAGGCCAGCGGCCTCGAAACCTGTTTCCACGATCGCCACATCGGCGCCCAGATCTACGCCGGCCTGACCGGCAAGAACTGGCGCCTGGCCGACTACCAGGCCCGCGGCGGCTACCAAGCCCTGCGCAAGGTGCTGGGCCTCGACGGCGGCGAGCCGATGACCCCCGAGCAAGTGATTGCCGAGGTCAAGGGTTCCGGCTTGCGTGGCCGCGGCGGCGCCGGCTTTCCGACCGGCCTGAAGTGGAGCTTCATGCCGCGTGCCTTCCCGGGCCAGAAGTACCTCGTCTGCAATTCGGACGAAGGCGAGCCGGGCACCTGCAAGGACCGCGACATCCTGCAGTACAACCCGCACATCGTCATCGAGGGCATGGCCATCGCCGCCTACGCGATGGGCATCTCGGTCGGCTACAACTACATCCACGGCGAGATCTTCGGCACCTACGAACGCTTCGAAGCGGCACTCGAAGAAGCCCGTGCCGCCGGCTTGCTGGGCGACAAGATCCTGGGCAGCAACTTCAGCTTCCAGCTGCACGCCTTCCACGGTTTCGGCGCCTACATCTGCGGCGAAGAGACCGCGCTGCTCGAGTCGCTCGAAGGCAAGAAGGGCCAGCCCCGCTTCAAGCCACCGTTCCCCGCCAGCTTCGGCCTGTACGGCAAGCCGACCACGATCAACAACACCGAGACCTTCGCGGCCGTGCCATGGATCATCCGCAACGGCGGCCAGGCCTATCTCGAGTGCGGCAAGCCGAACAACGGCGGCACCAAGATCTTCTCGATGGTCGGCGACGTCGAACGCCCCGGCAACTATGAGATCCCGATGGGCACGCCGTTCTCGAAGCTGCTTGAACTCGCTGGCGGCGTGAAGGGCGGCAAGAAGCTCAAGGCGGTGATCCCCGGTGGTTCGTCGGCCCCTGTGCTGCCGGCCCACACGATGATGGACTGCACGATGGACTATGACTCCATCGCCAAGGCCGGCTCGATGCTGGGCTCGGGCGCGGTCATCGTGATGGACGACACCCGCTGCATGGTGAACAGCCTGCTGCGCCTGTCGTACTTCTACATGCACGAATCCTGTGGCCAGTGCACGCCGTGCCGCGAAGGCACCGGCTGGCTGTGGCGCCTGGTCAACCGCATCGAGCACGGCGAAGGCCGTGCCGACGACATGGCCCTGCTCGACAACGTGGCCGAAAACATCATGGGCCGCACGATCTGCGCGCTGGGCGACGCAGCGGCGATGCCGGTGCGCGGCATGCTCAAGCACTTCCGCGACGAGTTTGCCTACCACGTCGAGCACAAGACCTGCATGGTCGGTGGGGGTGCGCAC
>Ga0307516_10001022_pt1 | contig 38812 bp, 44 predicted proteins | sample 19_EM_MG_FD_203310 | JGI IMG/M metagenome (GOLD analysis project Ga0307516, IMG submission 203310) | Populus trichocarpa ectomycorrhiza microbial communities from riparian zone in the Pacific Northwest, United States - 19_EM | ecosystem: Host-associated > Plants > Roots > Unclassified | place... | reverse complement strand
GAGGGATGTACTGGGAGGTCATCCGCTCCACACCTTCCTGGTCGAATGGTGACATATCTGGCCCACGTCGGGATTGCATTTTCGTTGACGTTGGAAACTCGGAGAAACCAGGAATGAGGGGCCTCCTCATGGCACGGGTTCACGTGTTCTTCAGGCTCTCGTATGATGGCACCAACCACCCATGCACGCTCGTCCACTGGTACTCGACAAGTAACAAGCCAGATGTTGCTACTGGCTTCTGGGTTGTACAGCCAGAATTCACTTGCCGAGGTACCCGACACATGGGTGTCATCCATCTCAACTCCATCGTTCGAGGGGTGCGCTTACTCCCAAAATTCCCATCAGACACACCGGTATATCGTGAGATTAATTACATGAACGTTCTCAACCTCTACACCTCCTTCTATGTCAACAAGTATATCGATCATCATGCGTTTGAAATAGCCTTCTGACGTAGCTTCTCTTTGTTACTAATTCCATCAATACAAGTTGGGAATAAAGCTTGGGACCTTAACTTGAGGAAAAGCGAGAAAAAGTTGAGAAAAGTTGAGAAAAGTAACTAAGTTGGGATAAGTTCCCGGACGTTTTGCTGATGTAATGCCGTGGTTTGCCTTCAAGTTGAGATTGTCTGCCCCACGCAGTGGACTGTAGAATGGAAGGGGAACGAGGTGTTTTATACCCGTTATCGGGGAAGATACCACATCCACTCGCCTAGCGCTTTACGCAGTCTCCAACACATTCCCAATGGAATACTCTCTGTACGGTTCAACCCCTAGAGAGGGGGAGCCTAGTCGGTTTCAGGCATTGCTTCGAGCGCCATTGCATGGGCCGGAATTGTTGGGACGATCGAGTGGGCTGATACACTTCGACCCCGGCCGGCCCGGCCACAGGCTCAAAGTTACTTACGTTTGTCGCAGATGTTCAAGGGACGTGGACCGTCAACACAAAGACACGCCATTGCTGCGGCCCGCACCGATCGTTTGGCAGAGTTACAATTCAAGGGAAACCCCCCGAATGTCGTCCTCAACCAAGGACCGAACATAAGACTGAATGGGGAGCCTACCAAGCGCGCGGCGGGAGCATCAGACCTTCAGCTTCAGGGGCGAAAAGCATTCCCCCTGTGTTGTCAGGATCGTCGCTTGGTGGAACAACAAAAATGGATTTCGATTCGCATCGAGGGCGGCCGGGTGGGTGCAGGCCGCCCCACTCGAACACAATTATCAACCTGGGCTTCAACAATACCCACCGCCTTCCCTAATGGAATCGATTAGAATGTCTTTGGAGTCCCCAGCCGCCTCCCACATCGCATATCCTCCCAAGCCGTAGTTTTTGATAAACTCTCCTTTGGTTTTGAACGACTTCGCATTATCGAACGAAATCATGACTTGCGAGGTGGCGTTGTAAACGTACGGCTGATCAAATACACATCCTGCGTCAGTCCCACCGCTGGCAAGGAAAGGTCCATGTTCAGAACGTACCGTTCGACTGCATTTGTCGTATCGGTAGTGAATGTCCTTGAGGGGTTGGCCGTTCCCATCCAAGAATTTGCCCTCGACCAGGCCCCAGAAGTTGAAGACGCCTCCCCAACCGGTGGCTTCGCCGCAGACGTCTACACCGGGTTCATCATCGGATGAATCACCCCTGGGCTGCTCGGGCTCGAACGGGGGGTAGGCGGTGATCCCGCCTTGTTCCGTCAATGCGACCGATTTGTTCACCAGGAACGAGTGTCCATATGAACCCACACCCAGTACCAACTGGTTCCTCGGGAGGCCGGCGCTCGTCCACGCTTTAACTGCACTCACGGCGGATCCTTGTTGGTACTGTGAAGAAGCGCAGGTATCGTTGAGGGGAGCGTTGGGTCCGACGGCTTGTGACCAGGAACCCCAGAGGTCGTAGTTCATGATAGCGATGTAGTCCAGCAGTTTCGCAAATGGCGAGATATTGGATGGTTGGTCGTTGGGATCGAGCCAAGGGGTGATCGGGACCGCGGCGGTTAGGATGAGTTTTTCTCCAATAGGATCAACACGGAGCTCCTTGAGGAGAGAGAGAAGACTAGGAGTGTCCTGTTTTGAGATGGTGTTGCACCCAATGCCTTGGCGGTTTGGGTATTCCCAGCTGGTACAGGGTCAACGCCTCGATCACAAACCCCCGACCGGGCGTGAAACGTACTCAAAATCGACACCATCCAGCTTGTGTTTTTTTACAAGGTTAGTGATGGTTTTTACGAACGCGGTCCTGTTAGCTGCGCTGTCAAAGGCGGAAGAGAAGAACCGAGATCCCGTCCACTTCAAAATGGCATTCGGTGATCGGCCAAAACGCGACGGGCAACCAGCCACTCACACCTCCGACCGAGATGAGTGCCTTCACACCGTTTCCCTTGGCAGCGGAGACGAACTTGGCCAAGAGTTCTTCCCCTCCGGAGATGGATAGTTCGTCGACAGAGGGTGTTGTTTCACTTTACGGTCGAATAGGGTCAACCCCAAAGACTTGAGAGGGGGGAATCATGGACGCTCACGCAAACGCATAGGTCATGTGGGTGTACTTCTTCCAGCTGACCTTGTCCAAAGGCAGAAGGTCGGGGTGCCAACCCGCCCACCAAGCGGCCGCGACCTTGCCACCTGCCGCGGAGCCCAAGTTGAGACTGAGGTCAACTTTGCCTGAGACGGCGACCGAGTCTCTCGGAACAGATGCACTTCCGGCCACGGCGAGCAACGGCAGGGCGACGGTCCAGAGCACGACCAGGTTGACCATGGTCGCAGAGCGAAAGAGACAGGGGGGAGTCGGGGAAACTCGTCACCCGCTTTTATTATCCAACCCGGAAGAAGCCCGGGTGCGTCACCTTCGCATTATTTCAACCTCACATGGAAGTCAACAGGCTACAGCAGAAGTGCGCTTACGTAACGAGAACCAGGTGGGGTGGGTTACCGTATTTGGTAACTGTACCCAACGAGGACTGCAGCCATGGCCTCGAAGAAAAGGTGGGTGTCTGCAGGTTAGAAAGAAAGGGCCAATGACTGACCGCCGTTATTCTGCAGTAAAATCGACCTCCTGGTCCGGGTTCGCTATTCGAACCCATTACCCGCCCCGCCATGCCCTCCAAAGCTCCTGGATATCCCAACGAACCCCATGAGATACGCTCGACCAGAGTTCCTCGAGACTCTGGCGAACGACACGCCCCTACCTATGATCGTCGACGCAGAGTGTGGCATGCCACTAGATTTAGGGCTGTGGGAATGTTTGTGGACGGACGATGGCGATGATTCAGGTGGGTGTTGCGTCCCCCCCAATCCAGGCTTTGACCTTTGTTTCGCGAAATTACGGCGACCTGAACGCGTTTTCTCGTTCTCTTGATAGCATTGAACCCGGACCCGAGGAATCTCCCAAAACTAGACCCCAAGGACCAATTTCTGCTGGGGGATTCGACCGTTGGATCGTCATTATTCGTCAGCAGTTCAGCAGGTGGTTCAAGCTCATCACATGTAGTGCCTGCTGTTACGTGGTTACGGAAGACGGAATACATAACAAGTCGAGAAGGGAATACCCGACCAAGTTCGACCCCAGACCAGTACGTGACATCTTCCAGTTTGTTGGAATGCGGATGATGACGAGTCTCGCTCGCGCAAATAGGAAGAACCTGGCAGAAACCGCCGTCGACATTTCGAGGACTGCGCAATTACACGATATCGAGGCCTCGTTTGGTGCCTGCGCAACGAATTTCGACTTGACCTCACTCAAGAATGCAAACAAACCCAACGTTACCCCCGTCGCGTCATACGAGATTTTCCCCAACGTTGAAATTTGGGCGAACACGTACGATTTATTCAGGTTTTCGGAGCGACCGGGAGAGAGACCTCCAGACGTGCGTGTGCTTGGTTATGGACTCGTAATGGGACTCTGGTCAAGTTCACACGACTTTTTCTTTTTAGGTCGACGATCCCCGGTTGGATTGTGCTATTATGCGACCTATGGAGTCGGATGGCGATCACTTCCTATCGTATTACTTGACGCAGAAGGATGAAGATGCGATCCAGTTTAAAGAGAACCGTGCGGAACATATGCGGCAGAGTCTTATGGATAACCTGGACGAAACCGAGGCCGAACAAAATGTCGGTATCCAAACCCTCTCAACCAAGAGGCCTTGCTGACAGGATCGTTTAGATAACGCCATTCCACTTCGTCCGCGACTACGAAACCGTAAAAGTGGAACAAGAGGTGCCGAACGAGTTCCTGCTCCTGTTTGACGATGAAGCCCAACCGCCAACGGCCAACTACAAGAACATCGAACGAAAGATCATCCTTAAGAAGAAGCGTGTGAATGTGAGTCGAGATCGTCTTTTCCGCTCACTGTGGTTTGGGCCGACAGTTTGTTCCCCATAGCCCCAGGAAACGTACGACAAATGGGACGTCATCAATGCCACGCACGTTGGGATGAACAGAGAGGAGGTCGCAGAGGCATTGTCTGAGGTCAAGGACCCGATGTACCTTCTCGGAAGGGCCGAGCTCGATGCCGAAGGGGAGGTTGTTGATGAGACCCAAATGGAGCTGATGGATACAAGCATCCCAATCATCGGCTGACTTTCGAGCCACGAGCTTCACACTACAGTCGCTTCTTGCTTTTTATTGTTTGCTTTCGATCGCACTCGTACGAATATTTCACTCCTCACCACGCACTCCTCCACCCACGTCTGAGAGAGTGGTGGGCCAATTTCGTGTTATTTGCGTTTGTTTGGGTAAGGGTATCGGTTGAACTTTTGAACTTTTCCTCACAAGGTGACACGTCGGTCTGACATGAGCGCCTAGTTACACGTATCGCCGCGGTCCCTTTCTCCACTCATCCAACTCCCCCCTGTCCCCCTCCACTCCTTCGGAAAACCACAGACACTGAAGAACATGGGATCCGCGTTCAGCTTTGTGTCCTCGGGCACCGTCTTCACCGTCCTCGTCGTCGCGGTCGCGTTCGCATACGGGTATCACTCAAGTCAAATCCGGCAGCCTGCTCCGGAGTCGGAACTCCCCTTGCTCAGGGGGAAGTCGAAACACTCGAGCTCGTTGAAGAAGAAGCCGAGGAAGAGACAGGCGGTGGACAAGGAGGTCGTAACGAGTACCGCTGAGGAGGACGTCAGGTTACCTGGATCGGAACCTTCCACTTCGTCTGGCGTCAAGTCCAAGTCGGACGGACAGAAACCCACCGTCGTGTCATTCCCAACCGTCATCCCTGGAGGGTTTGGTGGCGATACTACGGCTTCAGCTGCAGAGGTCGATACGGACGCGGGAAGTTCGGGGAAGCCGAAGAAGAAGAAGAAGGGCAAGGGCAAGAAGGTTGCAACGGAGGGGAGTGGCTCGGGTGCTCAAGTTGAAGAGAAATCCGATGTGGCTGGCCCTGCGGAGTCCTCGACCGTCGGTCGTTCTGCCAGTGTCAGGAAGCGGCAGTCGCAGTTGGGCGAGGCCGGTGGCGCGGGCTTGGACAACTCCGAAGCATGGACGAGGGTCGAGTCTAGGCGCAAACCGAAATCTCAACCTACGAAGAGTGACCCCCAGGGTGCGACTAGTGACGCTGGGATCACGACCTCCGTCACTGGCAACTCGTCCCCCGTGACGGATGACGAAACCGGCCCTACACCCGAACCCGACGCCTCTTCCACCTCGAAGGATAACCGGAGGACGCTTGCGGAGAAGCTGATTCCGAAACCCCGTAAGACGGGGGTCGAAGAGTGAGTTTAGACTTTTATTCGCATGCGGGAATTTGAAATACCCTCGAATTCTGTTTGGCTGATTTCACGAATTTGACGTGCTTCCCAGTATGCTTGAGGTACCGGACCAGCCGTCGGTTGCACGTGTGTTGCGTGTTCAGCCGAGTCCTGGGGAGAAACCTGCACCGGGATTTTCGTGGGCGGACTATGAGGATGTTCAGGTGGCTGCCGCTGAGGATGCGGATGGGGAGGATGATGGAGGTTGGGGTGTCGTGAAGAGTCGGAGCCGAAACAGTATGTTTCCCGTCTCGATATTCTGATTCCGTTCGTTAATGTGCGTTTGATAGAGCCGGAGCGGCCGCCGCAAACCGACTCACAACCCGAGAGTGGGTCCGAGATGACCAAAAAGCAACGACAGAACGCTGCGAAACGCGAAGCCCAGAAAGCTGCTAAAGCTGAGGCTGAGGCGCAACGGGTGGCGACTCTGTCGAAGCACAAGCGGGAGTTGGAGAAGGCAAAGATCGCTGAGCAGTACTCTAAGAAGGGTGGAGGTTCTTCGGCTTCGATCGACAAAGGACACTTGGTGTGGGACTAGAGAGCCACCCTTATTATTAAATTTCGGAGGACAGTTTGTATCTGTCTTAACGATGCAAGCCCTCTTATCTTAATTTTATACCATAAGTTGTGGATTTTGCCGCTTTGGGGAGGATGAGCGATTGTGGGAAACCAAATGATGGCCACATCTCTCGTCACCTGCGCCCCAGGTCCGGCACTCAAGCGCTCACGGAGCATTGTGGTCTTGGTCTGATACTGTTGTGCTCATCGCACCGGAATCGGTCTTGTCTCTCGCCTTCACTCGCAATATGACCACGACCATGCTACGTTCCCGTCTACCCTCTTTGGTCGCCGGAGGACGGAGATACGCCGTCCAGCGGACCGCCCAAAAGTTTGCGAGGTTCATGGCTACGCCTTCGGCCGACGTGAGTTCCCCTCCTTTTTGCGTGTGTATGTTTGGTGGTTGAGCTTATCGTACCGTGGGTGTGCGCAGCTGAGGAAGACAGGCCTCCACGATTTTCATGTTGAGAACGGTGCCAAGATGGTTCCGTTCGCTGGGTACTCTATGCCGCTGTCATATGGAAGTGTAGGGGCTGGTGAGTTATCTCAACCCGCTTATTATCTCGCTCCGGCGCGTGTCTGACCCCGCACTCCCTTTTTCAAGTCGCCAGTCACCATCATGTACGAAGCACAGTCGGTCTATTCGACGTCGGGCACATGGTCCAAACCAAGTATGTCAATAACTCCTCACCCTTACTCTCTGAACACTTCTCTCACCGTTGGATCCGTGTACCTCGTTCCAACAGATTCCGAGGTCCAACATCAGCCGCATTCCTCGAGTGGCTCACCCCATCCTCTCTCACCTCACTCTCACCCTACTCATCCACCCTCTCCGTGCTGCTCAACGAAAAAGGCGGGATCATCGACGACACGATCATAACCAAGCACTCCGAAGACGCCTTCTACGTCGTCACGAACGCGGGGAGACGTGATCGAGACCTCGCGTGGTTTGCTCAAAAGATAGATGAATGGAACAGCGATAGCAATAATAGCGACAAGGGGAAGGTGGAAGTGGAAGTGTTGGAAGGGTGGGGGTTGTTGGCGTTGCAGGGTCCCGAGGCGGCCGAGTACTTGCAGACGTTGACGTCGTTTGATTTGAGGTCGTTGACGTTTGGGAGGTCTGCCTTCGTGCCGCTTGAAGGGTTTAATCTGCATGTTGCGAGGGGTGGGTACACGGGTGAAGATGGCTTTGAGGTATGCCTCCCTCCTGACTCGCCTGTACTCCAGTGTTGACGTTCACGCTCCATAGATCTCAATCCCCCCCACAGAAACGGTCGAAGTCGCCAAACTCCTCTCGCAAGCCCCGGTCCAACTGACCGGTCTCGGCGCCCGAGACAGTCTCAGACTCGAAGCGGGAATGTGTCTGTACGGTCAGGACCTCGACGAAGACACCTCTCCAGTTGAAGCCGGTCTCAGTTGGGTTATCGGCAAGGAGAGGAAGGAAACCGGTGGTTTCATCGGTGCCGATCTGGTGTTGAAGCATCTGAAGGATGGACCACCGCGGAGGAGGGTTGGGTTTATCGTCGAAGGCGCTCCGGCCCGTCGTGAGTCACTGGTCTTCCATCTTCGTGCTTTATGCGGAGTCTGAGGTATCTCGGTGGCAGAGGGCGCCAGGATCTTCAAGCCTTCAACTAACGATCCCATTGGAACCGTCACGTCCGGAATCCCATCTCCAACTTTGGAGAAGAACATCGCTATGGGGTACGTCGAGAATGGGTGGCACAAGAAGGGTACGGAGGTTGAGATCGAGGTGAGGAATAAGCTGAGGAAAGCTGTCGTCACCCCGATGCCGTTCGTCAAGCCGAAGTACTGGAGAGGATAAGACACTGCCTACAAGGTACACTACACTACTTTTTTGTTTCCACTTCTGCAGGAGGGCGACAATCCAAGGCGGGATGTTGAGGTCGCCCCTTATTGGACTACCAGTGCTCTCGATTCACTCACTCTCCCTTGCATCCATTGTAGCGCCGATGTACTACACACCACACGATTGACACAAAAGGGCTACGATGCCCGTCCACCCCTGCACAACCTCACTATCGTCGGACTCCGGAAGAAAGAGGAAAGATATATAATGCTACATAGAGTTTGTACCTACATTCAAAGCATATCAATGTTCAAGGAGTTACCCAGACCTGACCCTCGTGTCAGGGGATTGAACTCCGGCTATCGCACCCCCCACCACCGCCACTGCCATTACAACTAACGTGGCCGCAATCCACGGTCTCGATTACATCATGGCCAATGGCTCCTGCGGTCTCCTTTTCCCTCGTCACACCGGTTTCGTCGACGCTGGACTTTGCAGGCTGTACCGGCGGTGAAGACCGCGATCGGAGTTGGGGTTGCCCGCTCGAGTTGCTCCAAACGACTCGTCCTCTGCCGTCCGTCTCGAAGGGAGGATGTGGGTCATGGTAGATCGGGGTCGGAGACCTTCCTGGGATTGCGTTTCCACACGGTTCCACGGATTCTCCGGAATCCTCGGGTTTCGAGACCTCGATCCGCGGTGGTGAATCAGCTACAAAAATGTGTCAGCTATTCTGGGCATGTGAGAGGTGTGGTGGTTATACCTTCCGGCAGTGTCTCTGGCGGGGTCGATGTCCCAACCTCACTTCGATCCTCAACCATGGCATTTGTGGCTGGCGATTGGTCCTCCCGTGCGTCGCTTGACCCTCCAACAGGAAAAGTGAAGTCAATCGAGCTCTCGGTCGTGACGCGCATATTACCAGCGGTAAAGTCCACTCGAATAGAGTCGATGGGGACGTCAATTGGGAGTGGAACTAGATCCGTTGGTCTGAAGTTTCGGATAAAAATCCCACCGTCTGCACCACTCTCATCCTCTTGTTCACCATTGTCTTGTTCCGGTGTTTCTAGTCCTCTGGCGACCGCCGTAGCGGTGGTAGCGAGGATCGCGTCGGCAACTTCTAGTCGCGGCTGATCGTCACCCGCGTCGTTGTCCTCCGTTCCCTCCGTAGCGTTGCGTTGCGCTTCGTCGAGTTGTGTCAGGTGGTGGGCGAGCAATATTCCGAGAGGGTTGAAGGCCTCAGCTTGGGGGAAGTTGAACCGGGTCAGAGTCCTTCCAACGTCTAACGCCTGACGGAAGTTAGAATATCCTAAGCGGCAGAGGACGGGAGAAGGTGGGGCTCACGAGGTCGACCAGCCGTCTCTGCTGTTCAGCCTGCGGAGCGTCATCCCCGAAAACTTCGGGGATAGACCTTCTCAACCTCTCCAAACTCGCAGATAAGTCATCCAAATCCCTGGCCCGTATCCATCGACGCGGCTGTATCGGCGCATACACACAGAGAGAAGGGGGGTAAAGAGATGGTCTTGTGAGCACGCCGGAGTAAAGATCGTTAGAAATACACGACGTAAACAGTATTCACATTCAAGTTATCCGGGAAGACGTAAGGTGTTCCGTCCGCATTGAGGTGTTGGTAGAAACAGTTTCTACCGAACGGGCAATGTCGGCGGTTCGGTGGTGAGTTCTGGAAGTGCCTGTTTGTGCGTGTGTGGGAATCCATTGCCACATTCCCACCGATTTAAGGCGCTCACCTGCATGGGACCCTAGCCATGCTGGCTTTGTACTGAGCGATGATCTCAGTGCGTCGCGGGTGACCCTTGGGGAAGTACTGGCTGGAAGGGGTCACAAAGTAGGAGGGTACCCTACAGTAAGGACAAGAGATGTTGGTGGTTTCCGTATCGTCGGTTCTGTTGTTCGGGTGCCGCCATTGTCGAATGCACTGCGTGGCGGGGGCGGAAGTGAGATATTGGAACGAAGAAGGCACATAGGCGTTCACGGGGTTATGCGCACCTGGACGCAAAGGACGTGACTACAGCCGTCTAACAGCTGGTGATCAGGGATGAAACCTGCGCGTATGATCCTTTCGGACGCACCCATAAGACCATAAGTGACCGGTTTATCATAGCATATAATACATTCGGCATCGGGGTTGGGTATACTGGGCTCCTCAGATCCATCGGCGTGCAAGAACCAACACCTGTCCCCACGCTTGCAATACCCTGCATCCGTCACATCCGTCAGTACTTTGGTATCGGATACGGGCGAGAACGCGATAGGAGAGAGACGGACCGGCTCGGTAATATCTGCACGTCTTGTTCTTGTCGTAAGGGGTGAGTCTCTCATCCTCCCCGTGCAAAAACTTGCAGTTCCTCCCGGCGAAACACCCCCGAGGGGTTTCGTAGAACTTGCAGACGCCTCTTGGTTTTGAAGTTGATGGTCGTTCCATGTATGTGGGCGACGCCGATCGAGTGGCACGGTCCGCACGCCTTTGAGGGTCACGGGCTCGAGCTTCATCAGGTCGGTATTATACTCGCAGTCTCGTATCTTACTTTACATTTCTCGTACATTATATAAACCGTAAGTGATACATGATGATTACAGTCCGTTCCGCGTATGTGAGAAACTCGACTTTTCTTTAACCGTGGGGTATCGTGAGGGTAGGAATTGTCGTGTATTAACATGGAGGGGAGGTGTCTCCTTGGAGGAGATTTTCTGAGTTTCAACCGTAGAGCTGGATACCCTGATTATAGCTCAGGATCCGAGGTCGAACCCGGACCGGTTCGGGTGGGGGGGTGTCGGCCTGGTGTTTGAATCGCTTGGGCAGGAACGGGAGATGCCTACGCCATCGTGAAACCGCACTCCTATACCCCCAACAGCCAAAATATCCCGCGGAAGAGATACCGAGTCCGGTCAGCAGGGATACGACACAACGGGAAACTATGTACTCACCTGGCCCTTTGACTAGCTCTGATAGATGTCGGGTCCGACCAAGCGGGAAGCTGAACACGCTGGGGGGTGCACACGATATAGGATAGTTTGAGCATTATTGAAGGTTTGACGGGACGGGGGGTCACGAAGCGAAAAAAAGAGTGTGGGGGTAGAGAGTGGGTATATTGTGGACCGAGACGGAAAGAATTAGCTCCAGGCCAAACAGCAGGGGGGAAAGAGAGAGAGAGATGAAAAGGGCCTGAGCCACAGATTGTAAGTTTTGTAGGGTTTCGGCTAGATCGGACAATGGACATCCAGACAATGGGACGGGACGCGGCGGGGGCTCCTTCCATTACCCCCATTGTCCGTCTTGACATGAGAGGTTCCGCATGTTCGCCGACACGGGGCAGCACTGGACCGTCCAGGGAAACTGTCATTAATAATTCCAAGGGTAGATGGCCAAAGCACTCGAGGCTGGACGAGAAGACGGAGACAATTATTCATTTCCAAAAATGGAAGGCAATACCTCCGGAATCAAACAAGGACAAACAATGGCGGCCGGTTGCATCCGAGATAACACGATATATACGACTTCGTTGACCAACCCCTTCACGAGATCTTCATGAACGAGAACAGACTTTGCATATCTACCCAGCGCCTCGCGTTCTCGTCCAGGAACCTCTTCACCGTTTGGTTCAAAGTCGCCAGGAACTCTGCGTGTTTGGCTGCCAGGGCTCTGACCTGTTCTGTACCTGGGTTAGCGTTGCAGAGGGTTACGCCGATGTGGTGGCACCAACCTTCATGCTCGGCCCCTCGGGAACACCTCAACGCACCCTCCCCGTCGAACAGATAAGCATAGTACCTGAGCTGATTGTACAGCTGTACGTCCGAGTACTGGAGTAGCCCATCAAGTAATCACCTTACGGAAATTGCAACTGAAACCCACCTCAAAACTCACGCGACCAGTGCACCCTGATCGCAAACACCTCTTCCCATACACACTCATCATCCTCGTCCGGTTCCCACAAGTAGAATCGTCGCACGCGGTCCATCCCAGGTAGAACTTCGAGATATGATCTCGGATCTGTCTCTCCAGCTGCACCTGGATACTCGCGCTCCCGAGAACCTTGCGACAAGTTGGACATGTCGGCCCCGAGGGTAATAAGAGGGATCTCTGTCATGTCAGAAAGGGTAAGTGATGAAACCAGAGCCACATTTGGACCATGAACGAACCGGACGGTCATGGATTGGATGAAAGGTGGTCTCCGTCTTACAGTGGCGACACCGGATTTTAAGTGGATCCGCGTCGTTGTACCGTTCACTCTCTGGGATCTGAGAATCGAGAGTCGTAATACTCAACTCCTCGCCTTCCGCGGTTGAGTAAGTCCGGAAACGTGCGGGGTCCAAACCTACCCAATTATCGTACGGCACACGACACGAGACGGACAACCCCGGTCAACAATCACGAGAATGTCACAGAAAGTGCCGGCTTACCGAGGCATTCCGCAAGTCGCGAACGATCAGTTCCCTCAATCCTCTCGCACAATCTTTCAACCGGTGGTAGGATTTGCTGGGCCAAATAATAGTCGTAATCTGTGTTCCAGAAGAAAAAAGGGGATCGGGTTTAGGGACCGGTGCATCAAGGAAGCACACGGAGGGAAGGATCCAGGCACAGTACCTATCTGACAATCATTATCGGTCTTCCTGACTTCATCAGGGTGCCTAGCTCTGTCAGCTTGGCCAGTCTTGGAAGACTCCCCACCAGTTCCCAAACAGAATATGTACGGTATGACATCTCCCGCACGAGCTGTACCTCCCTTGGACTTCATCCTCAATGCGACTTGCACGTGGGGTTGACTTTTCGCGTCCGGGTAATCCTCCGGATTCTTCCCCAAGCGCTGTCAAGAAGTTCTGATGTCAACAGGGAGTCTGACGTAGGACCATGTGCACACCTTAAAGATGATGAAATCTTCCGACTTCATCTGTCCGGCCCGGACATTTTCGCCAACCGAACGTAGGTACTCATGGATGTGTTCCACCACAATCTCCGTCACCTCCCCGGATAGAATCTGGTCAAGGGCGTATCTGTCGGAGGAATCGGTCAGGGAGCGTTCTTATCTCCCCGCTTTCACCAGCGGGAACAAGATTGAGAAGGTTCGCACTGAGAAACATTCTTCGACAACACCGAATACTCTCTCCGCTTCATATCCAAACCCTTGATCTCGATGGAGGTCGCCTTTGAGCCTTCATTGACCTTAACGGCGGCGTACTTCTTCTTCTGGAGGAGGAGTAAACGCTGGAAAATGCCGTCCAGGTCAATCTCCAACAACTTGTACCGATCGTTCACAGCCTTCTTCAACTCGTGCGAGATTCGCAAGGCGTCGGAGAGCACAGTAGCGTTGGTGTTTACGAAGATAGAATCCGTATCTCCGTAAACGACCTAAGTGGGTCGTCAGCCCTGGGGACCGCACAAGACGTTAGGTTTCTCGACCCACATCAAGTCCGAGGGATTCCGCAAGCTCTCGAGTGTGGGTCAGAATCTCACGGCCCTTGTGCGTCGTGAGGGCAGCCAGAGGTCGCGCGTAGAACCTTGAGTACTCGAAACCGAGGCACCCATACATACTGTTCGCGGTGAGTTTGAGCGCCGTTTGCTTGATGTCCCACTACACGTCCGGGAAACTGCATGAGATTACGGGATAGACTTGGGACCACGACGACTGAACGGACCTGAAGCAACTTCTGTTGCGTCGCAGTCTTGTCCTTCATGAGTGACTTGACCTGACGACGTCGACTGACGAGGGTTGCAATGAGACGAGGTAACACACCCTGCTCCACATCGCCAGCAGGTGGTTCTGGTATCTTCCCCTCTCCCTAGAAGTCAGGTTCCCGGGTCAGCACGATGGCGGCGGATTCCTGAAAAACACTGTACAGCCAAATCCTCTGCGTCCTCGATCGACGACACTGTCGAGAAGTCGATGTTGTACTCCTGGATGATACTCGGGTACAACGAGTTGAAATCCATGACGAGTACGTATCGATCCCATAACCCTCTCTTGGGTTCAAAGACGAGACCACCCTTGTACTTGTCTCGTTTGGCTTTCCCTCCCTTACCCTTACCCTTACCCTTACCCTTCCCACCCCCGCCTTCTCCGTCGTCCTCGGGTTCTTCTTTGGCGATCTTCGGCGTAGTCTTCTTACCCCACGTCTTATCCGGGCAGATGTACTTCAGCCGGTGGAACTCATGCAACAGAATGTACTCGTTCCGTTCGGCGCGGCCACCATTCAGGGTCTTGTTCCTGAATACAATGCCAAGAAATCGTGAGTTAAGTTATGTGGTTAAAAATAGAACGAGATCATGCGGGCGGGCGACAGGCAACAGGAGCGTGATGTCCGATGGGCGGGAAGATAACGGTTACGCTTCTCCCCTATCCCGGGCCGGGAATTCGATCGACCACGGAGGGAACCCAAGCCCGACAAAAGTCAAGCCCAAACGTTGAAATGGGAGTGGGACGCACCATGCATTGCCCGCCAGGTTCGTCAGTTGTTTAGTAAGCGGCAATATCTGGACTCTCGATGCGATCGCCATCTGGTAGTGAGCATCTAGCTCGCAGTGCTTCACGAAATTGAGCAACCGGTCGGGTGAGCTGACACTCCCGTCGAAGTATCCTGCGGTTTCTTCAGGGTCGATGTCTTGTCGCTCAGCATTTAGGTGTGTCTTGCACATCTCCGTAAGTGACCATGTTGTTGAAGAAATCATCCCCTGTTGACGCCGCGCTTGTTAGTGTGGGAGCGTAACAAACAGGACGGTGGTCACGGCAGAGGTATAGCGCTCAGGGTGCGGCGGTCCACGTGCTGAAGGTCGAAGAAGCCTCTCGCACGAGAAGCGCACGGGTGTAACCGACGACCGAGAAAAGCAACCTGAACCCCTCACCTTGGCACCATCACTGGCTAGATCGCAAACCAGGCGTCCATACAAAAGCCTAAGATTTGTCCCCGGTCTACCCAAGTTCATCTTGGTCCGTCGGAATCTCCCGATGCGAGACCAATGGTCCGCCTTAAGGTCTTTCATCCGACCGAGCAAGACGTCGAGTGAAACTCCTAGGAACTCGTGGCCCATGATTACATCCGGGTCGGACTTCTGAACCGTCACTGTTAGTTGAGCGCCACGGCAATGAGGGCATATGGCCAGCGGGTAACATTATGAGGGACGGCGGGTGACGTGGTGAAGTATCAGGAGATTGGTGGCAGTGGGGTGGTGTGAGCCGGGGAGCCGGGGGGGGGGGTATCAACACAGGCGTGATAAAGTGTTGAAGAACGGCGATAAGTGGTCACCATCAGTCTGCGTCCGAGAGAAACGCGAGTAGAAGGACGTACCGAGCAAACAATTCAGTAGTGATTGCTCATTCCTCACTGGTGAGATGAAGCCTTTTGAGCTTGCCTTGGCCCGAGATTCAAAGTTTGGAGGGAACCGATCAAGTGGCCGCACGAATGTGTGGACGGAACATGGAAGCGATTCCGGGGGAGCAGAATCATCGATACGGACTGTGTACCCCGAGGCACCACACGGTACGACCGGAGACACAGAGGAGAGGTGCAATGGTTAGGATGCAGATAGCGAGAGTAGCATAGGAGGTCAAAGCTCAGAGTCGTGCTGTGATGGGGGAGGGAGACATGCTTACTGTTAGACCAGATGCGGGCGGTTGCACATATCAACTCTCTCTTGTTCTCCTTGTGATTTACAACTGTCCTGACGCTGAGGCTCATCACCGTCAGCGGTGGTATATCCTTTGGCGCCTCGGGGTCGGTCTCTGGGAATGGGTTGATGTCCTTGGGGTCCGACACGGTCACCTCGAATTTGCACCACGAAATCTATAACAAAAAATATAGTAAAATCTACCTTGCGAACGAAGTTTGCCCGCGCTCACTCCTTTGTTTTCCGCGTGCGGCTTCTTAACCTGTAGCCAACAGGGGCCCATGACTTTCCTCTTCAGGACGAGGAGTTCAAAGGCGCTCGTGTTCGTTCCGAAAACACGAGCGAATGTCTTCCCAGAACTCTGGGAGTCTATCACTGGTTCTGTGCGAGTTCTGTAGGCGTCATGTATTTGTTACCGGGGTAGGCCACATACCATCGAACCCATACACAACCTTCATCCATTGGGCTTCCCCTCGCGGCACGTCACTCTCTCCAAACGCATACTTCCTCTTTACAAACTTCGCCTTCCATGTCTTCACTCCAGCCCTCTTCCTGTACGTGTCGAACTCTTGGTAGACGTCCGTAACCTGCGGCACGATATCTGTCTCATACTCGTCTCCATCTTCGTCAAAATCTATGCGCCGCTCGCGGGGGAGGACGTAGAGGTTACGTTGAAGGTTCTCGACGGTGACGCAGCAGGAGATCCACAGGCCAGAATTTTTGTCCTTTAGTTTTCCAATGAAGTGTACCTTTCCATCGTGCTCGAGGTAATCGAGCCAGAAGAATCGAAGCGAGCCGTCTGGTTCAAGAGCAGAGATCCTGTCCTGGGTCGTGGAAGAGAAAGCAGAGGGTCCCGACCCAAGTCCATCGTCCTTGGCCACACTCAGGGAGTCATAGTAGGACATCCAGCTGAGATCTTCAGCTTTCTTCTTTTCGGGACGGGTAGGTGAAGGGAGGGGGTTTAGAGGTTTTTTCAAGCTGACCTCGATTGGTTCAACCTTCGGGTTTACTGGCAAAACAGTAGGCTTAAGTTCGTCCAGCTGGTCAAAAATAGTGGGGTCCAACCCGCCCAAAGAACTATCGCCAAAGTCGTAATCGTCCGCCTCTGCGTCCTCGGGGCCGCTTGAGTGAACGTCGAGGTTCGTGAGGCCCTCCAGGGCTGGGTTAATCACTGGATCGGTCCTCGGCTTCTTCTTAGGACTCATGAGCTCGTCACCAGAGGGTCCCGCGTCGTCGTGAAAACCGTCGGAGTAAGCACCGTCGTATGCGTCAACAGGGGAAGAGGAGCGGTGGTCGTTTGACCTGTACTTCGGTGGGGGCGATGGTTTGCGTTTACGGGGTCTGGGGGGGTTAGAGGGGATGGTCTTTATGGTGTTCATGTCGCCAAGGAGGGTGTTCATGAAATCTGATTCCTGGTCTGCGGTCTTCGCCGGACGGTATGAGGTGATCGAAGCCGGTACCACTGCTGGTGGGGGAGCTTTGGGCTTTCCGCGAGGTTTATCCTTCGCGAGCTTCTTTTTCGCTGGTCGGCCGTCGCGTGGTCTCGGTGAGTGAGGATAAGAGGGGAGTAACGGAGGGACACACATTTAGCGGATCGGCAGTCATCTTCGTCAGAGTCAGCCGCCTCATCCCGTTCATCCCAATCGTCCATTCCGTTATCGTTATACCCATCAACGCCATCATCCACGACGAAATCGTCCTTGGCAAGGCGACCCTTGACGATGCGCTTGTACTGCTCCTCGGACACCTCATCGTAGAGGGCCGTGTCTTCTTCTTGGACCCAAGATCTACCGCCACCCTCGCGTGCACGCTTGAGCTCCGCGAGCCTATCGAGTTTGGCCTGTTTTTCGCGTCTGGCGCGGTCAGCCATAGTTGCAGATGGTCTCGGCTGGGTGAAGGATATGGATCAGCGTGTCGCCGCCCAGCGCGAGCGATGAGAGCGTGACTTGTCACGTGCCAGTTACATCGCGTAGCAGGTCTCCCGGGCCATTTGCCAAGCGTCCGCGATCAGTGATGAAAGATGGGACGAGCCCTGAGGCCCGAAGGTTCACAGGTGATCGTACACAGGACGACTGGATCTCCCATCTTCTCATGGTCTTCCTGATTGCCGTCGAAGACCCCGCGTGCTTCTTCGTTCCGGGTCTGACAGTCAAGGGGACCTCGAGCCTGCCACATGTGTGTGAACGATCCTAGGGCCTCATGGGCGCACTGACTATGTGCCCGACTGTAAGTTCATCTGGCATTATCTCACTCCTACTGGGGACGAATCCCCTTCTGGCCTACACACCCGATCTCGTCCAACCGTCGGGTGTTCCACACTGAGCTGGTGACAATGAACTTGGCATACAGGTCTGGAATCTGATGCGCGATCGCTCGCATGTGGGCGAGATCCATTTACCGATATCCCCCACCCTTCTGGAACCTATAAATGCCCACCCGTCCTCGGCCGACTTCTTCCCCCATTGGAGCTCCCTCCTTTCCGTCACCTTCCGTCCAGTGTACTCCGTGTGCACTCAGCAACGACATCAATCATGTCAGAGAAAGGGCGTTCGGGCAGTATCGACAAGAGCTCCGGCTCAGATATCAACGAAAAGGACCCCCGCCAGGATATCGTGAGTGCGATTACCCGCCCTCTCTACTACTCTTTTAAACCCCTCACAGGATGCCCTGGCCGAGGAGATGCAGGCCCTCGGACCGGATCTCTTGGAGGCCACCGCCCATGCTAAGACGATGACCCCAGACGAGATCGAGGAAACGATTGACTATCTCCTCAACGAGGTACTTTCGCCCTCGGCAGTTACCGCGGGCTTTTTCACTCACATTTTTAATTTATTGTAGCACGGGAATGATCCTGTTAGTAACTACCTGACGTTCGATGGGTCCCCGAGATAGAGCCTCACTTCCATTCTCAGATCTTCCCCCCTCGTGTCATCGAAGCAGCCAAGCGCTACCGTTTCGATGAGGAGTTGAGGAATGACCCGGTTGAGTACCAGAGGCTTTATGAAGAGCTCAAAGTCGAGGCTGCTCTTCTGGTGATCGTACGTACCTCCATCCCTTCACATCGGTTCCAAACCTTATCGTTATTTCGCTAGAACTCTCCGTATGCCGAGGTTCGTGCTGTGGTCGATAACCACGACGACCCCGAGATGCCTGCGAGCACCTTCCGTGGTTGGTTTATCGGAACAATATTTGTTGCAGCCGGGTACGTCGATCACCGTTACATTCTTCAAATCTTGCCGAACGCCCGGCACTTCCGGTGCACACTCGCTGATCAACTGCTTCAGAGCGTTCATCAACCAGTTCTTCAGCATTCGTCAACCCGGTATTACGGTCACAGCCAATGTCGCTCAGCTGCTTGCCTTCCCTGCTGGTAAACTCTTGGAAGCGATCCTCCCGACTACGCAGTTCACCACCTTCGGCTACACTTGGAGTCTCAACCCCGGGAAGTTCAATCTCAAGGAGCACATGGTAATCACTATTATGGCAAATGTCGGGTTCGCCACGCCATACACTGGCTATGTATGTTTCATAATTCCTCCGATGCGGTCCAGATCGCGTGACCAAACGTCTACAGATCATCTGGGTCCAGTACCTGCCACTCTACTTCAACCAGGCCTACGCCTCCAACTTTGGATACCAGAGTGCGTAGTCATAACCGTTCCCGCCCCTATCTGTATCTATTATTGACCACCGTTCAGTTACCGTGGCCCTCTCCACGAACTTCATTGGCTACGGTCTCGCCGGACTAACCCGTCGGTTCCTCGTATACCCATCTCAGGCTGTCTGGCCCGCCAACTTGGCGACTATCGCCCTTAACCGCGCCTTCCACACCGAGTCCAATGACGTAGCCAACGGCTGGTCAGTCTCCAGGATGAGGTGGTTCATGTACTGTTTCACCGCCATGTTCACCTACTTCTGGTTCCCCAACTTCATCCTCCAAGCGATGTCGTACTTCAACTGGATCACCTGGATTTCCCCGGAGAACGTCAAGCTCGCCGCAGTTGCCGGTAGCGTAACCGGTCTAGGATTGAACCCCTTCCCCACCTTCGATTGGAATCAACTCACTGCAATCGCTGATCCCCTTATCAATCCCTTCTTCGTAAGCACCGTTTCTCTCTCACGCGATCGCGCGCACACTTACATGGGTCCCTAACAGAGCATCATGAACGTGAGCCTTCGCTTCTGGAGACTCAATGGGCCAATATCTCTGATTAACTATTCTCTCACTCTGTTCATAGATCTTCATTGGCGCTCTCTTCACCCTCCCCATAGTTGCTGCTATTTGGTTCACCAACACCTGGTACACTGGCCACCTCCCCATCAACTCTAACCGCGTATTCGACAACACTGGCAAGCGCTACAAAGTTGCGTTGACCGTCAACGACAAGGCCTTATTCAACGAGGCTGGTTACAAGACCTATTCTCCCGTCTAGTGCGTCTCCCTTTCAGTTTTTGATTGGGCTCCGTTGAAGTTGCGTTCCCAGTTTGTCCGCCAGTAACTCCTTTATCTACGGCGCCTTCTTTGCGGTCTACACTTCTACTATCACTCACGCCACTTTGTACCACCGTCGCGAGATCGTTTCCGGCTTCAGGAACTTAATCGCCCGTAAATCAGCCTTCGCTAACTCCAGGGATGTCCACACCCGTTTGATGAGGTCGTACAAAGAGGTTCCCGAGTGGGTCTACCTCCTCGTTTTGTGCGCCTCCATCGCTATTGGTGCGGCCAGTATCGCCGTTTACCCCACGAACACCTCCCCCGCTGTCGTGTTGTACGGTGTCTTCCTCGCCATCGTCTTCTGCATCCCTTGCGGTATCATTAAGGCTATCACCAACGTGGAGGTCACTCTCAACGTTGTCGCCGAGTTGTTCGGTGGTCTCTGGTTCCCCGGCAACGCCACCGCCATGAACTACTTCAAGGCTTACGGATACGTTACCACCTCACATACCCTCCACTTCTCTCAGGATCTCAAACTCGCTCATTACATCCACATTCCACCTTGGGTCACCTTCAACTGCCAGATGTTTGCTACCTTTGTTTCCACCTTCGTCTGCACGGCTATCCTCAACTACCAGATGACAAAGATCCCTGACGTTTGCACACCCGGCCAGAAGGACCACTTTACTTGTCCTGGTGTCAACACCTTCTTCACCGCCTCTGTCCTCTGGGGAACCCTTGGGCCCAAGAAGATGTTCGGCGCCGGTGCCATATACAACGGACTTCTATGGTGTTTCCTCATCGGCGCTCTCCTCCCGATTCCGTTCTACTTCCTCAGCAGGAAGTGGAAGGCTTTCCAATACTTCCACGCCCCCGTCTTCTTGTACGGAGGCCTTGTTTGGGCTCCTTACAACTTGTCAAACATCTGGCCCGCCGTCCCTGTCGCTTGGTTGTTCAACTACTACATTAAGAAGCGACACCTGGCATGGTGGTCAAAGTACAACTAGTACGTATTTTCTCCTCTCTCGTTTGACCTAACTTTTCTAACTACTCGCTCCATTTCAGCATCACTACCTCCGCTTTCTCTTGTGCTATCGCCATTTCTGCCCTTGTGATGTTCTTTGCCTTGCAACGACAAGGCATCCAGATCAAATGGAGCGGAAACACCCGATCATTCGAAGGGTGCGACGGAACTGGGTGTGTCCTCCACCCCGTCCCCAAGGGAGCTCACTTCGGTCCAGGGCCTGGAGAGTTCTGAGATCTCATTGGCTGTTGGTACCAGAGATCTGTTGTTTCATCCTTAGTCACTCCTTTGTTCTGCGGGTTTTACGATTTTGTAGTTCTGTAGGCCCGGTTACGACTGGCCGGTACCGGTTGCCTGTTGTAATTCTTCCTAAGGGGATGCGTCTGTACCGTTCACACTTAAAACTTCACGTACAACAATAATGAGACGTCTGTCACGTTGTCCTCTTTGCCCAGTTCGAAATATTGTCTTGTGATACTCTCAAGGCTAAGAAGAGGGGAAAGTACCATGATAAACATCGGGTAGCCGGCAACCAGAGGCTGGCTCCCCTACACGGCAAGCCTTACCGAAATTTGCAGCATGGACGAATTGTTGATGGCGGTCGATTCTGTTTGCGTTTTTGCCACCCGTTGTGGAGTGGGGCTCGACGCACTTCCTGGTCCGAACAACAATTCAGCCTATGTCGGCGGTGGGTTCCTAGAAATGAAAGAGCACCTATTTTTGAGTGTAAAAACACTACAAACGGGACGAGACACTATCACAAAAGATAGGTCGATGAAATGGTATAGGAATACGTATACATAAAATACCGGTACAGGGAATCAAACGGTGTTAGGTAGAGTGGGGCTATAGCGTGTCGTAAGGAGGTTACGGAGTTTCTTACAATTCGTACCGGCTCCGTCGGGCTTGCCATGGCGTACCATGGTCTACAGCTGCAAGTGTCAGTCGTAGGAAGCAACCACGGTTACTATGTGCTTACGCTCGGGCAGATATCATTCAACCAGGTCAATTATCCCTCTCATCGTTATTTCCGGCAATAAACGCCCAATACAGTCTCTCGCCGTGCCTTGGTTTCCCATGTTTAGCGTCGTGCATACGACCTTGGGAGAAATCGAACGCTCCTCCCAAAACCTAACGAAGAGGCGATCAAGGTCCAGCCACTGCCAAAAAATTCGATCTACAACGGTTTCCTCAACATCTGCGCCAGCGCTGGTCAAGTGGAAAGGCGGGTGAATTGAGATTTGTCGAAGATCCTGGTTTTCGGGCGGAATGGTTTGGAGTGCTGTGGTGACCCATTCGACACTGCATGAATTTACACGAAAGGCGACAGCACCGAGCCTTGTTGCCTTCGAGAGGTCGATCGAGGTTGACTCGGGCTCGACTGGAAATAGGAATAAGCTTCGGTGCGGATATGAAAGCCGAATGGGCGTACCACGAGGGTTGCAAGTAATGTCGAGAGATTCAAGGGTACGAGAACACCTCTCCACAAATGCCGCTATCAACACAATATCCTCCTCCTCGGCCCACACCAAAGCGAGCTTCCGGAAGTGGATACTACCTGGTAGAGACAACAATCGGCGGGCAATAGGTCTCATCCCTCCCTCCATAGAAAGTTCCAGTGACCCAGAAAACACGGGTGAGCTCGGAGGCCGGACAGCTGTCAACAGCGCGCCGGAACCACCCCTGTTGCGGGCCGACCCCTCAGAGCAAGAGGACACACTCAGGTCCTCGAGAAGAGGGAATGAAAGGATGAGGTCGAGGACCTCGGAGGAGGGAAGGACGAGGAGGTCCACGTGGAGAGATTTAATGGGTGAGAACCCGTGGAATGGGGCAAGGGAGACAACCAGCATGCTGGGGAGTAATCGACTGCCCACCCAAAAGTGCACGACACGAGAAAAACCTCTGATCCAGCCATCCGCTCCCGCATCCGAAGCTGCGACGAGGTGGGTGCAGTCAATGAATAAAGTTTTGGTGTAACGGGCAGGAGAAGTTGAAGGATCCGGAAACATCTCCTTCCATGATTCCAGGTGTTTTTTTGTCTGGAGCTTGACCTCGACGAAAAGGTGCTTTCGCGTCCGCGGGATCCACGATCTGGAGACGAGGCAGCAATTCCTGAGTGCACGCTTTGTGTCGTGTAGGTGGTCGACGACGTGATCCAGCATCTCCACTGGGAGGCGGGGGTTCGACATCGTGGTTTCCGTCCACACGCTATAGCATCCGTTCTGGCGCTCGACCGATTACCATTACTTCTCCGCCACAGTTTCCCTGCGTGGAATTTTCGACGCATTAGCTGTGCATGTGTGATTCACACAAGGCGTTCAGGCGTAAGGCCGCCGGTGTAACGGGGTACAGGTCACAACTAGCGGCGCAGACCAGTACAGAATTTCCGCCGCATTCTTCCAACCTCGTATTGACGGTCCCTAAAGGCCTAACACCTCAAGGGTGCTGTGCTGAGGCGGCACAAACCCCCAAAAGAAGGAGAGCGATACGAGCCTGTTGCAAAATAAGTTGTGCTCGTCCCCCCGCGTCTTGTACTTTACCAACCCGGAACGTGCTATCGGGGATGCCCTCAACCTGGTCCCATCTCCCCCACTATGGGGGCCCGTCATCCTGGCCGGCTGGTATACTGGTCATCTGTTGCAAATCGTCCAGTCAAATTCCCAGGAGGTTCGCAGTGACAGGACCCCACCCGTGCCGGAGGTTTAATCTCCAATCCAGAGTCACCACATCGACACGGGAGAGCCATTCCCATCTCGGTGCTGGGAGGGTGGATACAAATATCACCCGGACGGGCTTTCCAAAGAGAAGATCTCAAGACCCCAGGTACTGGCCGAGCAACACCGCCAGAACACCGTAGAACCCAGGCAAAGCAAGCTCATAGAACGTCAGTTTTCCGGAGAATGCTGAGCCAAATGCATGGACGCCTGCGTATCGAGCTTCAAGTGTTTGCGCCCGCACTGTGAGTGCCGTAGTCCAGCCACAGGACTGCAGCACTTCTGCACGGGTTGCCTTTGCCGCACGGCGAAGGTGAGCAAGTATGAGTCAAACCGCCGCGCGCCATCGGCCTAACCATTTCCCTTGCCGCAGGCGAAAACAAACAAGTTCGAGGAAGCCGTCTGCGTTCTTCGCTTGTACATGACAGGTTGAAGCAAAATCTCAGCCCACGTTGTGGGGATCGGTCGTATTGTTACATTGAGTGGGGGGAAGCGATTAAGTACCCGTAATACATCAGGGAAAAGGTCAGGTGTAGATTCGACCCTTGAGAGCTTGAGAGCTTGGCAGCTACTCTAGACCGTTGCAGCAGCACCGGTACGGGGAACCGGACTACTGGAGGCGTCTCGTGCCATGGGCGTCGGAGAATCCACCATGACCTCCGCGGGTCCACCGTAGACGAGTCTGTGGATGCCTTGTCAGAACTGCCTTCCTCTCGGGGATTGGACTCACTGTTGGAACATCGCCGCGGCCGCGGCCAAGTATGTGGTATGGGGCGGATTATACAGAGAGAGATACGGAATGTTTTCCGAATCGCTCCACTCGTAGACCGCTTCACCCGTTCCAACCTTAAGGCTGAGATTCTTGACCTCCCCCTCCTGTTTGCAAAGCAACAATCCCTCCCTCTTCCTCTCCCAATCGGAGGGGACACATTCGAGACTCACCCCTTCCAAGGATTTACCTGCTTCGTGGGCTAGGGTCCCCATTTCCTCCGCACACTGAATGTTCATTTTGGAGAGGAGAACTGCGAGGTCCGCGATCAGGTAGATTGATTTCCATCGTGTCCGCCAGTCGATGCCCTGGACAGTGGCCTTTACCAACAGCTTGAGGATTTCCTTCCGCTCCCGTCCCGCGGTCTCGAATCTGCCCTGCAGTGCAGACCTTAGAATAATCACAACAAGGATATTCGTGTCCAAGGCTCTGTCGATTGCGGTTCTCTTCCGTTCATCGGTCTCCTTTTCACTGATCCCCTCCTCACAAACCTCCTTTTCATCAATCTCCAAGTCCCCTTCATCGGTCTCATCGCGAAGAACAAGCAGGTCGACCACTCCCTGGTTCCTCCCCGGGCTGGGTGTGTATAAGAGTGTGATGGCGAGTGAGTACAGATATGGTAGCCTGTGGTTCGGGTGTTGGGATACGAATTCGAAGGCATCGGGGATGGAAAACAGGTCGCCGGTTCGGTCACCAAGACTACGTTGCCAAGCAAACGACGCAAAACGGCTACCCACTGCCAGTACAGCTTCCATGGTTGCTGCGCGTGCGTCAAGGAACCCTTCAAAGCATTCCTGGTCCTTCTTGATGCTTTCGGGTAAGCTAGCGTAAAGGATGGCAAGGCGCTCCAAAGGGTATTTTGTCCCAAAAAGCAGGGGCCTTTGGCCGTAGGCGATGGCACTGAGCCGAGTGGCTAATACCCCTGCACCAATTGAATACTTTTCATTGTATTTGTTCCAGTTCTCGACCGATTCGAGGAGGGCATGAGCGATAGATGGTCCTTCCTCAAATACCTTGGGGTCGCCCCTCTGCGTCACAACCACAAAGAAGAACAGGGCATTGTGGAGGTTGAGGGTGACCCGATTCTGTTCGTTATCAAGCGCCTTCAAGCAGTCGACGACGAGTGACGTGGCGGTGGTGGGGGTGCCTGATTTCTTGAGGGTTTTGTAATACGCGACAAATAGGCTCTGCAGGTATCCCGACAAAGCCTTGTCCAGATCTTTATTGGGTGGGCCAGAATTCCAGCTCTTGATGTTGAAATACGGTACCAACTCGTCGTCGAAGTTATCAGGGTCGAAACATGCACATGCGAGCGCCGCGGCGTGAAGTCCGCGAATAATCTTCTGGGGGGGAGGCACCTCCATGGACTGCATTTTTGGGTCGAGACTGCCAACGACCTCACGGATGGTCTCCATCGATGGGCAAAGCCATAGTGCCGCAACCGTTCTCTTCCAGTAATCATTCTGCTTTTCTTGGCTAGTCGCTGAGTCCGGTTGTCTGCTGGGGGTGGCTTTACCAGAGGTAGTGAGGTGGAAGTGATATAACAGCTCGTTGGGAGTCGTGATTCTCCGAAAGGGGATTCTTTGGCTGTGTCTCCCGTCCCTAAATGTAAATGCTTGGTCCATTTCCTCGGCCAGAACCGTTGTACAGTGATCAAATATCGGCTGCTCGGCTGCACTGACACGACCATCTTCCAAGATGGAGGACAGGGATAAAACAAGGAGTTTAACAATAGCGCGGTCCAGGGAACCCCCAGATCTAAATCGCTTCTGAAACTCATCAAGGATTCCCTTGACCTCGTCCTGGCTCAATGGCGTACTTATAAGCCAGAACAATGCGCGTAGGTGAATTTCCTTGTCCTGGCCCTCTTGCCCGACTCTTAGGCCACTCAGCTCGTCGAACGGATTTTGACCCAACTTGAATGTGGGGACTATAGGGAGTAAAGCAATGGTTTTCCATATGGTGTGGATGCATTGTCTGACTATTCCACAGGTGCGCTTGAGGAAGGTGATTAAATGGGGCATCCCGGAAGTGAAGGAGCCGTCTATCCGGGACAACCCCCCACCTGGGAGGGGGCTAGCGATCCGCCGGGAGGCGGGATGGGAGCGAACGAAACGGCCAAGCTTGGCGATCCACAAGAAGGCGGGAGGGGGGCGAATGAAGCGGCCGATCTCGACAATGGTCCTTATCGAGTCAACGACGGGCTTGATGAGGTCTGAGGCTGAAGTGGAAAAGGGAGCTTCCGTGAAAATTGGAAGCAAGGTGACCACCACATAGCTGATTGCTATGACCAAACCCGGCACTCCAACGATGAGCCTGAGCCGGTGGTTCACGTCTCGCAACCGTAGCCAGAGGCCCGCGAGGAACAAGAAAAGAGAAAGGTGGAGGAAGAATGGGATTGCGGCCACGACGAGGTGCATTCTCCAACGTTTTATGGCCTCAAACTTTCGCTGCCGCTTCTCTGCCATCTCCTCGTAGTCATCCGCCTGGGCACCTTCTGTGAGGAAAGCGCACCACTCCAGACAGAGCATAGCCCAAGTAGTTGCGGCTAGGCTTGACATGATACTAAGGAACCAGAGGCTACTGACTGTCAGGATAGATGATGGTGGGTTCGATAGGGGCGCCCGGATAGCCGCGTTCGGGACAGATTGCTCAACGAGAAGACGGAGGAATTGTCTTCGTCAATATCTGACATGGCATCGAGGACAAATGCAGTGACGATTGCGGTGAACAAGGCAGCCTTCGTAGAAATTAGGCGCAGAAACGCTGCATCTGGCTAGGTGGACCCACAAAAATCAGAAGGTTATTCATATTCACCTTCCATCTTTCCATCATTTGTCGGTCCCACTTTTCGGCGACTGTCACGTACTTGTACCATATCGACTGAGGTTGGGCGGCAATTGCACCTGGTGGATGGGGAATCCCTATCAGGAATCGACGCGAACTAAGGCCAGTGTACAGAGAGTATTGCCAGTGGACTGGGATGGTGAAACCTTTGCCATGTTATTGGAAGGCTCTTCTGCAGACTCTGGGACGGGTTAAGCCCTCCGCGACGATGTCAGCCAATGGGAAGTAAAGTACCCTGTTTTTATATATAATCGGCGTCTGTAGCCCCATCGTCCGCGGCCGTGGATGCGGAGAGAGAGAATCTGAGCGGGCTGGGAGGGTCACTTCCTATCGGGAGGATGTCAGCATGTCACCGGTGAATGAGGAGATGGAGGGACCTCTGGTGAGGACTTCGGGGGTGCGCAACGACATTGTTGCGGCGGTATGCCAGTGAGGGTTGGTATGATATACTTTGCCATTAGTGGCACCGCGAGCATGAGAAACCCAGATACGAATGAACGCATTACCCCGCAGGACCCAGACACCGGCGGTGCTTGTTTAAACGGATAACGTGTGTGTCCGGAAGTCTCCCCGAAGAAAGTAGTCCCACTTGAGCAAAGCGTCCTTTCCTCAAAATTGACGTTGAACTTTGAGCCAACAACGCAGACGGTGTCTGATCGATTGATCACTGCAGGGGATATAAGTATCCCATCCAGCTTATGTAATTCCCCGCTTTTGCGCCAAATCCCGGGCCGGAGTGACAGATTAAAAGGGCGTTTTTTCCGCGCGTGCCCCGTGCGCGAGTTTGAACTGTTCAAAAACCCTGATCCCTCGGTTCCTGAAGCTTAAAGGTGAGTCCGTGCTGCACTGGCCACAGATCACATACAATCCCCGAGGACACGGGATCACCACCATGCGGTGTTACGTAGTGGCAGTTGTCGAAAACGACAAGTGTGCGGAGCCTAGTTAACCCTCCGATGACCAGTGCCCACCAGCTGATTCAGACCAGATTCAGCGATCTGCGAACAATGTCTGGTAGCGCCGGTAGAACCAAGGCTGACCAAGAATCGATTACCAATGAGAAGTTCTCCAGTGCGTAGGCTGGAATCCGGTCTCGAATCCAGAGGTATCCGGAGGGGAGGGGAGGAAGGTTCCTCCGATTTGAGGCTGGGATCGATGCCTCGCGTTTTGGTGTGTGGTTGTATTCTCAGTTGTTTCGGGTCGAGACTTTGGGTCTCACTTGACCCAAGCACGATGACACAATTTTGTATTGACCGGTCGCAAACATATCACGCATTAGCCCGAGTTATAGCATCACAAAAAGGCCGAAAAACGCTGGTCACCCTCCTTCGAACCGGCTGTGCAGCTGTAATACCCCCGTACTGTATACAACACCCGTACCCAGGGTCACCGGTCACAATGCTTTGGTAAGTTCCCACTGAGTTCCCGCGTGCTGGAATTCGCCAGTGGAATTGCCGTTCCACTAGATTCGATAGATTTCCAAGCTCGTGGGAACTGGGCCTGATTGCAGACCGGCCAGGACCGACGGTGAGAACGTAGTGCGTGCAGTGAGGAACGCCCGGTGGGTAGGACTGGCTGGACACGAGATAAGGTCACAGATCCGCCCAGCAAACAAGACATGCTGAGCGCTTATGGGCCAGGGTCCAATGACACTCTTGACACCTGCAGGTCTGGTGGCAGCTGATAACCGCCGCTTTGGTCGTGCGAGTGCTGGTGGTATCTGCGAGGAAAAATAGGCGAGGTACCAAGACCACCATATCCTGAGCCGAACGTTTCGCCTCTGTCCAGACACAGTTGTTCCAACTTCGTTCACGAAAGGCTGCAGAACCCCAGGTAGGTAGGTTCGCATGTCCAGTTTCCAAGGACGTAGTAATCACCATATCGCAGCCACATAGTCGGGATGAGAGCGGGGTCCGGGTACGGTCGGGGATGACACTCCAGTCATAGGGTCAGGATGTCGTCCATGTGGTACTGGTTCGGAACTCAAGCGAGGGGAGAAGGGTCCTTGGGGGCGTTGGGTCGAAAGGGCACGCCAATAGTGGATCTCTGGGTATGTCTGGGCCGCAAACATCCACCTAGCATATATTGGGTAACACCGGACCAAGTCTAAGAGAGAAATTAAAGTATAGTGCGTAAATCCAAGCTGGGCCGAGGCATCGCACCCCAGACGACCTGAGGAACGGTTAATTTTTACTGGCTGGCGGGTTCCTCTGATGCTGGAGTGATGTTTTCCTTCACCAGAAGCTTTTCCAGCTCCCCAGATTGATGCACTGAAAGCAGTGTGAGCCAGGTGACAACTGCGGTGACGGCAAGCTCACTGCTTAGTAAGATATCGCATCCACCGACGAACTCGCCGTTCACGTATATTTGGGGAATGGTAGGCCACTCGCTGCATCGCAATGAGGGCATACAAAGAACCGAAGGTAGAGACACGCACGAGAACTCCTTGACGTCGCTCCTTAGCGAAGAATCCTCAAGCACGTCAAACGACTTGAGTTTCTCAGGTGGGACACCATGAAGCTCCAGAATCTGAACTGCGGCGCGCGAGAAACCGCACTGAGGCATGGCAGGGTTCCCTTTCATAAACAACACAATGGGTGAAGACTTGACGGTCGCTTCGAGTTGGTGCCTCGCTTCCTGGGTCAGCCATCTGCGTGTAGTGGGTAAGCATTGGGTTCGTCGGGCGGCTCGCGTGAGCTGAAAAACGCGCATCAGCACAACATGGAGTAGTTGCGAGTCCGCACTTCACCCACCGAAGAGCTGACGAGGTTCCGGAGCATTTTGGGCGAGGGGTTGACGGGCGTAGGATGCCGGGTTTCGGGCGTCGGAGTCGGGAGACAGAAGAAACAGATGATGTGGAGTCACGTGTTGATTACACCCACTCAACCCTGTCTGCCACCTTCGCGACCGCAGACGACACGGCGACTGCCCCCATATTTCATTCTCATCATGGTCGTGACCAGGAGAGCCCCTCTACCACCAACCCCCAGCTCGAGGTCGAGCTCAAGTCAGACCGTCCCGCGCATGGCCAAGGTCAAAGTAAACCAGCCAAATCAACCTGAACACCCCAGCCCACTGGCCAACGGAAAGCTCAGGACGGCTGATTCAATGGTGAGCAATTGTCTCCGCATCTATTCCGCGCACCGGTTTTACGGGGTTGATGGCACGACGGCTGCCCGCCTCGCGCACCATCCGGATTAGTCTGTCTGACGCCGAGCCGTTCCACTCTTTAGGACTCAACAGCTCCAAAGCCAAAACCAAAGTCTAAATGGCGGCGGAAATATTCTCCTGTCAGTACATGCTGCCGGCCATCACATGTCACTAACTCGTGGCCACGGAACAGAAACCCAAGAAGGGTATTTTCAGGCGCTTTACCGACCTTGTCTTTAAAGTATCCCTTGCGTGGCTCGCAGCGTACTCGTTCTTCATCTGTCAAAATCCCGACAAGAGCCCCAACTCTTCAGTCTGCCACGCCATTTCCGTAACACGTCACAACATTCTGGAACCGTATGCGTTCCCTCTCATCAAGCATGCGCTCTTACATCCGGCAATCGAGCCATACGTGAGGGAGATCGAGCCCTACGTCATCCGCGTCCATCATGTCCTCCAACCTGTTGCAGCCACGGCAATCACCAAGTTCTCTACCCATGTTCTCCCCGAGTGGAATAACCACGTCGTTCCCCACTACTACGCCTACGTTGCTCCTCACGTACAGGGAGCCCTGTCCTATCTCTACCCCTACCTGGCTGTTGTCGGTACCGAGTACGATCGCTACCTCGCTCCATACCTCCACGTCAGCGCTGCCACTGCATGGAGGTTGCAAGAACGAGCCCAGCCATACGTCATCCTCGCGTGGTATAAGTCTGTTGACGGTTACAGATGTGCCAAACCTTACGCTCGACCCGCTTGGGAGCGATCCAAGGATGCCGTTCTCCGCGCCCTCGCATACCTCGCGGTTTACCGCAGACAGTTTGTCGATCCTCATGTCGCTCAAATGTGGGCCAAAATCAAGGAGCTGAGCGGTGACAGGGTTGTGCTCACCGCAAGCAAGCCCGCTCTCACCCCCGAACCCGTTCCCGTTGTCGACACCCCTGCCAAGGGGGAACCGAGCACCGTCGCCACCATTTTGGCTGAGGAAGATACTCACTCTCCGGCGTCTGCCTCTACTCCGATCCCCCCTCCAGTTTTGAGCAATAATGAAAGCCTCTCCCAAGAGGATCCCCACGCAACCACCGCCGCCCCCGGTGCGGTGAACGCCCTTGGGGATGACCCCACCGAACCGATCGAGACTCCAGTTCCTGCGGAACCCCAGGAAGAATCACAAACCCCCGTTGTTGCCTCTCCTGTTAAGCAGGAACCTGCTCCGGTCGCGCCACCCGTCGATGGGCCCCCCCATTCCACCGGTACCCCAAAGCAAGCTATGCCCGTTCTTCCTGTTACCCCTCAGGATGACGACTTGGACGCATTCTCCGCAGAGATCGGTTTGGACTTGGACGAACCTGATGAGGAGGAGGAAGTTCTATTTGCACCCTCTCCGGTAGAGACAGACGAGGAGCGCGAAGCTAGGTTGAAGGCCAAGGCGGAGGAGACCGCGTGGAGGCGTAAGGAGATCACCGATAGACACACCGATTGGGAATACCAACTCGAAGATCTGAAGAAGGAGCAGATGGAGACTTTCAGGCTAGCGCTCTTCAATATCCGCAAGGTCGCGGCCAAGAACCTGAAGAAGGATTCCGATGTCCAGCCTGCCATTAGCGAGTTCGCTGCAGACGGTGAAAAGTACCTGAGAGGTGCCGAAAGCTATTTGAAGAACCTCGTCAAGGGAGAGAAGAAACAGGAAAAGAGAGCATTGTGGGAACGGGTCGTCCAAAAGGTGAAGGACAAGTTCGAGAAGAGGTTGGACGATGTGGACAGGAAGGTTGGCGACTGGTACAACGAGATTTCCGGGAACGAACAAACGCTGGTTGAGAAGGCCGCGAGACCCGTTAGGGATCTCTCTGAGAAGGCTCAAGCTGATCTCGGTCTAGACTACTCGTGGTTGGACGATGTCACGGTGGAGGATTGGGTGAGATACCACGACCTGATGCGCTGTGCGTTGATCTCGTTTCGCTGTTCACCGGTCAGGGCACTAACGGTTTCTTTGACACCCCCATCCTTTGGCCGCATCGTACACAGCCAGTGACTCCTTCCGCGAGGAGGTTACTATGCACCGCAACGGAACTCATGAAGAGGCCCTGGATAACCCCATCATACAAGCGCTTAGGGAACTTCGCGCGGAGGTTAACGATATCATCACCGGTTTCGAATCCCGGCTAAGGAGGATTCAGAGGGACGGTGAAAGGGCCTTTGGCGAAGCCAGCCACAATGAAGATCCTTCCGATGCGAAACCCGCTGAAGATCCAACTGTGTCCATCCAGCCCGTCGCTGATGGGGAGTCGATCCCACAGGTTACCATTGGCAAGAGCCCAGAACAGGTGGTGGAGGGCCTGAAAGCGGCCCCGTTGGAGGACTGGGCTGCATCCAAGCAGAAGCCCGAGGAGGTCCACACCCGTCAAGAGCTATGAAAACCCGTGAACACGGGTGACCGCTGTTATTCCTCGCTATGACGCCGTTCTGTTTAGTTTCCAAGTTCTGCTTATTTATCTTTCTCCCCTCACTCCTATAACCTCTACTCTATGTTCGCCCGTCCGTATATTTGAACACATTGGATAGATACATGGGTACATTTCGACCCATTAGCTTTTCGGATAGGAAATTCATGTCTTTCCTTTTGGTTGTTTGCTTGCGGGATCGCGGGAGACCTGAAGGCAGGCTGGGAAAATCCCCTCGGCCTGTTCCAAAACCACGTACAGTTCGCACGGCGCCATCCGGTCACGGTCCACATTCACCCCGCAGCGGTGCTCAGTAACACCTCGCTGACCATGGGGAATCCTTTTGGCTCACCGCAACCGTGACAAAGACTGATTAACCCACCCGATTTGCGATAATGCCCACAGAGTTAGTACTCGGGAACTTCATATGTCCTTGCGTACTCTCGCATTCGCCTCGCCTGGATCCAGTGCCGTTCGGGGTCCTCCCCTGCCCGAGCCTCCCCAGTTGCATTGTGTTATCACAGCCAAGCCAGCGACAGAGCGCCGCGGTCGCGCTCGACCCTGGGGAACATTAGAAGGGAGGCACGAAACCTGATACTCTTAATCACGCTGAGCGGAGGTTTCACGTCTGGACTTCTATTGCATCAGTTATTGAACTGATGGTGTCTGTGGGAGTGGGGATGATCCAATCGACGACCAGTGGATGCGCCCCAGTATATATAGGCGTCGCCGGTTATGATACGGGGTCAAATTGTACCCAACCTTTCATTCCGTTTACTGCCCAGAGCCATGTCGTCTTCTTTAGTTCTTGTCAGTTCTCGTTTAGGCTGGTGGGATTTGGGTTGCACCAGCGCTGATATGACTCCTGCAGGTTACTGGTATCTCTGGATACACTGGAGCCCATGTCGCTTCTCAACTCCTGAAAGAGGGATACTGTGTTCGGGGGTGAGTGTCTCCTTTCGCGTTACCGTTTTAGTATCACCCGTCTCCCGCGATTTGACTCGCCGCTCTTACGCCTTCAGGCTTGTCCGCCCACATAAAGTACCAGCCGTCCAGGAACGATACGCTACCTACGGCGATCGCGTCGATATTAGACCTGTCGACGACCTGATTAAGGGAGACTTCAGCAATGTTTTGAAGGGTGAGCATATCGAATGGATCAACGGAGCACAGCCGCAGTTTTGCTGAAACGAATCGGGGTCCACCTACCCAATCTCATGTAGGCGTCCACTCTTTGATTCATCTTGCTTCACCTTTGCCTGGAGCTAGCGATGCTAGGAGTACCCTCGATGTGCGTATACTTGTCCCGCCACCTCCTTGTGTTCAACCAAGCGTGATACATGCCCCCATGCGTGCATTTAGGCCGCGAGAGAGGGGTGCCTGAACATCGTTCGCCAAGCAGAGGAAGCCGGGATCAAACAGATCGTAGTGATCAGCTCGGTTGCTGCCCTTGCGCTGCTTGTTCCAGGGGTCACCGTCAAAGCTCCACTCACCTCGAATGGTATGTCGCCCCTGCATCCCTGGCCGATCGACCGACGGGATTTCAGATTTTGACGTCCCATCGCGATTGCAGATTGGTTTGAGGTCACCGAGGAGATCGCCGTTACTTGGCCCGACCCGATTGCCGTGTACGCTGCTTCGAAGGCTCTTGCGGAGAAGGCGCTGTGGGCGTATGCTAAGGAACACCCAGAACTCAACGTCGTCACTCGTACGTCCATTCATGCGTACGGATATGTGCTCCGGGGCTGAATGGGTAATCACGATAGTCTGCCCATCGTTGTTCATCGGTCCGTTCGCCCCAGAACAGATAATCAAACCCGGGGAGACGTCCGCGATCAGCACAGCAGTCAGCACGTACAACTTCATCAACCCTAACGTAACCCTCCCCACCGAATCCCTCGGCTACGTCGATGTTCGGGATATCGCCGCTGCCCTCGTGGCCGCTACGAGGGTCGAGGGGCAACACCGGCTTCCATTCTCGGGCGAGTTTTTCGATCACACCGAGGCTTTCCCGTACCTCGCTTCCGTCCGTCCGGAGCTGAAGGATCGGTTGGCCAAAGCGACGAGCACCGGTCAGACCAAGCCGACTCTCGAAGCCACCCCCGCCCTCAAAGTCCTGGGATTGCCCGCTTTGACACCGTGGAAGCAGAGCGTGCTGGACGCTGTGGATGCTGTGGTTCAGCTCGAGAAAGAGTGGATCGCGGCTGGTGTGAACGTTGAAGAGAAGTTGGCAAAGAACCAGTGGCTGGATTTCCAGATTTCCACCGGGACTTACAAGATCGTCCACGATCCGTGAGCAAAAGCCCAAAAGGCCCTAGACTGTAGTTGTATAGTATTTGTTGGATCGTACCAGGTGTATAAACAACAAAGAATGTGCTTACAACCAGGTCGTATTGCCCCCAGCTCCGGGACGCGCACGGGTTCATGAAAGGTCGTGACATTTGTTGATCAGGCGGAGATATACAAGGTGGTGGCGGGATCTAAGAGAAGGGGGCGTCGGTAATATAAACGCAGGCCCAGGCGTGGCTATGAAAGTAACAAAGGCCACTGGGTGCACCAAACAACAAAATGAGACAAAAAGTACAAAGGGATGCGTGTTTGAAACACGATCTAAGACTACAATCCGTGAAAGAGTTCTTGAATGAGCTCTTGCGCGGAGGGATGGAGAACATGAGGCGATGATACAAGTGGGAAAACTTGATCCTACAGTTGTTTCATGGGATTAGAGTCCGGAATGGGAGATGAAAGGATGATTGGGGAATGGGGTGAAGGGTATTAATTTGGACGAGGACGGGCGTCGATAGCCTCAGAGGCAAAGGAGGTTGTAAGGAACAGCGAACGCTGTCTCCTCCTTGGTGGGGGGTTCTTCCTAAGCAGGTTCTCGAAGAACTCCCGGAAATCCGAGGTCGGGCTATCTGGGGCATTAGCCAGCGTTGCCTGGACGGTGTTCCGGAAAGTTTCAGGCTCAAGCTGTGGAGCGCCACTCGTAAGCGGCAGTTCACCCTGCTTGTCTGAACCATATTCGCTCACAGGGTCTGAGACAGCCTTGGTAGTCTGATATCGAGCACGGGGGCGAGTGTGCCTGAGTCGAGGAACGCGGAGTTTTTGTTCGTCCTCGGTGTCCACGACGTTGTATTGCTCGGAAACCGATATTTCACCGTATCCGGTTAGGCACCAGTCCTCGTCAGCGTCAGAGACGGTGATTGTCGGACAATCCTCCTCATATCGCAGGACGGGGAGCTTGGGGACGCGAGCCCTGGGTCGTTCGGGGATATTGTAGACTGTGGCGCAGGATGTCTGGGGGTCACGATCAGTGAGGGTCACCGACAGTTTTACGCCACTGAGGCTGACCTTTGTGGTGGAGTTCATTGGGGGTGGGGAGAAGGGAGGGAGGGGGATGAGTGGAACGCGCAGTTAGCCTGTATTTAAATAGACCAGAAAAAAGGCCACGGAGCCACACCCTGGCTTTGTCTGGAACATCCTGGCAATGAGTCAGCATGGGCAGAAAGCCCTGGACCTACAATTCGGCGCACAGCAGAGACCGCAACCGCGGCACAGCAACACATTGAACATTTCCATTTTAGGAAGGTCGGGTCAAGGCTGTCCTGGCTGTTTCTCTACCACGTCAGCCTCCCGAAATTCACAGTTCCCATTGATGCGGTGCAATTCCAGGGACGAGTAGGTTCGTTATTTGGAAGGGGTGAAGGATTACATTATGGGCTGGGCTACGAGTAAGTGGGCTGTATTAGGTCCAAAATACGTCTCGGGGTCATTAATGTGACCTGGGACCTGGCCATGGCTCACTTTCAAATGGCGTCCATGGCCGGTCTTCGGGCATGACCGTGCGACACGCGCATGGGCAGCGGGCAGGGTACGAGCCGAACAACCCGATTGTGGCGGAAGTGCGGTAGCCTCACCGTATCGCTGTGGGGGGGAGAACGTCAAGACAAAGGACGCCAAAACAAACTCGGAATCACAGGAACGCCTGCCACACCATGGGAAGTTACTCCGAGTATTCTACCACACCGCCCGCGTCAAGACGTCCTCTCGTCACTTGCTGTCCCTTTGACTTCATGATCTCTTCAATATTCCGCAGACTGCCTTGGCCCGTCCGCTCGTCCTTGAACCACCCGAGGTTGTCCGCAATGAGGTGCCTGGACCATCCAGCGTGAGTTTAGGAAATACGAGTAGACCGTTGTGCGTTTTGTGGGAGTGGCGTACCTGTTTTTACACCCGGGGCATTGGATGATCACGATCCCATGATGGTACGCGCGTTTCGAGAACGTGTGCGATGTACGCTCATCACACTCGGGGACCTTGCATGTGAAAGTTAGGGAGTATTTTGGCTCGTCTGGCTGTTCCGCCTTGACCGAATCTGACGTGTTCTGCGGGAGGTGTTGCGAGCTGGGCGGTGCGTTTGTCGCCGAATCGGAGTAGAGTCGTCGCCCGAGGTGGGTGAGTGACAACGTGGAACGGTGTGGCGCAGCTGGGTGGCGATAAAGGAGCCTTGAGAAAGGGCGGGCGGACCTCAGCAGTCGAGTGGTCAGCATGGGAAGAGGTGAGATGCGTCAGTGAGGGTCCGATTGCCGCTACGTCACCGGTATACCCGGCACGCCCACTGCGGGTTTCTAAGCGAACTCTTGATTTTTGCCAAACGGCACGGCGACGCGAATACCGGTCTGGGAAAACTACGTACGGAACCGCTGGCTGACCTGAACCACTGCCGAAGGAAATGCGGCCGACGAGATGCCCACAAGTGAGGTAGCGGATGGTCGCGTGCCAGCCTCCACCCTCTCCCGCTCCCCTTGGCGGACTACCCCGGGAGCGGTCTCGGCCTCGTGCAATCTACTTACCCCCTGATTTACCTACTGGGCGCGCCTCTTCATAGACATACCACCCGCGCGTGGCCCCTCTATACTCTGGCCCTTTGCCCATCGCGGCTGCTTCGTCTTCGCAACCCCCTTTTCTCTCTGCGTTGATTAAAGTTGGATGTATGGCCCGGGTTACGAGTGGGGGGTTCCCTGGTGAAATTTTCGGCTCCCAGCCCCCATCCATTTCCGGTCCTCGGAGACGCACATCCACCACCTCCCATCTTCATCTTCGCTACAGCCGTCCAAAGCCCTGCTCTATCCCGCCTGAAGGCCTGAACAATAGCTCGGGTCGCGTTCTAACAGCCAAAACCTGCAGGAGCTTCACGCACTCGTAGAGGAATATGATGTGATTGCCAACGAGGAACTTGTGTTCGCTCTAGGTCACCCGTAGCGTCCGTGCACCACCCATCCCTACTCTTCCTCTCACGAGGCTCCCTTTGCTTCAGAGTCTTATCATATATGTCTCCGACCTTCCCCCAACGGGCCCCCCACCGTTTGTCACTGTACCGCTGGCGGACGTCGATCGAACGCTATGCAAGGTTGAAGGAGTTGGGACGTCGCCCTGTGCTCGCCCCTGCCGTCCCTGGCTTGCAACAGCATTGCCACGCACCCACCGTATCTCGTACGACGCGCAATGCAGCTTCGTTTGAGGACCAGCTGTACACGGGGCAGTGATTTTCTTTTGGTCACGCGTATGGGCGTCTAATCCCGTAAGCGCTGTCAATTGATGAATGATCAATCCCGCGTGACTCACATCAAACGTTGGTTTCTTCTCATCCCCCATGGCGAAGGCGAAGAAAGACGGAGAAGAAGAAATCGTCGGGTGGGTCATAAGTT
>Ga0307516_10001021_pt1 | contig 38830 bp, 27 predicted proteins | sample 19_EM_MG_FD_203310 | JGI IMG/M metagenome (GOLD analysis project Ga0307516, IMG submission 203310) | Populus trichocarpa ectomycorrhiza microbial communities from riparian zone in the Pacific Northwest, United States - 19_EM | ecosystem: Host-associated > Plants > Roots > Unclassified | place... | reverse complement strand
GCATTCATTTCCCAAGCTCGACAAGTACGAGCTGCTAGAGGAGATCGGACATGGTGGCATGGCCACCGTGTTCCGCGCCCGCGACAAGCGCCTGGGTCGCGAGGTGGCGGTCAAGATCATCCATCGCCACCTGCGTGAGAACAAAGAGGTCGGGCAGCGCTTTGCCAGCGAGGCGCGCGCGGTGGCCAAGGTCAAGCACCCGGGCGTCGTCGAAGTCTACGACGTCTCCGAAGACGAGGCCGAAGAGCGCTACCTCGTCGTCGAGCTGGTGCGCGGCAAGACCTTGCGCCAGCTGCTCACTGACGAGCAAAACCTACCGCCCGAAGTCGCCGCCGCCATCGGCATCGAGCTTGCCGTGGCGCTCGACCACGCGCACGGCCTGGGCGTCATTCACCGCGACGTGAAGCCGGAGAACGTACTCTTGCGCGATGTGCCCGAGGGCCGCACCACCGGCGAGCACAGCGAAAAGCAGGTCAAACTCACCGATTTTGGCATCGCCAAGCTGCTCGACGCGCAGGGCGTCACCTCGACCGGCCAGGTGCTGGGCTCGCCCGCACACATGGCGCCCGAGCAGATCGAAGGCGGCGACGTGAGCGCGCGGTCGGACGTGTTCGGCTTGGGCGTCTTGCTCTACGAGTGCATGGTCGGCAAGTTGCCCTTCGACGGCAAGAACCCGGCGCAGGTGCTACGGCGCGTGCTCGAAGGCGCCTTCACGCCCGCCGAGCGCGCGCGTCCGACCGTCGGCGCGGGCCTCGGCGCGGTCGTCGATCGCGCCTTGGCGAAGGACCCAAAAGATCGCTACGCCTCGACGGCCGAGGTTGCCGAGGCGCTGCGGGCCGAGCTCAAGCTGCTCGGTTTCGACGAGCCGACCAGCGAGATTGGGGCCTTCTTGCAGGACCCGAAAGCCTACCGCGTCACGTTCGAGGCCCGCGTCGTCGCGAGCTTGGTGGCGCGAGGTCGCAAGGCCCGCGAAGACCGCGACGTGCCCGCGGCAACCACCAGCTTCAACCGCGCCCTGGCCTATCGGCCCGACGACGTCGACCTGATCTCCGAGGTGTCGTCGCTCGCGCGCAGCCAACGCTTTCGACAAACGCTGCTCCAAGGCGCGGTGATCCTGGCCGGTAGCCTGGTCGTTGCTGCCGTGCTGGGCGGAACCTTCAAGCTGGTGGCCAAGCTGCGCGGCACTGATCACAAGCGGCCGGCGGCGTCCGCTGCCTCCACCGGCAAGCTGAAGACTCCCGACGCGCCCGCGCTTGGCCAGCCTGACGGCAGCGCCGGGCCGCTTCTGCCAGCTCACAAGAAGCCTCGCAAAGCCGCCCGGGTCGCCGAAGCGCCCAAGGAACCTTTGGAGTCCGGCACCGCCAGTGTCCGCGTGGTCGTCAACGGTCCGGCCAACGCGACGGTCATGGTCGACGGCCAGCCCTTCGATAACTGGTTCGGGAGCGCTCTCGACCTGCCGTCAGGTGAGCACACGTTCGAATTTCGGCCGCCGAACACCGAGTGCTGTAAGGGGCCGGTCACCAAAACCGTGAATATTCGTGCGGGTGAAGACCAAACGGTTCGCGGCGTCATTGCTTGGAACCCGGCGACGCTCGAGTTCAAGGGGTCGCCGCTCAGCACCGCCAGTTGTGGTGAGGTAGCGACTTTCAACGCGCCGGGCACGGTCGTGATCCCCATGCAGAAGGCCAGCCAGAAAGCCCGCTGTACCGTCTATCCGGCCCCCGGTTCCGGCGACGCGCCAAAACAATTTGACGTGGACCTTACCCCCGGACGAACCTTCACGTTCCCCCGTCCGTGACCCGGTGCCGGGGTCAAGTCCCGGCGTCCGAATGCAGAGGCTCCTGTCAGCGGTCGTGATCGTGAGCGTTGGGGCGCTCGTGCCAGCCCGCGCTGTTGCGCAGGCGCAGCAGGCAGCCCCTGTCGCGCCCGCTTCGCCGACGCCCAAAGGGCCCGTGGCCGCGCCGAAGCCTCCAGCAAAAACAACTCCGCCCAGAGCGACCTCGGCCGACGCGTCCGCCAGCAAGAAACCGGAAGATCGCTTGAGCGACGAGGCCGAGCTGTCGCGCGTCGTCGGGCTGTACGAAGCCGGCAAGTACCGTGATTGCGGCAGCGAGATCGAGCGATTGCTCGACCCTGTCGGCAAGGCTCCGCTGCGCACACCCAGCATCGTCGAGAACGCGCGCGTGTACTGGGCGGCGTGCTTGCTCGGAGCGGGAGACAGCGACGCGGCGGACGCACCGCTGCGCGCCGCCATTCACGAGAACCCGCAGATGAAGCCGCCGGACAGCCTGGTGTTCCCGCAGCCCGTCGTGGATCACTTCCTCAAAGTGCGCGATTCGCTGGTCAGCGAGATTCGCGCCGCCGAGCAGACGCGCATCAAACAGGCACAAGCCGAGGCTAGACAACGGCAACTGAACCTGGCGCGCGATCGCGACCGCATGCGTGCGCTCGAGAAACTGGCGGGCCAGGAGACGATCGTCGTGCGCAATCGGCGTGGTTTCGCCTACGTGCCCTTCGGTGTCGGGCAATTTCAGAACCGCGACCTGGGGCTCGGTTACACGCTGCTCGTGAGCGAGGCCCTGCTCGGCTCGGCGAGCCTCACGGCGATCATCGTGAAAAGCCGCCTCGCCACCCAAGCCGATGAGCTGCGGCGCGCCGGCCATCCCGTTACCGAGGACACAGGGCGCGACAGCGCCTGGAGCACGGTGAAGATCGGCGCGTTTTGGGCGTTCGCTGCCGTCGCGGTCGGCGGCATCGTGCAGGCGCAGCTAGAGTTCGTGCCCGAGTTCCGCGAGACGCGCAGCCGCGCGCTGCCGCCCGGGCTGGCGCCGAGTCCGCCACCTAAACCGGTCGAGGTTTCCGCTGTGCCGTACTTCGATCGAACCGGCGGCGGCTTCGCGCTGAGCGGTCGTTTCTAGGTGTAACGTGCACGGCCCGAGCGGTTCCAACGCGCCTCGCCGCTTGCGCCGCGGCGCGCTGGGGCTGCTGCTCGGGTGCGCGCTCGGGCCGGGCGCCGTATTGTCGTCGGGTTGCCGTCGCGGCGCGGCACACACGGCGCACGACGCGCACAGCGAGTGGGCGTGTCCGACGCGCGCGAGCTCGGCGAGTGCTCAGCTCGCCCAGCTGCGCGTGGTGCGGCGTCTGCCGCCCTTTGACGACGCAGTTTGGTCGCAGGGCGGTCGCTACCTATTTCTGCCCGCCGACCGGGAGCTGCTGGTGCTCGACAGCCACAGCGGCGAACGCATCATGCAGGTGCCGCGCTTCGACGAGGGCTCGGCGGTCGAGCTTGGCAGCGACTTGACGGGCGAGCTCAATCTGCGCGCCAAAAAGCTGCTCATCAGCGCGCCGAAGGGCGGCGCGCGAGAGTTGGCCATCTACGACGTGCCGTCGGGCGCTTTGCTGAAGAGCTACCGCGGCTACGCTTGGTCGTTCAGCGACGACGGCTCGCGCTTGGCCCTGACGCTTGCGGGCAGCGGCGCCTCGAGCGACAGCTCGACCGAGTCGATCCTCGACTCATGCACGTTGGCGCAAGTTGGAACGCTGTCCGAGCCGGGCCCCTTGCCGCACCAGGGCGTTTACGCGGCCGGCGTCGCCGCGGACGGCGTGACCTTGGGTGTGGTGTGGAGCCGCGGCCTCACGCTCCTGGACCTGCATTCTGGGCGAACCGAACAATTGCCGTTCGGCCAGCAGCTACAGCGGCCGCCGGGCTTTTGGTCCGAGGCGAAGCTCATTGCCTGGCGGCTAGGCGAGCAGGTTTCGGTCTGGGACGCCGACAGCGCTCGAGTCACGAGCTTCGTCACGGCGGGCTGCAGCGCGAATACGCCTGCTACTTTGAGCCCGGACGCGAAGCGGGTCGCGCTCGGCTGCGCGAATTCCGTCGAGGTCTGGGACGTTGCCTCGCGGCAGCGGCTGGCGCGCGCGGATTTGGTTTCGGCCCCCAGCGACATCAGCTGGCTCGCCGGTGGGCGTGGGCTCGCGCTGCAAGTCGCAACGGGCATTTTGGAGCACGAGGTGCTGAATCTCGCGACGCAAAAGCTGGTGGCGCTCGCCCGGCCGGGCGAGCAGGTTCAAAAGGTGGCGCCGCTGTCGCGCTTGGTCACGCTGGCGCCGATTTGGGGCAATGCCGGGCAGCCGCGCGCGGTGTACCTGGACGCGAGCTTGGGCGTGCACGAGCTGCCGAGCTGCGTGCTCGCTGGCTACGACATCGCGGAAGCCGAGACCGGCGTCGGCGTCGTGAGCTGCGTCGCTGCGCACGGCAAGCAAGCCCTGATATTCGACTCGAAAACGCTCGCGATGCGCCGCTTTCCAGTCACGAGCTCGACGCTTCGCATCGAAGGCGACGTGCTTGTCGAGCTGGGCGCGACGCTCGCATTGCGTAGGCTCCGTGACGGCGCTCTCTTGCCGGGCTCGCCCCACGGCTCGGCCGAAATCAGCCGAGATAGCTGGTGGCAGGGCAAGACGTTGATCGCCCTGCTCGCCGGCGCAGCCAGCGCGCGCGTCAGTCACTTCGAGCCGACTTTGGCGGTCGAATCCCAAGTGCTCCGTGACGCCCCGGCCTGCAGCGGTCCCGACAGCGGCGGCCGTGGCGAGCTGCGCTGGAACATGGATCCGCCCTACACGCTCTGCGACCGGCGCACCGGGCGAGCGCTAGGCGAGGTCCCGCCCGACGTGGCCAACGATCTTGCCGGATTCGAGGGCACCACGCGGCTGGATGTGGGCCCTTATTTCTTGCTCTCGGGCGAGCTGAACCCGCGGCTGTTTCGCAGAGACACTTGGCGGGCCATCCCGTTCGAGCAGCCGCCGCGCGAGGCTCGACTGGTGAGCGCCAAGCTCGTCGCGGGTAGCGATGCCGACGGCCAAATCGGACTTTGGAGCGCCGAAGACGGCAAACGCCTCGCGCGCTTTTCCCCGCTCGCCGACGCCGCGGACGAAGGTCAGGCTCCCGCCGTGCCGCTCGCCGCCGATCTCGACGCCGGGCTCTTGGTGTTGGGCTCGGCAGGGCGAGAGCGTCGCTCGCCGACGCTCTATGATTTTCGCGGCAAACGGCTGGGGGCGTTGCCGCTGCTCAGCAGCGGTGACGTGCATTTCGTCGCGCCGGGCGTGCTCAGCGTGGTCGAGCGGAGCGGGATCTCGTTCTGGCGCGTTCCCGAGCTCCAGCGCCTGGGGACTTGGCTAACGCACGCGCAAAGCGGCCAGAGCGCATTTCTAGCCGAATCGGGGGAATTCGAAATCACCGGCGAGCTTAGCAGCTGGCGTGACGTGCTGCGCTGCGAGCGGGGCACGGCCGAGGTGCCGCTCGAAGTCTGCGCGGGCGCGCGGCTCTTGCCCGGCTTGGCAGCTCGCACCTTGTTCTAGCTGGGCAAACCGCCAGGCGCCTAGCCGCGCTTTTCGTAGGCCGCGACGTAGAACCCAGCCAGCCGCGCCAGCGGCGAGTCGCACAAGCTGTGCTCGGCCGCGCGAAATAGCCGGCGCGCGAGAGGCCGGCGCATCAGCTTGGCGCTCGGGATCGTGATGCGAACGCCGCGCGCACCGCTGAAGACACAGCCGGGCGGGGTGAGCTGTCTGGCGCGCGCTGGAGAGTCGAAGCGCGTGTACACGTCGTGCTCGTTCTTGCCTTCGGCAATTTTGCCTGCGGGGCCGAGACGCTTCACCAGGCCGCGCAAGCTGTACGGGTTGTAAAATTCTGCCAGCACCATGCCGCCTGGCCGCGTGACTCGCGCCATTTCCGCCAAGGCTTTCTCAATCTCGGGCACGTGAGCCAGCACCTTGAACGAACAGGTGACGTCGAATTGGTCGCTGGCGAACGGCAGCTCCGTTGCCGAGCCGAGTGTAACGTCCAGGCCGCGCAGCTTGGCTTTCTCGAGCATGCCGGGCGAGAGATCCACTCCCGAAGCTCGCCGCGCGAAGTCGCGGATGCGTAAAAGTACTAAGCCGGTGCCGCAGCCCACCTCCAGCACGTCGCGCTCTGCCCCAAAGCGCTTCACGTAGCCTGCCTCGAGCTCATCCAGAAGCTCGTGGTACCCACCGGGATCATTCTTCCCGCGCTCGCGTTCGTACTCGGCCGAAAAGGCGTCGTAGTAGGCGCGGTTGTCGTCACGGCTGCCCGAGGCGTCCATGTGTCAGGCCCATTTCCCGCTTTTCGGGGCGCTTGGCAAGGGGGAGCGTGTGTTATCGTTTGCCGTTTCGTCCGAAGCTACGCAGCTCAGAGCACGCGATGAACGCGCCCAAGTCCACCCCAGAGGACACCCTCACGAGCCCGGAGAACCGCGACCTCGTCGGCACTTCCGTCGATGCCACGCTGATCACGTCGCAGCGTCCTGCCACGGGCGTGAGCGGCGTTGGCGCCGGTACGCTCCAGAGTCCGGGCCAGAGCTCGGGCGTGCCCACGTCCGACGAGCTGGCCGACAAGCGCCAGGTCGGCCGCTTCGAGCTCGAACAGCTGCTCGGACGCGGGGGGCAGGGCAAGGTCTGGCTGGCACACGATCCGTTGCTCGGCCGTCGCGTGGCCATCAAGCAATTGCCCAAAGGCACGGAGCTGACCGAAGCGCGCCTGGCCGCCGCCATCGAGCACCCCAACGTCTGCCGCGTTTACGACTTTTTGAGCACCGACGAGCACGACTACATCGTGATGGAATACGTGAGCGGCGAGACGCTGCTCAGGGCCAGGCGGCGCGGGCTGAAGCTCGAGGAAGGCTTGCGGGTGCTGTGGCAAGTGGCGCGCGGCCTGGCTGCGGCGCACGAGCGCGGCGTCGTCCATCGCGATCTCAAGTCGGACAACGTGCTGCTGACACCTTTCGGTGTCGCCAAAATCACGGACTTTGGCATTTCCACGCACGAGAGCGCGCCGCCGTCGAGCGACGCGCTCACCGGCACGCCGCACAGCATGTCGCCGGAGCAGAGCATGGGGCAGCCCACCGACGCGCGCTCGGACTTGTTTTCGTTCGGCGTGCTGTGCCACGAGGTGATCACCGGCGAATCGCCGTTCTTGGGGCGAGATTTGTACGACACGCTGCACCGGGTGCGCGCCTTGTCGCCGCCACCGCTGCACGAGCTGGAGCCGAACGTGCCGCGCAGCTTGTCGCAGCTGGTGCAGCGTTTGCTCGCCAAGTCGCCGGCTGATCGCGAAAGCACCGCGGACAAGGTCGTGCACGCTCTGCAGGCGATCATCGACCAATCTGACCGCACCGGCGCCGCCCCGAGCACGGGCCGAGGTGAACGTCGCCAGGTCGTGCTGGTCGCGTGCGAGCTAACGCTGGCTCCGGGCAGCGACGATCCCGAGCTGCTGCTGCAATTCCGTCAGGCTTATCGCCGCACCGTCGAGCGCGTGGTCGACGAGCTGGGCGGCTCGGTGCACGTCGCGGTCGGTCAGCAGTACGTGCTTTGCTTTGGCTACCCCGTGCCGCACGAAGACTCGGGCAGGCGCGCCGCGCGTGCCGCGCTCAGCATCAAAGATTGGGCGGACGCGATCGGCAGCGCGGGCGGCGTGACGGTGCGCGCGGCTATCCACGCCGGCACGGCCGTGATCTTGGAACAAGGCGCGCAAAGCGAGCTCGAGCTAGGCAATTTGCTGCGCACCGTGCAGGGCCTGCGTGAGCTGTCGTCGGAGACTGCGGTGGTGGTCAGCGACGCCGGTTGCGAGGTGCTGCACGGCGGCGTCGAGCTCGGCGAGCAAGTGTCGGTCGCGCTGGCGGGAGCGGTTCAACTGTACCGCCCGCTGCTGCGCCTGGGGGTAGCGCGACGCTTGCCTCACAACCTGCCGCTGGTCGGCAGGCAAGAAGAGCGCGCGCTTTTGCTGCGCGCCTGTCAGCGCGCGGCAAGCAGCAGCGGCAAGCTGGTGCTCTTGCAAGGTGAGCCGGGCATCGGTAAGTCTCGCCTGCTGCGCGACGTACGCGAAGAGCTCGAAGGCGAGCTCAGCTGGGTGGTCGTGCGCGCGACGCCGGACACCACGCACACACCGTTTGCCCCAATCGCGGACTTGTTGAACGAGCTGCTCGGCATGAGCGGCGCGGTGGCCGACGAGCGGCTGCTGCTCGCGCACGGTAAATTGCAGAGTTTTGGCATTGTGCCCGATGACGTGCTGCCGTATTTCGATTCGCTCTTGCGCTTGCCGTCGACCGAGCGGGCGCTGCCTCCGGCTTGGGAAAGCCCGGAGCGCAGGCGTGAGGCGACGCTCGGCAAGCTCGTCAACCTGGTGCAGCGCTACACCGAGCGCACGCCGCTGGTCGTCGTGCTCGAAGACGCGCACTGGGCCGACGCGTCGACGCTCGAGCTGCTGGACCGCTTGGCGCCTCGGCTCGGCAACATGCCGCTCGCGCTGCTGGTCAGCGCTCGTACCGAGTTCTCGCGGCCCCTTTTGACAGGTCCCAACGTCAGCGTGCTCCAGCTGGGCGCGCTCAGCCCAGAAGAGGCGCTCGAGCTAGTCAGCAAAGCCAGCGGCGAGGGCGGCTTGTCGCCGGCGCTGGTGCAGAGCATCGTGGCGCGCGCAGAGGGCGTGCCGTTGTTTCTCGAGCACGTGGCGCGCAGCCTGAAGCCGAGCAGCGCCGACGCCTCGTCCGCCAGCCATCACGTACCATCGTCGCTGCGTGACTTGTTTGCGACGCAGCTGCATCGCTCGGGCAGCGATCGAGCCGCGCTCGAAGTGGCGGCGGTGATCGGGCGCGAGTTCGAGGTGCCGCTCTTGTGCCGGGCAGCTCGACTCACCGAGCAACAAGGCACAGAGCTGCTTTCGCGGCTGGCGAGCCAAGGCTTGCTGGAGATTTCGGGCCGCACGGGCGACCGAGAAACGTGGCAGTTCCGGCACGCGTTGATCCGCGACGCCGCCTACGAGTCGATGCTCAAGCCTCGACGCCAGCTGCTGCACGCCGAGGTGCTCGAGGGACTTTGCGGCACGCTGCAGCAGGGTGAGCACGAACGCCCCGAGCTGCTCGCGCGCCACGCTGAAGGCGCCGGAGCGCTGGAGCGGGCGCTCGAGTTGTGGCTGCGCGCGGCAGGGCGCTGCACTGCCCGCTACGCTTTGCGTGAGGCCGATGAAGCCTACGCGGAGTGTTTGCGCATCTTGCCGGCGCTGCCCGCAACGGACGAGCGCGACGCGCGCGAGCTGGAGATTTTGGCTGCGCGCGGCGCGATTCAGCAAGCGCTCTACGGTTACGCGGCCGAGCCGGTGGTCACGACCTACGCGCGCGCCGACGCGCTGTGCCAGAGCTTGGAGACCGTTCCGTTTCCAGTGATTCGCGGCGTTTGGAACGTGCACGTGGTGAAGGGCGACAAGCCGGCGACGCTCAAATACGCCGAGCGCATCGGCGCGCTGCTCTCGGCGGAGCGGCTGAACCGCCTCGATCGCAGCATGGCGCACAATTGTCTCGGGACGTTTCACTGGTTCACCGGGGAATGGCAGCGCTCGCTGCACCACTACGAGGCGGCCGCTTACCAAACGCGTGATCATGCCGAGATGGTTGCCAGCTACGGTGGTTGCGGCGGAGCTTATGCGCGCATTTTGAGCCCCTATGCGCGCGCTGGGCTGGGCGCGCTCGCCCGTGCCAAACAAGAATCGCGGGAGTCGATCGCGCTGATGAGCGGCCTGGACGATCCATTTTCGTTGGCCATGGCGCAGCTCTACGACGTGATGCTCGATCGCGAGCTGGGCGATTTGGATGGCGCGTTCTTGGCGGCTGGCGAGTTGCTCGCGCTGTGCCAGGAGTACGGTTTCGCGCAGCTCTTGCCGCTCGCTCACATCACCGTGGCCGCGGGCAAGGTACACCACGAAAAGGACCTTTCGTCGCTCAAGGTGATCAGCGACAGCCTCACGCTGCTGGGCGCCGTCGGCGCGCGCACGCCGGCCGCCTATTGGTTGGCCTGGCTCGCCGAGGCGCTGCTCCGCGTCGGTGCGGCGCCGGACGCGCTGGGCGCCATCGAGCACGGCTTGGGTGCCTCTGCGACGGGCCTGGATCATTTTTACGACGCCGAGCTGCAACGCTTGAAGGCGCTAGCCTTCGCGGCGCTCGCCAAACCCGACGACGAAGTCGCCGCCGCGTTCGAGCAGTCGCTGGCGCTGGCTCGCGAACGTGAGCACGCGCTGTTCGAGCTGAAAACGGCCGCAGATTTCGGCGAATTCCTCGCCCGCCGCGGCGACCTGCTACCTGCTCGAGATCTGCTGAGCTCAGCGCTAAAAAAAGTCGACGGCTACGCCCCGGTCGTCGAACGCGCCATGCGGCTGCGCGAAGCCCTCTAGCAGCCAGACTGTCAAGGATGATCGTAGCCCACGATCGCCTCGAGCTTCGGCAGTCGCGCGATGGCATGCGCCCCGAGTCGCCCGGACATTACCGCTGCTTCGACGCAGGATTCGTTGAAGCCGCAAGCCGTCCAATCGCCGACGATGGTCAGGTTGTCGTACGTGGCGTCGAGCGGCGAGATGCGGAACTTGGTGCTGCCCGGCAGTGTGAGCGTGAAGCGATCGGTCGGGCTGACGTTGGCGGAGACGTATTGTTGCTCTAGCCGTGCGGCTCCGTGGTCAGCAGCGTCGAGCACCGGGTCCGGCGCCACCAGTAGCTCCCAGCGAAAGCCGTCGCTAGTGTGAGCACGCGGCCACAGCTGCTGCACGTGCTCGCCGAGGAAACGCCCGAAGCTCTGGCGCACGAGCGCTCGCTGCTCGGCGACGAAGGGCAGGCTCTGGCCAGGCTCGGGTCGCGCAGGAATATCGGTGGCGTCGGGCAAAACGCTGCAGAAATAGGCCAAGCTTTGGGGCGCTCGTCCGGCCACCGGCCACAGCTCGAGCGGCAAAAGGTGGGTCATGTCCGCCCAGGTATCGAACGGCTCGACGAAGCCAGACAGCGTAACGGACGGCAACGCCCAGCCGAGCGACGCCAGGTCTTCGCTGAGCCAAACCTGACCGGCCTGCGTGGCGACGGTCTTCACGTGCTCGCACATGGCGCGCCAACGTTCGTCGTGCGCCAGAATTTCCGAGCACACCTGCGGCAGCGCGCCGATGCCCACACCGAGCACGACGAAGTCGAAGTCCCGGCCTACCTCGAGCACCTTCTGCCCAGCGCGCCGGCGGTCCCAGAACGACTCGAAGTCCCAGCCTTCCGCGCGCAGTCGTGCGCCGTCCTCGAGCTGGTCGAAGTCGGGCTCGGCGGGCCAGCAGGGCATGCCTCCGACGTCGACGAGCGGCGAATAGCCGGCCGGGCTACGCGCGAGCGCCTGCACGTCGAGCTCGAGCGCGGCGACGTGCGGCGAGTCGTCGGCGGACAGCCGCACGTTCTCGAGGCGATGAAAGAACTCGAAGCGCACGCCCCGCCGCTGCAAGGTTTCGTACAGCGGGGCGAACACGATTTCGCCCATGCCCGCGCGCATTTTCCAAAAAAAAGAGCCGCGATAGGTGAAAAAGAAGCGTAAAGCGCCGCGCAGCGCTTGCCCCGCCGCGATGCCGGGCCGCGAGATGTCGCCGGCCTCGAAGGCGAACGCCAGATCGTACAGGCCGCGCACGAAGCCGCTGGCAAGCGACTCGGCCGAGGCTCCGTAGCGCGCGAGCCACTCGCGCACGTCGTATTCGTCGAGCCCGTCGAGCCCGCGCGGATCGAGGAACGTGCCGCCCTGAACCAACCCGCGAAAAATCGCCAGCACGAGATCCAGCACTTCCCAAACGCGCCGCGCGTCGTCGGCGCCATCGGTCAAGCGGCTGCGCTCGGCCTGCAGCGCGCTTTGTAGCCGCTCGAACAAGGCCGACAGCGGCGCTTGCGCGTCGCCCAGCCGCCCGCGGCTCAGCTGGTCGAGCAGCGCGACCAGCTCGGAGACGCTGAGCAACGCCGCCAAGCGCCCGTAGCGTAAGAAACTGGCCAGCTTTGCCAGCGGAGTCTGTTCCGGCGCGTCTTGATCCGACGCAGGCGCTTGCGTGGCGGCCGTGAGCAGCGCGCGCAGCACCTCTAGCATGCGCACGATGTAGCCGGTCACGGTGTAGGGGTTGTCGCGCGTGAAGGCGTCGCCAGGCTCGCCCGGCAAGGCCGGAAAAACGGCGGTCCAGGGCGCCCAGCCGGCGCCCGGCGCAAAGTCCATGATGCCGACGTGCGCGGACGGCTCGAAGGCTTGGCGCCAACTCGCGATCGGCACGCGCTCCGGATCGCGTGCGAGCTCGGCGTAGCAATCGCGCATCAATCGAAATGCGTTCTCGTAGAAGCCGAGCCACACATGTAGCCCATGTTCTTCGATGCGGCCGGCCGGGCCGCGACTCGAAGCGCCCTTGCCGCCGAGGCGAAAGCCCTGTTGGTAGACGGTCACCGCGTAGCGACCCTCGAGCTCGGGCCGCGTCAGCTCGAAGGCGGTCGTCAGCGCGGCGCAACCACTGCCGATGATCGCTACTTTGCTCGGCCGCTGGCTCATCGGGGCTCCGCTTTCGCGCTCAGCGCGAGCGACGTTCCCACAACACTTCCGAATGGATGGTCACGTCGTTCTCGAGCACGAGCAGCGTCTCGGCGAATGGCCGACGATAGACTTGCCACTGGTCCGAGAAATCATCGGTGTTCTCGGCCAATTCCGCGGCGACGTCCGGCTCGTTCTGCTGCAAGCCGAGCCGTGTCACCAAGTTGAGCGAATCGTATTCGAACAGGCGAATCTCGTGGTCGATGCCGACGTCTTTCAGCTGGCCGCGCGCGCCGCGCCATTCACTCTTGATCAGCGCCTGATAGGAGGTCTTGCTCGAATCCTCGGCCGACGGAATCTGCTTGAGGCGCACGATTGGTACGACCGGCAAGTCGACGACGCCGCTTGCGCCCAGGTTCACGACCGGGTCCCGCGCTGTGCCAGCCGCGCGCGGCACGCCGAACACGTCGATCACCGGCAGCAGCTCTACGCATTGGCCGAGCTGGAATTGTCGCACCGCACTCGCGCTCACGCGAAACACGTGCAGCCGATTGTCGATGCCTTGCGCCTGAAGCGACGTGTCTCCGCGTCGCATCTTGCCGAGCATCACGTTCGCGCCCAACACCTCGTGCATCGAGTTCGATAGGGCGTTGCTGTTGGCGAAGCCCGCATGTGACAAGAGCGCGACTTGCGGCGCTGGATCGCCATGTTTTTGCAGCATGATCGGGATGAACAGCTCGAGCAACGTGCCGTGCCAACCCGGTAGCGAAAGCCGATCGGCGCGCATGCCTTGGAAGGTCGCCACCGATAACACCACGCTCGACTTGCCGCCCTGCAGTGGCCCGAGCGCCAAGGTGTAGCCGGTGTCGAGGCCGTTCAATTCGTCGAGAATTTGTTGATGCGCCGGCGCGTCGGCGCTGATGCCGAACAGCTGCAGCTGCACGCCGCTCAAGGTCGTGCCCCGCGAGGCGCCGAGCAGGCTGCGCGAACCGAGCGTGTTGTTGAAGGGCACGCGCGTTCCGGTCGTACCCCCGGCGGCACCCGTGGCGGGCGTGCCGCGACTGGCCAAGATGCGGCTCTCGTGTTGGTCGAAGTCGGCCGAGCACCACAGCGGCGCCACCGGACGAAAGCGGTACACCAGGCGCGCGCCCGGCTCGGAGCTTTGCGGCGTAGCGTCGTAATAGCGGAGCCCCAGCTTGCTCACGACCGGCCAAGTCGGATCTTCGAAAATGCGGATCATGCAGCCGCCCGAGGGGTCGCCCAGCAGCTGCTTGCGCTCGCCGATCAGGCCCAAGCCGTTGAGGCGTGTCGTGCGCAGCGGCGTCACCGTCAAGGCTTGATAGGCTGCCGTGCCCTCTGGATCCAGCTGCGGAAACTGCTTGAGGTTGACGTTCAGCATGTCGAGCGGATGCTTGGGCTGCGTCGCCAAATCGAGCAGGCCGCGCCGCAACAGGTCGAAGCCGCGACCCGCGAACAGCCAGGGACGCGTGAGCAGGGCCACTACTCCGCCCAAGTCGAGCGGCGGCCGGTCATCGGGGGTGCGCTTGCGACCGAACGCGAACCACTCCGGATCCGGCTGATCGTCGATTTCGAGCAAACGCGAAGACGTGGTGCCGCTGGCGCTCAGCATCTCGGTGTCGATGGAGATTAGCTGCGTGGCGGCGTCGGGGCTGGGGCTCGCGGCGACGCTGTCCTTGCGGTACCAAGCCGGCTCCTTGGGCCAGCCGAACAGGTCGCGCCCAATCCGCGCCGAGACCGGGTTGTCGACGAAGATGTACGGCGTGATCACCGCGAAGCGCTGCTTGCCGGTGGCGCGCTCTTTCCACATCACGGGCACCAGGAAGAAGATCTCGGTCTGGCCGTAGGTCGCAAAGGCGGGCTGCTCGACGGAAGTGATGCTCGGATACTCGAGCACGATCAGCTCGACGAAGCCGTCGATCGGGCGAAATTCCGCGACGTCGGGGAAGCCGTTCAGCAGCTGACTACACAGCTCTTTCAGGCGAGAAAAGCTGGCGCGCAGCGGGAACACGCGCATGCCGACGCCGGTGAAGCGAAACGGCGGCCTGCTGGGCTCGCCTCCGACGTCGTACAGGTAGCTGTCGCGATCCATGCTGGCTCTCCCTCAGGCGGCGCGTTCGAAGACCCAAGTGGGCAATTCACGCAAAAATTGCTTGTGACGCGACTCGGGCGCGTCGGCGAAGGCTTGCTCGAGCTCGTGCTGCGCGGCGCCCGCGAGCGCCTCGGCCGTGGCGCGCGCGGCCTCGATGCTGCCGTAGCGATGCAGCAAGCCGAGCACGCGTTCTACTTGCGCACGGATCTTGTGCGCGCGCGGCAGGCCGAAGAACTGCGTCAGCTCCTGGCGCTCGTCCGCAGAGCAGCTCTTCAATAGCTCGATCAAGATCAGCGTGCGCTTGCCTTCCCACAAGTCGCCGGCCAGCTCTTTGCCGTATTTGGCGCTGTCTCCGATCAGGTTCAATACGTCGTCGTGAATCTGAAACGCTGCGCCCAAAAAGAAGCCGAAGTTGACGAAACGGTCCAAATTGGCGGTCTCGCCGAGCGCCAAGAGCGCGCCCACCCGCAGCGGATGAATGGTGGCGAGCCAACACGTCTTCTTCAGCACCAGCTCCAAATAGTCGCTCTCCAGCAGATCGAGCCGATTGTCGCGGCACCAGCCGAGCTCGAGCGCCTGACCCTCGGCCGATTCTTGACCGACGCGCATGGTTTCGGACAGCACGCGCGAGGTGACGCCGGGTGGCAAGTCCCGCGTACCTGCGCCGAGCAGGGGATACAGGCTCATCAAGCTCAGCGCCGAACCCGCGTTGAGCGCGAGCGGCAAGCCGTGCAGGCGATGCAGCGTCGGCGCGCCGCGCCGCTCGTCGCTCTCGTCTTCGATGTCGTCGTGAATCAAGAGCGAGTTGTGCAAGAGCTCGATCGACGCGGCCGACGGCAGCGCCAGCGCCATGCTGGCGCCGAAGGCCTGCGCGGTCGCCAGGCAGATGCTGGGGCGCATCATCTTGCCCCAGCGGCCTGGGTAGTCGGCGACTAGATCATAGAGGTAACGGCGCAGATCTGGCCGTGCGGTGCCGAGCAGGTAGCGGCGCATTTCCGCGGAGACGACGCCGCCGTACGAGCCGAGCGTTTGCGCCACCAGCTCTGCGCCGGTCATGGCTCAAAGCTCTCCGTCGACCGCGCGCAGTTGCACCCGTCGCACTTTGCCGTCGACCTCCAGATCGGCGAGCCACTCGCTCGGTCCGGTCGCGCGCAGCTTGAGCAGCCGCGGACCTTTGGCCACGTAGTCGGCGCGCTCTTGCGGATGCAGCGACACGCGCTCGCGCGGAGCCGGCGCGCCGGCTGCCGGCGCGTTTGCCGAGCTGGCCCGTGCCGCAGCCGGCTGGGTGACGGGTAGCGCGGCGCCGAGCACGCCGAACAGCGTGCGCGCCACGCCGAGCAGCTGCTCGGTCAGCGCCGGATCGACCAGCGTCTGTGCCAGACTTCCGAGCGCGCCTTGCGCGTCTAGGCGACCGGCAAAGCTTGCGACCTCGCGCTGCACGCCGCGCAGCTCGGCCGCTACCTGGCGGCCGCGCCGCAAGTTCTCTTCGACGATGCGGTAGCCCTCGCGCACGACGCGACTGGCTGCGTCCGCAGGCCCCGTGGCTGGCGTGCTTGGCGGCTCAGGATTGGCCGGGGCCGTTTCGGCCTCGCGGGCATCGGCTACTACACTTGCGCCTGCCGCGTCCGCCTTGCCTGGCGAGTACAAATTGCTCCAGCTGCGCTTGGGTTCGCTGCGCTCGAGCGCCGGCCGACGCAGTCGCCCAGTGCTGGCTCCGTTGGTGCCGCCGTTCGACGTCGCGTCCTCTTGAGACATAGCGGCGGACTATAACTCAATCAAGCCGCCCGTTGTCGAGCGCGTCAGCCGTCGTGCTCGGTTGGTTCCTCGAGGGCTTCTTGGTCTTCGCCGCTCAGGCTTTGGCGCAGGCTCGTACCGTGCTCGGGCCCGACCGGGATTTGGGCCGGGTCGTCTACGTGGCCGCTGAGCGCGCCGCAGTGCGGGCATACCCGAGCGGTGACGGGTGTGAGCTGGCTCAAGCCGCCGAGCAGCCGCGCGGTGTCGTCGAGCCGAATCAGGTTGGCGTGGCCGCAGCTCGGGCAGCCCTGCAGCTCGTCTTCGACGAGCTCGTTGTCGAGGTTGCTATCGAGCTCATTGTCGATGCTGCTGTCGAGCTCGACGCTCGGCGCCGCCGTTGCCCGAGCCAGCGCGACCGCCCGAAAGTAGAAGCTGACGAGCTGCGCGACGATAGCGACGCCCGACGCCACCAGAAACCAAGTCGACGCTCGCTGGACCCGCACCGCATACAGCGCGGCTCCGCCGAGCAGCACCAGACCCACGAGGTCACGTGCGCGCGCGCTGTCGGCGCGCCTCCGGCGCCGCGACAGTCCCGAGCCACCCCGTGCAAGGACCAGCGCGCGCCACGACAACACCAACGCAACGGCCGTGGCCGCAAACTCCAAGCTGGGCAGCTCGTCGAGCACGCCTCCCTTATAGCAACCGTGGCCGTCGTGCGGGCAGCCGCGATTGTCCCTGGGCTCGCGGCCGGGTAGCCTGCCGTCCGGTTTGACACGTATGCGCGAGCGCGAGCGCCCGGAGCCCCGAATTGTCGGTACGACCGAGTACGTCGATTTCCCGGATTGGGGAGTAGCGAGCCTCAGCGCCCGGATCGACACCGGCGCCCGCACCAGCGCGCTTCATGTCGAGAACGTGAAGCTTTTGCCGGGCTCGCGCGTGCGCTTCGACGTGCCGCTGCGGCGCGACGATCCGTCGGCGCGGGTGACGGTCGAAACGAAAGTTTCGCGCCGCACCCCGGTGCGAGCCAGCACGGGGCAAACCGAACCGCGGCTTTTCGTCAAAGCGCACATCCGCCTCGGCGGGCTCGAGCAGCTGATCGAGGTCGGCCTCGTCGATCGCCGCCACATGCTCTATCGCATGCTGCTCGGGCGTAGCGCGCTCGAACGCCGCTACCTCGTCGATGTCAGCAAACGCTACGCCCTCGGCGCCGCTGCTGGCGCTAAAGTTGCTTCGAAGAGTAGCCGCGCTCCGGGCACTGGCTCGAGGCGCCCACGAGACCGATGAAGCCTGGAGATCATCCGGAATTTTTCCGCTTGCCGCCGCCAGCAGGCCGCTCGCGCGAAAGCAGCATCGTGCTCAGCAAAGAAGGTCGCTTCTTTCACGACGGGGCTCCCGTGGAGCACCCCGGCATGCACAAGGCTTTCGCGTCCTGGCTCACTCGCCACCCGGACGACGGTCGCTACATCTTGAGCAACGGTTACGACTGGAGCTACCTGACCGTCGAAGGCCCTGCCTATTTCGTGCGCGCGGTACGCGGCGTCGGCGACGCCCTCGAGCTCGAGCTGCTCGACGGTCGCACGCTGCCGCTCGACCCACTCGCCTTGACGGCCGACGAGGACGGCAACCTCTGGGTTCGCCTCCCGGAGGGTGAGCAGGCGCGTTTCACCGCTGCCGCACAGCTCGCGCTCTCACCCTGGCTCGCCGAAAAGCACGGCGCCTTGGGTTTGGAGATCGCGGGGCAGTTCTCGCCGATTCGCGCGTCCCATCCCCAATAGGCCCCCCGGTCGTGATAAGTCTCGGGCCCCCCCATGCGAGTCCTGGTCGCCGACCGTCTCTCCCAAAGTAGCCTCGATGAAATGCGCACGCTCGGCGTCGAGGTGAGCTACGAGCCAGAGCTCGAGGCGTCGAGCCTGCCGGCGCGCTTGCCGGGCATCAACGTGCTGGTCGTGCGCGGCACCGAGGTCCGCAAAGAGGCGTTCGACTCGGGTAGCGCGCTCAATCTCGTGATCCGCGCCGGCGCTGGCGTGAAGAACATCGACGTCGCGGCGGCGAGCGATCGCGGCATTTACGTGGCCAATTGCCCGGGCAAAAACGCCTCCGCCGTGGCCGAGCTGACGTTCACGCTCATCGGCTGCCTGGACCGGCGCATTCCCGACGGCGTGGCTAGCCTGCGGGCCGGCCGTTGGGAGAAGAACGAGTTTGCACGCGCCGCAGGGCTACGCGGGCGCTCAATCGGCATCTTGGGACTCGGTCACGTGGGGCGCGCCGTGCTCAAGATCGCGCAAGCTTACGAGCTTTCTTGCTACGCCTGGAGCCGTTCGCTGACCGCCGCCAAAGCCGCCGAGCTGGGCGTCACCCGCGTCGCCACGCCCGCCGAGCTGGCGAAGGTTTCCGACATTCTCACCGTGCATCTGGAGCTTACGGAACGCACGCGCGGCATCGTCGACAAGAACGTGTTGTCGCAGCTGCGGCCGGGCGCCTTTTTCGTCAACACCGCCCGCGACGAGCTGGTCGACTACGACGCGCTCAAAGAGCTGATCACGCAGAAGAACCTGCGCGTCGGTCTGGACGTCTTGCCGAGCGAGCCGCAGACCCGCAACTCGACGTACCATCACCCCATCCTCGAGAGCGGCCTGGTCTACGCAGTGCCGCACATCGGAGCCTCGACCGACGAAGCGCAAATCGCCATCGCCAACGAGACCGTGCGCATTTTGCGCAGCTTTCTGACCAAAGGCGAGGTGCCGAACGTGGTGAACATCGCCGAAAGCTCGTGGTCGCGCTACCAGCTGGTGGTCCGCCACGTCGACCAGGTCGGCGCCCTCGCCAACGTGCTCGCGGTGCTCAAGCGCCACGGCATCAACGTGCAAGAGCTGGACAACACCGTCTTCGAGGGCGCCCGCGCCGCCTGCGCCAAAATCCGCCTTTCAAGCCGCCCGAGCGACGCCTGCTTATCGGAAATCATGGCGTTTTCCGGCGAAGTCCTGCACGTCGACCTCGTAACGTTGCCGAATTTGGCCTAAGGGCCGGGGTGCAACAGGAAGGCGCGAAGGCGCGAAGGCCAGCGAAAGCCGAGATTTACTGGGTTTCGAGTCGCTCGGCATCCCGCGGAGCCGACTTCGGCGCCTAGCGGCTTCGCCCAGCTCGAAACCCCAAAAATCTTCGCGTCTTCGCGTCTTCGTGTTGCATCCCTCTTTCAGGCCGTTCAGTGCCTTGCGCAGGGTGGGGGCGTTGGCTACTATGCGCCCCACAAGTTTGGTGGATCCCTCGGACCCGCTCTTCTTTAGAGGGTCCGTTTTTTTTTGCCCGCGCTGCCTCCCTCTCACTCACTTCACCACACACTCCCGACGGATGACGATTGCCCACCAAAAGCTGCCAGGACTCGACCGTGAGCGCGTGCTCGCAGCGGTGGAGCCTATCCTCGCGGCGCACCGTGTGGACGGCGTCGAGTTGGTCTTCAAGACCGACCGCGGTGGTTGGGTGCTCGAGCTGACGATCGAGAAGGCCGGCGAGCGCTTGCCGGGTGCCGGCATCACGGTCGATCTTTGCGGCGAGATTTCGCGGGAGCTTTCCGCGGCGCTCGACGTCGCGGACTGCATTGCGCAGCGCTACCGTCTCGAGGTTGGCTCGCCGGGCGTCGAGCGCGCTCTCTATAGTGAAGCCGACTACGAGCGCTTCGCCGGGCAACTGGCCAAGCTCAAGCTCAAGCAGCCGCGCAATAGCGAATACGTGCTTAGCGGCACGCTAAACGGGCTTTCGCCCGAAAAGCGCGTCGTGATTCAGACCGAACGAGGAGAGCTCATCGAGCTTTCACTCGATGAAATCGACAACGGTCACCTGGTCTTCGATTGGAAGACCGGTGCAAAGCGATCAGGTGGCCCCAAAGCGGCGCGCCGCCCACATAGCCGCGAACAGCGGTCTGCACGGAGAAGGTAGAGATGGCAGCAGCATCAACCGGTATGGCAGTGGACCTCGGGTCCATCGTTGAGCAAGTCGCCGCCGAAAAGGGCATCGAAAAGAAGGTCCTGATCGAGACGATGGAGGCGGCGATCCTCAAGGCTGCGCAAGCCGTTTTCGGTCCGACGCGTGAGCTGGAAGCTCGCTTCAACGACGACTCCGGCAACATCGATCTGTTCCAGTACATGACGGTGGTCGAAGACGTGCAGCTGCCCGAGCGCGAGATCGACCTCGACACCGCCAAAGAGCACGGGCTCGAAGCGGAGCTGGGCGAAGAGCTCGGCTTTCAGGTGTTCTGGCACCCGCGCGACGCCGAGCGCGCCAAGCAGCAAGACAAAGAGTTCGGCGACGTGCTCGACATGAAGCAAGCGCGCAGCGCCTTCGGTCGCATCGCGGCGCAGACGGCCAAGCAAGTCTTGCTCTCGCGCGTGCGCGATGCCGAGCGCGACATCATCTTCAACGAGTACAAAGACCGCCAGGGCCAGCTGATCCGCGGCATCGTTCGCCGCTTCGAGAAGGGTCACAACCTGATCGTCGATTTGGGCAAAACCGAGGGTGTTTTGCCGGCGCGCGAGCAAACTCCGCGCGAAACCTACCGCCCCGGCGACCGCATCGTGGCGTTCGTGAAGAACATCGACCGCGAGTCGCGCGGCCCGATGATCATCTTGAGCCGCCAGTCGCCCACGCTCGTCGACAAGCTGTTCGAGGCGGAGGTGCCGGAGATTTACGAAGGCATCGTCAAGATCGTCGGCGTCGCTCGCGAGCCGGGCTCACGCAGCAAGATCGCCGTCACCACCCGCGATTCGGACGTCGATCCGGTCGGCGCTTGCGTCGGCATCAAGGGCTCGCGCGTGCAAGCCGTGGTGCAAGAGCTGCGCGGCGAGAAGATCGACATCGTGCCGTACGACCCCGATCCGGCGCGCTACATCATCAACGCCATTCAGCCGGCTGAAGTGAACAAAGTGATCGTCGACGAAGCCGATCACCGCATGGAGCTGGTGGTCCCCGACGAGAAGCTGTCGCTGGCTATCGGTCGCAAAGGCCAAAACGTGCGCCTGGCCGCTCAGCTCACCGGCTGGAAGCTCGACATCATCAGCGACAGTAAGTTCCGCCAAATGGAGGACGAGGCGCTGGTGGTCTTGAAAGAGATCGACGGCGTCGACGAGAACCTGGCCAAGGCGATTTTCAGGCTCGGTTTCCGTGCCCTGGAAGAGATTTCGGAAGCCGCCGTCGAAGAGCTCGCGCAAATCGAAGGCGTCGAGACCGAAGAGCGCGCCGCCGAGCTCAAGCGCGCCGCCGACGCTACGACCGAGCGGCTGCGTCGCGAGCGCATCCAGCGCGCTTCGTCGCAGATCGAGCCGCTCACCGAGCGCGAGAAGCTGCGCTTCGTGCCGGGCGTCGGCCTGCGCACGCTGCAGCTGCTCGAAGAGGCCGGTTACCGCACCGTCAGCGATCTTGCCCGCGAAGACGCCGATCGCTTGGCGATTCGCACGGGCCTCGGCATCAAGAAGGCGCGCCAGATTCAGCAGGGCGCCGAGTACTTCCTCAAATCCGAAGCGCGCGAAATCGAAGAGACCCGCGCAGAGCTGGCCGCCGCCCGCGCGGCGCAAGCTGCTGCCGCGCCCAGCCCCGCCTCGGAAGAGGCCTGAGAGTAACGGAGTAAGCCGTCAACGTGGATACAGTTCGGACGTGTGTTGGATGCAAAGCCAGCGGGGAACCGCAGGACTTGCTGCGCCTGGTCGTCGGCCCCGACGGCGAGGTAGCGCCCGATCTGGGTGGCGGCGCGTTTGGTCGCGGCGCCTGGGTGCACCCGCGTTCGAGTTGTCTGGCCGACGCGGTGCGCGGCGGCCTGAGTCGCGGCTTCAAGACCAAGATCACGCTCGATTTGCCCGAGCTGCTCGGTCTTTTGCGCGACGCGGCCTCGCGCCGCACGCTGTCGCTTTTGCAAGCGGCGCAGCGCGCACAGCTGGCGGCGCTCGGCACCGCCGCGCTCGAAGAAGCCGAGCGTGACGGTCGCGTGGAGCTCTTGGTGCTGGCTAGTGACTCCAAGGCCTCGGCGCAGCTTTCGGCCGTGCGTCGCTTGGGACAGGGTGGTCGGGTTCGTTTCTTCAAGACCAAAGCCGAGCTGGGCGCCGCCTTCGGGCGCGATACGCTTTCGCTGGTCGGCATACTTTCAAGGGACCTCTCTCGAGAGGTCTCCCGCATGATTTCGGTGTCCGAGCTCGAAGAGCCCGGAAGAGCGCACAGAGTGACGGAGGTTGGATGACGATTAAGCTGCGTGTGTACGAGGTGGCTCGCGACTTGGGCATGGACAACAAGAGCCTCGTTTCGCTGCTCCAGTCCGTAGGTGTGCCAGACGTGCGCAATCATATGAGCGCGATTGGGCCCGAGGTCGTCGATCGCGTGAAGCGACACCTCGAGAAGGCAAAATCGCCGAGCACCGTGGAGGAGCGCATTCGTCCTACGGTCGTCAAACGCCGCGCTGCCGCTGGCAGTGCCCGTTCGGAGGCGTCATCACCCGTGGCTTCGGCCGGACCGCTCGAGTCCGTGCGCGAAGAAGCGTCGGCGCCCTCGCATCCGCGCATTCCGGTAGCGCCGCCCGTCGAGGTGAAGTCCCGACCGGCCGCGCCTGCACCGGTTCCGGTGGAGTCGTCCCCGATTCTGATCTCGCCGCCCGTGGTCGCGCCGCCGCCAGCCCCCGTGGCTCCGGTGGTCGAGCCGGTCGTCGAGGCAGCGCCGGCACCCAAGCCGGCTCCGAAATCCGAGCCGCGCCACGCCGTGCCGCCGGCACCGCCGCCCCCCGCGGCCGCGGCTCCGCCCGTCGTGGTTCCGCCTCCCGCGCCGGCTCCGGCGCCCGTGGTGGCCGCCGCAGCACCGGCCCCGCCTCCCGCGCCCAGCGTTGGCCCGAGGCCTTCGGGCCCGACCACCGGCGTGGGCTCGGTCGAAGCACCGCGCCCCTCGACGCCGCCGAAAACCGGTATCGACGTTTGGGGCGGTCGCCCCGGCGTGCCGATGCCGCAGCGCACAGGTCCCCTGCCGCGCCGCGTGGAATACAACGCCAAGGCAGGCGTCGGCTTCGGTCAGCGGCCAGGTGGTCCCGGTGCTCCGCGCGGCCCCGGCGGTCCGCAGGGCAACTTCCGCGGTCCCCAGCGTCCCGGCATGCGCGGTGGCCGTTTCGTCGGCCCGCCGCGCACCAAGATCCCCGGCAACATTCTCACGCAAGAGCGCTCGGCTCACAAAAAGATCGTGCGCATCGAAGAGTCGGTCGGGCTGCAAGTCTTGGCCGGCAAGATGGGCATCAAGTCGACCGAGATGCTCATGAAGCTCATGCGTCTCGGCCTGACCGGCGTGAACATCAACAGCACGCTCGACGCCGACACGGCCAAGATCGTCGCCAACGAGTTCGGCTGGGAAGTCGAAGACGTAGCGGTCAGCGAAGAAGATCAAATCACGGCCGCTCAGGGCACCGAGACCGAAGATACCGCCGAGAAGCTGCTCAGGCCTCCGGTCGTGACCGTCATGGGTCACGTCGATCACGGCAAAACCAGCCTGCTGGACCGCATCCGCAAAGCCAACGTGGTGAGCGGCGAAGCGGGCGGCATCACCCAGCACATGGGCGCCTACTCGGTCGAGACCCCGCAAGGTCTGATCACCTTCCTAGATACGCCTGGTCACGAGGCGTTCACGGCTATGCGCATGCGTGGCGCCCGCACGACCGACGTCGTGGTGCTGGTGGTCGCGGCCGACGACGGAGTGATGCCGCAGACGCGCGAGGCCATCAATCACTCTAAGGCTGCGAACGTGCCGATCTTGGTCGCCATCAACAAGATGGACAAGCCCGACGCGAACCCCGAGCGCGTGAAGCGTCAGCTCTCCGAGCTGGGCCTCGTCGCCGAAGAGTGGGGCGGCGACACGCTCTACGTCGAAGTCTCGGCCATGACGGGCGCTGGTGTCGACAAGCTGCTCGAAACCCTGGCCCTGCAGGCCGAGGTGCTCGAGCTGCGCGCCAATCCAGCCAAGCCGGCCAGCGGCGTCGTGATCGAAGCCGAGCTCGATCGCGGGCGCGGACCCGTCGCGACCATCCTGATCCAGGACGGCACGCTGAATCGCGGCGACGTCATTCTGGCGGGCGGCGCTCACGGCAAAGTGCGCGCGATGCACGACGCTCTCGGCAATCAGCTCGAAAGCGCCGGACCTTCTACGCCCGTCGTCGTCATCGGTTTGGCCGACGTGCCGAGCGCCGGTGATCCGGTGCACGTGCTGAACGACATGAAGAAGGCGCAAGAGATCGCCGACAGTCGTAAGACGAAGGTGAGGAAGAGCCTCGCTCCTGGCACCGGCGCGCGCGCGACCACGCTCGAGGACTTGGCCAAGGCCATGGCCGAAAACGAGCAGGCCGAGCTGAAGCTGATCATCAAGGCGGACGTGCAGGGCTCGGTCGAAGCCGTGTCCGATTCACTCACGCGCCTCAGCACCGAAAAGGTGAAGGTCAGCGTGGTGCACGCCGCGGCGGGCGCCATCACCGAAGGCGACGTCAACCTGGCTGTCGCAGCAGGAGCCATCATCATCGGCTTCAACGTGCGCCCGGCCGGTAAAGCTGCAGCTCTCGCCCAAAAGGAAGAGGTGCAGATCCGTCACTACACGATCATCTACAACGTGGTCGATGAAGTGAAGGCCGCCATGGAAGGCCTGCTCGCGCCGACGATGGTCGAAAAGAACATCGGCAAGGCCGAGATTCGCCAAGTCTTCAAGACCAGCAAGAGCGGCGCCATCGCCGGCTGCATGGTCATCGAAGGCGTGATCAAGCGCTCCGGCGGCGCCCGCCTCATGCGCGACGGCGCGTCGATCTGGCAAGGCAAGATCGGCGGCCTGAAGCGCTTCAAGGACGACGCCAAAGACGTCAAAGAAGGCTTCGAGTGCGGCATCAGCCTCGACGGCTTCTCCGAGTTCAAAGAGGGCGACATCATCGAAGCCTTCGAAGTCGAAGAAGTCAAACAGACGCTCTAAAGAAGGAATGCAACAGGAAGACGCGAAGACGCGAAGTTTTTTGGGTTTCGACCCGCGCGGCAGCGAACGCCGCCGGCAGGTCACTGTGCGTGGCCGAGCGATTCGGACCCCCAACTGCTGGCTGCCTCCGATCTTCGCGCCTTCTCGTCTTCCTGTTGCATCCTCGCGAGCCGCGAAGCGATGTTCATAGGCGTGCTGAGGCTCGTGTTTCAGATTCCGGGAGCGGCGTCGCTCAAAGATCGGCGGCGCGTGGTCAAGAGCTTCAAAGACCGCGTGCGCGCGCGCTTTCCGGTTTCGATCGCGGAAGTGGGCGACTTGGAGCGCTGGCAAGTGGCCACCCTGGGCGTCGCCGTGGTGTCCGGCGAGGCGGCTCGCTGCCACGAGGTACTGTCGGCGGTGTCGCGCGCCGCCGAGCAGGCCAATGACGCGGTGCTGAGCGACGTCGCGACCGAGATTGTGCCGTTCGGCGCAGGCGGCAAAGGCATTCGAGGCGGCATCGAGCAGGCGCTCGAGCGCAGCGCCAAGCGATGCGACGACGCCGGATCGGACGAGGAAGGCTAGCCATGGCAGCAGCACCCAGCAACGACGGTCGGCGCACCAAACGCGTAGCAGAGCTGATCCAGCGCCATTTTTCCGAAGCTTTGCGGCGCGAGGTCGACGACCCGCGTTTCGCGGCCGTCGTGGTGACCGGCGTCGAAGTCTCGGACGACTTGCTGATCGCGCAAATCGGCGTGCGGCTGCTGGTCGCCGACGACGACGAGCGACAGCGCCGCGACATCGTCGAGCGCCTGCGCCGCGCGGCGTCGCGCTTGCGCCGCGCCATCACGCCGCGGCTCGAGCTGAAGCGCGCTCCGCAGCTGCGTTTTCACTACGACCTCGGGCCGGACGCGCACCGGCGCGTCAGCGACTTGCTGCGCGAGGTCGAGGCGGATCGCCAGGCAGCCGAGCCTGACGAGCCTGACGGCGGCGACGAGACGTAGCCCCTCAGGGCGTCGACAGCCCCATTTTAGAGCGTTTTGCCGATCGTGACGGGGTCGCCGGAGAACGCCGGCACGTGCGCGCGCGAGGCCGCGCGGATGATGCAGGAACGCGTCGCAGCCGGCAGGTCGGAGCCCGAAACGCGAATGCCGCGCGCGACGCCCGTGCTGCCGAAGCTCATCACGAGCCTCACCGGCCCGCCGCGTTCGCCGCAGCTGCTGGCTGAGCGCGCGACCTGTGAAAGTGCAGCGAGGAGCTGTGCCCGGCCAGGCCCGGCGTCGCTGGGCTGGGCACGTGGGCCTTTGATTCTTGCGTGCGTGCCGCTGGCGGGGCTGGCTGCACCGAGCAACGGTAGGTCGGCGATCGACAGCGTCGGGATGTTCGAGCGCTCAGCCGCCGCTACTCTGGCGGTCGCGTTCGCGGGTTCGCAAATGGGAGCTAGCGGCGCGCTCGTGACAGCGGCGGACTGCTCTGCGCCGTCGGCGCCGTGCGAACGCATAGCGAGCCTATCGCGCCCGAGCCACGCCAGAGCGAAAGCGGCCAGCGCGACCGCTGCCAGCTCGACCGAGCGTCGCGGTTTGGCCGGCGGCACGTCAATGGCCGTGGGCGCGACCGTGATCGGCGTAACCGGCCTATTTGCCAGCTCTGCGGGGAAGTCGCTCGGCAGGCGCGCGGGACGGGGCAGCGCGCCCGCGGTTGCGGGTAAGGGCGCTTGAGTCAGCGCCCGCCGCGTACGGCGCAGCAAGTCGGCGAGCTCCGCCGTGATGAGGAGCGGTCGCCATTCGGCCATACCCTTTTTCCAGACCACGGCGCCGTGCGTTAGGCCCTGGCTGTACAGCTTGGCGATCTCTTCGTCGCTGAGCTCTAGCTGTACGCTCCAGCGATCACTCGGGATGGCGCGAGAGTCGTGAGGGGGCAGCGCCAGCGCGGGACTCGGCGGGCTCGATTCGTCTGGTGGCGGGAGCATCAGCGCGCGCGAACCAGTGGCGGGTCGGGTCGTGCTCGGGTCGGGCAACAGTGGGCGCGAGCGCGCCACCTTTTTAGGTTTCGCCAGGTTCGAAGCTTCGACGCGCAGCATCTTTCCCTGTGACCTGTGGCTCGCCACCAGTAGGGCCACGAGGCCCGACGTGGTCATGAACCGCATACCACGATTTTTTCCAAGCAGATGCGCGCCGCCCCGTCAGATCGAAGCTGACGTCGGGCGCTCGCACAGCGCGTGGCACTGGTTCCAGCGGCTACTTCACGCAGCGAGCATTGCCGATCGGCAGATCGCTCACCGTGGGTCCCGTGGCCGCCCAGATGGTGACGGTGTCGTCGAAGAACACATGCGCCACCCGCCGCCGCTGGCACCGGCGGCGGCGGTGGAACCCGTAGCAGGGCGTTGCGAAAGAATCTCGCTCGTGCGTTTCGGCACGGTGCCGGTACCACAAACTTAGCGCCCGCCTCGCTCTGCCGTCGACCAGGTGGCGAAGGCTTCCACGAGGAAGTCGCGGAAGGCCGTGACCCGCGCCGGCACCTGCTTGGTTGACGGGTAGACGACATAGAGAGTCGCGCCGCGGGCGTTGAACGCCGGCAGGACACGGACCAGGCGCCCGCTGGCTTCGTCGGCGACACAGTTGATTTGCGGCAAGAGACCGATGCCCGCACCGGCCACCAGCATTGCGCGTACGAAGCCAAGCTCGTCACCACCGAGCCGACCTCGAACCGCGACCTCTGCCTCACCCTCCGGCCCACGCAACTTCCAGGCTCGCGTGAGCTCCGCAGCGCGAAACACTACGCATTGATGCCGCGCGAGCTCGTCCAGCGTGCTGGGCGCGCCGTGCCTACTCAAATAGCTCGGAGAGGCATAGAGCGCGTGCGAAATGTCAGCCAGCTTGCGGGCGATGAGCGACGAATCAGCGAGGCGCACGGTTGCCCGCACCGCGACGTCGAAGCCTTCTTCGACGAGATTGGTGTGTTGATTCGTGAGCTTGAAATCGAGAGACACCTGGGGGTAGCGCTCGGCGAAGGCCGCGATGACGCCGGCTAGATACCCCGCGCACATGTCGTTGGGCGCAGACACGCGCAGGCGGCCTTTGGGTTTGCGTGTCGCCGGTTCGAGCGCGCGGGCCGCGCTCCGCACGCTCATCACGGCAGGGGCGACGGACGCGAACAGCTCGCGCCCGTCCGTGGTCGGCCTGACTACCCGTGTCGTGCGATGCAGAAGCCTCACGCCCGACTGCGCTTCCAGCCGCGCCACCGCGCGGCTGATGTTCGAGGTCGGCACACCAAGCTCGCGCGCGGCGCTGGCGAAGCCTCCGCGTTGAACGACGCGCACGAACATCGCTAGATCATCCAAACTGAGCTCGGCCATCGATGCACAGTATAGGGCAGGCCCGGGGCGTCACTTCGCGGTCAGGCAGCGCTGGCTACGCCGCCGCCGACACGTCCGCTTTTTGCAGCGAAACGTCGAGCCGCAGCGACACTTCGTCGGCGATGGCCAGGCCGCCCGCCTCGAGCACCTTGTTGAACAGCATGCCGAACTCCGAGCGCTTCAAGCTGGCCGTAGCGCTCCCGCCGAGACGCGGCTGGCCGTTGAAGTCGCTGGGCACGGCCGCGAGCTCGTCGACGGACAGCACGATTTCGCGCGTCACGCCGCGCAGCGTCAAGTTGCCCGTCACCTCGAGCGAGTCGCTCCCGGCGGCGCGCACCTTGGTCGACTGAAAGGTGATCAGCGGGTGCTGTTCGGCGTCGAAGAAGTCGGCGCTGCGCAAGTGCCGATCGCGCTCGGGCGCGCGGGTGCTCACCGACTCGACTGGGATCTCTACCCGAATCTCGGTGGCCTCGGGCGAGGCGGCGTCGAAGCGCACGCTGCCGCTGACGCGCTCGAAGACGCCGCGCACCGTCGTAATCATCAGGTGCCGCACGCCAAACGCCACGGTGGTGTGGATGGGGTCAATCGTCCAAAGTGCGCTGCCGGAAGCCTGAATGCTGGTTTTCATGTATTCGAAGATGCGCTGGCCGAGCCGAGCCCGGTAGAGCCACAAACCGGCGCTCAGCGTTGCAATAATGCAACACTGAGCGGGCGAACGCGGCGCCAGCGCTGCCGCGCAAGGGGCGCAGCCAGCGTGCGCGGCCGTCTGTCACCTGACGAGCATGCAGCGTTCGACGACGACCTTGGCGGTGTTGTTGTCGTAGTTGCACTCGTCGACCAAGCGATTGCCACCGCCGACGTCGTTCACGATCATGGTGATGGTGGAGTTGATCGGGACATCCATCTTCGGGATGGTGCAGGTGATGTCCTGACAACCGCCCTTCGGCACGGGCCCGGGCGTTTCGGTTTGGCACAGCGGCATCGTGCGGTCGTCGCCCAGGTAGAAGGCCGCCGGCATGTTCGAGCCAATGCCGCGCAGGCCGCGGTTACAGATGCGGCCGGTGAAGATCACCTTGTTGTCGGCTGTCAGCTGGCAGGCGGTCGCGGCGTCGAGCGCGCCGGTGATGTCGGCCAGGTCTTGCGAGGTCGCGCCCTGACGATTCTGGCGGTAGTTGTTCAGGCCGGGCTCTTTGAAGTTCGGCTTCCAGTCGGCAGTCTTCGGGATGCTGCCGTCGTCGTTGATGTTGGTGATCGTGTAGTTGCTCTGGTTCCACAGGTTGCGCGACGAGGCCCAACGGTCGAGCTTGTCGCGGTACACGAACACGCCCGCGAAGTGCTCATCGGCGACGGGGAAGGTCGTGACGTTGCCGAACTCGGCGCGGCACACGTTGCCGGTACCGGGCGTGCCGGCGAGCGGCGCATGGCAGGCCAGGCCCACGAGCACCTCGTTCGGCATGCTGACCTGGTCCATGAAGGTGTTGCCGCACTCCGCGTCGGTGGTGCAGCGGCAGTAGCCCTCGACGCAGCTGTTCGACACGCATTCGTCGTTCTTTTCACAGGTCACACCCGGCCACAGCGGATCGACGCAGCCGCCGGTGTTGCGCCCGGCTGGCTCGCAGTTTCGCGGTGCGGCTTGCATGTTGCCGCAGTTCGAGAACACGAAAAACAGCGACGAGCCGCCGAAGATGATCTTGCTGCGGTCGGAGTTGTCGGGGTCGGCGACCACCGGTTGCTCCCACCAGGTAGCTGAGCTGCGCGGAACCGAAAACTTCACCGCGCCCGTCTTACCGTCGTAGACACGCGTGAAGCACTCGTCTGAGTAGATGGCTTCGGCGGCTCCGTCGCCCTCGAAGTCGAAAATGGTCGAGCCCGTCATGCCAGAGCTGCAGTCCTGCGTCGGCGACTCCCAGCGGATCTTGTTGGCGGGGTCTTTGCACGAAGCGTCGCAGCCCAGGTCGAACACGCGATAGGCAAAAGCGCCAGCCGAAGCGAGCTCGGGCATACCATCGTTGTCGAAGTCACCGATGGTGGGCGGGCCGCCGCGCTCGCCCAATGCCCGGCCGCTCGCGCACGAGCCCGCGGGGTGCGGAGGGAAGGTGACGTCGAGGACCTTATCGCCTTCCAGCGTGTAGATCTTCACGACGCCGGAATTGTCGGATTCTTCCGGCGTCCCACCGAGCGGACCGACGCCCACGACCTCGGCGCGCCCATCGGGCTTCGTCGGATCGAATTGGCCCGCTGCGGTGCGCGTGCCGAAGTCGGCAAAGGCGAAGAAGCGCGGCGACGTCGCCGCAGTCGTGGCGTTCAGGCCCGGGTAGGCTTCGGCCCAGGCCGTGCCGCTCCAGCGGAAGACCTTGTTCGCGACGAGCTCGGCCTTGCCGTCGCCGTCGACATCGCCGACCGCCGGATCGGAGCCGAGGAAGATGGCCGGATTGGCCGCCGCGATGACCGCTCCCGTTTGGCCGTTGAGCACGACGCCGCCGACGCCGATGATCTCGGGCTTGCCGTCGTTGTCTAAGTCGTGAATCGACACGCCGTCCCAGTTGCCGAGGCCCCCGGGACCGGCCATCGGCTGCACCCACATCTGCCCGTACTTCGCGCCGTCGTACTTGAAGGCCACGACGCCGCCGGAGTTCACGCGCGCCACGATCTCGAGCTTGCCGTCGCCATCCAAGTCGGCGATGGCCGGTGTCGCCGCGTCGAGAATCGTCGGCCCGGCCTGGATGACCTCGATCTGCTTACAGGTCTGGCCGTTCAGGATGCGGATGCGACCGCCCGGCGAACCGGCGTCACCTCCGGGGCCACGGGTCACGATCACGATTTCGGCGGCCGTGCCCGACTCGGTCGGTAGGTTGGCGACCAGGGGCGTGGTCAGCACCTGATTCATATCCATGTAGGGGTCGTTGGCCTCGGGCCCCGTCCACGAGCACTGCAGGTCCGGCGAGAACAAGCCGACCGTGGTCGAGTTTTTGCACATCTCGTTGACGGGGCGGATAGCGTTCGAGATGCACGTCGGAGCCGTGACGCCCTCGATCATGCAGCCGTCGATCGGCAGGCAGCAGTACGTGTCGTTGACGCACTCGTTGCCGGTCGCGGTGCAAGCGCCGCCGTTCGGCGAGCACAAGCCGCCCGTCGCAGTCAGCACGCACACGCTGTCTTTGTCGCAGTCGGACGTCTTCATGCACGTGGCGAGGACTGGGTTGCCGTTGCCACCGCCCGTCCCGCCCGTAGTGTTGATGCCGCCGATGCTGGGCGAGCCAGCGCTGCCGCCGCCCAGGGTGATGCTACCGCCGGTACCGGTTTTTGCGCCGGTTCCGTCGCCGCTGCTGACTCCGTTCTTGGCGCCGTTTCCGGCGGAGCAGGCGGCCGCGACGGCCCCACACACCAAAATCGCCGCAATTCCTCGAGCCACGGTTAACCCGAATCGCATGCCCCATGCTTTAGCTGAGCGCTCAGCGACTTGCGGCGCCAGCCACGGTTATCAACATGGAAGTGATAAAACTGAGCCAGCGCCCGTGCAGATTTCGGCGCCGTCTCGCCCCTGCAGGCAGCGTCGCTCCGCAGCAAACGCCGACAGCGAGCTGCACAGGAATTTTTTCCGAGCGAGTGCTGCCACGCCACGTTGGGGGCTGCCCAGCTGGGCAGCCCGGGCAGGAACGAGGGCCTGCCCCCTTGGCGATTATTTCTGCTGGATGATGACTTGGACGCGGCGGTTCTTGGCGCGGTTGGCGTCGGTGCTGTTCGGCACCAGCGGCTTGTCGGCGCCGTAGCCCTTGGCGACCAAGCGCTCGGGCGAGACGCCGTAGTGCACGAGCGTATCGACCACCGCTTGCGCGCGACCTTGGCTCAGGCGCTGGTTGTAGACGGCGGAGCCGGTGTTGTCCGTGTGGCCCTGAACCTCGGCCAGCTTGATGTCTGGCTTGTTCTTGAACAGCTCCGCCAGCTCTTCCAGCAGGCCCATCGAATCGGGCAGAATTTCGGTCGAATCGTGCTGGAAGTGCACTTCTTTCTTCAGCTTCACTTCGCGGCCGGCCACGACCACGTTCGGCACTGTCGGGCGCTTGTTGAGCACGATGCGCGCTTGCACTTCTTTGCGGGACTCGACCTGCACGTCGGTCGTCGCGGTGAAATAGCCGGCGGCTTCGACCGACAGCTTGACGTTGCCGGGCTTGACGTTGCCGACGCTGAAAGCACCCGACGCGTCGGCGGACAAGTCGAGCGAGCGATTCAGCGGATCGGTCACGGTGATCTTGGCGCCGACCACCGGCTGGCCTGTTTCGCCGTCACTCACGCCGCCGACCAGGGTGCCGACCTTGGGCAGCGCCTCGAGCTCGCAGATCACGTTGACGACGGTGTTGCCGGCAGCGCTGGTGGGGGCCGCGACGCCACCCGGTGTCGAGACGGCGGGCGGCACGGCGGGCGCCGGAGCACCTGGAGCCGCCGGAGCGGGCGCGGCGGGGGCCGGCGCGGCAGCGCCAGGCGGTGGAATGGTCGCGACGCACTGACCGTCGCGATAGCCGGCGGCCGTGACGTTGAGCGTGTAGGTGCCGGGCTCGAGATCCGTCGAGCGGAAGGTGCCGTCGTCGGCGGCGACCATGCCCGTGAGGTTGCGACCGTCGTAGCGCAGCATGGCGCCGGCGATCGGCGTTTGCGTGCCGCGCTCGGTCACGACACCGCTGACGTAGGCGTGCGAGGCGCTGGGCGCCGCCGGCGGGGCCGGCTTCTCGACGCGCTGGATCACTGGCGGCGGCGGCACCGTATCGACGGCGTAGGCGATGCCGAACCACAGGTTCCACGGCGGCTCGGGCGCGACCTCTTCGACGAAGGTGCTGGTTGCGCCGGTGCCGATGTCGAACGCGCCGAGCAGCGAGAGTCCGTGCTCGGGCCAGGGGAACACGCGCGTGCCCAAGGTCAAGCGCGACGGCGACGTGCTGAAGCCTTGGTTGGCGCCCAAGCAGCCTTCGCCGGCGAGCTTCACGTCGTCGAGGTTACACACGTAATTTTGGCGGTTGAGCGGGATGTCGAGCGACCACTCCAAGAACGGACGGATGATCGGGTGATCGAACTCCGCGGCGAACGCCATGTTGATGAAGTCGACGCGGTTGATGCCCAGACCGAAGCGCTCGATGCGCGAGATGCGCGTACCGCGACCCGCCGGCGGTCGCTCTGTTTCGAGGGTGTTCACGACCTGCGCGGAGTTGTCGACCTTGTAGCCAAAGTTGGCGTGAAAGCGCAGCGGGATGTTGTCGTCGGGGTTGACGTGATTGTTGAGATCGAGCGTTGCTAGCGCGCGGATCAAGAAGCTGGTGCCGCCGCCGTCGAGCCCGAGGCCGCCGGTGCCGTTCAGCAGCCATAGCTCCATTTCGCCACCGAACGAAAAGATCGAATCGGGCGATTTGGGCATGAAGCCCTTCACGCCGAGGTTGGTGTCGCCCAGCACCTGCAGCAGCTGCGGTCGGCTGCGCGAGTTGCTGACCGCGCGGTTGTGGAAGCCCAAGTAGCCTTCTAAGAAGGACAAAATGGTGGCGTTGACGCTGAGGTGCGCGCCCATGCCGTCGATTTCATCGGCCAGAACCGGTGATTCGGAGCCGAAGGTCGGGCAGGAGCTGGTCGAGTTACACAGAAAGCCGGAGCTCGTGAAATAGCTGCCCTGCAGCGAGACGCGGAACGTGCCGGGGGCGCCGGAGCCCGCCTCGCTCGTGTGCAGCAGACCTGTTGAGCCCGAGATGCCGTTTTGCACGTTGAGCGACGACTTGCGCCAACGCTTTTCGTATTCGGTCGGTTCCGCTTTTTCATCGCCGCCGAGCGCTGCGTCAGGACTGGCGTTGATGCCGTCGGCATCGAGACTCACGCTGCCGCTAGCCGAAGCACTGGCTGCCGGCGCGGGCGCTGCTGCGGGAGCGGGCGCTGCTACGGGCGCGGGCGCTGCTGCGGGAGCAGGCGCTACTCCGGGAGCAGGCGCCGCTGCGGGAGCGGGCGGCGGAGGTGGCGGGGGAGCAGGCGGTTGCTGTGCGTGGGCCCCCATTGCCCAGAGCGATCCGACCAGCGAAATCGACGCGAATCCTACCCGTTTCATCATTCCTCGTTTTTCCTCGTAAGTCGCACAGCTGGCGGACAGCAGGCGCCGGGGTCGGGGCCCCGTCTTCGAAAAGACAACCCGAGCTTTCTATCATTCTTTGGGCGCCCGAAGAAAACTGCCGAACGGCCGATTTTCTAAGGTGTTTGCCGCGTGTCCGAGCCGCTTTACCCCGTAACCCATGAGCGCTACCGTCCGACGCATACCGTGACAGATGCTGTCATTCGGGTCGAGCGGCTCAAGAAGGAATTCCGGCAAGGGTTCTTCATGCGCCGCGTACTGGCGGTCCGGGACATCTCGTTTCAGGTCGATCGTGGAGATATTTTCGGGTTTTTGGGCCCCAACGGCTCCGGCAAGACCACCACCATCAAGGTGCTGACGGGGCTCATCAGTCCGACCAACGGGCGTGCGGAGCTGTTCGGCGAGCCTGTGCCGAGTCGTCGGGCCCTCGCGCGCATCGGCTTTCTGCCCGAGAATCCTTACGTCTATCCGTACCTGACCCCGGCTGAGTTCGTGGTGCTGTGCGGCCGGCTTTCGGGGCTTTCCGCCAGGGCCGCGCATGACCGCACGCGCCAGGTGCTGGACCAAGTGGGCGTGGCCTACGCGGCCGACCGTCCCGTGCGGCGCTTATCGAAGGGCATGCTGCAGCGCACCGGTCTGGCGGCGGCGCTGGTAGCCGACCCCGAGCTTTTGATCTTGGACGAGCCGATGAGCGGGCTGGATCCGATAGGTCGGAAAGAGGTGCGCGATTTGATCGTCGAAGAGCGCAAGCGCGGGCGCACCATCTTCTTTTCGACGCACATCTTGAACGACGTCGAATCGCTCTGCGACCGCGTCGCGATTCTGCGCAAGGGCGAGGTCGTGGTCAGCGGCCGGATTTCCGAGCTGCTGCGGCGGGACGCGCGCCGTACGGAGATAACTCTGGCGGGTGATTCCCAGGTGCTGGCAGCCGAGCTCGCCGGCGAGCAGCTGGCTTGCCGCGAAGTGGCCGGCATGTTGGTGGTGCTGGTCGAGGGCACGGACACCCTGACTTCGGTCTTGCGGCGGGCGCTCGACGCCGGCTTGTCCGTGGAACAGGTGGTTCCGCGGCACGAGACGCTCGAAGATCTGTTCATGCGCGAAGCCATCGCCGGGGGCGACAGCTTGCGGCCCGGCGACGCCGCGTAGCGAGCGGCTAGCGGCGCACGACCTTGCGCAGCATCTCGAGATCGGCGCGGCCGAGCTCGCGCGTGACCAGCAACAGCGCCAGGTAGAAGATTGGCGTGACGGCCGCCGCCACCAGCGTCAGCAGCTTGCCGGCCGGAACCAAGTGACGCGCCAAGAGTGCGGACACGGCGAGCGCCAGCACCGTGCGCAGCACGCTCCACGGTGAGACCAGCGCGCCTGCCGCGCGGTAAACCAGGTAGGCCGCGATGCCCGTGGCCGTGAGCAGGCCGGCGGAGGTGGCCTGCGCGGTCAGCCACAGCATCTGTTCCGACAGCGGGCCGCCGCGCGCGCGCGTAAAGCACAGTAGCCCCACGATGCCTACGGCGCCGGCCGTGACCCACAAGCTCTCGCGCTCACGGCTCAAGCTGTTGAGCACCGTGGTCAAGATGCCGAAGATGGCGAAGGCGCCGAAGCCGAGTGAAAGCAGCCCGAGCGCGCGACCGCCGAGGGCCGAGACCTCCGGCGTGAAGAGCAGTGCCAGCAGCCGAGGTGCCAGCCCACACGTCACGCTGACCATCGCGCCGGCGATGATCAGCGCCAGGCGCATGCCGGTGCGCACGTAGCGCGCGATGGCGGCGGCGTCGCCGGTCTTGGCGGCCGCGGCCAGCATCGGAAACAGGATGAAGGTGATGGCGATCAGGATTTGGTACGGCAAAAACGAGAACATTTGCGTCAGGCGATAGGCGCCGACGAGCTCGTCGGCGCGGGCCAGCGGCGCCCCGGTCGCCACGGCGGCTTCGCTCGTGAAGCGGCCGAGCAGCAGCGAATCGGCCTGGAACAGCAGGTTGAGCAGGGCTTGGCCGAGCAAGAGCGGCAGCGCCAGCGCGACGTATTTGCCGAGCGTCAGCTGCGTCTGGCCGGGGCGCCCGACCCCGATCGCAGAGGCCGCGATCAGCAGCACCACGCTAGCGCTGATCACGAAGCCGAGCGCGGCGCCGCCCGGGCCGCCCAGCGCCATGCGCCGCGCCACGAATGCGCCGACCAAGAGGCCGAGCGTGCGCAAGGTGGCTGCGGTCACGTCGAAACCGGCTTGGACCAAGAAGCGCTTGCGCCCGTTGGCGATGCCGATCAGCGGCGTGTACACCGAGTAGAGGAAGATGATGGCGGCCAGGATGCGCAGCGGCCCCTCGACGTGCTCCGCGCCGGCGAGCCGCGCGATCAGCGGCGTAGCGAGCGCGACGAGCGCGGCTACGACGACGCCGAACACCGCGTGCCACGTCAAAATGCGGCGCACGCTCGCGTCGACCTCTTCCGGCGGCGCGTGCACGACCGTGCGGCTCATGGCCTGAATCGACATCGCCGTGATCGGGTTGTTGATGATGCTGGTGATCGACAGCACGCGCGACAGCGCGCCGTAACCGTCGAGCCCCAGCACGCGCGGCAGCGCCACTTGCTGCACCAAGCCGAGCAAGATGAAGTAGATCTTCGCGCCGGCGACGGCGAGGCCTCCCCGCCCGGTACTGCGTGTCGCGTCCTCGTCGCTCATCCGAACGGGCTCCCTAACACAGGGGGCGTCGGCGGCGGCGTTGAGGCTTCAGGAGGCGGGGTCGGGGCCCCGCCGACCCACGAGACCGAACCCCGCCGACCCGCGAGAATGCCAGCCGGCCGATTTCACACGCCCCACCGATTTTGCCGCGCTTTCGCTTGACCTTCCGCCCTCCGTGGGTACTGTCCGCCCCACAATTCCGACTTAGCTCAGTTGGTAGAGCAGGCGGCTGTTAACCGCCGGGTCCAAGGTTCGAGTCCTTGAGTCGGAGCAACGAAGAGCCTCGAGGCAAACGCCTCGGGGCTTCGGTCTCTCGGGATCACGGGCTGTGCGCAGACGGCGACGTTAGAGCTGCTGATACATGACGAGCGCATCGACATAGCCTGCCGTTGGGTGGTGAAACGCCAGCGGTAGGCGGGTGAGGATCTCGAAGCCCAGCGACTGCCAGAGCCGCACAGCGCGCACGTTCGTGCTGACGACGAAGTTGAATTGCATGGCACGGTAGCCGCTTGTGCGCGCGTGCTCGAGCGAATGCTCGCACATGCGCCGCGCGATGCCCCGACCGGTCGCTGCAGCGTGCGTCATGTAACCGCAGTTGCACACGTGGCGCCCGCCGCCCGCCTGATTGGGGCGGATGAAGTAGGTGCCCACCATAGCGCCATCGTGGTCTTCGACGACGAACGTCTCCCTGTCCGGCCCCAACCAGTATGCGAGCGCGTCCGCCTCGCTCATGTCCCGATCCAGCGCGTAGGTCGAGCCCTCGCGTATGGTTGGGACGATAATTTCCGCGATTGCTCGCGCATCTGCGGCCTCGGCGCGTCGAATCTGCATGACTGGTAGCTCCAGTCTTATGCAACTCCGTCGAGGCGCCAGGCCTCGACGAGTTGTGCCAGGGGCTTGAAACAGCCGGATTCCTCGGCGTTGACAGCGACGCCGATCGTGAGTAACCATGTGGTTAGGTAACCGAACGGTTAGATGGAAGCTCAGCGCGACAGCCTCAGCACGACCTTTGCGGCGCTTGCGGATCCCACGCGGCGGGCGATCCTGGCGCGGTTGACCAAGGGACCAGCCACCGTGACGGAGCTCGCGGCGCCCTTCGCGATGAGCGGCCCAGCCGTCTCGAAACATCTGCGCGTCCTCGAGCACGCGCGCCTCGTCACCCGCAGCCGGGAGGCTCAGTGGCGCCCGTGCCAGCTCGACGCGGCCCCGTTGCGCGAGGTCGCGGACTTTACCGCCGAGTACCGCCGCTTCTGGGAGAAGAGCTTCGATCGTCTCGACCTGTACCTGAAAGAGCTGCAGGGCAAGCGCAGCGGAGCGGCGAACAAGGAGAAGAGGAATGCGCGAGCAAAGAAGCGGCGGTGACGCGACTCCCGCTGAAGGCGTGGTCGTCAGTCGTGTCTTCGCTGCGCCGCGCGAGCTCGTCTTCGAGGTCTGGACGCAAGCCGAGCACTTCACGCGCTGGTTCGGGCCGCACGGCGCAGAAATCGTCGCCTGCGAGCTCGACGCGCGGCCCGGCGGAATCATTCGCTTCGGGCACCGCGTTCCCGAGGGGACGGTCTACTTGAAGGGCACGTT
>Ga0307516_10001020_pt1 | contig 38830 bp, 38 predicted proteins | sample 19_EM_MG_FD_203310 | JGI IMG/M metagenome (GOLD analysis project Ga0307516, IMG submission 203310) | Populus trichocarpa ectomycorrhiza microbial communities from riparian zone in the Pacific Northwest, United States - 19_EM | ecosystem: Host-associated > Plants > Roots > Unclassified | place... | reverse complement strand
GACCTGGTGATCGACATGGCTGCTCGATCGGTGACCAAAGGCGGGGAGTCGGTCCGGTTGACTCCCACCGAGTTCGCGCTGCTGCGCGAGCTCGTGCTGCACAGGGGCAGTCTGGTGTCGCACGCGAGCCTGCTGCGCCGGGTGTGGGGACCTGGCTACGCGACGCACACGGAGTACATCCGGGTGTACGTACGCCGGCTGCGAGCCAAGTTGGAGACGCCAGGCAGCTCGCCGCTGATCCAGACCGAGCCGCGCTCCGGGTACCGCCTGATCGCCGAGTAGCGATCTTCGCCCGTAGCCGGCGAGTACGCAGGCCAAAGGGCATTTCTGAAACGTTAACAGCGGACGTTCGTATGTTTACGTTTCGTTTCTGGCGTGCCCCGTAACTTCCCTTCCACTCGTACGGAGAAGAAGGGTGCGTACCTTATGGAGCCCAACGGTGCAGCTCCACCCCTACTGGAGATGCAGGGGATCAGCAAGGCCTTCGGAGGTGTCCGTGCGCTGAGCGGCGTCGACCTGACCATCCGTCCCGGGGAGGTGCACGCCCTCATCGGTGAGAACGGCGCCGGCAAGTCGACCCTCATGAACATCATGTCCGGAGTAATCGCGGACTATGAAGGAAAGATGCGGTTGGCGGGGACCGAAATCCGCTTCTCATCGCCCCAGGGCGCGCTCAAAGTCGGTGTTGCCACCGTATTCCAGGAACTCGACCTGGTTCCCGGCCTGTCGGTGGCCCACAACCTTTTCCTCGGCCAGGAACCCCTGCGTTCGGGGATTTTCGTGGACAACTCCACGATGTACCAACGCGCCGAAACCGTGCTCCAGCGAATCGGCGGAGGTATATCCCCGCGCGGCATCGTCGGAAACCTGCGCCTCGGGCAGCAGCAGGCCGTCGCCATCGCGAAGGCGCTGGCGGTCGGCGAACCGCGCATCCTCATTCTGGACGAACCCACGGCGGCACTGTCGACGCACGAGGTGGAGCGCCTGTTCGAGATCATCAGGCTGCTTCGCTCCCGCGGCGTCGCGATCGTGTTCATCTCGCACCGCCTGGAGGAGATCTCGCAGATCGGCGACCGTGTCACCGTGCTGCGGGACGGGCAGACCGTGGCGACGGTCCCGGCCTCGACCCGCCAGGACCACCTGGTATCGCTGCTGATCGGCGAGTCCCTCCGAGCCCTGTTTCCCCCCGCCGGCACTGCCACGTCCGAGGACCGGCTGACGCTGGAGAACTTCTCCTACCGACCCGGGCGCCCCAGTCCGGACTGGCAGGAACCACACGACATCAACCTCACCGTCCGGGCAGGCGAGATCGTGGGTCTGGTCGGCCTGCTCGGCGCGGGGCGTACCGAACTGCTACAGGTGCTCTACGGCACCGCACCACCGGGTCTGCAGAGCGGCTCGGTGAAGGTCGACGGCAGAGCGTTGCGGATCGGTTCGCCCTTGGCGGCCCTCCGGCGCGGGATCGGCTTCGTGCCCGACGACCGCCGCGGCAGCGGTCTGGTCACCACCCGCAGCGTCGCGGAGAACCTCATCCTCGCCGACCTCAAGCGGCTCTCCACCCTTGGGGTGGTGCGCGCCGGCCGGGTCCGTGAGGCTCTGCGGTGGGGCCTCCCCCGCCTGAAGATCAAGGCCGCCGGCGCGGATGCTCCCATCCTCAGTCTCTCCGGCGGCAACCAGCAGAAGGTCCTCATCGGCCGAATCCTGTTGCGGCAGCCGGACTTGCTGCTCCTGGACGAGCCCACTCGGGGCGTGGACATCGGAGCGAAAGCCGAGATCTACCACCTGGTGCGCTCATTGGCCGCGGGCGGACTGGCCGTGCTGGTCGCGTCGAGTGAGCTGCCCGAACTGGCCGGCTGGTGCGACCGGTTGGTTGTGCTGCGGCAGGGGCGGCTGATCGCCGATCTGCCACCCGACACCGACCCCGCCCGCGTCCTCGCCCTTGCCGGCGGCACGTACACCACCCAGGAGCCGTAGTGAGCACTCAACCCATGGACAGCGGCATGGAGACCGCTGAGTTCGCGGTCGGCGCCGAGGCCCTGACCGCGCTCGACGACGGGAAGCCGCCGGCCACCGCCGGTACCCGGAAGTGGCTGCGGTTCCGCTTCCTGATCCGTTTCCAGAGTCTGCTCGGTCTCGTCCTTGTTCTCTTCGGCGGCATCATCTTCTCACCGCGCCGCAATGGCGAGATTCTCTTTCTCAGTGCGGACAACCTCGCCAACATCGTCCGCTCGGTATCCGAAACAGGGATCATCGCCGTCGGCATGACGTTCGTGATCATCGCCGGTGGAATCGACCTGTCCGTAGGGGCAGTTCTCGGCCTCTCCGGAGTCCTGGTCGCCCGCCTGATGATCGACTGGAATTACGGGACCGCTCTGGCGATCATCATCGTGTTGATAGCGGGTCTGCTGTTCGGAGTGCTCCAGGGACTCGTCTCGAACTACATGCGCATACAGGCGTTCATCGTCACGCTCGCCGGCCTGCAACTCGCACGAGGACTGGCGCGATTCATCTCCGGGGACAAGTTCATCAACATCAGCTTCGGGAGCGGACCAAAACAAGCGCCTTCCTCCTTCTCCGTGCTGGGTGACCGGTTCGGTGGCGTACTTCCGGTGTCCGCCCTTGTTTTCCTGGGCGTGGGCATCATCGGCTCGGTCGTCCTCAACACCACCCGCTTCGGCCGGCATGTCTTCGCTGTCGGCGGTAACGAACGCGCGGCGCGGCTGTCCGGAATCAACGTCCGCTACGTCAAGATCGTGACTTTCGCGATCTGCGGTATCGCGGCCGCGCTGAGCGGAATTCTCGACGCGGGCCAACTCGCCTTCGCCAACCCGGATTCGGGAACGGGCTACGAGTTGACCGCCATCGCCGCGGTGGTCATCGGCGGCACGAGCCTGTTCGGCGGCGAGGGGACGGTCGTCGGCACGCTCGCCGGAGCCCTGCTGCTCGGCTCGCTCAACAACATCCTGCAGTTGAACAACATCAACTCCAATCTGCAGTTGATCGTGACCGCCACGATCATCGTGCTCGCCGCAGCGCTGCAGCACCTGGCGAGCCGTCGGCGCGGCACCTGACCCTCGACGCGCACCTGGCCATCATCCCGCCGTCGGCACTCCCGACCAGAGCAAGGAACACCCATGCGCTCGGCCCTGAAAGAAAGCAGAACGAACATGACACGCCACCCCGCACCCCGCCCTCTCGCCCTGGTCACCGTCGGCCTCCTCATCCTGGGCTGCGCGGCCTGCACCTCCGCGTCCGGTGAAACCGTCGGCTCGGCGGACCACCCGGGTGCGCTCGCGAAGAACTGCGGCACAGGAAAGAAGTTCAAGATCGGCTTCGCCCAGGCCAACAACGCGGAGCCCTACCGCCAGCACGTCAACTCCGAGCTCAAGCAGCTGGCCAAGGGATATCCGGACTTCGACATCACCATCGCGGACGGGCGCGGGGATTCCAACAAGCAGATCTCCGACGTGGAGAACTTCCAGACCCAGCAGGTCGACCTGCTGATGATCTCCCCCTTCGAAGCCCAACCGCTCACCCCGACGGTCTCCCAGCTCTACGCAAAGGGAACCCCGGTCATCGAACTCGACCGCCAGACGACCGGCGACAAGTACACGGCCTTCGTCGGCGGTGACAACCAGGCCATCGGCAAGGCGGCCGGGACGTACACAGCGCAGAAGGTGCTGCCGAACGGCGGCGAAGTCGCCATCCTGGAAGGCCTGACCAGCACCACCCCCGCGGTCCAGCGGACCAAGGGCTTCACCGAAGGCGTCGCCGCGAACCCGAAGATCAAGGTGGTCGCTGTCCAGCCGGCGGACTGGCTGCCCGACAAGGCCCAGACGGTCTTCGACGCGATGCTGCGCGCCAACCCCGGCATCAAGGCCGTGTACGCGAACAACGACCTCATGGCCAACGGGGCGTACCTGGCGCTCAAAGGCCAGAACAAGGTCGGCGACGTGGCGATCATCGGCACCGACGGCCTGCCGGACGAGGCGGGAGGCGACCGTGCGGTGATCGACGGGCGGATGACCGCCACCTTCGTCTATCCCACCGGAGCCAAGGAAGCCCTGGACCTCGCCAAGAGCATCCTGGTCGACTGCGCCAAGAGCGTGGAGCGCAACACCGTCGTCGATACGACGCTGATCACCAAGGACAACGCCCAGGCGGCCATCGACAAGGCCAGGAACTGACGCGACCAGTCGGCCGGTCGGCGGTCGGACGCGGGCTCCCAGCCGGGAGCCCCGCCGGGCGGCCTGCCGGCGCGTCATGGGGCGCAGGGTGGGTTCTCCCGGCTGCTGAAGAAAGGAAGGAAGAAGGAAAAGAAGGAAGGGCAGTTGAGGTTGGTGGGGTGCGGCGGCGCGTCACGCGGCACCCAGGGCGCCACAGCGGAAGATGCGGCGGTCCACGGGATTGCCCCGCAGGATCGCCTCGCGCAGATCCTGCAGCTCGCGGCTCAGATCCAACCCCAGCCGCGTGGTCATTCGTGCCCGCGCCGAGGACAGCACTCGCAGCGCGTCCGCGCGACGGCCGCACTCATAGAGCGTGGCAACACGGAAGGCCAGGAGTATCTCGTGCTCCGGATGGTCCGCGGTGAGCCGCGCGAGCTCCGCGGCAAGCGACCAGTAGTTACGCAGCTTGAACTCCGCCGCGACACGCAGCAGTTGCGCCGAGATCAGCAGTTCGTCGAAAGCGCTGCCGACACCTCGGCGTATCCGCTCGGATGCGACGTCCTCCAGCACCGCCCCCCGCCACTCGGCCAGGGCGGACGAGGCGAGTCGGGAAACCTCCTGCGGCTCGGTGCCCCGCTGAGCCCGGTCGACCAGCTGAGTGAAGCGGTGCAGATCCACCAACTGCGGATCGCCGGTCAGGGCGTACGTCGAACCGCTCCGCACCAGCCGCACCGACCCGTCGCACCCGCCCTGGCGAAGGCTCGCCCGCAGTCGGCAGACATCCACATACAGATCGGCCCGGGACCGCGGTCGTTCGTCCTCGTCCGACAGGAGATCGATCAGCCGGTCCATCGGGAGCGGCCGGCCCATCTCCAGCAGGAGTAATCCCAGCAGCAGACGTTCGCGACGGCGACCGATGGGTCTGAGGCGTCCGTCGATGGTCCACTCAACTCTGCCCAGCACTCGAAAATGCGTCCCCGTGGCAAGCATGGCGGCAATGATGCTCGGCTCGTCATGTTCCTGGCAAGGTCTTGGCATCCTCTTGACAGGCCCCACCTATCACACTGCTCCCCCGTGCAACCGCGCCAGGGGGGTCGAACTTGCCTTACGTCATTGTCGGTCTGGTGCTCGTCGGAGCCGTCGCCCTGCTCAACCTCGTCCTGCTCATGGTCATCCTGCGCCGCTGGCAGGAGCTCGAAGGCGTACGCCGACGCGATGACTTCGCAGCCCAGGGGCCGCAACCCGGAGACGGACTCCCGGACTTCACCGCCACCGCGCTCAGCGGCCGGACCCTGACCCAGGACGACTTCCGCTCCGGGGAGTTGCTGCTGGGCGTCTTCTCCCACGACTGCCCGTCCTGCACCGACAGCCTCCCCGACTTCGCCGAACGGGCCGACCGGGCCCGGGCAGCAGGCGGCAGGGTCCTGGCCCTGGTGATCGGCGCCGAAGCCGGCGAGAGCAGCCTGACCGCCCAACTCCGCGGGCCGGCGGACGAGGTGGTACCGGAGCCCGAGGCATCAGGACTGTTCCGCGCCCTGCGCGTCCCTGCCTTCCCCACGATCCTCAGCTACCAGGACGGCGTTGTCGCCGCTCCCTCCGCCGCCGACCGCGAACCGGTATCGGCGGCCTCCTGAACCCCGGTGCGACCGCGGACCGCGGTCGCACCGCGGAGTACGCACATCCCATCCACACAGGAAGAGGAGAACCATGCGCACACTCAAGGCCGGTGCGGGCCGCCTGATCGAGCGGATTCTGCCCAAGGCCGAAGCTGAGGCAGGCTGCCCGCCGGACTGCTGGACCGAGTGGAGCACCAGCGCCCAGCGGTGCCGCCGCTGCTGTTACACAGGATCGTGCGCGGTCAGCTGCGGAAGCTGGGACTACTGCTGAACAACCATGGGGCGGGCCGCGTGCGGCCCGCCCCGTGCCCGCCGGTCCAGGACCCATTCTTTCGGAGTCACCCTTGTCCGACCTGCTGCTCGTCTGCCGCCTGACCCTGATCTGCGTGCTGGCCGTGGCCGGCCTCGCCAAGCTGCGCGACCGCCGCCGATTCGCCACGGCACTGGGCGACCTCACCTACCTGCCGGCCGCCGCCCGGCCGGCTCTCGCCGTCCTGGTGCCCGCGGCCGAACTCATCGCCGCCGTCCTCCTCGCCCTGCCCCGGACGCTCACCGCGGGCCTGGCCCTCGCCGCCGCCCTGTGCGCGGCATTCAGCGCCGTCGCCGTCACCACCATGCGGCGCCGCGGTTCTGCCGGCTGCCCCTGCTTCGGCAGCAGGACCACTGTGCCCATGGGCCCTTGGCATGTCGCACGCAACGCCACACTCACGGTGCTCGCCCTCCTCGGCGGCGCCATCGCCCTCACCCACGGCACCACCACCCCCCTCAACGCCCCCGCACTCGTGCTCGCCGTCGCCGTCGCCGGGTATCTCACCACGTTCGCCGTCTTCACCGACGACCTCGCCTTCTTCTTCTCCGCCCGCACCGGCCAACGCTGAAAGGACGATCACAGAGTGAGCTACGCCATCACCGGCCTCGCCCTTCTCGCCGCGGTCACCCTCGTCAACGTCCTCCTCACCTTCGCGGTGAGCAAACGCTGGCGCGCCATGATGGCCGCCCCCGCCCCGGCTGCCGCGCCCCCGGGCCCTCCAGCCCTTGCCGTACACGAAGGTGACCACACCCCCGCGTTCACCCTGCACACCCCCCGAGGCGACGTCAGCGAAGCCACCCTGGCCGGGTACCCCGCCCTCATCTGTTTCCTCCGCCCCGAATGCGGGCCCACCAGGGAAAGCCTCCCCGAGATCCAACGGTGGGCCGAGGCGAACACCCCGTCAGGCGCGCATCTCGTCGCCGTCGTCAACGGGCAGCCCCCCGAAACCGGCCCCCTGCTCGAAGCCGTCGGCCCGCTCACCGAACTCACCGCCACCGAACCCCCGAACGGTCCCGTCGCCGACGCCTTCGGTGTACGCCACCACCCCTCCTTCGTCCTCCTCGACGCCGACGGGACCATCACCGGGACGGGCATCGGCCAAGGTTCCCTGCCGGCGCTCAACCTCCTCACCGCATGAGCGGGCAGTCCACCTCCCGCACGGCCGAATTCCTGCGGGGCCTCACCGCCGTACTCGCCCTCACGCTGCGGTCCTGCCCCGGGGCCCTCGCCGTCCGTATCGCCACCGTCGTCATCGCGGGTACAGCCCCCGTAGCCGCCTCTTGGCTGCTCAAGTACGTGGTCGACAGCCTCACCGGGGATGACTTCCGCGCCTCGGACCTCAATTGGGCCGCGGCCGGCATCGGCCTGCTCACGGTCCTCCTCGCTGCCGCCTCAGCCATCTCCTCCTACGCTGACGGCCGCATCCGCCGCGCCACCTCCACCCGGGCGCAGAGCGACCTGCTCACGGCTGTCAACCGGCTCAGCGGTCTGTCCAAGCTCGAACAGCCCGCCTTCCACGACCGCGTCCAACTCGCCATCCAAAGCGCGCAGGGGGCCGAACGACTGGTCAGTGCGGCACTCCAGGGCGCCCAGGGAGTCCTCACCCTGGCGGGCTTCCTGGGAAGTCTCCTGCTCATCAGCCCCGCCCTGGCCGCCATCCTCATCGTCGCGGCCGTCCCGGCCCTCTTCGCCCACCTGGCCAACAGCCGGCATCGCGCGGACATGTTCTGGCGCACCAGCAACCTCGCCCGCCGCCAGATCTTCTACCGAGGGCTCCTCACCGACACCCAAGCGGCGAAAGAGATCCGCCTCTACGGCCTCGGCGGCTACTTCGCGCAGCGCCTGCGTACCGATCTCGACAGCATCAACCGGCAGGAGGAACGCCTCGACCGTCGCCTCGTCACCCACGAGACGGCCCTCGCCGCCCTCGGAGCCGGCGTCTCCACCGGCGCACTCGTCTGGGGCGTGCACCAGGCCGTCACCCACGCCCTCACCGCCGGTGACGTGTCCCTCCTCGTCGCCGCCCTCGCCGGCATGCAGACGGCACTCGTCGGCCTGGTGGGGTGCATCGCCCAAAGCCACCAGACGGCCCTGCTGTTCAGCCACTACCTGCATGTCACCCAGGTCCGGGATGACCTACCGGCCCCGGCCGCTCCGATCGCCCCACCGCCCCTGAGCCACGGCCTCGAACTCCGGGACGTCTGGTTCCGCTACACCGACGACGGACCGTGGGTCCTCCGCGGCGTCAGCCTGACCATCCCGCACGGCACCAGCCTGGCCATCGTCGGTCTCAACGGGGCCGGCAAGAGCACCCTGGTCAAACTCCTGTGCCGCCTCTACGACCCGCAGCGGGGCAGCATCCACTGGGACGGCATCGACCTCAAGGACTTCCCCGCGGACCAGCTGCGCCGGAGAGTCAGCGTTGTCTTCCAGGATCCGATGGAGTACGACCTCACCGCCGCGGAGAACATCGGCCTCGGTGACCTCGGCTCACTCCACGACCACGGGCGCGTCCACGCGGCCGCCGCCGACGCGGACATCCACACCGTCCTCGCCGGCCTCCCCCAGGGGTACGACACCATGCTCAGCCGGATGTTCTTCCCCGACGACACCGAAGACACCAGCCCTGGCGTCCAGTTGTCGGGCGGCCAGTGGCAGCGCCTCGCGCTCGCCCGGGCCCTGATGCGTTCCGAACGGGATCTCATGATCCTCGACGAACCCAGTACCGGCCTCGACGCGGTCGCCGAACGCCACGTCCACGACCGGCTCACCTCACTCCGCCAGGGCGCGACGAGCATCCTGGTCTCCCACCGCCTCAACACCGTCCGCGCCGCGGACGCCATCGTCGTCATCGCCGACGGAACCGTGCAGGAGGAAGGCACCCACGAACAGCTCATGACCGCCCACGGCAGCTATGCCGAGCTCTTCACCACGCAAGCCGAAGGCTACGAGGAGACCCTCCGGTGACCGCCGCGGTCCTGGTGCTCCTCGCCCTCGCGGCATTCCTCGTCCTCGCCGCGGCCCTGTTGCTGGCGCGCGGGCGGCTGGTGGCCGTGACCGTCCGCGGACACAGCATGTCGCCGACCCTCATGCCCGGCGACCGGCTCCTCATGCTCCGCGGCAGACGCCGTGCCGCCACCGGTCGGGTCGCCGTCGTCGTCGCACCCCACCCCGAGCACGGCTGGCACTCCTCCACGGGCACCACGCCCGACTCGTGGTACGTCAAACGCATCGTCGCCGTCGCCGGAGAGCCCGTACCGCACTGGGCCGGCCGATGCCCCGGTACCCACGTGCCGCCGGGCATGCTCCTCCTCCTGGGCGAGAGGCCGGGCTCGATGGACTCCAAACAGTGGGGCTACTGCCCCGAGGACAAGCTCATCGGAACTGTCCTGCTCCGCCTGCGGGCCGCCGCGGCTTCTGGTGCGCCTTCTTCGCTTCCCAGCTAGTACGCGGTGGCCCGTGGCCCGTGGGCACCAGGTCCGACGCCGCCGGACCTGGCCATTGTCTCGGAGGGCGCGGTACCGAAGCGCCGGCGATAGGCGGCGGAGAACCGGCTCATGTCCCTGCACCACGGGAACTCGGCATGGCCGAGAGCGACATCGACCGGATCGTCCAGGTCGCGCTGGCCAACCCCTACGCCAACCCCCGTGAGGTGACCGCGGATGGCCTCGGTCACCTCCTGCGCGCCGCCTGGTCCGGACGGCCCCCGACCGCCTGAGAACTGAGTGGGTGTCAGCTGGTGAAGGGGACGGCGTCGGCGGGGGCGGCGTGCCAGTTGGTGGCGATGGGCTTGTCGACGACGGTGTCGGAGATCTTGAGGCTGATGGCGCCGTCCTCGTCGCCGGCGACGGCGACGATGAGCTGGCCGTATTCCGCGCCGGTGTCGGCGTTGGTGCTCTTGGGGCTGATGCCGGCGTAGGCGGCGGTGGAGCCGGAGAGCTTGAGAGTGTCGCTGACGGCCTGCTCGGCGTTGGAGGCGTGGGAATCGACGGCGGAGCCGAAGGCGACGGAGGGGGCGACGCCCTCCAGATAGCAGGTGATGCCGGACTTGGCCTTGGCGGTGACGAGCAGGTACCCGCCGGCCTGGCTCTGCTCGCCGGCCGTGAAGGTCAGGTCGTTCGTGCCGCAAGCCTGCCCGTAGCCGTCCTTCTTGGCGTCGTCGGTGTCAGCGGCCTTGTCGGACGAGCCGCCGGAACCGGAGCCGCCCGAGCCGGAGCTGTCCGAGCCGCTGGAGCGGGAGCCGCCCGTGGCGGAACTGCCGCCCCCGCTGCTGCCGGAGCCGGAGCCGGAGCCGGCCTCGGCGGACGAGGGGGAGCTCGCGGAGGCGGAGGAACTCGCGGTGCTTCCGGCGTCCGAGGTGTCCTCGGCGTTGCACGCGGTGGTGGCGGCGAGGGCCGCCGTGGCCGCGGCGGCCAGGACGAGGCGGACGGAACGGGTGGCAAGGCGCGAGCGCATCAAAGTCTCCATCAACTGCTGGTTGCGGTGCTGTCCTGCTGACATCTCCGAAACTAGGCGCCGTAGATCATGAAGCGATCATGTGATTGTCCGGGTTCTGTATCACCAACTCGCTTCCATGAGTTGGCGGTGGGGGATGACAGCGTGCGGCCGGCGCCGGCGTCGGACGTCAGCGGATGGCGACTGTGAACTTGAGGTGTGACGGCGCCCATAGCGGGGAGAAAGTGCCTGCGTAAACCCCACCACGGGAACATGTCATCACATCGAGTGATTCTCTGGCCTTTGCTTGCATGGGCCAACCTACGGTTGCCAGGGTGTAGCTGTCTGTACAACCTGATGGGAGCGGCCAGTGACATTCGGTGAGCAGCCGGCGTATCTGCGCGTCGCGGGTGATCTCCGCCAGAAGATCGTCGACGGTTCGCTGCCACCGCACGCCCGCCTCCCGTCGCAGGCCAGAATCCGCGAGGAGTACGGCGTCTCGGACACCGTCGCGCTCGAAGCGCGCAAGGTGCTGATGGCCGAGGGGCTGGTCGAGGGCCGCTCCGGCTCCGGGACGTATGTGCGCGAGCGGCTCGTTCCCCGCCGTATCGCCCGCTCCGGTTACCGCCCGGCCGGCGGCGCCACCCCCTTCCGGCAGGAGCAGGCCGACGGCGAGGCGCAGGGCACCTGGGAGTCCAGCAGTGAGCAGACCGAGGCGAGCGACGCGGTCGTCGAGCGGCTCGCCCTCGCTTCCGGCGACCGCGTGATGCGCACGACGTACGTCTTCCGGGAGGCCGGCGAGGCGATGATGCTCTCCACCTCCTGGGAACCCCTCGCCGTCACCGGCCGCACCCCCGTGATGCTGCCCGAGGAGGGACCCCTGGGCGGCATGGGAGTGGTCGAGCGCATGGCCGCCATCGATGTCGTCGTGGACAACGTCACCGAGGAGGTCGGCGCCCGCCCCGGCCTCGCCGACGAACTGCTCGCCCTCGGTGGTGTCCCCGGCCATGTCGTCCTGGTCGTCCAGCGCACGTACTACGCGTCGGGCCGCCCGGTGGAGACGGCCGACCTGGTCATCCCCGCCGACCGCTACCAGGTCGCGTACCACCTGCCGGTGAAGTAGCGCCCTTCGGAAGCCGAGCGCGCCCCCGGAAAGCCACCGGAAGTGAAGTGGCGCACATTTCCCGAGGAACGGCGCACGCCCTCCTGGCAGTTGCCCTGGGCGAACGCCCAATCGAGGCGGCTGCGCGGGACGTTGGTATCCAGCCGTTCTCGCAGGTCGGCGCGGCCGCGCCGACGGTGCCGCCGACCGGAGGCGGCGGGAGGGACCAGGGGCGCGTACGACGAAGTGCGCCCCATGGGCTGCCAGTCCGTCATGGCTGGTTGCGTACCTCTTTGTGAAAATCCGTGTTCGCTGCGTAAAGGTTGGGCGTAGGCTCGGGCATATGCGGATTGCGGTTTCCTTTTCGGGTGGGGCGCGGCGCAGGCCGCGGACGGGAAGTGGAGGGGCGCGATGAACGACGGCACGATCACTCTTCCCTGGCTCGTCATACGGCAGGACGACAGCGGCAATCGCTATCGCGTGGGCAGGTACGCGACCCGGGCCGAGGCCCAGAAGATCGCGGACAGCCTCGATGGCCGCGGCCACAAACAGCTCTACTGGGTCGAGCGCATCGGCCCGAACGGAACGAGCTCGGCCGACTGATCCCGGCCCGCGCCGGCCGCCCGCGCTCCCGTAGGCTCCGGCGCATGACGGAACGGATCGTGGTGGTGGGGGCCGCCCTCCTCGACGGCGGCCGCCTCCTCGCCGCGCGTCGCAGCGCGCCTCCCGAACTGGCCGGGCGCTGGGAGCTGCCCGGCGGCAAGGTGGAGCGGGGAGAGACGCCCGAGGCGGCCCTCGTACGCGAACTGCGCGAGGAGCTCGGCATCGCCGCCGCGCCGGTCGAGCGGGTGCCGGGGGAGTGGCCCCTGAAGCCGCCGTACGTCCTCCAGGTGTGGACCGCCCGACTGCTCCCCGGCTCCGGTCGGCCCCAACCCCTCCAGGACCACGACGAACTGCGCTGGCTGACCCCCGGCGAGCGGTGGGACGTGGACTGGCTGGAGCAGGATGTGCCCGCCGTGCACGCGACGGTCGCGCTGCTCGACAGCGGCGCACGCTGATCGGCCGTACGCCGTTCGCGTCACAGTGCGCCGCCGAGCGCGGTACTGCCCTCTGGATATCGGGTATGTGCCCATTAACCCCATGAATACGGACATGGGTGAGTCGGCCTGCCCCGGGATGTGATCGGCGTGATCGACACCGAAGGTGACCGTGCCGAGTGGACCTTCCCGGCGGAACCGGACGCCGTGCGAGCGGCCCGCGCCGCCGTTCGCGGCCTGCTGAGCGAGTGGGACCTCGACGGCCTCGCCGACCTGGCCGCCCTGCTCGTCAGCGAACTGGTCACCAACTCCCTGCGGTACGCCACCGGCCCCATCGGGGTACGGCTGGTGCGGCCCGCCCATCTCGACGGTGTCCTGCTGGTGGAGGTCTCCGACCCGCTCCCGGACCCGCCCCGCCAGCGGATCGCCCGCCTCGACGACGAGGGCGGCCGCGGTCTGCAACTGGTCGCCCGCTCCTCGCGCCGCTGGGGTACCAGGCCCGGCGAAGGGGGCAAGACGGTGTGGTTCGAACTCGCCGTACCGGGGTGATCCGGGGGTGTACGTCACCGCCCGCGTTGTCCATGGACTGGTTCAGGCCAGTGGCGGTTGTCGAAGGGAGTGGTTCGACGAGGTGTCCGCTGGTTAGAAGACTGTTGGTGTTGGCGCGGTCCGGACCGAAAACCATCGGGACCGTGCTGTGATCGTGAACACCGTGTTGTGCGGCGCCGTAGTGCTGGATACTGCGGGCAGCCGCTGCCGGTGACCGGTGCCGGGCGCGGTGAGCTGGAGGGGACGGTTCGCGTGAGCGAGATACCAGCGAAGGCCACGGAGTCCGAGGACCCGTCGAATCGTGCGGGGGGCGGGACTGCGGCTGACGCTGTGGCGGAGACCGCGCCGGGCGAGGTGCCGCCCGGTGACGCCATGTGGCAGAGCAGTCCGCCCGGCTCGATCTACGACTACATCAAGGTCGCCTCGTTCTCCATCGGCCCCGACGGGCTGGTCGACCAGTGGAGCCTGCGCGCCGAGCAGCTCTTCGGCATCCCGGCCGCGCGGGCCGTCGGCATGGATCCCATCGCGGCGTTCATCGACCCCGATCTGCGTGAGCGGGGCCAGCGCAAGATGGCGGAGATCCTCGACGGCCGGGAGTGGACCGGAGTGGTTCCCTTCCGGGCGCCGGACACCGCCGGGGAGCCCGGGCGGCAGGGCCTCGCCGAGGTCTACGTCATGCCGACGCGCACCGAGGACGGTGAGAAGGCCGCCGTCTGCATCGTCGTGGACGTGCGCACTCTGCGCAGCATCGAGACCGACCTCGCCGCCTCGCAGTCGATATTCGGCCAATCTCCTTTCGGTTTCCTGCTCATCGACACCGACCTGCGGGTACGCCGCGCCAACCAGCAGTTCGCCAACACCTTCGGCGGCAGCCCCGACGACCACCGAGGTCTCGGTGTCCACGACTATCTCCAGCGCCCCGAGGCCGAGCGGGTCGCCGCGACCCTGCGCCGGGTGCTGGAAACCGGCAACTCCATCACGGACATGCACGTCACGGGCTTCGTGCCGGGCTCCGACGAGCGCCGCCACTGGTCCATCAACCTCTACCGCGTGCACAGCGGCTCCGGCCGCCCCATCGGCATCGCATGGCTCGGACTCGACATCACCGACCGCCGCGCCGCCGCCCGTGAGGCCGCCTCCGCCCGACGGAATCTCGCTCTCCTGAACGAGGCGGGCGCCCGCATAGGGAACTCCCTCGACCTGGAGACCACCGCCAAGGAACTCCTCGACGTCGTCGTCCCCGGCTTCTGCGACCTCGCCACCGTCGATCTGTACCAAGGGCTGCTGGCGGGCGACGAGACCCCGCCCGGCCTCGCCGACGGCAGCGCCGACCTGCGCCGGGTCGCCTTCGCCAGCGCCGTGTCCGACGTGCCCTTCGCCGGTTCCGGCGAGCCTGTAGGGGTCGGCGCGGTCCACCACTTCCCCTTCAACTCGCTCTGCGCGGACGCCCTGCGCACGGCCAAGCCGCAGTTCATCCCCGCCGAGGAGGGCGGCCTCGTCCAGTCCACGCTCGCCGTGCCGATGGTCGCCCATGACACCGTCGTGGGCCTGGCGCAGTTCTCGCGTACGAAGGGCAGCGAACCGTTCGGTGAGCGGGACCGGGAGCTGGCGGTGGAGCTGGCGGCCCGCGCGGCCGTCTGCATCGACAACGCGCGCCTGTACCGGCGCGAGCACGAGCGGGCGTTGATGCTGCAGCGGTCGTTGCTGCCTCCCGGCGACCCGGTCGCCTCCGGCCTCGACATCGCCTGCCGCTATCTGCCCGGCAACTCCTCCTCCGACCGGCCGAGCGAGGTCGGCGGCGACTGGTTCGACGTCATCGAACTGCCGGGCCACCGCACGGCGTTGGTGGTCGGCGACGTGATGGGCCGCGGGCTGCGGGCGGCGGTCGCGATGGGCGAACTCCGGTCCGCCGTCCGGACCCTGGCCCTGCTGGACCTGGAACCGGCCGAGGTGCTCTCCGCGTTGGACGAGATCGCGCGCGGCCTCGGGGCGCCGGGCGGTGTCCAGCAGGCCACCCGCGCCGCCCGCCGCCCCCGCGAGGCCGACCTGTCCGAGGTGTACCTCGCGACCTGCGTCTACGCGGTCTACGACTCGGTGACCCGCCGGATCACCTTCGCCAACGCGGGCCATCTGCCTCCCGTGCTGGTCGAGCCCGGCGAGGCGGCCCTGATGCTCGACGTGCCGCCGGGCATGCCACTCGGCGTCGGCGGCGAGCCCTTCGAGGAGGTCGACGTCGACCTCCCCGAAGGCGCTCTTCTCGCGCTCTACACGGATGGACTGGTCGAAAGCCGCGACCATCCCCTCGACGAGGGTCTCCAGGCGTTCGTCGGCGCGCTCACCGACCCCTCCAGCCCCCTGGAGGACGTCTGCGACCACGTCCTCAACACCCTCGACAGCCACCACGGCGAGGACGACATCGCCCTGCTCATGGCCCGCGTCCAGGGCCTGCCCACCGACTCGGTCGGCGACTGGACACTGCCGCGCGAGCCGCGCAGCGTGGGCAAGGCCCGTGAGTACGCCCGCGCCCAACTGCTCCGCTGGGACATGGAACCCCTGGTCGACACGACGGAGTTGCTGGTCAGCGAGCTGGTGACGAACGCCCTGCGGTACGGCGAGGGCGAGATCAGACTGCGCCTCCTGCTGGACCGCACCCTGGTGTGCGAGGTCTGGGACTCCGGCCTGGTGCAGCCGCGCCGCCGCCGGGCCCGCGACACCGACGAGGGCGGCCGCGGACTCCAACTCGTCGGCCTGCTCAGCGCGGCCTGGGGCTCCCGTCGTACTCCGCGCGGCAAGACGGTCTGGTTCGAACTCCCGCTGCCGGACGGGGAGCACGGACTGGCGGACCCGGCGGAGGCGTTGCTCAGCCTGTTCTGACGGGTGAGGGCGCGGCGACCGGGTTACGGGGAAAGGGGTGGTTCAGCCTCGGGACCCGGCGGCGAAGTCGGTGGCCTTGGTGCCCGGCGTCTTCAGGGCCTCGACGAAGGTGGTGAAGGCTCCGGCGGGGACGGTGAGGGTTGCCCTCGCCGGGGTCTTGGTGTCGCGGATGACGACGTGGGTGGGGGAGTTGGCGATCTCGACGCAGTCGTTCCCATCGCCCTCGCCGGAGTAGGACGACTTCCGCCAGTTGTCGGCAGTCTTCATGGGGTGCCTCACAGCTCCCTGGCCAGCTCGTGGACGAAGTCGCGCGAGCGTTCGGGCGCGAGTGGTACCGCCTCCACCGGCTGCGGTGGGCGGGGGCGCCGCGGCTCGGGTGTCGTTCTCGCCGACCCGGAATCGCCGAGGCAGACACGTGGAGGTGCGCTGACGGCGGAGACGGTCTTGCTCCAGCGCGGCCGGTACTGGTTCTTGTAGGCGTGCTGGCCCGGGACGGTACGCCCCAGATCGAGGTACTCGTATCCGGCTGAGGTCAGGTCCTGTGTGAGGTGGCGCAGCAGGGCGTGGCCGGGGGCGATGTCTTTGTAGTGGGGGTGTATGGCCGGAACGACGGAGTAGGCCCTGCGGTGTCGTGTCAGGCAGAGCTGCGCCGCGACGACTTCGGTGTCCAGGGCGAGGGTGGCGACGAACGCTGTGTTCGGGCCGCACCGTCGCAGCACGGCCTGCCAGTCGGGTGCGTCGGGTGTGTGGGGTGAGCCGGGGGGCGGAGTGCGGGCGGCCCAGCGGCGCGCGTGCAGACGGGTCAGGACGGCGTAGGCGCTGAGTAGCTCGTCGCTGTCGCGGGTGCGGTGGTAGGTCACCTCGTGACTCTTGGCGAGTTCGTCCCAGGTGCGTTGGCGTCGTTTGTGATCGCGTCTGGTCGAGCGGGACATTTCTTCATAGGTGAGGGGTAACGGGATCTCGGCGTAGTCGGTGACGCTGGTGTGCCAGAGGCCGGCGGAGGCAGGGCCGGTGAGAGTGAGCTGTCGGGCGAGGGTCCCGGCCGCGGGCAGGCCTGCGATGTCGACGTGGTGGCCGTCATACGTCAGCTCTTCCAGAAATCGGGCCAAGGACGCCGACACTCGCGGGTCCTCGGCTGCCGGGCCTACGGCTCGGGCGTATTCCCCCATCGGCACGGACAGCGCGTACGTCCGTACCCGGTCACCCTCGTGGTCGTGGACCAGCGGCAGAGCGGCGACGATCTGCCGGGCGGGGTCCTCGCACAACGCCGTGACGAGACGGGCGGTGGGCGGGAGTTGTTGTGCCCACCCAGTGAGCCACGACGGTGACTGGTAGGGGGTCGCTTCCGGGTCCTGCCGGTACAGCTCGGCCCACGACGAGGCCATGAAGGCGCCGGCGGCGGACCCTTCGAGAGCGCGCACGGTGAAGTTCATGATCGCCTTTCCTCTTCAGGCGTCCATGTGCCGCCTGAACCCCCATGGTCAGGTCGCCCCTCACGTCCAATCTCCGCTTCAAACCTGGATTCACACGAATGAGTAGGCCCGGCCGTCGGCCAGGGGGACCGCGCTGCGGGAGACCAGCATTCCGGCCGCCGACAGCACCCCGGGCCGCTCCGCCGCGAGCGGTTCGGTCGCCGCCACGATCCGTCGCAGGGCGTCGAGCGGGTCGCACGGCCCGCCGGTCACGTCCTCCCGTACGGCGGCCCGGTTCGAACTTCCGCTGCCGGACGGGGAGCACGGACTGGCGGACCCGGCGGAGGCGTTGCTCAGCCTGTTCTGACGGGTGAGGGCGCGGCGACCGGGTTCTGGGGAAAGGGGTTGGTTCAGCCTCGAGGCCCGGCGTGGAAGTCGGTGGCCATGGTGTCAGGCGTCTTCAGGGCCTCGACGAAGGTCGTGAACACTCCGGCGGGGACGGTGAGGGTTGCCCTTGCCGGGGTCTTGGTGTCGCGGATGGCGACGTGGGTGGGGGAGTTGGCGATCTCGACGCAGCTGTTGCCGTCCCCCTCGCCGGAGTAGGAGGACTTCCGCCAGTTGTCGAAGGTGGGCATGGGTGCCTCACAGCTCTTTCGCTAGATCGTGGATGAATTCGCGAGACCGTTCGGGGTCGAGCGAGACAGCTTTTACCCTACGGAAGCTCGTTCGATATGTGTTGAGCTGAGCCTCGGAATCGATGAAGATCGAGCCGTGGGGTGCGTCGCGCACCACGGTGTCCAGCTTGGGCAGGGGGCCGCCCACGTACGTCATCGTGCTGGAGGCTTTGGCGAATCCGTCCAGGTCGAAGGGGATCACGCGCAAGGTGATGTAGTCCGCTTCGGAGAGTTCCAGTAGCCGGGCAAGTTGTGCCCGGGTGGCAAGTCGGTCGCTGACCCTGAAGCGAAGTGCCGCCTCATGGATCACGACCTCGTGCGGGATGACGATCTCCTGTCGTGCCATTCGGTGGCGGACACGCAACTCAAGCTCATCGTCGGCGAGTTCGGGGAGTCTGGCGGAGAAGACGGCGCGCGCGTAGTCCTCCGTCTGCAGTCGGCCCGGTACGTAGAGGATCGCCACGTCGTGCAGGAACGCGGCATGGTGCTCCAACTCGGCGAGGTCCAGGAATGACTTGGGCAGTAGCCCTCGATACTCTTCCCACCACCCGCGCGTCCGATCAGTGGCCATGGTGATCAGGGCGCTGATGAATTCCTCGTCCGTACAGGCGTAGTGGGATTTGAGGCGATGCAGTCGCTGCTCGCTCACACCCGTGAGTCCGGATTCGATATGGCTGATCTGGACCCTGTTCGCCCCAAGCAGCGCTGCGGCCTCCGTGGCGGTGAGCCCAGCGGCCTCGCGGAGCCTGCGCAGCTCGACCCCCAGGCGCATCTGTCGTGCGGTCGGCTCGCGCCTCAGGACCATCGATTGCTCCTCGTTCAATATGCCTGCTGGTGAGGCTCGTTCGGGGTCAGATTACGCGATCGACTTGATCTGGATTACTAGTTAGCCCTACCGTCAGTGACGCGACGCACACGCTGCGGAAATGCCGGGTCACCGGAAGCGCACCGCGCCGTCCTGCCATGACGGCGCGGCAATGCCACCGCCGACCGACCGCGCCGACCCCCACCACCGAACGGAGTTCACGCATGCCCGAAAACGAAGCCGAGCCGTGGGAGTACTCCCTCTACATCCCGAACGACCTCAGAGCCGTCACCGTCAGTCGCCGTACCCTCCGTCTGATCCTCACGATGCACGGACTGATCGGCCTGGTGGACGTCGCGGAGCTGCTCGCGGCGGAGTTGGTCTCCAACGCCGTACGCCACACCAAGGGGCCCGCCGCCCTCAGGGTGCGCTGGGCGGCAGGGGTGCTACGGATCGGGGCGTGGGATGCCGACCCGGAGCCGCCGGAGCCACCGAGGGCATGGGAGCAGGGGGTGGATCTGGAGGAGGGGCGGGGGCTGGCGTTGGTGCGGGCCTGTTCCGATCTGTGGGGGTGGCATCCGCTGGCCAGGCAGGGGAATCGGGGGAAGTTCGTGTGGTGCGAGTTGACCGCGGTGTGAGTCCGCTCGCGTTCCACGGTGTGGCTGTCCCCACCGCCGAGGGGTGGCCCACCGGATGGGCAATGACATCGGTGCGCGGCGATCGTGTGTCCCAGAAGACGACGTGAGCCAAAGGGGAAACAAGTGGAGCGTCACACGGAGCGTGCTCTCGCCCGTCGCACGTTATTGGCCGGTACGGCGGCAGCCGGTGCGGGACTGGTGTGGGGAGGCGGGGGAACGGCCATCGCGGGTGGGTGGCGAGGACCGGTGGCCCAGGCGGCGGTGGCCGCCGAGGCGGAGCGTCTGGACCGCGTGCTGATTCAGCTGCGGCGGGACATCCACCAGCACCCCGAGGCCCCGGGGCAGGAACAGCGCACCGCCGCCGTGGTGGCCCGCGAGCTGCGGGCGGCGGGGCTGACCGTCACCACCGCGGTGGGCGGCAACGGGGTCGTCGCGGTCCTCCAGGGCTCGCGTCCGGGCCGGACCGTCGCCTACCGGGCGGACATGGACGCGGTTCCGCCCAAAGACATCGTCGGAGGAGGTCCCGCGCCGGCTCATCTCTGCGGACACGACATCCACACCACGGTGAGTATCGGCGTCGCGCGGGTCCTGGCGCGGCTGCGGCAGCAGTTGAGCGGAACGGTGGTCTTCCTGTTCCAGCCTGCCGAGGAGAGCCTGTCCGGTGCCCGCGCACTGATCGACTCAGGCGTGCTGGAGCGTGAGCACGTGGCGGAAATCCATGCGCTGCACTGCGGGCCCTTCCCCGTCGGGCAGTTCGCCGTGACTCCGGGCTACGGGATGCCGGGCCAGGACAAGGCGGAGGTGACCCTCTCCGGGCCGGACGCACAAGAAGCCGCGCGGCGCCTGGCCGTCGACATCGGCGCGCTCGCAACCGTGGCACTGCCACAGACCCCGGCGGACCTGGAGCGGATCGTCGCCGAGGCGCAGACTCCCGACGGGCCGCTGACCCGGTTCGTGGCCCTCCGGGCAACAGCGCAGGAGGCCAAGGTGAGTGTGTCCTACCGCTGCTGGCCGCAGGAACGGTACGTGGAGGTGCGCGAGAACATCCGTCGGCTGGCCATGCCGTATGCGGGGGCCGGGGTGCGCTTTCCCGCTGAGCCGTTCCCGGCCTTGGTCTGCCCGGAACCCGACGGGCGCCGGCTCGGCCACCACCTGCGCCGCACTGTCGGCAAGGACCATGTCACCGAGCTCTGTGCCGCCTTCCCGCCCTTCAGCGGGGAGGACTTCGCCCTCTTCTTGAACCGGATCCCCGGCACGTACACCTTCCTCGGTGTCCGTTCACCGGGCGCCCCCATCACCACGAGCTATCCGCATTACCCCGACTTCTCCCCGGACGAGCGTGCCATCGGCGTTGGTGTGCGGGCGATGGCGGGCTGGATCGCGGAGCGCACCCACAGCAGCGCGGGCCCTGCCGGGCGGGCTCGGCCGGCGCGGACTGCCTGACCTGGTGCCGTTGCCTTTCTACAAGGAGGGGAAGACGCGGCGCTCTCGGGTGCGTGGGCCGCCGAAGCTCGGGGGCGGGCCGCCCGGAGCGCCGTCGAGCAGGACCCCGCCGAGGACGGCCCCGCTGACTCGGCTCGTATGCTCCGACGCACCGGCGACCGGATTACCGTGCAGGCGTACGTCCCGCTCGGCGAGTTCGCGGGACTCCCGGGCCAGAGCGTCGGCCGTGAGGTGATCCGGAGGGGCGACGGTGAGTGCCCGGCGGGCCTCCGCCAGCCGGAGCCGGGCCCCGCTGCCCACGGCACTGCGGTGCGTCTCGATGAACCCGTCCGCCAGAGCGGTCGCACTCCGGGCAACGAGCAGCCCGGCCGCCGACAGCACCCCGGTCCGCCCCGACGCGAGTGGCGCGGTCGCCTCGACGATCTGCCGCAGGGCGTCGAGGGGGTCGTACGGTCCACCCGTGGCGACGTTCCGTACGTGGGCGAGAACGGCGTCGGCGTGCCGGACGCGTGCGGACAGCTCGCCCACCGGTGCGCCGTCGCCGGTCGTCTGCCCCCGTATCCCTGACAGCTCGGCCTCCGCTCCGGTCAGCGCCGCTGGGAGCAGAGCTGTCGCCGTGCCGAGTTCGGCGGCGAGTCGGTCCACCGCGGTGAGCAGGACGTCGGCCTGAGCCACGGCGCCCTCGGCGGCCCGCAGATGGTGGGCCACGTGCCCCGGGTCGGTCCAGTCGGCCGCCTGACGGGCCTGGTTGAGGCGGGTGGTGGCGAACACCAGGCGGTCCTTGGCCTGTTCGACGTACCCGGTGACCGGGACGGTCGCGGAGGGCGAGTACCGCTCGACGAGATCCCTGAGGGCGGCCTCCGTGGTCCCGGTGCGTGCCGCGAGTTCCCGGAACCGGGTCTCCGCGACCGCCAGGGCATCTTCGAACTCCCCCTCCAGCGCGCGAAGCTGGTCGAACCCGGCCGCCTCCGCGTCCAGCAGGCGCCCGGCCTCCTGGCAGCGGCCCATGATCCCCGCGAGCACATGCCGCCGCGAGGCCTCGTCCGCCGGGACGCCCTCGTCGTACCGCCCGCGTATGCGGAAAGCGGCGGACAGTTCGGTCTCCGCGTCCCGCACGGCCCGCGCGAAGGGGGCGACGGCCTCGGACCCGAACCTCGCCTCGGCGAAGCCGAGTTCCTCGCGGCTGGTGCGGACCCAGTCGTCGGCCTCGGTGAGCAGGGCCCGGGACTGCTGGTCCAGGTCGGTGAGGGGCGATGAGACGGGGAGCGCGGTGTGAGCGCCGCCGCGGTCACCGTTGCCGCCGCCGGGCGTCGTACGGGTGCGGGCTCGTCGGGTCCGTCGTACGTACGCGTACCCGGCCAGCGCGCCCACCGCGCCCGCCGCCACCAACGGCATGATCAGGTCCGTGGCCGAGGTGTCCTCGTCCTGGGGCGCGGCGGCCTTGTCGGCCGCTGGGGCACGGGCGCTGATCGCAACCGAAACGTCTCTGGTGATCGTCATCCCCGGCAACACCAGCCACACCACCCCGGCCGCGCCGCCCAGGACGGCATGCGCCACCCGCACGGATATGTGCGAGCGGGCGCTGCGCGGCCGGCCCCGGATCAACGATGACGTCACGTTTCGGAGCGTATGAGCAGGAATGTGATGGCGCGACCGGGGTGGGGTGGGCGGAGTACGCCGAAGGGGAGGGGACGCCGTGAGGGAACGTTCTGGGGGGACGGGGACAGGCATGGACGAGGCGACGCGGGAGTCCGACGAGGGCACGGGAGAGAGACCTGTGGTCGCCGAGGGCGATCAGAGCACGTCGGAGACGGGACCGGAGACGGGTGCGGAGTCGAAGACAGAGACGGAGCCGGAACCGACCCCGAGGTCCGGGCGCCGCCCTCTCTGGCTCCGCTGGACCCGCCGTACCGCCTTAGCGCTCGTGCTGATCGTCCTTCTGCCGCTGCTCGGCGCCGAGATCGCCCTTCGTGTGAACTACACCGGTGACCTGGCCGACGGGACGTACACCAGGAACAAGGACGCGATCTGGCTCGGTCACGCCTGGGTCGACGGGCGGAAGAAGGACGCCGACGTCACCGCGCTGGCCCGCAGCCTCGAGAGCACCGGCATCCGGGACCTGTACGTCCACTCGGGTCCCCTGGAGCACGACGGCACGCTGCCGAAGTCGCTGTACCCCAAGGCACGCTGGTTCGTCGACGCCATGCACCGCGCGGCGCCCGGCATCCGTGTCCAGGCCTGGCTCGGTGACGTCCTCGCGACCGAGAGCCCGGACGGCATGCGACTGGAGCGCCCGGCGACCAGGGCGGCCGTGGTCGCCTCCACCCGCCAGATCCTGACCGCCGGTTTCGACGGCGTCCACTTCGACCTGGAGCCGCTGCACTCGGACGACGGCGACTACCTCACCCTCCTCGACTCCCTGCGCCGCGTCACCCGCGCCCAGGACGCCCAGCTGTCCGTCGCCGCCCACCAGATCGACCCGGTCCCCGGCTTCCACTCCTTCTGGGGCACGGTCGCCGGTCACCCCAAGTGGTGGTCGCAGAAGTTCTTCGGGCAGGTCGCGCGCCGGGTCGACCAGATCGCGGTGATGTCGTACGACACGATGCAGCCGCTGGAGAGCACCTACGGCGGCTATGTCGCCCAGCAGACCTCGCTGGCCCTGGAGGTCACCCCGGCCTCCACCGACCTGCTCATGGGCCTGCCCTTCTACCACGAGAACCGGTTCGGTCACTGGAATCACGCGGAGACCGTCCCGGGCGCGGTCCGTGGCGTCCGCCTCGGCCTGTCCCGCACGGACGCGGACCGCGCCAACTTCGGCGTCGCGCTGTACGTGGACTTCGCCGCGGAGGAGAAGGACTGGGCGGCGTACCGGGACGACTGGGTGCGGCCGTAGGGGGTGCGCGGGCGGTGTAAACCTCCCGTGGCCCAGACGTCATGTGCGCTTCGCCCGCGCGGGTCCTTCCGTTAGTTGTGAGGGGGCTGTGGGCGCCCTACCGTCCACGAATGAGTCCGTTTCTCACCAGCAAGGCCGCCCGGCGTGCTCTGCGTCCGGTAGCCGACATCATCGATCAGCGCATCGAGCGCCATGTCCGTCGTGCCGTCGGGAACGCCCCGGCGGCCACCGGGAGCACCTCGGCCGCCGGCAGTTCTTCGGATGCCGCTCTGCGGGAGGAACTGAAGAAGCTGCGCGACCGGCAGCGTCCCCTGGAGCTGTTCTTCGACGGCACCGGGCGCGGTGCGTCGCGGCTGCCGTCCGCGACCCATCTCAACCGCGCGATCACCGAGCTGGCACGGGTGACCGGGGACAAGGACGGCGCCGAGCGCAGCGTCGCCCAGGCGTTCCGGCTGCTCATCGCCATGGAGGCGCTCGGGGTCGGCCGGATCGCCGGCGGCACCATGAACATCGTCGGCAAGCTGTCCGCCGTACCGCTGCTCGACCCGCCGAACGACGACATGCTGGAGATCGGCACCCTGTACGGGATGTTCGGCGCGTCCCTGATCCGGATGATGGAGCGGGCCGGACGTGAGCCGAGGCTGACGATCGTGGACCCGCTCGCGGGGACGCAGTTGCAGCCCGGCGCCAGCATGGGCGACGACGCGTCCGGCACCCCGGTGAACGGAGCCGCGGTGCGCGTCAACCTGGCGCTGGCGGGCGCGGCCGGTGCCGCGACCCGGATCCAGCAGGGCTTCTCCGAGGACCCTCAGGTGCGTGTCCTGGTCTCCGACCGCACCTACGGCGTGATCATCGTGGACGGCGACCACTCCGCCGCCGGGGTCGCGGCGGACCTGGAGTGGGCCGAGCAGATCGTCGCGCCCGGCGGCATCGTCGTCCTGGACGACTTCGGACACCCCAAGTGGCCGGGTATCAAGGAGGCGTTCGAGAAGCACATGGCCACCGACACCCGGTTCACCTTCCTCGGCCAGGTGGCGCACTCGGGGTATCTGCGGGCCTCAGGGGTCCTTGACCCGCCAGCCTGACGGGTCAAGGACCCCTCAGCCTGACGAAGGCCGCCGCAGGATCTTGTTCCCGAGCCAGACGAGCGGGTCGTACTTGCGGTCGACGGCCCGTTCCTTCAGCGGGATCAGCGCGTTGTCCGTGATCTTGATGCCCTCGGGGCAGACCTCCGTGCAGCACTTGGTGATGTTGCAGTAGCCGAGACCGTGCTCGTCCTGGGCGGTGCGTTTGCGGTCCAGGCCGGACTCGGCGGCCGCGTCCAGGGGGTGCATGTCCAGCTCCGCGACCCGCATCAGGAAGCGGGGACCCGCGAACGCCGTCTTGTTCTCCTCGTGGTCACGGACCACATGGCAGGTGTCCTGGCACAGGAAGCACTCGATGCACTTGCGGAACTCCTGGGAGCGGTCCACGTCCTCCTGCATCATCCGGTACTCGCCGGGGGCGAGTTCGGCGGGCGGTGCGAAGGCCGGGACCTCGCGCGCCTTGGTGTAGTTGAAGCCGACATCGGTGACGAGATCCCGTACGACCGGAAAGGCACGCAGGGGAGTGACGGTGATCGTCTCCTCCTGGGTGAACACCGACATCCGGGTCATGCACATCAGGCGGGGGCGCCCGTTGATCTCGGCGGAACACGAACCGCACTTGCCCGCCTTGCAGTTCCAGCGGACGGCGAGATCGGGGGCCTGGGTCGCCTGGAGGCGGTGGATGATGTCGAGGACGACCTCGCCCTCGTTCACCGCGACCTCGTAGTCCTCCAGGCCGCCGCCCTCGACGTCCCCCCGCCACACCTTGAAGTGGGCGTCGTAGCCGCTCATTCGTACAGCTCCTCTTCGGTGAGGTACTTGACCAGCTCCTCCTTGTCGAAGAGGGCGAGCAGGTCGGCGCGGACGGGTTCGGTGGTCTCACGGGTGAGGTCGATCTGGCCGTGCGACGAGTCGGTGGCCGCGAGCCCGCCGGTCGGATCCGCGAGCCGGCACAGCAGGTTGACCGGGCGCCACGCGCGGTCCATCGTCGGGTGGTCCTCGCGGGTGTGGCCGCCGCGCGACTCCGTGCGCTCCAGCGCGGCCCGGGCCACACACTCGCTGACCAGCAGCATGTTGCGCAGGTCCAGGGCGAGATGCCAGCCGGGGTTGAACTGCCGGTGCCCCTCGACACCGGCCCGACGGGCCCGTACCAGCAGATCCGCCAGCTTCTCCAGCGCCTGCTCCATCTCCGCCTCGCGGCGGATGATGCCCACCAGGTCGTTCATGGTCTGCTGGAGTTCCTGGTGGAGGGTGTACGGGTTCTCCGGTGGCCGTCCGGGCTCCTCGCCCGGCGGTGGTCCCTCGGCGGAGAAGGGGCGCAGGGCCTCCGCCGCGGCCGTGTCGACCTGGGTCTCGTCCACGGGCGGACGGTCCGGGCCCCGGCCGGCCGCGTACTCGGCCGCGTGCAGCCCCGCCCGCCGCCCGAACACCAGCAGGTCGGAGAGCGAGTTGCCGCCGAGCCGGTTCGAGCCGTGCATACCGCCGGCCACCTCACCGGCCGCGAACAGCCCCGGCACCCCGCGGGCGGCGGCCGTGTCGGACTCGACCGCGATGCCGCCCATCACGTAGTGACAGGTGGGCCCGACCTCCATCGGCTCGGCCGTGATGTCGACGTCCGCCAGCTCCTTGAACTGGTGGTACATGGACGGCAGTCGGCGCCGGATCACCTCGGCGGGCATCCGCGTCGACACGTCCAGGAACACACCGCCGTGCGGGGAGCCGCGGCCCGCCTTCACCTCGGAGTTGATCGCGCGGGCCACCTCGTCGCGGGGGAGCAGCTCCGGCGGACGCCGGTTGTGGTCCGGGTCCTCGTACCAGCGGTCGCCCTCCTCCTCCGACTGGGCGTACTTCTCCTTGAAGACGTCGGGGATGTAGTCGAACATGAACCGCTTGCCCTCGGAGTTCCGGAGCACCCCGCCGTCGCCGCGCACCGACTCGGTGACGAGGATGCCCTTCACCGACGGCGGCCAGACCATGCCCGTCGGGTGGAACTGCACGAACTCCATGTTCAGCAGGGGCGCGCCCGCGAGGAGCGCCAGCGCGTGGCCGTCTCCCGTGTACTCCCACGAGTTCGACGTCACCTTGAAGGACTTGCCGATGCCGCCGGTCGCGATCACCACGGCCGGGGCTTCGAGGACGAAGAAACGGCCGGACTCGCGCTCGTAGCCGAAGACGCCGCTGACGTGTGAACCGTCTTTGAGGACCCGGGTGACCGTGCACTCCTGGAACACCTTCAGCCGGGACTCGTAGTCCCCGGTCTCCCGGTAGTCCTCCTGCTGGAGCGCGACGATCTTCTGCTGGAGCGTGCGGATCAGCTCGAGGCCGGTCCGGTCGCCGACATGCGCGAGGCGCGGGTACTCGTGGCCGCCGAAGTTGCGCTGCGAGATCCGCCCGTCCTTCGTACGGTCGAAGAGCGCGCCCCAGGTCTCCAGTTCCCACACCCGCTGCGGTGCCTCCCGCGCGTGCAGCTCGGCCATCCGCCACTGGTTGAGGAACTTGCCGCCGCGCATGGTGTCGCGGAAGTGGACCTGCCAGTTGTCACCGGAGTTGACGTTGCCCATCGCCGCCGCGATGCCGCCCTCGGCCATCACCGTGTGCGCCTTGCCGAACAGCGACTTGCAGATCACGGCGGTACGGGCACCCCGCTCGCGCGCCTCGATGGCGGCACGCAGTCCCGCGCCGCCGGCGCCGACCACGACGACGTCCCACTCCTGTCGGTCGACCACGGACATCAGAAGTCCTCACCCATCTAGAAGAAGCGCGGATCGTCGAAGACGCCGGACGCGACCAGGTACACGTAGAAGTCGGCGAGTGCCACGCTCACCAAGGACGCCCAGGCCAGCTGCATGTGGCGGGCGTTGAGCCTCCCCACGACCTGCCACGCCCGGTAGCGCACGGGATGTCGGGAGAAGTGCTTGAGCTTGCCGCCGACGATGTGCCGGCAGGAGTGGCAGGAGAGTGTGTACGCCCAGATCAACGCGATGTTGGCCAGGAAGACCAGGGTGCCGAGGCCCATGTGGCCCCACGCGTAGTGCTCGTCGCGGAACGAGAGCACGGTGTCGTAGCTCAGGATCCCGGCGACGACGATCGCGGCGTAGAAGAAGTACCGGTGGATGTTCTGCAGCACCAGCGGGAAGCGGGTCTCGCCCGTGTACTTCTGGTGCGGCTCGGCCACCGCGCAGGCCGGCGGGGACGCCCAGAAACCCCGGTAGTAGGCCTTGCGGTAGTAGTAGCAGGTCAGGCGGAAGCCGAGCGGGAAGATCAGGATGATGATCGCGGGGGAGATGCCCCACCAGCCGCCGAACAGGTCGGCGTTGGGGCCGTGCCGCATCGGCTCGCAGTTCTCCGCCAGACAGGGGGAGTAGAAGGGCGAGACGTATGGCGCCGCGTAGTAGTCGGCGTTCGCGAACGCCCGCCAGGTCGAGTACACGATGAAGGCGAGCAGGCCCGCGGCCGTGGCGGCCGGGGCCAGCCACCAGCGGTCGGTACGCAGGTGCGGGGCGTCGATCGCGGCGCGCGTACCGGTGCGTACGCCGCCGCGTGGACGGTGGGGGTCTTCGGTTACCGGGGGTTCCGTGCCAGTGGCCAATGCATGACTCCGGTCGGGTCGGGAGTCGAACGGTCAGGATCTGTCGTTTCCTGTCACTTCCCGGGGTAGGTGGACAGGCCTCAGGGAGCGCGGCGGTCCCGGGCGCCGAGTCCCTCGTCGTCCGAGTCCGTCCACAGGCTGTTGTCGTACGGGGCGTCGGACATCGGGACGAGTTCGGGGCGCCGGGTTTTCGCCGGCCCGGGGGAGGCGTCCCGCAGCAGCGCGACACTCTCGCGCAGGCGGTCCGCGTCGGCCCGGACGCGGCGCATCTCCAGGCCGCCGCTGCCGAGCTGCTGTTCCAGGCGTTTCACGGACCGGGACAGCTCGTCGAGACTGCGCTGGACTGACGTCAGTTCGTCGTTCACGGACATGACGTGACCTCACTTCCGTGGGCGGATGGGCCCTGGGCGGCAACGTTCATGCGCCTGCGAGTGTTGCGCGTCACACCGGTCGGTGGGAAGGGACGTGCACCGATTGGCCGAGGCGTATGGGTGCATCCCGTGGTGCGTTGCGCCGCGCGGGTGGGTTTCCCGTCTGTCGTCGCCGTGTCGCTGTCTGTTGCTGAACCCTTTCCTCTTCAGTGGCCGCATACATGTGATCAGCTCCATATACCACCAAAAGTGATCATAACGCCCGCGGCTCCCGGAGGTACACAGTGATGTCCCACGACGGCGTCGGACCGCGCGCGGTGATGCGCTCGGCCGCCTTCCTCACCACGGGCGCGCTCGCGGTGTCCGTGCTCACCGGCTGCAGCTCCGAGGACGCGGCGGGCAGACCCCTCGCCGGCCAGGACATCGCGCCGGCCGCCCGCGCCCAGATCGCCGAGGGCGGCACCCTCCGCTGGGCGGTGGACGCCGTACCGGAGACGCTGAACACGTACCAGACGGACGCGGACGCGGCCACCACCCGGATCGCCCAGGCCGTGCTGCCGTCGATGTACCGGATGGACGTGAACGGCCGGCCGCAGCGGAACTCCGACTACCTGGAGTCGGCGAAGGTGGTCGGCACCGAGCCGAAGCAGGTCGTGCTGTACAAGCTGAACCAGCAGGCCGTCTGGAGCGACGGCAGGGAGATCGGCGCCGCCGACTTCGCCGCCCAGTGGCGTGCCCTGTCCGGCAAGGACACCGCGTACTGGACCGCCCGCAACGCCGGCTACGACCGCATCGAGAAGATCGAGCGCGGGGCGAACGACCTGGAGGTCAAGGTCACCTTCGCGAGGCCGTACGCCGACTGGCAGTCGCTGTTCTCGCCGCTGTACCCCAAGGACGTCATGGGCACCCCGGACGCCTTCAACGACGGGGCCCGGCGGAAGCTGAAGGTCACCGCCGGTCCGTTCGCCCTGAAGAAGGTGGACCGCAAGGAAGGCGCGGTCACCCTGACCCGTAGCGCACGGTGGTGGGGGAGCCCCGCCAAGCTGTCCGAGATCGTGCTTCCGGCAGTACCGCGCGCCGAGCGGGCCGCGGCGCTGGCCGACGGGAGGATCGACCTGGCCGAGGTCGACCCCGCCGCGGCCGGGCGCATCACCCTCGCCGCCGGATCCCAGGGCAAGGGCACGACTACCGCGCTCCAGGGCCCGGGCGGCAGCGAGCGGCGCGAGAAGAGCGCGAAGTACAAGCGGCGGCAGAAGGACCTCCAGGGCTACGAGGTCCGCAAGTCCCTGGAGCCGGCCTACACCCAGCTCGCCCTCAACGGTGCCGAGGGTCCGCTCGCCGACGAGCGGGTCCGCCGGGCCGTGGCCCGCGCCCTCGACCGGGGGGAACTGGCGAAGGCCGTCCTCAAGCCGCTCGGTCTGCCCGCGGTGCCTGTCGGAAGCCACCTCGCGCTCGCCGGGCAGGCCGCGTACGCCGACAGCAGCGGCGCGCTCGGCGGCCAGGACACCGCGGAGGCGCAGGCGCTGCTCGCGGACGCGGGATGGGTGCCCGGCGGACCGGTCGCGAAGACGAAGAAGGGCGAGAAGGCGGCCGGGCCGGAGAGGGAGACGGGGGAGGAGACCGAGAAGACCGAGAAGGAGTCGGAGGGCGGAGACGGCGGCACGTACAGCGTCGACGGGGACAACGAGGGCGACAGCGCGGACGACCGCGCGGACAGCCACGCGGACAACAAGGCGGGGGTCGAGACGGGCCGGGAGGAGGGCTCGACGCACCTTGCCCAGGACGGCAAGCAGTACGCCGACAAGATGAGGCAGGGCGGCGCGCCCGGCGCCTACGCCCCCAAGGGCACCGCCGCCCCCGCGGGCGCCGCGGCCGCGCCGCTGGCCAAGGACGGCAAGCCGCTCACCCTTCGCTTCGTACTTCCCTCGGGCCCCGGCTCGGAGAGCGTGCGCACCGTCGCCGACCGCATCACCCGCATGCTGGAGAAGGTCGGCATCCGCACCGAGATCTCCAGGGTCGCGGACGAGAGCTACTTCAAGGACCACATCGCGTCCGGCCAGTACGACCTCGCCCTCTACTCCTGGCCCGCCTCCGCCTTCCCCGCCACCGACGCGCGTCCCATCTTCGCCAAGCCGGTGCCGGCCGCCGACGGCTCCCTGAACGTCGAGCAGAACTACACCCGCGTCGGCACCGACCAGGTCGACCAGCTCTTCGAGCAGGCCGTCGGCACGCTGGACCAGGACGAGAGCCGGAGCCTGCTCCGCAAGGCGGACTCCCGCATCTGGGCGGCCGCCGGTTCCATCCCCCTCTACCAGCGCCCCCAGCTGACGGCCGCCCGCAAGAGCGTCGCCAACGCCGGCGCCTTCGGCTTCCAGACCCCGGTCTACGAGAACATGGGCTTCCTCAAGAAGGGCGCGAAGGCATCGGCGAGCCCGTCGTCGGGCGGCTGATCGGCGCCGAAGCTCAGGTATCCCTCAAACCGCTTGCCGCCCCCGCCCGGCGCCCTCACCATGAGCCCACAGAGATCATGGCGCGGACGCCGGGCGCCCGCGCACGGGGGACAAGGAGCCGACGCATGCGCGGCATCGCACGGAGGACATGGGCGGCGGGACTGGCCACGATGACACTGGCGGCGGGGCTTGGGGCCTGCACGGTCGGTGAGTCGGGCGACGGCAAGGACGACCGGGCCACAGCGAAGGCCTGCTCGGACGGCACCTACGCGTGGTCCGGTGTCCGGCGCACCCAGAAGCTGACCGCGCTGGCGGATCCGATCACGTTCGAGAGGAAGACCGCCTCGTACTCGGCCCGCCTCAAGCCCGTCGGAGACACCGTGTACCGGCCCTCGGTGACCGGCGCTCCCCGGGGTGTCGGCGCGGGCGACGTGATCAAGGCGCTGGGTACGCGTCTGAAGGCCGAGGAACCGCTCGCGGGCCCGTCCGAGACGGAACGTCCGGAGGAGGACCACTACTTCGAGGCGGCGACCGGCGACCTCAAGGGCTCCTACTATTCGTGGGGCTGGATCGACCAGGTGGAGGCCGACTTCACGTACACCTGCGGGAGCGGGAAGCCGGCGACGGGGCATGTGCTGACCTGGGAGGGAACCGGCACCGGATTCATGTCCTGCACGAACCCCGCGGAGGGCACGGCGGCCGGCACCGCTGCCCGCGAAACGTGCCCGGGCGGGTCCGTCGCGGCCAAGGCGGCGACGTGATCCCGGCCGCATCGAAACAGCCGGGCGAGTCCCAGCCGCGGCGGGCCCGTACCATGGGGTGAGGCCGTGGCGTGTTCAGCCCGGCAGGGCGCGCGTAACACAGATGTACGCGCAGCCGTCCTCACACTCCGGGAGTACGCCGCAATATGGCAACGCGCCACGACATCCGCAACGTCGCCATCGTCGCCCACGTCGACCACGGCAAGACGACCCTCGTCGACGCCATGCTGAAGCAGGCCGGTGCCTTCGCCGCGCACGCCGCCGAATCGCTCGACGACCGCATGATGGACTCGAACGACCTGGAGCGTGAGAAGGGCATCACGATCCTGGCCAAGAACACGGCCGTCAAGTACCACCCGAAGGATGGCAGCGACGTCATCACCATCAACATCATCGACACCCCCGGCCACGCCGACTTCGGCGGCGAGGTCGAGCGCGGTCTGTCGATGGTGGACGCGGTGGTCCTGCTCGTCGACGCGTCCGAGGGCCCGCTGCCCCAGACCCGTTTCGTGCTGCGCAAGGCGCTTCAGCAGCGCCTGCCGGTCATCCTGTGCATCAACAAGACCGACCGCGCGGACTCCCGGATCGACGAGGTCGTCAACGAGACGTACGACCTCTTCCTGGACCTGGAGGCGGACGAGGAGCAGATCGAGTTCCCCATCGTCTACGCCTGTGCGCGCGACGGTGTCGCCTCGCTGACCAAGCCGGAGGACGGCACCGTCCCGGCCGACAGCGACAGCCTGGAGCCGTTCTTCTCCACGATCCTGTCGCACGTCCCGGCTCCGGATTACGACGAGGCCGCCCCCCTCCAGGCGCACGTCACGAACCTGGACGCCGACAACTTCCTCGGCCGTATCGCGCTGCTCCGCGTCGAGCAGGGCGAGCTGCGCAAGGGCCAGACCGTCACGTGGATCAAGCGCGACGGCACGATGTCCAACGTGCGCATCACCGAGCTGCTGATGACCGAGGCGCTCACCCGCAAGCCCGCCGAGAAGGCCGGCCCCGGTGACATCTGTGCCGTCGCCGGCATCCCGGACATCATGATCGGCGAGACCCTCGCCGACCCCGAGAACCCGATCCCGCTCCCGCTGATCACGGTCGACGAGCCCGCGATCTCGATGACCATCGGTACCAACACCTCGCCGCTGGTCGGCCGCGGCGGCACCGGCAAGGGCGCCTCCGCGAAGGCCGCGGTCAAGGACCGCAAGGTCACCGCCCGTCAGGTCAAGGACCGCCTGGACCGCGAGCTGATCGGTAACGTCTCGCTCCGGGTCCTCGACACCGAGCGTCCGGACGCCTGGGAGGTCCAGGGCCGCGGTGAGCTGGCGCTCGCCATCCTGGTCGAGCAGATGCGCCGCGAGGGCTTCGAGTTGACCATCGGCAAGCCGCAGGTCGTCACCCAGCAGGTCGACGGCAAGACGTACGAGCCGGTCGAGCGCATGACGATCGACGTGCCCGAGGAGCACATGGGCGCGGTCACGCAGCTCATGGGCGTCCGCAAGGGCCGCATGGACAACATGTCGAACCACGGCTCGGGCTGGGTCCGCCTGGAGTTCGTCGTCCCCTCCCGCGGTCTCATCGGCTTCCGTACCGAGTTCCTCACCGGTACGCGCGGTACGGGCATCGCCCACTCCATCCACGAGGGCCACGAGCCCTGGTTCGGCACGCTGACGACCCGTAACAACGGCTCGCTGGTCGCCGACCGCTCGGGTGCCGTCACCGCCTTCGCGATGACGAACCTCCAGGAGCGCGGTGTGCTGTTCACCGACCCCGGCACCGAGGTGTACGAGGGCATGATCGTCGGCGAGAACTCGCGCGCCGACGACATGGACGTGAACATCACCAAGGAGAAGAAGCTCACCAACATGCGCTCGGCCGCCGCCGACTCGTTCGAGGCGATCGTCCCGCCGCGCAAGCTCTCCCTGGAGCAGTCCCTGGAGTTCTGCCGCGACGACGAGTGCGTCGAGGTGACCCCGGAGGCCGTTCGTATCCGCAAGGTCGTCCTCGACCAGAAGGAGCGCGGTCGCTCCGCGAGCCGCGCCAAGCACGGCTGACGCACGGTCCGCACGGACACGCCGGGCACTCTCGCTTCACCGCGGGGGTGCCCGGCGTCGTCCCGGGGATCATAGGGAAAACCCTCTATTTGCACAGGGAGGGCCTCATGTGCAGGCGGTCCCCACTACGCTGCTGATGGAGTGGCCCGTCCGCCGCCCGCAGGGCATGAGCCCTTGGGACACGCTGTGTCGTCGTCGGCACGCGTGCCTCTCCCGTACGGAGCGACGCGGAACGGCCCTGGCGCGGCGGTGTGTTGACAGTGCGTCACACAGCGTCTCCTTGGCGCCCCCGGTATGCGGGGCACGCCGGAGGAAACCAGCACGGCCACCTCGGTAGGCGCAACTCATTTTTCGCTGCCGCACGTCCGGAATGCGGACGCCCACTCCCGATAGATGTGTAACAAGTCCGTTTCGCAGGGATCTTTCGGCAAACCGTTTGTCCGGATTTTGGAAGAAGTAGGCGTCAGGTGTGATCGAACCGAGACCTCAGGGATGTGGTTCGGTCATGGCGCATGGCAGATAGTTAGGCGCGTAGAGCTCGGATGTACGGGTCACGCGCTGCATACTGCGCCGACTCACGAGCGCGGGGGCATCTGACTTTCTCCGGCACCGGTGAGGTGACGGACGCGCGTCATGTGCTGCCCTTTGCGGTGAACCAATGGACTCATGAGGAGGAACCCATGCGCGGTGCCAAGAGCGCCAAGTGGGTCGCGATAGCCGCGGCTGTGGCCCTGGGCGCGACCGCCTGTGGTGGTGGCAGTGACAGCGGCGACGACGGCAAGGCCGCGATCGACCCGAACGGAAAGTTCTCGATCGAGGTCGGCGAGCCGCAGAACCCGCTGCAGCCGGCGAACACCATGGAGTCCAACGGCAGCATCGTGACGAAGGCCCTGTTCACCGGGCTCGTCGACTACGACTCCAGCGGCAAGATCGTCATGATGAACGCCCAGTCGGTCGACAGCACGGACAACAAGACCTTCACGGTCAAGCTGAAGCCGGGCTGGAAGTTCCACGACGGCACCCCGGTCACCGCCGACTCCTACGTCAAGGCGTGGAACTGGGCCGCCGCCCCGGCGAACAAGCAGACCAACAGCTTCTGGTTCTCGGACATCAAGGGCTACGCCGACGTCGCCCCCGAGAAGGGCAAGCCGAAGGCCACCGAGCTGTCCGGCCTGAAGGTCGTCGACGACAACACCTTCACCATCACGCTGAACAGCCCGCTCCCGTACTTCGTGTACAAGCTGGGCTACGAGGTCTTCTCCCCGCTTCCGGAGTCCTTCTACAAGGACCCGAAGGCCGCGGGCGAGAAGCCGGTCGGCAACGGCCCCTACAAGTTCGTCAGCTGGAACCACAAGAAGTCGATCGAGGTCGCCCGCAACGACGACTACCAGGGTCCGAACAAGGCCAAGAACGGTGGTGTGATCTTCAAGAACTACACCAACCTGGAGACGGCCTACGAGGACCTGAAGTCCGGCAACGTCGACGTCCTGCGCCAGCTCGCGCCCAAGGACCTGCCCGTCTACAAGACGGACCTCGGCGACCGTGCCGTGGACCAGGCCTACTCCGCGGTCCAGACGATCGCCCCCGCCTTCTACACCAAGCAGTGGAAGGGCATCGACCCGAAGGTCCTGCAGGGCCTGTCGATGGCGATCGACCGGCCCACCATCACCAAGACCGTCCTCCAGGGCACCCGTGAGCCGGCCACCGGCTGGGTCGCCAAGGGCGTTCTCGGCTACCAGCCGGACCTGGGCACCGACATCTTCAAGTACGACCCGGCCAAGGCCAAGCAGCTCATCAAGGACGGCGGCGGCGTCCCGGGCAACAAGATCTCCATCCAGTTCAACGCGGACGGCGGTCACAAGGAGTGGGTGGAGGCGGTCTGCAACTCCATCACCAAGGCGGTCGGCGTCGCGTGCACCGGCGACTCCAAGGCCGACTTCCAGGCCGACCTCCAGGCGCGTGACGCGCAGGAGGTCAAGTCGATGTACCGCTCCGGCTGGGTGCTCGACTACCCGTTCAACGCGAACTTCCTCCGTGACCTGTTCGGCACCCACTCGGACGGCAACCAGAGTGGATTCTCCAACAAGGAGATCGACGCCCTGATCAAGCAGGCCGACGGCGCCAAGACGCTGGAGGAGTCGGAGAAGTCGTACCAGGCGCTGGAGAAGAAGCTGCCCGAGTACATGCCGAGCATTCCGCTCTGGTACTACAAGGTCAACGCGGGCTACTCGGAGAAGGTCACCGGCGTGAAGTACGCCCAGGACGGCGACCCGATCCTGACCGGCGTTCAGGTCAAGAAGTAACCGCAACAGCCCGTTGAACCGGGCGCGGCACGCCCGCGCCCGGGGGACGGCAGCGGCCGGGGGGCCCTTTCCACACGCATCTTCAGGTGATGCGCGAGGGAAGGGCCCGTCGGCTGCCGCTGTGACTGACATGGAGGCACGATGGGGCGCTACGTCGCACGACGACTGCTCCAGATGATCCCGGTGTTCTTCGGGACCACCCTGCTTATCTTTCTCATGGTCTACGCCCTGCCCGGTGACCCCGTACGCGGGCTGTTCGGCGACAAGGGCGGCAGCCCACAGGTGATCGCCGCGCTGAGACATGAGTACGGCCTGGACCAGAACATCTTCTTGCAGTACTACCACTACATGAAGGGCATCCTTCTGCATGCCGACTTCGGCACGCAGATCGCCAGTGGACGCCCCGTCACGGACGTACTGGGTGACGCGTTCCCGGTGACGCTCCGTCTCGCCTCCCTGGCCTTCGTGATCGAGGTCGTGCTGGGCATCGTCCTGGGCATCGTGGCGGGCATGCGCGCCGGCAAGCTCGCCGACAACGCGGTCCTGCTGGTCTCGCTGCTGCTGATCTCGGTCCCGGTCTTCGTCCTCGGCTTCATCCTCAAGGTCGTCTTCGCCTTCGAGTTGAACTGGCTGCCACCGAATGTCAACGACTCAACGAACTACAACGAGTTGCTGATGCCGGCCATCGTCCTGGCGGCCGCGTCACTGGCCTATGTGACCCGGCTCACCCGGACCTCGGTCGCCGAGAACCTGCGCGCCGACTACATCCGCACCGCGATCGCCAAGGGCCTGCCCAAGAGCCGTGTGGTGGGAGTCCACCTCATGCGCAACTCGCTGATCCCCGTGATCACTTACCTCGGCACCGACATCGGTGCGCTGATGGGCGGTGCCGTCGTCACCGAGGGCCTGTTCAACATCCAGGGCATAGGTGGCACGATCTACGAGTCCATCGTGCGCCGTGAGGGAACCACCCTGGTCGGCCTGGTGACGATCCTCGTCCTCGTCTACCTCCTCGCCAACCTGCTCGTCGACCTGCTCTACGCGGTCCTTGACCCGAGGATTCGCTATGCCTGACGTGACCAAGACCGACGTGAAGACCGGTGCGGCGGACCCGGTCGGCGCTACGCCGCCGGTGACCGCGACCGCGTCCACACCCGAGAAGGCGCGCAGCCTCTGGGGCGACGCCTGGGCCGACCTGCGCCGCAGCTGGATCTTCCTCGTCTCCAGCGTGCTGATCCTGGTGCTGCTGCTGATCACCTTCTTCCCCGGGTGGTTCACCAGCGAGGACCCGATCCTCGGCGACCTGGCCAAGCACTACCTGCAGAAGCCGAGACTGAGCGACGTCGGCTCGGCCGACTGGCTCGGTTACGACCAGCAGGGCCGCAGCGTCTTCGCCCGAGTCATCTACGGCGCCCGGGCCTCCATCGCCGTCGGCTTCGGCACCACCGTCGTCGTCACGGTCCTCGGTGGCCTGGTGGGCATGATCGCCGGCTACTTCGGCGGTCTCGTCGACTCGATCCTGTCCCGGCTGACGGACATATTCTTCGGCATCCCGTTCCTGCTCGGCACCATGGTCATCCTGAACTCCTTCCAGGAGCGCACGACCTGGGTGGTCATCGGCGCGCTCGGCTTCTTCGGCTGGACGCAGGTCGCCCGCGTGATGCGCGGCGCGGTCATCACCACCAAGCAGGCCGACTACGTGCAGGCGGCCAAGGCCCTCGGCGCGAGCACCCCGCGGATCATGTTCCGGCACATCCTGCCGAACACCCTCGCTCCGGTGATCGTCGTCGCCACCATCTCGCTGGGTGTCTACATCTCCGCCGAGGCGACGCTGTCCTTCCTGGGCCTCGGTCTCAGTGGCGTGTCGTGGGGCAACGACATCTCCGACGGCGGCAACTCGATCCGTGTGGCCCAGTGGATCATGCTCTACCCGTCGATCATGCTCAGCATCACGGTGCTGGCGTTCATCATGCTCGGTGAGGCCGTACGCAACGCCCTCGATCCGAAGATGCGCTGAGGGAGGCGTACGTGACCGTCATCGAAGAAGTATCCGTGCCCTCGCCTCGCGACGGCGACGGCGGACCGCTGCTCGAAGTGCGTGACCTGCACGTCGAGTTCCACACCCGCGAGGGTGTCGTCAAGGCCGTCAACGGCGTCAACTACAGCGTGGACGCGGGCGAGACGCTCGCCGTGCTCGGTGAGTCAGGCTCCGGCAAGTCGGTGACCGCGCAGGCCGTCATGGGCATCCTCGACATGCCGCCGGC
>Ga0307516_10001019_pt1 | contig 38843 bp, 51 predicted proteins | sample 19_EM_MG_FD_203310 | JGI IMG/M metagenome (GOLD analysis project Ga0307516, IMG submission 203310) | Populus trichocarpa ectomycorrhiza microbial communities from riparian zone in the Pacific Northwest, United States - 19_EM | ecosystem: Host-associated > Plants > Roots > Unclassified | place... | reverse complement strand
ATGTCGATAACGGTTGCTTCACTGTCCAGTGACATCTTTTGTACTTGCACGTCCCATCCAAGGGGTATTTCGATACATCAAACACTTGGGATTTGGCATACCAGTCCGCTCACAACGTTCTTCGGTCCAAAGGGCAAGCCCATCTTGCATGGGCAGGATAACTGGCCACGGGAGATGCATTTTGCGCGCCGACGTCTTGAAGCCTTACCACTATGGTGCAAAAACTTGTAGGAAGATTTCCGGGCATCGAGCGACAATCGTCCCATTCGAACTTGCCTCACGCGCGACACATTCAGGTCACACGATGTTCTATGCAGGACAGAATTCGTGAGTCATTCGTCGTCTCTTGAAGCACATATTGTTTTTTCTTGCGCGTTCATCTCGGTTTTGGATACGTTGATGGGCCAATGGCCCGTGGCTGGGGTGGGGGGGGGACACCACTAAACCCGCCATATCTTGGTGACCACCTGTATCTTTTGTTTGTGTGGATGTTAAAGCTTGGGGGGACGCATAAATGTCGAGCTACTGAGCTTGTGAATTGGATTTTGGTGACTCGCCTCGTATCTGCGCCACCCGCCTGTGACTGTAACATTCCCGTGTCACGCCTGACGCCTGCGGACAAATGTCCAGCCAGGCGATTTTTGTAGAGTGGACAGGCTAGGTTAGACGGCGAACAGCGTATCAGTGAACTGCTACTGCGCTATGCATTGTTTTGCTTCGTACATCTGCGTTCTGCTACTCTGCGAATAACACCGCTGCTGACCATGTCATCATTTTATTCAGTTTGTTTGTCACGGACGTACGTGTAGTGGCCAACGGAAACTGAGTCACTGGCAATGCAGTTGTACCCGTTCTCGTTCCCGTCGTGCCATGGGGTTTGTGGATACCTCGAGAACTGGCGTTTAGTTGGGGTTGCGAGTAGACCCTGGGTTGATCACTCACAACAATATTTGTTAATGGATCCGTGGATGCAAACTGACTCAAACTGCTTCGATCGCGTCCCAATTCATTGGAAACAACCCTGAATGAGGATACGGTCCAGATCCCTTCTCCATTCCTTGCTTTTCTCGTTCTTTTTCTCCACCCTCGTCTAGTCTTTTTAACCCGTTTCTACAATGCGTACTCGAAACGTTCCATTCCCTTCGTTCTCTCTCGTTCTTTCCCAGGAACTATCAAATACGCGTAACAATCTCTACCCACGAAGAACCTTTCGTGATTCGGGACTGCACCCTCCGAGCTTTCGCTTTGTTGACGATAGTCTCATGGTACGCCAACAGCTGATGTCGACACAGAGCACGAGACGATTGTGAATATTTGATGCAGAGAACTGTCGACGACCGAGTCTCGGGAGCCAGAGGAGCAAAGGAACAGTTTGCTGGCGCTGGCTCTCTAGTGAGATATCGTCTTTGTTTCCATAGCCTTGTCAATTTTATTAAGGACTTATATGGGCAGCCCACTATATATGAACAGGATGAAGCAAGCGCGATAGCTACTGCCCTCCATTCCGGAAAACCTCACCATCGTGTCAGAAGGAAACGACGGATCAGCTTGACTGAGGCAGTGATAGTAAGTCGACTGTCTGGCACCACCATTTACTCTCGTCTAACAGAATGCAGGACCTTGCGCTCGTGGTGGTGCGCAAATTCCTTCATTAACCAGTATTCCTCGCAACAGCCATACATACAATATCATCTTGTCTAGTACAACTCTTCAAAATTTCCTGCCAGCACAGGTAGCTAGAATGACTCCTCCCATATGAAAAACGGTTTAGACGTTCTTTTTATATTTGATTCGCGAATGTTCTGTCAATTCTCTGGTCACGCATAAGGAGCCCGACACCGACCGCAATGTGGTCTGGATGACCACACTCTATAACCCACCCCAAGAACTCCCCTCCCTAAACTGCAAACGTCGCCCCGTGACCACTCAAATTCAGTGGCCTAACCCTCCCTCCCACTCCTGCGTCATGTTAATGCCCCACGTGCATGAAACGAGAGGTGTCCCTAGGAGATGCTCGTAATCCCGGTCCCTGAGGTTCAAGGAGTATTAACATTTTTCGAGAGAGGGAAGCAGAGCACGTAGTATTACGCAGCTCCTTCAAGTCTATCTGTGAAGACAATGATACCGTCAGTGCGTGCGTGGCTTAAAGGTCTGTGAAGTGGATCTAATTCTGGTGTTTGAAGCCAGAAATCCCTGAAAAGAGAAAATGAAAACGTGATCTTTGAACAGCCCTGTGCAAATTGTTTAATTCAATGGGGGCTTCACTGAAAGTTGTCTACATAATTTTGCAAGGTATGAAGGGTAAGGCCGTCCAACGACGGTTATCATAAGTTTAAACTCTGCAGAGGAGCCTCCATTCATTTTCTAAGCAGAATGTAGATCGGATCCCCCAATACAATGCTGGCCATATGTCGGAACGATCCTGTTAGGGATAACAGCAAACCACCAAACGATGCATATGCAGTCCTGCAACAGGGGTCAACTCCGACAGGAAGGGGGCTTATGAGACTTACACTATCTCGGCTGTTCCCCCATCGAACTTGTAAACCTGAAAGTGTGTCTGCATCGTCCAATATGATGCGTTCGAGATAAAAAGCATACCTTTCCGTACATCACATAGTCGTAATCGTCTTGAAGGCCCTCTTTCCCCTTCCCATCGGGTCGCCAGACATCTCTGTCCTTGTCATCCGCGTCAACTCCCTCTGCACCGGTGACAGGGCCAACGTGACGGGACAAGGAGGAGGCGAGAGCCATAGCGATAGTCTGGCCCTCAGCGAGAGGGAACAACTCCTTGTTGTAATCCAATGTCATGTCCATATCGTAGTTCCTTGATCGCGCATACAATCGAGACACTGTCCCGACATGTACCTTGACTAGGTATCCATGATACATATTGGAAACGAACCTCTGTCGAATTTCTTCCCTTCCTTGTCGATAGCATTGACCGTGAAGATATCATCGAACACGACGTTCGATGAAGCGGATGTCATGGTTGTAATAAAAAGGCGTGTGAAAGATGACACAGTACTCATTACAGTAAGTATGCTGCTTCGCCATTTCGTTGGTTGCCTTACTCTCACAGGCAGTCAGGACGGTACCAAATGGGTCCTGGACGAATAACTGGAATGTAGTTTACATTGGTGCGACCTATGTCTTCGTGGTCAGCATCAGTCTGGATTTCATACGCCCAACTGACGTTGTCACCTATGCTCTACTACGACTCCGCGATACAGTTGGCGCGTACTTCTAATAGAGAACCAACTGAGGGGGAATTCCTCATCGGTCTAGCAGCCAATGAAATTAAGAGAATGTAGGTTGGTTCGTTGTCATTACTTCGTGCAATTTGATATACTTTTGGCAGCCTGAGTGCTGGATAGAAATGCTGGAGGAAATGAGCGTCCAGTCGACTACCCCCATACCTCACCACTGAGATTGATGAAATGTGACACTCTTCTTCTTCCATCTACAGAACTAAGGCATTACGGTGGCCAGCCATTCTTACGCTTAGTTGGATTATGCTGTGCACACCCTCGGCCGACTTGTCCCACTCCACCAGAGTTCACCGAAGTTAGCATGAAAGTTGGTCTGGCGGAGGTGGGTTGTCATAACGAGAGTTCTTTTAGCCAGGTGATTTGACCTCAGAAGTGAGACCCGGCCCAAAGGTGTTCAGGAAATCGTCATTGGCCTCGTCCGGCATCATGTGTTCACCACTGGTCGCCCAGTATGCGTACAGTGAAGGAGCCAAGCCTGCAGGAAGGTCATTATGTCCTTGACATAAATTCGATGTTTGAGTGACATTCAGTTCATGGAGTGGCATCAGTACTGGAAGTTTGTCATTGTTGCCAGAGGTCACCCCTATGGTCAATGAATGCCAGAAGGATGGGATCCCTAAGAGGACCACCAGCGCTGTCATCATTCGCCCAGGATTCGAGCATTGACTGGAGAAAACACGTGTACATGTACCGTCGGGTTGAAAGACAGGAGTAGAGGTTTACCTATCTATACAAGAACCTTCCCTGGGTTCATAATGTTGAGCGGATCAAACACTTGTTTGATTTTCCGCATCCATTCGATGCTTGTGTCGCTCTTCGAATAACGAAGTGCGTGTGTTTTCATGGAACCAATTCCATGTTCTGCCGAGACGGATCCCTTGTGAGATGCTGCGAACCATTTGGTTAGTTCTATTTTCTAGAACGGCGATCAGCTGCAACATACCAATGAGTTCGTAGATGAATGGTTCGAGCGCAGCCTCGATTTCAGGGCTGTATCCATGCTTAGCAATGACGTTCAAATGCAGATTTCCTGTGAACTCGTTGTGGGCCCAAGTTGAAACAACCACTTCTGAAGAACGCACCATCACCAACATGGCCGTAGCCCATTACTTTGGAGACTGCGTGATCCCCGTATAGGTCCTTGGCTATCATTCGCTCACGCACAGCATCTACAACGCTCTGGAAGCGGGCCAGAGGAACGGAAACATCGTACTTGTACGGTTTCCCTTCCTTTTGTATACACTCCGTCAGACGCTCCCTCATAGCCCAAAGCGCCTCAAATTGGCCAGGTGATTGAGATAACGTCCCAGTACAAATCAGAGGCTCATCTGCCGTCATTAGCGATTCCAGGAGCGAGTTAAGTTTCTGAGGTCAAATCTTTGAGTCGATGCAAGATTGCGCTTGCTCGGTTACCTACCTCCAAATCATGATCTTCGTTCCCACCGCTGGTCTCGACCAGCACGAAGCATTGTGCGTCGCCTACCTCGTTGGCATCTAGCACAGGTCCAAGCCCATGGGAAAGTGCCATATCGTAAGCGGTTCGATCCACGTATTCGAATGCTGACATGATCTCTCCGAGCTGTGTCTTCACGGCCTGGTACAAAGGCAGGACATTGTCGAAATGGGCTAATGCGAGGAAGACATTATTGGTTGCCCGTGGTGCTGGTGGTGTGACGATCGAAACACCCGTTACTACGCCAAGGGTGCCTTCTGCACCAATGAACAATTGCTTCAGATCGTATCCTGCCTAGCGTCAGATGCGATATAGTGGTCTAGGAAATGTGTACCTGTGTTGTCCTTCCGAAGTGTGGAAAGTTGATCCAAGATAGTGCCATCAGGGAGTACAACTTCAAGCCCGAGCACACTCCCGTGCAGAGATCCATATCGAAGAAGGCGGAGACCTCCTGCATTTGTCGAAACATTTCCACCTATCTGACAGCTTCGAATTCACGTAAAATAGTTGGAGGTGAAACGTAATTTGAAAAAACGAACCTTCCCTTTGCTCCCAAGTCGAGGGGCATAATATGGTTATGAGGAGAGATATAATCGCTCAGCGATTGCAGGATGCACCCAGCATCTGCGACCAGTGTCCCTGAAGACGGTATACATTCAGTGAGATGAACGCACGAGACTGCTGAGATAAATACCAGACACAGGGTCGAATGACCGCACGTTGGACATTGCTCCCAGGTTGAGGACGACTTCCTTTTGCAATGAGATACTCCCCCCTACTAGCCCAGTATTGCCACCCTGGGGTACGACGCCGATCCGTCGGTCAGCACAATATCTAACGATTTCGCTAACTTGCTGTGTTGTGCGAGGCCGCAGAATGGTATTAGCTTGTCCATGGTATTTTCCCATCCAGTCCACATTGTAAGGTGCCATATCTTCGGGAGGAGTATTGGTCGGAGGCAGTGTGGATAGAATACTAGTGGGAGGCAGAATTGTCGAGAGATGTGCCAGGTCATCCTCAGTCACTGCATTAAGGTGAGAAAATGTTCGCAAACCGTGCTCGCACCGGGACACTCTTTGAGCGGCGATGCGCAAGGACAACATGGTGGATGTCAACGTCCACCGTGAGTGCTGGTCCGAGAGTCCCGATGCCTGTGTGAACCTCCTTCCCATTTAGGAACAACCATGGCGTGACAGCGTCCAGGCGAAAAACATTCACGAGGAGGCTCGTCCAACTCTCTGCTGTGTGTCTGTGTGTCTGTCCGTCTGGCTGCTGAACTGCTTGCTTTCCTCAGTGGCGAAACCCATTTCGAGCTTTGCCTGGTGAGAGACACGCTTCGCACTTTGGCTTGGTTGTCCTCCGCTGTCAGCCATGTTGGACGCTCTCGACCCTGTGGACCAGTGGAATGATTCACAGGCGACCCTGGGGGTTTCTCGTCCGGTCGAAGAAGTCGAGCATCACCTACAAGGAATCATTGCTGACGACGAGGATTTAACCGTTACCGGCCTCAAAGTGGCAAGAGATTCTCCGACCGACGATGGTGCACCAGAGGGTGCGGCGGACTCTCCTCTCGTGCAAGCGAACCAGGCGCACTCCGTGGCTCCTAGCGTCCACAGTTTGCCTGTGAGGCATACATCTGCTACCCACCTTGCCCGACCATCGACCGCTCCTTCACCTCTCATCTCGGAGTCTGCACTCTGTCCATCTGGGTCAGTCACTCAGGTCTCCGTCACGGCTTCCAGAAGGCAACTCAGGCACAGGTCGTCCAACGAAGTGAGTTCGCCTTGTTCCTCGGAATGCCCTGCGGGGTTTGACTGGACATCTAGCCGTCTCGGTCGACGAACCGCTTGTCTGGGTTCTTTTCAAATCTCATCCATCGTCGTGATACTATGTCCCCGACGTCGCATCTGCATCGTGAGCAAAGATCAACCGCACCAGTCCAACCGCAATCCGCCCCGAATTCGAGACCACCCTCTCCCCCTGTCCCAGCAAGGCCAACCACTCCCCCGCCTTCCTTATCGTCGCCTACTCTTCATGAGTTAGGTCTTTCGTTGTCGGCCATAACTACTACTCTGTCACCCTCTCATTTCAGTACCCCGCCAACAAGTGGGGCCTTCTTGGCCCCGCACTATCTGTTGCTTTGTCATGCACAGGGTTTGGATGTCCTCCCCCTTGTCTCCCCACCCGCACCGCAACCTTACACTCTTGTCCGAAGGGCATCCTTTAAATGTGTAGTTGTCATGGAGCACCGTGGTGTCTTGGTGGCGATTGCCGGAAGAAGGGATGGTGTGAGGGTATATGCGTTGGAAGAAGTGAAGAGGGCAATTGAATGGCGCATCGAGGCAGAGATTCGTCGGGAGCGCGAGCGAACACGACGTGAGGAAGTCAAGAAAATGGGCAGCAGCAGCACTCGTTTGGAACGGCGACAATCGACCGACAAGAAGGGGAAGCTCTCAGCATCTACTTTCTCAGCTCCCGATATGCAAAAGGACGGCAATGCATTGAAGCCGTCGCCTGCACTCAGCTCAGTGATGCCAAAAAAGCCGAGGCCCCCTACATCGCAACCCTTGTCGCTCCGCCCAGTGGGTCGACCGCCTCCTTATACACATGCAACCGACAGGCGGTCATCCATAGGGAATGAGAGGTCAACTGTATCTGTGCGTTCCCGGAGATCGTCGCGTTCGTTGGTCGTAGTTCCCGCAGTCCCGCCACCTGTCCCAACATCGAATAACGTGGAACCAACCCACATTGAAGCAAAGTTATCGGACTGGCAGGGTGCTAGTGATGACGAAGCCATTGACATGCTGACAGCGGGAGCAAGTGGTAGCCAGGCTCTGGACGAGAGAACAAGCTCCATTCCTCCTGGGGACCAACACAATGATATTGGTACCCTTGCCATCCGAACTCATCCTATATCGTCCAATCGGTGGCCATCTTTACAAAATCCTCCGTCTTCCACATGGACTTCTTCTGTAGGCGGCCCCGTAAATGGCAGCGTACGTGGTGCCCCAGACGCAGATGTTGATGAAGATGAAGAAGATAATGTGGCCTCTGTTCCTGGTGAACGTATTACACTGGTTCAAGCCCTCCTAGAAAGTAGGCTTCCCGGTCTGCCTCCAGCTGGGACACTTCAACCTCAAGAACCTATATTGATCGCAAATTCTACTACTGCATTCAGCAGCGACAATGAAAGCTCAAATGCGCATGATGCCCGACCTTCCCATACTCGCACACTTCCCAGTCGAGCAGACCGACGTCGGCGATGGTCTACTCTGGGAGGCATTTTCTCGGTCGGCGGATCTCAGGGTAGTGTATGTGCCGATGGATTAGATGGCCTGTTGAGACCACTTGTATCAACACCGTCGCCCAGTATACCCGAGGAGGAGAGCAGGCCTCTCACGCGTTCCCTTACTCAATCACGACCGTCCACAGCACTGACATCTTCACCTCGCCGACCGTCCACGTCTGCTGGTGGCCATCCGTCAATTTCGGATATAATGCCATCTGTGCCTACCTCACCTTTACCACGGTCTTCTTCACACACCCGTATTCTTCCTCGATTTTTTAGCAGTGCATTCGGTTCGCGACGAAATGGTGAACGAGCTCCCACACTCACAATGAAACGTTTGGATGCAGATCCCAGACGGGGTAACATCCAGACCCCAGGAACTCCCCATGCTTCTCCCCCGAAATTAGAATATGTCAAATTACCTGATACTAAAGGTGCCCTTATGATTAAAGCTGTGGAAACGCAGAAGAAAAGGTTTGTCCATTGCTCCTGGTTCATTCGTTCTTCTCAATCTCTCTATAGCTTCTTGGCTATCTTGTGCGGCGAGAATGGTGAGAAAGTGGAGCTGTTTGCTGGCACTTATAGAACAGCTCTTGGTCTATCACGAACATTCATTCTCCCTGATTCTCCGAAATCCCTTGAGCTGCAGCTGCAAGGTGATGATCTTGTGGAAGTGTTCTTGATGTTTTCCCAGAATGTTTTTGGCCTTGAACCAGCCACTGTAAGGGTGCGCGAGGTTCGCATCGGCCGAGCTGAACGGAGAGCTGCTCGTCGCAGAGTGCGGGAAATACGGTCGGGCCAGACCGATATATTCGATACTGATCCACCAGTCGCGGAGGACGAGGATACAAACATCAATATTAGCCCTGCCAATCAGGGGATATCAATACAGAGTAATGTTAATATTCAACCCCACGAATCATCCCACACTCCTGGTGGGAGTGCTCACGAAGCCGCCTTAGCACATGCGGAAGAATTGGTGGTCCTCGCGTCCACGCAAGTTGGGCCATACACGACCTTTCAGCAGCTGTCCTTTGCACCTAAGGTCCCGCTTGCGGCTGTTTCCGATGATTACATTATTCCCCCTACCTACACGGATTTCCTCGGTTATCGAGCTGAACACGAACCTGACACATGTGGAAATGGGAATGTCAATCTCGCTACCATCCAATTCAACCCTCCTGGTCTTCCTATGCCAGCACCATCCCCTCCCTCGAGGTGGTGCTACCGTGATCCCCGAGGCAATGTGCATGGTGCGCGTCTGAGATTACAACAGCCAGATAAGTTACTCATTGGTATTTCCAGGGCCTTGGCAAGCGACCTTAATGCAAGCATGGTACAAAGATGGTCTACTGCCCCCAGACTTGCCTGTTCGAAAAGAGACAGACGAGGAGTTCATTTTACTCAAAGACCTCAGACTACAATGTGTAGACCCTGTTCATCCATTTCGGTCTGCTCCGCCGCCGCCGCCGCCGACAATTCCATCTGGTCCTTTGTTGTCAGATACATCCAAACCCTTACTTCCACCAGTATCTCTTCTCATGCAGCCACGTCACTTTGGCCCTCCTCCATTGTTCTATTCATCACGTGGGGGACACAGTACATCAATTGTTGATGCTCGAGGACGGGCGGTCGTGAAGGGGAGATTTGTCTGGAGTCCCGACGAAGATGACGTGTCTGGACCCTTCCCGCAACGCATGGGAGACGTGAAACGATTGGAGGCCTTTGACATCAAGGACCGTTCTGTAATCGTCGCTATGCGGCAGGGTGGCTTGGAGGCCATGGACTTCGGAGATGCCTTACTCAAACCAGCCGATGAATCACGGAGCTCTTTACCGCATTTCTGCCCTCCTCCCTCCAACATCAGTAGGCGTGTGCCTTTCACTTGGAAGATTGGCATGCCCATTAATTCAGGGGCCTCGGATATCACACCACTATCATCGAAAACTAAGACCGTTCACATTGCTAAGAAAACCAGCTATCCTGCAGGGAAATCCCCCGCCAGAAACGATTTCACGGGCTCTGGCGAAGGTGATTCTGACATAACTGATGAGGTCCTGTTCCTAGGGCGCAACGGAGACGATCTTTACCTCTGTGAACGCACTGTAGGTACATTCCGGATACTCAGACTCTGTCCAGAGAAGCTGTCATGATTTTTCACGTGTGTTTAACTAGTGTTCTCAGTTCATGCATCATCATCGCTATCTGCATACATTTTATTTATGCAAGCACATGTAGATATATACCTAGCTAATGGTCATGATACCTCATTCAGCAGTCGCGTTTCACAGCTTGGCCACAGCTTTACGCAAACTACTTTTCAAGATCTTCCCAGTGGATGTTTTCTGTGCCAAGGGATTAGATAGGAATTGGGATCAGCAAATGGTCCCGGACACACTGGTAGCTCATCGACAACTTGAACCCATTCTGGGCAAGCAAAGCCAGGGAGGGATTTGCGTGCATGATTTTTGAGCTCTGTCTCAAAGCCCAAGTGGTTTTCGGCCCACTGTGACGCAAACTGTGGACGAAGAATGACAAAGGCCATCGGTCTTTCACTCCATTTTGGATGAGGCCGGGCGACAACAGACACTTCTAGTACATGAGGGTGACTGGCGAGTTCTTTGAGGTGAATATTTCGATCAAAATTCGAGACGGAGTGAAAAAAAAATCACCTTGTTCTATGGCTAGACTTGATGCATTCTGATACATGGAGTGCATGCATCAGTACATAACGCCATCATCTAGACGGTAACTGTTTCTCACCTCTCCGCCGGAGATGATAATATCCTTGCTTCTGTCCATTATTGCAATGACACCATCCGGATGCATCACAGCAAGGTCTCCAGAGTTAAAGTAACCACCTCTAAATGCTTTACGAGTTGCCTCTGGGTCCTTAAAGTACTACAGTAGCGCTGATCGTGAGCTTTGCAACTGCAGACGCACTTCGAATCATGCAATCGCACCTCTTTCATCACAATGTTACCGCGTGTGATGACTTCTCCCAAGGTCTTTCCGTCCTTTGGCACATCCACCAGAGCTTGATCATCCGCATGTTTCGGAGGGTAGACAACCCTAACTTCCTGAGCTGTAGCAAAACTCTGGCCCTGGCGAGCCATTAGCCTTGCTCGCTTAGCAAGGGTGAGCTCCGACCAGAATGAATGGTCGTAACACCGTGTGAACGGCCCGTAGGTCTTTGGAGTATGGATCAAACTCCTGACATTGTAAAACACGAATAAGGGCGCACCTCGCTGTTAATTAAACATGCAAATCAGTACCCTTGAAGATTGGATCCAAGAACCAAGAAAGCCTACGTCAAACCATAAACGTGAACAGGTTTGATCCCGAGCTGCTCGAGCTGCCCAATGACCTGTGCTGTCGGTGCTGAGCCAGCGATTATAGCAGAAATCGGTCGTGTCAGAGGTTGTGCAGCAGAGCAATTGACAATACCAATCTGTTATGAAGGGTACTTCCGTGCGAAAGTTCTTTACCAGAACTAAGAGACCGACCTGAACGGTTGGTGCCCCACAATAATGGGTTACCCCCGAGTGGAGGAAGTGTTTCCAGATGATATGATAGTTGACCGATCTCAAAATAATCTACATAAAACGTTGTCAAGGAGTTCTCAGCGTGGTGTTGCACCTACTTGGGTCGCACATGCAAAGACATTGGCCCAGGGAAAGGTCCACCCCGCTGCATGAAACATCGGCAGGACCCTATAGTTACGCCTCAGCACACTGACGTCAAGATTTCTGGTTAGGATAGCATACCACAAGTACGTCGATTCACGAGTGATTCTTGAAGAACCATGTAAATTTTTGCATGCCATTCTCCATGATCACTCACTGTCCCTCAACGGCATTGCCCAAGGCAGCAAGGTAAGAGCCTGTGGAACGATCAGCGCAAATCAAGAAGCGAGAAAGGACAGCCAGTGACCTCGTAGAGTGGTAAGGACACCCTTAGGCTGTGACAACATTCAGATGGAGCAAGCATCAGAAAGGGCATACATACTCTGCCAGTAGTGCCGGACCTGAAAGGTGGACAGTCAAATCAAAAAGAAGCATTCATGTGTATAACATACGTATAGCATAAGACTGCACCAGTTTCTTCATCTGCTTCTACATCCAATCCAGCCCATCCTCTTTCCCGACTGAATTTTCGGCCCGAACTAAGGAACTCTTCGTAGGGGTCACCAGTCCGTCCGGTGTCACAGCAAACAATAGTTGTGACCCTGTTCGCAGGTAGCAAGTGTAAGCACTCGTGATCAACCAATATGAGTTTAGCACCACAGTGATCGAGGATATAAGTGACCTCTTGAGAGGTGAGGCGGGTATTTATCGGAGTAACAATGGCACGAGCAGTAATAACTCCAAAGTACGCGTCTGAATTTGGTAATGAGCAACAAGAGAGGCACACTGAAATGGCGAAAAGGGGCAAACCTGCAATCATGGGCCTTGGAGAATATTATTAGAGTCGGAAAACGGAGTGAAGACGGGTGAAGGAAACTAACGTATTAGGAGACAATATGGCAACACGGTCTCCCGGGCGGATTCCCGCTTGTATCAGGGCATATGCCAAATTCTGAATACGCTGCGCCCTGTGGAAAAGCATGTCACCTCAGTACACTATCATCAATTTCAAACAGCTGAAGGCGAAACATTCCATATGCTATAAGTATAGAACGCAGGTTCCTTTGCGTCTGGATGGGCGAGAGCAAGCTTATCTGGGTAAATGAGGGCTGTACGAAGGATGAACGTGAAGGGGTTCTAGTGGCGCGAGTGAGAACCTTGGACAGACAGACCTCAGGGTAATATGCGTACGAGAGGGTGGTAGTTCACTGGCACATTCTTCAACTGCTTCAGTTGGTAGCTAACATTAGGCGGGGGTATGCTCTCCAGCGTTGGCTGGAAGGGAGAGGTATCTAACATGGTCAGGTGCAAGTCCGAGTACCTCTGTCAATTGAACCACTGGTTCCTGTTCAAGTACCCGAGCAGTAAGTTGCGACAAAGGCACATAAACAAAAACGACGCAGCCACACTAGCACTGCTCCAACTCCTCATTACACTCCACCAACCTCAAAGATGACCGACGCTGCCTCAGGAGCTACAGACAGATCTATACAGGTCAAGCTAGTCCTTCTTGGTATGTTTCCCCTTACATTAATCTTGCCCCCGAAAGTGTCTCGGGATTTCTAAACCCGAAGGCCCTTTGGTCCTCTCAGACTATTGACATGCTGTTCTGCAGGTGAGGCGGCGGTTGGGAAGTCATCCGTAGTTCTTCGATTTGTGAGTGACGGTGCAAGGTGGCATGATGGTGCACACGGTTACACAGACTGCTGTCCATCCAGGTCAATAACGAGTTCCAACCCAACAAGGAACCAACAATTGGTGCTGCATTTCTGACACAGAAGTGTCGTGTGGAGGACCGTGTCTTACGTTACGAAATTTGGGATACTGCTGGTCAGGAGCGTTTCCATTCACTGGCTGTAAGTATAGGACATTCCATTTGTCAGCTGCTTTTACACTGACTCCCCGCAGCCCATGTACTATCGCAATGCTCAGGCGGCGGTGGTTGTCTATGATGTCACGAAAGCTACCAGTCTAGACAAGGCAAAGACATGGGTGAAAGAGCTCCAAAGACAAGCCAACCCCAATATCGTCATCGCACTGACGGGCAACAAGATAGACTTGGTACAACCATCCACCTCAACCTCCGGCGCAGCATTTACTTCAGACTCCGAGGACGAAGCGGATGATGCGACTGCAACTCCTGGGGAAGCACCTAGTCCTAACGGCGAGGAATCGGAATCTATGCGCCAGGTACCTCGCGAAGAGGCACAAGCCTATGCTACTGAAGCTGGGCTGTTGTTCTTTGAGACTAGTGCAAAGACTGGCGAGGGGATTGTGGAGATCTTCACTGAAATAGGTACGTAGTGCCTTTGAGATTCCACCGCCTGCTCTGACAAATGAACGATACTCAGCCAAAAAGATACCTCTTGACCAGATTGTGGCTTCCCGTGGAACAGGTAGAAATGGTACTCAGGGTGGCCGTAACGGAGGGTCACGACAAGAAGGTAATGTTAACTTGCAGGAGAACCAGGCCAAGGTCACAGATGGGTGCCACTGCTAGTGGATAGCGTTTTTAGTGTTACTTGATTATACGAATATTGCCTATCGCTGCTGTTTCGCTATCCTTTAATCTATGCGGTCACAATTACGTACACTCCACCAGCAATCATGCCTTTCTGGACAGTCATCCAATCTCAATTCAAAGTAGCGCCTCGACGATAAAGTCCAACAACGCCAAGCCAATTCAATGATCATGTGGAGGCATAAAGTCCATGTAAGGTGGAGGCGTAGCAACTTGCTCGTGTTCGTTGGGCGTGAGGTAAGGAGGGGGAGCGTGTGGGTCCGTTGATGGTTGGTGTATTTCTCGTGGTGGCGACAAGGAATCCTCATGTTCGCACAGTTGTGTAAATGAATGGCGAGGAACAACAGTCAATGGGTGCAACTGAATAGTCCCATGGGTAGTAAGGGACCGGAATTCGGAGTCGATGGATGGTGGAGGATCAGAGGGATCATCCAGTAACGGCGGTGGCGGTAAATCACACGTCCTCGTTGAGCTGTTTGGCCGCTCGAGCATCAAGTTTAGTGCTTGGCGTGGCTGCACGACATCAACGAGATCGGTGATGTCCGGATCTTGTACTGACTCTTCAACCGTAGGCGGCGGAGATGTTTGGCGTAGTGCATCCAAGTGCCCATCGAATTGTTGTGATGCCAAGAACCCAAAAAGAACACCTTCGCCATTAACGACCATAGGGTCGGGTGGTGTGGCGAACTGTTCTTCTGAGTTCGTAGAAATATAAACTTCATTTTCCGACTCCTGAAAGGTAGGAAGATGGTTGGACGTGGACACAAAGAAGGGAGGAGGCGGGGCATCTTTGTCTTCAAATGGTGGTGGTTCACCATTCTGTCTGTAGCTGGGGCCAGCCTCCCCTTCCTGATACATTGGTGCAGACAAATCGGCATCTTCATGCCGCACTGTCCTCGCAGGGGGACGGTCGTGTTTCTTTTGATATGCAGCATCCACCCATTCTTCGACCTCTGGAAGAGGAGCAGGAGAAGGGATAATGACGATAGGGATGGACAGCATGACAGATCGCTCAGTTCTGTTGACGGTGTTGACAAAAGATATCTGGACGTTGAGCCCAAATGAGACACGATGTAGGAGTGTGGCCTGAGTGATGGACATGCATTGTGAATCTGACTCCACATAGTTATGGTCGGTTAAATGTAAAGAGGATGCGTGCCCTGATGGTGATGAAGAGACGGATGGCTGATATAGAATAAAACGTAGACGAACGGCTTTCAATCTATGAAACCTGCAAGACGCCCCGGACCGCGAAAGACTGGTCTTGCGAAAAATGCCGCAGCCCTGCGGAAACGACGAAGTATCTAATGAGGCGCTGCTTGATTTCTGCGACAGGAAGTGCATCGCCGAAGATGGGCCGTCCAGTGGGTCCTGCAGGATATCGTTGGTTTGTTCTACAATAGTCGAACCCCCGATTCCATCGCAGTCGCCATCACTGCTTGCCTCGACAAACCGTACCAGTTCCACTTTGACATTACGGAGCCCGAGACCGCCGTCCAACACCAGCTCCCAGTTGGGGGGTGGTATAGTAATATACACCGGAATGGGTTCCCCAACCACGAAAGTTGATCTAGGAACTTCGGCCTCGACACACACGGGCCCGTCGAGCACATGAGTTTCGGGTGATATCTCTACTGCATGCGTGTGTAAAGTAAAACGTCTGGTGTGGACGACGACATCCTTTGATATGATAGGATTCGCCGCAGGATCGACGGGGTGCACCGTCGCTGTAAGAGTATGGATCAATGCGGATTGTGGAATATGTATGCACTGTGGTGCATCAGCCATGAGCGGTATGGAAAAAGGGATGGAGGTCGGCATGGCTTCAGATTCAGAAATCGGCGAGTGTGATATCAAGTCAACTGTAGATGAACCCAGTTCGATCGACTGACCACAAGCGGTCTCCGTGGTACGCAAAGTGACAGACCTTTCGTTCGTTTGTTCCCATGAGTACCTTAGACGATGAGTAGGAAAGCGACTGACACTTTCTTCCACAGCCCTGGTTGAACACCCTTGAGGTGGATTTCTCCTTCGATGGCTGCGTGTTCTCCCTCTGCACCAAGGTAACCTTTCTGAAAGGTTGTGCCGTCTGCAGCGGGCACAATGAGTATTTGTACACCGGGCGTTTCTGGGCTATTAGTACAAGGGAACGGCTCCTCGTGTTGTGAGTACAGGGGAGGGGGAGCGAGTTCTGCAGGCATGGAAAGTTATAGAGGCTGTGGTGATGGTAAGGATGATATAGCGAATGAACTCAGCACCTTCGTTCGCCCCACAACACGAATACTAGGATGCTTAATGTCGACTACGTACAACAGCTGTATAGTGAACAAATAGCCAAAAAACTTATATACATCATGGCATGAAAGCGTCATTCCACCCTTGTTAGACTCTCAAGCTCTGCAAACAGTACAGGGTCCAAATCCCGCTGCATTAGTAGCTCCCATGCAAGGTCACGACGACCAGCCAACATCCCTGTTCCCCTTTCCACTATTGATTCCCCCGATTCCCCAAAGCCCATCCCAAAAGTAAGGGTCGGTTGAGCGGAATGGGACGTGTCAAATGCGTCCTCGCCATCATCGACAACCTTCATTGCTTCGATTGCTCTACGTGCAGTTTCCATAAACCAGCTGCGGGCTTCAGTTGCCGAGCTAGTGGTGAGGAACCTCTGCACCATCCGGATCATGACCTGCGAGAACCGTAGAGATTTATCCGATTTGATTCGCTTCTTCAATTCAGGGGGGGAAAAGAAAGCAATAACATATATTGCCATCGTAACCTTCACCAGGTAGGACAACCACGCTTCTCGTGCGAGGAAAGAAAAGTCGGAATCCGAAACTGGAAGACGGTAGACCAGTGTTTCCAGTAAGCGCCATATCCATTCCTGTGGGATGACTCTGGAAAACGCTTGTCGATTCTGATCCAAGTAGGCAATGCGAGTGAAAATGTCAAGGGTAATGTCCGGGAGAGATGGAGGCAGGCAATTTGAGAATGGAATACCGCTTAACTTTAGCGATTGCATCGGCGATATGGCGTCAGCTGGTTCCACCAGGATAGATGCCACGAGCTCGAATATCCGAGTGACGATCCGTACAGTCGAATCAGGATAGGGAGATACAACAGGGAAGGAAATCATCGAGGCCACATTACTCAGGAAATGGATGGTGTCTCTGCGGACCTGGAGTAACTCAGGGAGTGTAAGGGAGGGTGAAGCCGCACGTGGTGGGCCGCCGTCTTGAGGTGCAACAACACCACTGACTCGTAAGGTGAGCTCCAGCATGCGCTGGTGCTTCGCAAGGAATTGGACGTTATCTGGGACAACAGATAAATTTCGGATTATATTGGTGACAGTTAGCACGATATGTCCCGGGCGATGCCATGGACCTCGGTCCTTTTTATTCAGTATTTGCCCATCCTTCAATCCTAGAAAGGGTAATGATTCGTTATCATGCACCATGGCCACCAATTCACGATGACGCGGTATACGGGTATCCTTGGCTAGGAGGGGTTGCTGTACGTCTGCGATGCTGCCAAAAGCCTCATCCTCTAGAAGGTCCAACACCTCCTCCAACAAATCGGTGCACTGGGCGATTGGAAATCCTGAGCCAGGTGTAGGTCCCTTCATCGTCGATAAAAGAGTCAAGGTCGTCAGGGCGTATGACAACTCGACAGTTAGGCGTGAGCGGATAGACATGGTGAGTGCCTCGATATCCACGGTCCCCCATTCGTTGATATCCCGTAATGGCCGCCGCCGTGCTCGTTGGTATTCCTCCTCCAGCATATTGAAATTTCGACCTCCACACGGGTCGATTTCGCGAGCCAGAGGTATATACTCGATTCTGGCTTTCATAAACTGCGACCGTGGAGGAGGTGCGCCTGAAGAAGTAGATGGAACGGATGGAGTCAATTGCAGGGGTTGGTCCATGGATGAAGCCTATACGAACATGGGCGTGAGGCGGACAGAAGGTAAAATAGGCGCTCACGGAGTCTGGCACATTTACACCTTATCGTTGTTTCAAAGTTATTACGTACATGAATCACGTCAATGGCCAAATCTCACCTGTTTTTATTTTCGCTCGCTTACCGTCAGCCTCCTCCGTTTCTAATTTTCGTTTCACAGCGGGTATGTCTTGTTCGTGTACTGTACTAACAGTGGCTTGACCGACATTTCCCCCACTCAAGGACTGAGAAAGCGATGGACCAGATAAGGACTCTGATAGGCCGAAAGAGCTTGATCCGGGCGTGACCTGACGAGGGTGAGGACTCTGTGGTAATGGTTGTATTGGAAGTGCCGGTGGACTTGTGGTAGTTAGGTTTTGGTTGCCCGAAACTGCCTGATTCATGACGTTCATCGTATTGTTAACGCCAGCAGGAACCCCCGCTTGAGCGGCCACTCCGGGCATCGTCGTTCCTGGAGGGTGGCCAATGTTGGGGGCATTGTTTGGTTCCCCAGCGCCTACTCCTGTTCCAATCGGTCTATTCATCTTTTCATGGAGGCTTCGTCTCCAAATTTCTTCAAAAGGTTGGAGAATCATTGCGTAATAACCAGCAAGTGTTACCGCCGTATTCTGGTTGGTGGAAGGGTGCCCCGGAAGAACATCAGGAAGATCAAGGTGACGGGTAATCAGAGGCCACCCATTTTGCTGTCCAACCTGGTTTTAAAACAAACAGTTACACAAACAGTGTAAATCCACATAGATGCGAGACACTCATACCTTTGCACCTCCACCAAATTGCAAGACGATAGCCCACAACTTCACCAATTCGATATCCTTTCCTCCCAACCGAAAGAAGCCGAGCTCGCCTGCACACTCAATGTTTTTCCAGCGTGAATTGTTAGGATCGTAGTTTGAAGGGTATGGGACACCCGTCAAACCGGGAGGAAGAGGAGCTCCCCGGCTGTTGTGGTACGCGGCAAGGCTAGAGAGGAAGCCACGTTGTTTCTGTTTGATCATGGCGGGATTCAGTGGTTGGCGAGATGCCAAGTTTGACCGCATTGTAGTATCGAGTGAAGAAGCTGCAGGTTGAACATTGGCATTAGTATGGGTTGGGTAGCCGGACGGTTGGTGAACAGAGAGTGGGACAGTGGGGTTGAAGGACATATTATGAGAGGTATCATTCGGAGCCTGATGCAAGGAATTGTGCTGGTTGTGGGAGGGGGGCATTCCTGAGAGAAAGGAACTAGAAGTTGTCCCGCCTATGGGCATGTGGGGGGCGGGAAGCGACTGATGACCATTGGCATTGGTGAGCTGCCTCTGGAGGCCAACGGCATTGAGGGCAGCCATTTGCTTCGCGGCTGCATCTGGGTCGAGATTGAAGTACGAGGTTGAGTCGAAGGAGGGATTCTGCGGGAGGAAGGCTGAGGACCCAGAAGTGTTATGGGGCCGTAGCTGCTGAGGCTGAGGTCTGGGAGAGAAAAGCTGGAGGATAAGGCAGACAAGTAGCTTGAAGCGACTTACAGCATGTCTTGCAACGGAGCGACCAACTCACCCTCGACTGGATCGACTTCTGGCGTTCAATGACCTGTAACAGTCACGTGTGACAATTTATGTCACACCTCCCTGACCATGTCTGAGATAGACGAAATTTTTAACAAGAAAAAGACCCAGTCGTGCCCATCGAAATCATCATGTAAACGCTCCCATCCAGACACCGTAGCGGGCCCATCCAAGTCCACAAAACGCAAGAAAACTATGAGACCAAAGAAAACACCCACGCAGGGAGGGGACGATGAGCGTTTCAAGGACTCGAGGGGGACTAGTCATCGTACGTGGTCTAGTCATTAATGTTTCCCGCGATACAACACATCTAACATAGGCCGCAAAACCGAGGAAGGGTACGTCATTTACCGCGAAGATGAATTGGGCATCAGCAACGAGGGTGGAGGTTCGCTTTTCTCACTTTTGTCAAGCCAGCTGTTATTCACAGACGTCAAGATACGCCATTCTGCCCGTTTGATTGTAACTGTTGTACGTCTGGCCTCCTTTATATAAAACATTACTGATTCGCTCCTCCAGGTTTCTAATAGTGTTGTTCTCTGCGAGGGGATGTCAGCAAGACGTCTGATGGTGCTTATATTGCCGTGTACACACGGCGCCAAAGTTTCAGTCTGCACAGAATGGGAATCTATGAGACACGCCAATACATTCCTCAGGGCTCTATCGAAGCCTCACGGATCTATCTTCAGCTCACGGTCCGTGAGGTCAATGTGTAGCCAACATCAACGTCCATGATGCATCCTTCTCTTTTCGCACTAAAAGTCGTTTGAGAACTATCATCTCAAGTAATTTGAAGGACAACATGATTTGCATTTGCATTATTCACCAAGAAATCCATGGTGTTGACTGTAGTAGGCTTACTATCGTTTACCAGACTGCATTTCAACATCATTCTTTTGACAAGTGTACTGGTCTATTAACAAGGCTACTATCATTGTGCTTGTGCTGTGCGTCTACGTCTCGCCAGAAAATCTCGCTTTCTTCCACCACATAATTGTCCTTCGGTCCATATCCTCCAAGCGCTCTTCTTTGCGCAAATAGTACTCGCTTGGATGTTAGTACAGTAGACTACATCATAATGCATAATGTGAAATTAGCACCATCATGCTCTTTACAATTCCCTTATGATGATGGTGCTAATTTCACATTATGCATTATGATGTAGTCTACTGTATGTGAACAACTGGGTGTGACTGTGTGACATAAGCGTTGAAGGGAGTGAGCTGGCCAGTTGGTGGGGGGCCTATGGCCGCAACGCGGTGGTACAGTATTGCGGTGAGTTAGCGTCTCGAGAGTCGAGGCTCCGCTTCGGCAGACTTGGGTGGCAAACCGAGTTCCGTGACTGCCCTCCAAGCCAGCATTTTTTGGCGGTCTCAATAAATACTGCACGTATACTGATGCTTAGAGCTATCATAGTATGCAAGTGGTAAAAAAAAAGGTGATGAATGAGCGGGGTGCTGACAATGACGTAGCAAAAATCTCAATCATCTTCGTCCATGTCATGTGGTCCTTTGCTGTCCTCTAGTAGTTCACATCCAAATGGATCATCTCCTTCGATGGTTTTGTGGACATCCCGTGCCTTCTTATTGCGCTTTTCCTCTGCTCGACGCTCTTCGGCTGCTTGCCGAGCAAGATATGCTTTGCTTCCAACAACCTTTTCCGGATTTTTGCACAGTTTGAGACAGCGATCAACTTCACGAGCGGTCTCCACATCGGGCGGCTGTGCATCTCGTAGAATCATGTCCCCTATTGCACTGTTACTGCATTCCAAAATTTGTCGATATGATTTGGCTGCAACAGAGTCTGGGGGCATTTTCGAATCCATCCACTTCTCACTCAATAATGGAGAGGCGAGAGAAAGGCTAGCAAGGGCTATTTGCGATGGGGTGTAGATGAGCTCGGCATCGGTAAAGCGCGAGGCACGGACGTGTTTGAGGGCGATCTCGTACACTTCTGGTGGTCTGAGCGCTTCGGTGAGGTCCGGAAGACTCTGCATAAAACATGAATCACCTAGCACAGAACCGCGAATGAAAAATCCACCTGAAGATCGAGCCACAGACCCCATAAAGCTCGATGAGCGTGCCACACAGCGAACTCGAAGTTGAGACTTTGTGCTACTAGAAATTCAAGGTCCAAAACATCCGACTGTGAGATTTTAGGGATAGTAGACGTGTAAGAATCCAGAGAAACAGGGTTGTTCGTTGTTTTTGTTGCCAGAAACAGTGCAGTAAGCCTACCCAGAAACAATGACGTTAAATGCACTCGACAAAAGGCTGTCAATGCATACTCACATAACATTCTTCGGGTGCCAATCCATTACCGTGTTCTTGAGATAGAAACGCTTGAGATAACTTATGGCGGTGGCCTCCACTTCTTCGGGGAATCGAAAATGTCCACATAGTTGGGGAATCTTGGTGACGTATAGTTTCACGAGGACCAGCTCATCGTCGGATTGCAAGAATGAAAGAGAAGCCGACGAGCCTGGCTGAGATAGTTTACTGTAAAACGATTGTCCCTGATTACCTTACATCCCGACATACCTCGCTCTCCTCGATGGTCTTGCGAATTGCTTCTACTGCAGCAGCGTTAAGCGTCTGACGAACTTGTCGAAGTTGTTCTGGAGAGTATCTCCAACTTTTGAACTGGGTACTGGACTCATAAAGGGGCTTCTTTCTTGGTGAAAGTGACGCGTTAGAACTGTTGGGCGTTTCGCCTGTCATTTGAAAGAGGACACCAAGGAAGAGGTCGAAGCCAAGAATGCTGAGTAGGCTCCTATCTACAAGCCATATACGAGTCGCAAGGTTCACATCACACCAACTTGGTCATAGTAAATTCAGCATAGTGCTATGCAGGTCAATTAGAAAGAAGTGGTCAATAATAGTGTTACTCAGAGAAACTCCTTCCACCAAGGATCCAAAGAAAGCGTTCGTGCAGAAGCCTTACCTCTTTTGAGTGGCTACAAGTACGGATGTCAATAAGTATTCATTTTCTACCGCAAATAAGCCTGCTCTTCTTCATTACCCCTTTTGCGAACATCCCTCTGAGCTTGGTCCTCACGCCAATTGTTTATCCACGCCATGATCCGGTCAACATTACCCCGCAGATGCTCCATGGACTCGCTTTGGAGCTCCACGACTATTTCTGGTTGGTAAGCCTCTCTCGCCTCATCAAATACGACATTCATGATCTCCGCCTCATTGTTTTCTTGGATTTTTTTCAACGGATAACCTCTGTCAATGCATCTACCAGGTTAGCTCATGTATCGAGGTAAAGGAAGGACGTGCCGCTCTTCTAGTCTCTCCCAGAGGAGGGTGTGGTTGCAACGAAGGACAATTACAAGATCGGCCCATCGTTCAGGGAATACTTCACATGTATGCCAGTCGAGTATTATTCCACCTTCAGAAGCAAGCGGCTCTAATTCATCGAGAAGCTTCGGAGTTGTGTCACAAAAATGTCTTTGACAGAAATTCCTAATGCTAACCTTGTCTTCATCAACGGTATAAGATTGCCATTCGTCGTCGTAGCCTTCGTGCAATCCTTGTTCTTTCACCATCTTTCCCACATTGATGTGTTTCAACGGAATCGGAGACTCGTCTGCGAGGAGTTGTGCATGGGTTGATTTACCTGTTCCTGGCGTCCCAGTGATGATGATCACAGGGGAAGAGCGACTAGGAGCCATCCGTACACGTTACTTGGTCGTGTATACGGAGAGTATCCGCAATAGTTTCTTTAGACGAATGGGGCAGGGTAGTGCGCGCTTGGCGCTGAGTGCTACGTAGATTTCTAGATTTCTAGTTGATCACGATACCGGAGTCGATTTTAAAGAGGATCTGAAATGCGTCTGCAAGTCGAGGGGCCACCCGAGGCAATAATTTGGCACTTACCGAAGGTCGTAATCAAGTTAATTGAGGCTTGACTTCAGAAGTAGTACTTGCAGTCTCGTTGGACGAACAAGAGAGTCTCCGCATATGTGGGAGTACATCATTACAAGAACTAATATTATTATCTATTACTATGAGGTCACACATCCTTCTTACAAACATGGACGACGAGGTCGTCAGCGTTCTTCCCATCCACTACTCAGAAACATTGGTTCCAAATGTGCACTTACACCAGTTTCCGTTACTCTCTCGGCCATTACAGATCCCGCCATCTGCAGCCCTTAGCGGCAAACGAATACGTGCACGTGTTAAGACGGTAGCCCGCAAACTGGAGATCAGTGTCCCAGTAGATACACGGACAGAAGTCTGGAATAATGAGAAAGGAAGGGAATTTGGTGTGGCACGGTCAGAGGATGACCGGGAAAAGAATCAAGAAACGGACAAGGGGAAGCAGAAGGACGGAGAAGGACCCCGATTGACCGAAGTTCGACTACGAAGTGAGCAAATCCCACAGCAGGGGGTGTATATGCTGGGGATTGTGTACAGTGGTATGGCTATCGCTACGATCGTCTGGTTCTCGCTTGTTCACAACCCTTGTCAGGCCGTCTGCACCTCGTTCCGGTCAGCGAAACCCATCAGTTCCGCCCTACGTTAACATACTTGGATGTCATGTCACGCGGAAACCGACGTTCTCGAGGTGGGACTGGTTCAGGTTCAGAGACTGACGACGGGCCTCCTCCAGATCCAGATGAACCACCGGTTATCGTTGCTCCCAAGGAAAAGAAACCCGTCGATGCGAAGGAGGTGCAGGTCTCAGCTCGTAAACCGGGTGAGGACAAAAATGGCAACCTGCATGGTGGGATGTCCGCCATCCGTCGCGAGATGCTATTAGCAATCCGAGCGGAGGAAGATGAGCCATGGCAAGGTGTCGAATTCTGCGACGGGGAGGTACGTGTTCAACTGTTCCCGATTCTATGCGCCGGCTGACTCTTAGTGTTACGAACAGACAGAGGCTTCCAACCACGTATTCGAGTCTGTGTATTCATGCAGAGAAGAACAATTAGAGTGTAAGACAAGCATCACTACATTGTTGAGGTCAATAAAGGGATTATGAGTTTGTGGTGTGGAATTACATATTATTATTATGCAAATGTGTATCGTTGAAGAGTTCGCCGAACCAGTTGCAGCAGGGCTACGGAGCAACCCTTTGTCCTGCCACCATCATGTCCAGTGACACTGAGTCAGAGCCTGAGTCGCTCACCACTCCCTTCACATTTTCTCTGGAACCTGCCTCTCAAGGCAGTCCACCAAAGTCTGTAAGCTGGGCCACAAGCGCACTTACAATGCTGGATTTCTCCACTCCACAAGAGGCATGTCCACCCCCCCCCCCCCAAATCGACTCCTAACGACCTCGTCATAAACTTATGTACAGAATAATCCACCGCACGATCTCATTCACGAATGCGCGAGCACCCTATTACGTTTCACAGACGCGCTCTTGTCGCAGAAGTCATCCCCCTCGGATAAGGATATATCGCAAACCCTTACTGATGCATCTTCAATGCGTAGGTACAGCCTTTGTCTCTTCCCCCACGCTGATTTGGGCAGTATCACCACCATTCCTCCAAGTCTTATTTCAGCATCGCCGTTTGTCTCGCACCATGGCAGCTAGAAACTTCAAACCAAGTTCCGCAGTTTCAGCAATCGTCTGTTGGGCAGACATTCTATTGGCAAAGCTGGGAGATCTTTCGACATTCCTTGCAACAGATTTCCGTGGGTCCCGTCCAGACAAGCCCCTTCCTGATGTCCTCCTGGCGCATCAACAGGAGGACAGCACTAAAGCAGCAGTTCAGCTACCTGGTAATATCAATCTCTCGTATACAGACTTTTCTGATGCAGGACAAGATAACTGGGATATGGTCCCATCCCTACTTAGTTCGTCTCGTGCGTCACCTGCCGCAAAACGGTTGACAGTACGTTTATTGTACGGCTGTCATATACTCTTTGGTCGCACTTTGGGGAGGGGCGTTAGCCACGATATCGCGTACGTGGTAGACACGAAAATCGGGTCACTGAATTAATGGTGGTGATTTAAAGCTCGCAATCGCTGCTTACCGCATTGTCGGTCCATATACAAGATATCGAATGCCGGTTGCTAGAATCCACTGCACTTGCTTCCTATGGCCACGAGTACCTTGTAGAGCAAGAGCGCCTCGCAACTGCGATGGTCATTGCTCTGTTTTCTGTGAGTATGATGTTTCCATTCGCTTTTGTGATATATTGCCTGTTCGGTTTGTAGGTTGTTAGTATGTCCTCACGAGAAATTGGAATAGAATACCCCCGCACAACCTTCCGACCGAAAACAACAATTTCAATCATTCGTTTGCTCACTTTTGTCGTGGACCAGGACGAGTTCATCACACCGGCCAGTGCACTCTATCCCTTAGAACAGCTCAATATCGCATTGGATATACTCATTCGCGAGGATGTCGTTCCCTTGTGGGGTTTAGGTGTTTGGATGGAGCATCAGAATCCTCGCACGGACATCTTCTTACAACTTGTGCGTCTTCTTTTCTCCTTACAGGTATCTCATTGCACATGGAGAAGGCAACAACGTATCTAAGGCACAAGCGACATCCGAATGCCTTCAGTCAGATCTTGGCTGACCAGACCACCGATTCTAGTGATTTACGACGTGCTGTGATGACCGCTATGCTAGTAAGCACCGCGTCTTCTTTGATGCATTGATATCTACTTGCCGCAGGAACTCCTCTCACGATATTCGGACCTACTCGCTTCTCTTCCACCGACCAAGCATCTATCGGCATCGGTAATGGCTATCCTACAAGATGCATGTCTCCTCGCCACGAAATTTGTTGGCGCCGACACATGTGGCATACGCGGTTCAGTAGATTGCTGCAAGGTATTGTTAATCCTGGTTCTGGACATGTGCCAAATAGAGCAATGCAGCACCGGTGTGGAGTGAATCGTTCATATTCGATACAGCTCACAAAGTCAGCCTACAGCTGCCTCCCTTCTCCTTGAGAGCCTAGCTCTTATGAAGGATTCCCAAGTTCGTGATGGATGGAGATCCGTGCAGGATGAGTCGAGGTTCCAAGCTCAGGCTCCCATCGAAAAAGGTTCGAAGCCTGCCGTTCAGCTGTTACGAATACTCACCCCTCTCGAGTTGTCGTGGCGGTGTGCGAGTGAGTATTGTGACCCTGACTGAATTCCTTACGAGCAATCATAGTTCCCTATCACAGAACCCCCTCGAGGAAAATCACTTCCTTCGAACACAGCAGTTGATACAATTTCTGGTAATAATCATCTCGAAAGGCGCAGATATTGGCGACCGCCAGTCCACAGTTTCCATCTCAGAAGCCGTGGGACATTTCCTACTGAATGTACCATCCGAGAAAACCATGCTACTCCGAGAAGTATTCATGGCCTATGCAGCGGTTGTCAGCCAACGTTGTCCACCCTCTGGGTTGAGAAAGTCGTCTCCGAATTTTGACTTCGAGGCAATATGGCGGATATGTATAGGCAACACGACCACAGGAAATCTTCTTCTTGCATGTATGCTCGTTAATACCATATTATGATAAGAGGCATTAACACAGCGTAGCAGCACTCTCCGTCTATGTCATGTCCATCCGCCCTTGTGAACAGCTATTGTGCCTCTGCGCATGGGATTACCTATCCGATACTATCCTTCTGACAGACACCCGCGGCTGTGTTTCCAAGGAAAAATATGGTCCAGCTACAATCGTCTGTTCGACGATATGTTACGCTTTGTCATATCTATTCAGATATGCCGATAATGATACTAGTACGTGCAGTACTGATAACAATGCATTTCATCAACAGCCTTCTAGGAAGCTACATATCTACCAGCCCCAAGGCGGCGGCACTGCGAAATGTATTACAGCACCTGGAGAGGATGTCTAGTTCGTGTGGCTCGTCGAAAAGCTCAGGCATCCCATTACTCTTGGTAAATTTGACTTTCCTTACTGTGACGGGGATTTACGCCGCCTGGCACAGGAGTTTCTGGCAGACGATATGAAGGTACACTTCCATCCTGAGACAGGGACGAAGGCACTTCTCGAGAAATTACCGCCAATGGGCTTCCAAGTTGTGCTTTGCAGAGACAGGCATGTATCCGGTTTGATTCTTATCCCTTTGGAAGCTACCACAATCTAGTTGCAATGGTTGTGAACTTAGTATTAGCAATGAAAACTAACTTTTCCGACCATACTTTCCATGAATTGATAACGTACCTGGCACTTTGTACACATTAGCTAAGTATCCGAACAAAAGATCTGACACAGGTATCTGCTATGAAGTTTTCTCAAAACTCATGAGGGCCCAGATGGATACTCTCGAATCTTTTCCTGCAGTAATAAGCCACCGACTTCGCTGACACTTTTCAGTGAGAGTCATGTCATCATCTACTTCCTTGTCAGCCGATCTCACATCAGAGGCAAATGTGAGAGCTTGGCAGCTTTGCTTATGATGTACGAGGGTCCCGAGAGATTTGAACGACTTGGTCGAGTAAAGCCTCACCCTAAAGAAGACCATTTAGTGCCTTCACTTGGATGGGGAACACTAAGAACTCACTTCCCATCCCAACCACCGACCGCGCAAACACGACCATCATCACGAATAGAAATGGCACCATTTCCTGGATTCTTTATTCGGAAAACTGTACCAGCATCAGGTGAGTTGGTTTCTGTTTGCCCAGACGTCTTGGAAATATTGCAGTGCATCAGGTTATGCTTAGATAGGTGAATATTTTCTCACTGACCAGATCGTACTTTCCAATCAAGTTATCAGCAGAAACTGTCAGAGCGAAGCGGAAATCTTTGGATACGGTCATTGCCATGACTATAAGAAATAGGTCATGTGGTTTCCTTGTACTTACAGAACATTAGGCCAACGAACCTGATTCAATGTGCAATTTACTTCGCCATATCATCTCCCATCCTTTACCCTCTATTGTCCGAATTCCTGGTATGGCCACGCGCTTACGAAGGGTGACCCCTCCATCTTCGTATGCGCAGATGAGACGTAGCTCTCTTGGTGCTGTGGACGTAGAGGGGAAGATTTGGAGTGCATAAAACAAATGCATGGCCATGATGATACCTGTGTGCTTGGTGTCGAATCATTGCAATCCGTAAATGACACTGGGGTTACCTGCTTTGGTATCAGATCGGCCATCGGAGAACACGGTGGAGGTATTCTGAGGGTCACCAATTGCAGCATGTAATCTCTGCATACTGGGCAGCGTCCATATATCTGCCTATGCTGCTTGTTTGCCTCACGCTCGCCAATACATTGGTATAGTTGGCTCTTACCAGAGAAGATTCTGCGAGGTTTGGAACCGCAAGGAGAGCTGTTAGCTCCCCTTCGATGTCCGGTGAGGGTATGAGGAGTGAGAACCGACAGTAATTCAAAGCATTGACATCCATCGAATAGCACAACGTAGGTGCAGACGACTCTGTCAGTGTCGCTTCTCCGACTTTGCGGATGGATGGCACTGACTCTGCAGGGCACTCCCAGACATGGACCTTGTTATCCCTGCCATGTCTGTTGCCGGGTGACCGTAGACACAGAATTAAAAATTTTCAGCATTGTCAATAAAAACAAAAGTCGTGGTACTAACGTGAGGACCTGCTTGTTCTCGGGGAACTCTTCAATGCCTAAAAGGGCATCTGTGTGTGCAAGCCAGCTCGCGGTGGGTCTGAAGGATCGGGTGGAAGTGAGGACTACCCGGCCTTTTGCATCACCTGAGTATATTCTTTCGTTGTCGCCGGAGCAGAAGAGGGTAGTAACCGGATTCGTATGTGTGCGTAGGACATGAAGCGGCGGCGGCGGCGGGGCTTCAGTGAACATCGCAATGGTTTGAGTTCATAGGCGTTTTATTACAAGCCAAGCCTACACCTGCCAATGGAAAAGACAGCGGCCCTAACCCGGAAAATCTGCAGGCCAAGTTACAAGGCAATGGCATTATTCATGATTTCGAGTTGAGCGGTGATTGAGCATCATGTACATAATACAGCATTTGGTGAGCAATGGCCTCGTTTCCGTGCTATGTAATGACGGTTTGGACTATTTCCATCTTTTCACTTATATACTTCCGGAACGTGACATTTTCGTACTGTGTCTTGTTCTGCTCGGAATCGACTAGTAACAAAAATATTGGGTGTAGGTAAGAAATAGTACGCATGGATAAATTATATGACTACAGTGCTTAGGCTCTGGCCGTACAGATGAAGAAGGCGAATACATACTGGTTCAACGATTAACATACATAGACGCCAATCAGTATTCCGGGGTATACCGGTATGCAAAGTAAAACGTGCATGTCATGACCTACAGTGCCGATCCTAGTACTTTGATCGCCAACGCACGGAGTATCTGATTAAAGGGTCGTCATATTGACACGTCCTTAGATTGGCGCCAATGCATACCTCAAATTTCTGCTGCGTCCCAAGCTCCGAGAACACTGCCGCAACACTCTTACCTTTGGCATCACGTACTGCGCCAAGACGGTTTCCCGCAAAGGCACCAAGCATAAGGCCAGGTATATTGGCTACAATAAACCCGAGACCTGTAGGGCGTCAATGATGTCATACATATCAGGATCCGGACAAGGTCTTGCTTACCTCCTCCACACGCAGTACCGAGGTATGACCACCATGGGGCATGACGTTCGACCTCTGGACGAAGAAGCTACTGGAATATTGAGCGCGAGCATAAAAAGCGCATTGTACAGCGATCATACCTCGTCGAAAACGTCAGCGAAAACGTTGTCCGGATTTGGTCTTTCACCATTGCTCGGAGCACCATTAGTGAAATTTGCAGTACCAAACATATTTGCAAATCGAGCGAAGAAATTTGCGGACGCCTTGGGATCATTGGTCTTGTCGCCATAAGACTTCGACGTGTACAGAGAGTCGTACTGTCGTCTCCGGACAGGGTCTGAGAGAACGAAGTATGCATCTGCGACTGCCTATCAAGTGCATGTAGACCGAGAGATATCGTGAGGTAAGCCATATAAAGAATCACCTGGAATTTTTCTGTTGCAGCTTTCCTTTCGGCATCGGTTGGCTTTATCAGCCTGTCTGGATGAGTCCTAAGTACGCAGCACTTGAGAAGTCAATACTAATGCATGAGAATTGGGAGTACTTGAGAGATTCTTTTTTATAGGCCTGCCTGATTTCATCTGAGGTAGCGGTCTTCTGCACCCCAAGGATTGTGTAGTAATCCGGAAACGAAGACATGGTGGTCGAATGACAAGCCGCGTGCTGTGGTGCTAGCCGGAGTTTGAAAGACAAAGGGGCTCCATTGGTATGTTAGTGAAAAGTCCGTTTGCCCGGCCAGCCGCGAGAAATGGAACAGTCAAGACCAATCAATGCTACAGGTATAGTTCCATTGTCCATTACACCCCAAACGAGCCTCCGCCAGTCATTTGCTTTACTAAAAACATGCCTCTGCCTTCATCTACACTCTTGCCACTTCTAATGCCAATGACACTCTTCGGTCGGGGACGTGGCGTTGCAAGTCCAATCTGCTTGGTTGGACTGCCTGCAAGCTGTCGAGTCGGGCTAAGGCTCCCTCCAGTCAGTTGCCTCATAATTCCTGCGTCGCCACTCCGCAGTCCAGTGAACTGACGGGCAATTGTCGTTGTCCCAGTGATCTGGGCAGTATCCTTAAAGAAAGGACCGCCACCCGTGCTACGACCAGTAAACGTAGCAACAAGGGGTTTCTCCACAGGGGGATTTCGCATGTTGGCCGGAAGTAACAACTAGGTGATAGTATCACACAAAGCGTCTGCATCGTACAGATGAAAAACTCACGAGACATTCCCTGCACCAAACACCGCCCTCGATATCTCGCTTTGCAGCAGAGTCCAATTTCTTACCACAGCCAGGTTGTGACTTGTCCCTCCTACCTTTACTCGCCCCCTTTCCTCCGCACACCAAACAAGTTGCGTGCCATCTTGACCCCTGGGGTCCGGGAACAACTCCAAATTCCATGGGGGAAACTGATTTCAGACATCCAGGACAGGTGCTTGAACTTCCAAATCGTGTATTTTGTGTCTGAGCGGCGGGTGATGATGCTGAAGTTCGCTCGTACCGTGACGAAATAGATGGACTGCCGTGCACACTCGGAGAGCCTTTCTCTTGAATTCTAGGTCCAGTGTTAGGTGTAGCCAATGTACTTTTTGGCCTGGCATTTGAGATTGGACCCCGAGGCGATGGTACACCGAGGGGTATATCCGTGAAGGCAGATTTGATAGGACTAGAGACAACTGTAGGCGTGGCACGCGCTTGTTCGGGCGGGGCGCACTGCGTGGTATATGAGATAAACAATGTTAAAGAACCGCACGCTTCACCAACCTCTAGGTGGCAAGCACCCCCTTCGTTCCGCACAAACACTGCCTTTCCATCCGACGACTCCTTGAAACGACCATCACAGATCACACAGCGGAAGCATTCTGTATGGTAGGTTTTCGGAGATCCTGTCATGTTGAATTCTGGCACTGTGACAAATCGACTTGTCCCTCCACTAGCGAACAGAGAACCACCGCACTTGGCACATAGTGACCCAGTAGAAAGTGTCGCTGCAGGAATCGAGAGCCTCCTTATCGACCCCTGATTCACTTTCTCAGCTAGACTGCCATGAGGTACGTATGTCGTGCATTCTTTGCTAGCGACGCTGAGGTTGTCCCCCGAACGAATTTTGGGGCTGGAAGCTGGGGGGGAAGAGGGTCCCGATGATTGCGTCATTGTGTCATATGAATCTGGTACTAAGTCTGGGGTTGAGGGTGTCCACGACATCCTTGAAGACCGCAAGCTTGACGTGCTGACAACGTGACGCAATGTAGGGGAGCCACTCGCTATAGATGATATCCTGGGTATTTTCGATGGCGTCAATCTTGGAGAAGCCAGCTTGGGAGAGTGAGACACAGAAACGGAGGTAGAATCAGATTGATTCATGAAGCGTCTCTTCATCTCTTCTATGGCATCTAGCGAGGGTCTCCCTGACATAGGTGTGTTATTGCGCTCAGGTGTTCCAAACCGTTCAGGGACGGTTCGAGTTGGAGTGGTAACGTTCCCCACAGTGGTTTTGACTTTCGAATCGGCGCCACCACGGAGAATGGGGGAAGAACTAACGCCGAACTTGCTCTTTTCCATTGTGCGCTGCGTGAGGGGGCTACTGTCATAGTTATCCAAAGGCAATATACGTGACGAAGGAGTGAATGATGGGGAAGAATCTCGTGGTGTTCGATTGAGCACAGCATTTAGTCGTTGCGCGAGTTCTTCGAGGACGGGGCTACCCTCACGGTTTTGCATAATGCCCAATTGCTGCTCCAACTGGTCAACACCGGGACTACCTCGTGGGCAATTTGGGTCTTTCTGAAGGGCTGTAGATAGTTTCTTGTCCCCTTGCTCGAAACTGGACGATTGGTCGGGTTTCCTTGGAGTGTTGCTTCTTTTAAGACAGCTATCAAAACAGTCGGTGCAAGAAGGTCGCCCGAGCAAATCAACCATAGGGGTATCTCCGATATTCTTCTGGCATCCGCTGCAACAAAAGCATCGCCTATGCCACACTTCACCGGCAGCCTCCACAAATCTACCTTCACTTTTCAAAATCAGGACTGGCCGATGGCAGGCGGAGCAATCTCCTTTAGACCCCCCGCTAACAACAAAGCATGGCTTGCACAAGAAGCGATCCGGTGACTCGCGTGAGGAAGGATCAGGGTAAATAGTGGCGTCTGGTTGGAAATCCGCAGTACATATTGCACAAGAAAAGGTTGCGAGGGTCTCCTTGGGCTGAAGAACAGAACCATATACTTTCGATAATTCGGGTTCGTTAGGTCTTTGAATCGTTGCAAAGTCTGAACAGAGGTCAGGTGAAGGACCTACATCCTGAGGTTCACTCATTTGCCGAAGGGGCGATGGGGGCGATAGGGCGACAGAGGTGTCAGAGCAGTCGTTTGATGAAAGATGGGAAAATATTTGGCCGGAATTTGGTCGAGGGAAGCGCCGAGAAGTCGAAGGTTCATCGAAATGGGATCCGATACTTGTTGGAAGCATACTATCCAGTTGTATTGGGGAGTGTGTTGGGGACTTGTCCCGTGAAACATAGGTTTGGGACCACTTGTCAATAATAGGACCTTTTGGAGAGCACCACTGTACAACCGGAGCTGTAATATGCTATTAGTTTGGTCGTATCGCATTGCTATAGACAAAGAGACGAACAAACGGCGGTGCCACCGCATTTACAACGCTGTCCAGAGACAATATCACCACATCTACGGCAGAATCCCATCCAGTACAAATATCGATGAAAACCTTGTAGTTGGTCCTTGATGCTGGAGTTTAGACAGTTCACAAGCGAGGTGAATTGATGCGCTGTCCAGAAGTTGAGATGCTAGTTGGACTCGATGAACATCGCCTCATGTTGAACTTCGTCGCGCTTATTGTCACGTGATCAATATTAATCAAAAAGTATACAATGTATACACGTGGCACTCTAGCTAAAGGTGTACGCCCAGTGAGAAGTGGACATAGGCGAACTTAGGTCTCCGTAGGTAATTCTATTTGACATAATTTGTACATATGGGTAGCTATGGCGTTCGTGTAGATCTCGTCGGCCTAGTAAGCCATATGTCCCATCTGTTGAAACATCCAACGAATTGCATCCATTCAATGTGTTTCAAGCGTTCGGTCGACCGCTTTGAATGCAATTGAATGGATGCAATTCCATTCCATTCAACGTTTTACAGATAAAGATACTGAGTAGCGTCCATTCCACTGACATCACCAACGCTCTTGTCTACTACACAGATTTCCCTTCCCGGATCAAGCCTTTTGTGTAGTCCTGGTGGTACATAAGGTAAGTTGGGTTATCCAGAAATCTCAGTTGATGTACAGTGTGCACAGATTATGCTCGACCCTCCACTGGACGAATACTGGTGCGTTTGCAGGAAGTACTGTAAAGGTATTCGCAGGGCATTAAGAACGCCCGCGACCTGGCATCGTCATTACCGTGAAGCAGGCGAGGATGAGAAGCAGAACATTCGATTAGCAAGGCGCTCCGATGGCTTTCGTGCGTTCATCGAGGATGCTCGATCTCTCGTGCAGCGCCCTCCTGACCATTCTAACTGCTTATCGGGGCAGACTTCGGTGAGTTTACCATTTTATACATCAATACTATCTTCTCAACAACAGCTTATAGGTGTCAAGTGAGCCCTCCGATGCTGGCAACATAGATCAAGACTGGGGCATGGATGGTGGGTTTCCTCCGCCTTCGCCTGGGTGGCATACACCCCCACCAGCACACGGAGATGCTCCCGCACCCTCACCTGGACATCGTACACCCCCACCAGCGCACAGAGATACTTTCCCTCCCTCACCTGGACGTCATACTCCCCTGCCAGAGCAGGATGACATTCCCCCACCTTCACCCAGACATCCAGCAAATGGCGACTCTCCCACCCCCTCGCCTGGACGCCGTACACCCCACCCAGCTCCTGATAATACTCCCCTACATTCGCCCAGTCGTTCAGCGAACGGAGACACCGCTCCCAACCCACTTTTGGGTCTCGACCTAAACGAACTAGCCGAACTAGCCTCCACCACGCCAAAGCATGCACGAAGCATGTCATTTATTCAATGGATTCGGAATGCCTCACTTGATGATGGAACGGGGCTTACAGGGGAGTCTCTTGACCGGCTCCGCAACCCTCCAAAACAAGTGCTCGAACTTGACGATCCTTGTCAAAAACTCGCCATCAGGAACTTCATGGCACTCGAGCATTCATCGGAAGATGCGTATGAGAAGATACGCATGGGCATCCAAGCTTGTTTTCCAGGCTCCGAACTTCCCTCTTTCTATCAAGTCAAACGACTTCTTTGCGATTTCACTGGCGTCACATCTATCATCAGTCATATGTGCATCAACTCGTGCGTTGCTTTTGTCGGTCCTCATGCAGATTTCGATACCTGCCCCGAATGTGGTGAGCCACGCTTCGACCAGCTTCGGCAGATTAGAGGAAACAAACACCCTCGCGCAGTGTTTCACACTATTCCCATTGGCCCCCAACTCCAGGCCCTCTGGCGACATCCTGAAAGCGCAGAAAAGATGCATTATCGCCGGAACAAGACGCAACAAATACTCGACGCGCTTCTTGTGAATGATGGTCTTGTCAATACGTACGACGACATCTTCTGTGGTAGCGCTTACCTGCAGGGAGCTCTTGATGGCACCATCACACCGGACGACACTCTCCTCATGATATCCATTGATGGTGCGCAACTGTACGAGTCGAAAGAGTCCGATTGCTGGATTTACATTTGGATCATCCTCGAGCTCTCACCAGATCATCGCTACAAGAAAAAGCATGTACTACCCGGCGCCATTATTCCAGGACCAAAGAAGCCCAAGTTCATTGAGTCCTTCCTGTCCCCAGGTCTCCACCATGTGTCTGCCCTACAGTGCGAGGGTCTCAGGATATGGGACTCGGCCCACAACCGTGATTTTATCACTCGTTTATTCCTCTTTCTTGCATGCGCCGACGGTCCAGGTCTCTTAACGATGAGTAATTTTGTTGGCCACCAAGGGAAGAACGGTTGTCGCATGCGCTGTCCACTCAAAGGTCGTCGAAAACCCGGCGCTTCTCAATACTATCCCGTTTTACTCAAGCCTAACGAGTACGATGTCCCAGGGTGCACGCATGGCGATGTCAATGTATACGAAATTGGCCCCAGCACCTCGGAGAGCTATGTACAACAACTTAATTATCTCCTTCAGGCATGCACTCATAAAGACTACGAATCCTGTCGCCTTGAGACGGGCATTGTCGGGCCCAGTGTTCTCCTTGGCCTCCAGCCTCACCTTATCCTCAGCATCCCGGAATGTTTTTCGTCAGAGATGATGCACCTTAGTGGTGCAAACATGGCTGCATTGTGGCTAGACCTGTGGAGAGGTACTATTGAGTGTGCATCAACTGATAATAGGGCGAACTGGCGCTGGTCCGTTCTCAGGGAACAGCGCAGATGGGAGGAACATGGGCGTGCTGTTGCCGCTTGCAAACCATACCTCCCTGGTTCATTCGATGTCGCTCCTCGTGACCCAAGTCTTCACGCAAACTCATGGTACAAGGCAACCGAATACATTACGTGGATATACTCTCTTTGTCCAGCTCTCCTTTTTCAGGTTCTGCCCCACGATATCTGGCGCAACTTTTGCAAGTTTGTTGCAGGTTTTCGAATCATGGGTCAGTACAGTATCACGCCCACACAACTCGAACGTGCTCGCGATTTTCTAGCAGAATGGGAGTATGAGTTCGAACAGATACATTATCAACGGCGTGTCGATCGCATTCACTTCATACGCCCTTGTGTCCACCTGACGAGTCATCTCGCCTCAGAGGCTGCGCATGTCGGGTCTCCCATCTGCTCGTCCCAATGGACGATGGAGCGCACGATTGGGAATCTCGGGCAAGAAATACGCCAACCATCAGATCCCTTTTCTAACCTTGCCCAGCAAGGTATCCGTCGCTGTCAAATTAATGCTCTCCTGGCTATGTATCCCGAACTAGATCTCTCGCGGGAAGGTGCCAACCCACGTGCATCCGAAGACTTGGGTAACGGCTATGTTCTATTGCCCAAACGCGACAAACGACCAATTAAGATACAAGGTCACGAAGCTCAAATAATCTCTGAATACATGGGACAAGATGGGTCACCAAACATTCGTCGTTGGGGGCGGCTGCGGCTGCCGAATGGCCAAATTGCACGCTCCGAATATGTTGAATCACAGAAGCCGCTTGAAGAACTTCGCATGGCTCGAAATGTCATCGTAAGTGATTGATTTCCTGTCCAACTGTACATCCATATTGACTAGAGTCTGTAGGCTATCGTTGGTGGAGAGGAGCGCGTTGCAGAGGTCCGATATTTTGCAAGAGCAGTCGTGCAGGATGATGGAGACGACCTGTATGGCGATCCGGTCAACCCCCCACAATACCGTTTCGTAGATGTCGCCCTGGTCACACTGTATTCTCACCCACACCCGCGTCTATTCGAAGATTCGTATGGCGTCCTCGTTTCAAGCAGAAAGCTGGGTGAAGAAAGTCTCTGTGTCCTTGCACTTACTGCTATCCGCTCTGTTGTCGGCATGGTTCCACATCGCGTTCAGTTACAGGAAGGCGGCATGCAAGATAGGTTTTTCTTGGTACAGAAGATGGGGATGGAATTAGCATACACCGGGACCGAGTATGATGACGACCAAGATAATTGACCCTTTTACTAGTTTTTTTTATAGTGAACTAAGTTGTTCATGCGGGTATGACACTAAAACGGATCTATTTTTATTGATTAACTACAAGACACGAGTCCGACGCGTAACCATACAGTGAATCTAACATTGTCCGACATTATAGTTGTACAACAGACCTGCGATGCGAACAAGCTGGAGGACAAGAACATGAGTGATGTATGGAAGTGCTGATGGAATAATGAGAAAGTCTACTCGGTCGCACGTGGAAGCTTGATGGCCTGCTGGGATGCAGTATCGTCGTCCGTGCGCGCGCGTTTCTGGATGCAGGAAGGGCCATTAGTTTGCCTGTTGAGACGCACTACCTCCTCCATCGTCAACCTCCCCAGACTGATCGAATCCCTGTTGGGTGCACGTATCAGACAAAGGGCAGGTTCTGCGAGGAGATGATAGCTACATTAGTTAGTGAAGAGACATAGACCGACCAGATGTACTTACGTTGGGGCTGGATTAAGAGTCTTGAGGTCATCCGCATTGCAAGGCTTGCTCTCTACAGTGCAGTTTCTGAGCCGAAGGACAAGTTTCTGGATGCGCGAGTTAGAGACGACGATAAATGAAGCATATATGCGCTCACCAAAGGGCCTGGCTGGGTTGGAGTGACTTTGACGAGGTAGGTGTTCCAGTCAGACGACAGCCCGTGGATGTCAAGGACAGAAATGTTGTCGATGGTGGTGATTTTGACTGGTGTAGTCATCTCAGCAGGGTTAATGTTGGACATGGTGATGGTGCGTAGTCGAGACGCATGAGACGCACGACAGTGATGGCCATTTTTGGATAAACCCTCTTCTTCTCTTCCCGCCATGACTCTCACCATGTCGTTCCCCTCCTTCGACGGACAAGATTCTTCCTCCTCTCTTTCACTTGATGACCAGATAATCAACTCGAACAACGCCCTCAGAAATTCTTTTAATGACTCTTTTAACAGTACAAACAACGCTTATCGGTACAATACCCAACAAG
>Ga0307516_10001018_pt1 | contig 38850 bp, 57 predicted proteins | sample 19_EM_MG_FD_203310 | JGI IMG/M metagenome (GOLD analysis project Ga0307516, IMG submission 203310) | Populus trichocarpa ectomycorrhiza microbial communities from riparian zone in the Pacific Northwest, United States - 19_EM | ecosystem: Host-associated > Plants > Roots > Unclassified | place... | reverse complement strand
GCTCGCGCCCCACCAGGAGTTCACAATCACATCGCTTCGAATCCCCGGGGACGGTGGTCCCCTTCAGATGGCCCATTGCACGACCCTATGTTTGCGAGTACTGGAATATCTTTGAGAGAGACGGGAGAGTCCTCATTTCCGCGACTGCCATCCCATCCACCAACGTTTCAACGTCACGCTGGGTACCATTTAAAAACGGGTAGGACTGCCTGCTGCTCCCCGCCTCTACTCACCTCTAAACTAGAACGATGGGCGTGGCCGAGGGACCTTCCTGGACAGGCTTCTACCTACACCGAACCAACTCATCCGTGGTCGATGCCCCATCTCCACCAGCGGCCATCCTCTACAACGACCTCCAGGTGGGAAGTATGTCTGCGGCGGAGTCCGTGGCGGACATTTGGTCCTTCATGCATTCCTCATCCCGGATCGCTGCCGCGAGGAGCCTTCGGGGTAAAGAGGCTCAAGGACTCATCGACCTCATCGATCAGGTGAGAGGCGCATAACTTCGGCATGACGAGATCAGAGGAACTGAGCATGGGATGCAGGTTATTGCATTGCCAGAACTGGACGAGAGGCTTCGCAAACAATGTTTGCACCTGCTTTCCAAGATCTGTAAAGCCTGTGAGATGTTACCGGCCTCGTATATCCTGCAGCAAGAGCCAACACGCGTCGACAACATCCGTTGTTATGGCGGGTTCGCGGACGTCAGCGAAGGAGAGTACCTGGGACGCCGCGTGGCTATCAAGTCCCTTAGGTTCGGGACGAAGGACAAGATCTTCAAGGTACTTGGAGTTCCAACACCCATTGGCTCCTCATCGCTCAGTTTGCATTTAGAGCTTCTGCCGGGAAATTATAGGCTGGAAGCGCCTGTCTCACCACAACGTATTGCCTTTTTTGGGAGTTTCTGTGTCCACAGATCCTCAGTGTTTCCGTATCCTCTCTGACTGGATGCAAAACGGGAACGTGATGGAATATGCTAGGTCCAACCCAGATGTAAACCGTTTGCGGTTGGTGAGTCCACTCGCCATTTCCGCACGGATTCCGGCCTTACGACCCATGACAACCCTCAGCTCTCTGAGGTTATGTCGGGCGCCACCTACCTTCACGAGGTGGGGGTTATTCATGGAGATCTCAAGGGGGTACCGTCTGTCATTCACGACTTATTTCGCCTCACTGACCAGCTGGGTAGGCGAACATTCTCGTTGACGACAATGGCGCCGCCCGCATTGCGGATTTTGGTCTCATGACAATCTCGATTGACCTCAGCACGATTCCCCTGTCCGCAACTACCGTTTCCTCTGCGGGAACGGTTCGTTGGATGAGCCCTGAATTGTTGTTTGACCAAAGCAACCCACCAACTCGCAAGTCAGACTGCTACGCGCTTGGGATGGTTATCTACGAGGCGAGCCAGTTGCGCTCATCACGATGGCACACCATTTACCCATCGCCAGGTTTTGACCGGCCTCCAACCGTTTCATCGCCTCGGCCCCTACGCAGTGGTTATCGCCGTACAAAAAGGGGAGCGCCCAAGCAAACCAGATAATCCCGAGTCTCTGGGTTTCTCCAACAAACTGTGGTGGTTGACACGGTTATGCTGGAGTGAATCACCCTCGGCTCGACCCACTGCCCAACAACTGTCTTGCCTTCTCCAAGACGCTTCACACACCTGGGTAGCTCCTCTCGAGTATCCCATTCCCGACGTGCTGGGCGGAGCAGGACCTGACCTGACATCCAGTGATGTGCCAAGTATAGTGATGAGTGCTTTGACAAGTAGTTTGTTCGTACTCATGGTAGGTATGTTATACATTTTATTGCTCCCGCTTACTTGAGGAAGTCGCATGTTCTGTCGCTTCGTTTTTTCTAAGTAGGTAATGTAATGTCGGGGGATGATCGTGTAATTTATGCGTACTTAATACCAGTAGCTGAAACCCAATGCTTGAATCGGTGCCAGGACCCCCACATGTGGGAACGCGTGTAAGTAAACTACGACAGACCCATAGGTTGTAATGGATGCCGGACCCAAGCTCAGGTACCTGCCCGGATAAAAGGGGAAAGTAAACCTATTCGGGGTGGAGCCTCACTTTCGCATACGCTTTTTGAAACGTTCCATGACCTACAAACACCGGTGAGCAACAACTCAACATACAAGAGATGTCACCAGTTACCATATCATCAGTGGCCATTCGATTCTGCTTGCGCTTCGGTGGCTCGTGGTCCTCAGGCCGTAAACCCATAGCTTCCATCTTCGCGTCTCGCATAATGTCAGCATCAGACTTCTGCCTCAAGTTGGGTTGGTAGACTGTGTCCCAGTGAGCAGGCTAGAGGACGAGAAGAAGGGTCAACATACATCTTGTAGCGACGAGGTGCGCTTCAGGATTCTGGGTTTTCTTTTCCCCCTTGGTCTCGTTCAGGACGCGTTTGGCCTTCTCCGTGTCCTCAATATTCTTCAAACGGTTGCTGAAGGTAGCTTGTCAGTCCAGCCTCGCAGACCGGGTGAACAGATGACATACTCCATGCCGAGGTCAACCTCAGGAATAGCCGTCAGCATCGCAAGACTGTTCGTGACGTTTCCATCCTCCTTCTCCTTACTCCTCTTCGATTTCTCAAACAGTTCAGCATACGGGTCTGCCGATGTGTCCTCGGTGTCTTCTGTTGTAACTTCGCCCCGGCGGATTTTCATATTCTCTTCGATGTATTCCATCCTAACCAGGGGTAAGAACGGTGGAAGGGGTGCTCGAGGCCCATGGAACTCACATGTGCTTATCCACGTCCAGCACGTTTGTCTGCTTCGTGAAGTTGTTCGTCCTCACGACCCTCCTAGCTTTGGCTTCTGCATCACCCTCGTCACTAACGAGGATCCGATGAGTTAAACGTAATCGTGCGGCAGACAGCGTACTGACTCTTCGGCTGGTGGTGGTGGCCCTGCGCCTGGCTGCAGACCATACTCAGCCTTGTCCTCCTCAACGACCTTCTTGGGCTTCTTCTTGGTAACGCCCTTGTTAAGTTTGGTGATGTCAATGCCCGCCCCGACTCTACGCAGCTTCTGGAGCTCAAGTAATTCTGAAATCCTTATGCCATTGAATAAGGGCGACCAGAGGTGAAGAGCGGGAAACGCTCACTCCAACTTTTCCTCTCCACCACTCCCCTCGGGCTCGGTACCGGGTGCCCCAACTTCCGGGGAGGTATCACGAACCCGAGGTTGTGGACGAGAACGCTTCTTGATCATGGCAGACTTTCCTGAGGTCAAGGACGATCACGTGAGAAGAGTCGGGGTTCGTGCTTTGTCTTGTATGATAGATAGTTGGTCCATGAACGATAGTCGTACACCTATACAAGAGCTAACTACGGCGCAGTGCGTGTAAAAAGATTGGAAACCGAAACTCATAGATAGAGAGGGAGAGCCATCAAGGGTCCGCAGGTTGGAAGGTTACGGGCAAACGGAGAGACTCTGCCCGACCATCGTCCTCGGACTCAGTCCCTATCATCCGTTCTCCCCCCAGCTCAGTCCTGGGACGGGAACCAACCGGCGGATCCATCAAGAACATGGGCTGCATCTCCGGAGGGCGCAAACCTCCCCGTCTCAGTCGCGGGTAGCGTATACTTGTGATGTGGGTAGACGAAGACGACGGTTCCAGTGGACCCTCAACCCAAGATGGCATTGAAACGGGTCGGGGGGGGCGAATCCGTTCCGAACTGTCGGCGTGGGATGTCGACGAACCGGCGTCTGACCCATTCTCCACTGTATCTGAAGTGAGTGAAGGGATTACCGTAGCGGGCTCTGCCCTACGGATTGGTCTGCGAAGGTAGAACGGTCGACGGGCTGTAATTGAAGTAATCGGAGGTGGTGACCTGGATGGCTAGGGATCAGGAGGAAGCTACGGGTCAGGAGGCGTACTGAGCACTGACCTCACGCTCTCCGGCCGTGTTATCGCTTCCCCCGCCAAGTCGTATCCTTCTCGGGTTGCAAGCCGTCGTCGAGCCGTGAAATCACTAAAATCCGAGGTGGATGACCGGAAGGTCCCTCGGTGAATCGAATTTTGTCTTCGCAGAGTAGGCGCATTAGGGGGTACACCGATTCTTCCTCGTATTGGGGGAGGTGGCGACCAAACCGGCTCCGGAAGAGTTCTCTCGGAGGCGTCATCTCCAACGGTTGACGCAGCTGTATTTGTGTCGCTAGTTTGAAACCATTGAGGGAATAAATCCTCTAGCACAGGACCAACATACGCTTCGTAGAGTTCGTGGTTGATCCTGGCTTCGCCTGGACCAACGCCATCCAACACTGTCATCACGTCGTCGTCTTCGTCGAACGCATTTTCATCCGGAGCGCCGGAAAGATATTCCGAAAGGAATTGGCTACTGCCAGCGGGGCGTACGTATCTTTCACGGTCCAGGTAAACCCTGGATTGAGCGGCCAAAGTACGGAGACCGGAGGCGGTCTGAGAGGAGATAAGATGTTTGCTGTAGGGATTGTGGCGGACACGCCTCTCCGCAAGCTCCTGGGTACGGAGTGACAAATGTGAAGATATGGAAGGTGCGTCATGGCGCCGTTACTCACCTTGACCAGGAGATCAAACATAGAGGCCGTGAATGAATCGCCTTCGTCCAACTCCTCGATGAACGCCTCATAGGTGATTGGTGGGTGGTCTTTCTCGAGACTGGATCTCTTGATGGCCCCAGAACTAGTAAATCGAAAGTTGCGCTCAATCTGACAATCGACACTTTGTGGTCGCAAAGCCTACACAAGACGCTTCAATTTCGCACTGAGCACATCGTCGTAGTATTCCACCGTCCTAGAAAACCTTCAGCTCGGTGCCCAACCACGCTAGCCGCAAAGCAGGCGAATAGAAACAGAAAGAAATGCTTACCATTTACCCATTGTATGGTCGTAATCGATTGAGAGACATCCGCCAAGTTCTCACCGCCGTGACTGGCGGGCGGAACAAACAAAGTCAAACAGAGTCACGTGCAAGCGCACGGACAGGCGGGGCGGGCCAGCACTGTTCCCCGACCTCGCTCCCGAAGTCTGAGCTTGAAGCTTGAAGCTTGAAACTTCTGGAACACGAATCGATAGAGGGAGCGAAATATGTGTGGCTACGCCTCGAAGTTGAGAATGCAGGCTACGCAAGGGCGTGACTACATTACATATGACGGTGCAGTTGAACTTGTGACGGCCCTTTGAAAATCATATGCCTCAAACGGAGGGCGGAGGGCCGTCGGACCGTTTGTGTTGACGTGTTCTTCATTTCCACTCCCTCGCCGGTCCAATCCATTCTAAGGTCTACGCACGAAGGGTTTATGCGTCCGTACGATTTCTACCGCCTAAATACGAACCTGCATACCAGAAACCTACCGCCTCCCCTGAGGAGATGCACCCCGAACTGTCGAATCGCCCATTGCGAACTCTATCATACTGAGCTCGGGTACAACTGAGCCCCTTTCGATCATTCTTCGTCCAGTGAGTCGATCAATCCACCAATCGTCAATGGACCGAGTGTCGATTGACTTCTTGAGCGATAACACTAGTCGTGAGACCAGAGTAGGAAGTAATCTGGTGCTTATCCTTGAGATTTGCAGACCCAGAGCGAGCTCACGAGTACAGCTTACGCGATATATCCGCTGTTCGGGAGCGAGTCAGATGACCTGCGACCGGGAGGGTGTAATTAACTCACGGTGTGGGCATCTTTTTCAGACCATCCTTCAATTACGTCTGTGAGGCTCGAGACTACTGGAGGTCGTGACGGGCGGCTTACCCTTGCGGATATTTGGAACATCATCAAGATGAGTTGAGAGGTGAACGTGAAACCAAAATACAATGTTGCGTCCTGAACGACAATTCGCAACACACGTGGCAGAAGGTTCGTCCGGACACCAGGGAACTGAGGAGTCGAACCGAAGGCAAAAGCGATTGTTGTAACGAATGCCGCAAAATCTGGGTGTCCAGGCGGGGTGTTAGCAACGTCTATCAGGGGGGTGATACCTCCTTGATACCGAAAAATAACGACAACCCGAAGTAAACCAACTCAGCATTTGCAATGGGTGTTATGGTACAGCTATAGTTCAAGCCGAATTCCGAGTTGTCTGCATGTGTGTGAGTAGGGAGTCGAATGCGTATTCAGGTTCGTGCATACCTGTGGGTTTCCACGTCGTAGTCAGGACGAGTCCTACAACCAACTGTACCAGTGTGACGAGCGCAAAGCACATCGCAGCCAGGCGGTTCAGGCGTGTTAGGGCATATATCCTATGGGGTGGTCAGACATGCTACCTGAAAAATGGACAACATCAAACCGTGTTGTTAGCAATATCTGGGCGATCAATGTACACCACACCGCAAAGGTTGCTCCCGCTATTGACACCTTATTGCACCTACAGAAAAGTCGCATTCAAATTGGGACTTGCTGGTCGCTGGTGAATTTGAGAGACATACAGCTGGTCCTCCAGCATCAGTATAGATCCGCCGAAGAGGGCACAACCCAACGCACCTCCGTACTATATTCCAGGTCAAGATCTGAGGTGTCTCATATTAGAATAAAGGTGAATCGGGACGACGTGAGGGACTGACATATTCTTGACCATATGACGTAAGCCATAGGAAGGTATCTATTCTGGGGGAGCAATCAGCCAGCACGTCCCAGCCGAGAAAAGCGGGACCCACAGCAAGGAACACATAGAATACTGCAAAGTCAACATGCAAAATCCACTCGGGGGAATGACTTGGACTTACTCCAGGTTTTCCTGCCCCGCCAGATGTATTTCACCTACACCCGTCAACCGCTTCCGGCGGCATCTTGGGATTGGTTTCTGGACTGACCTCGTGGGACAAGGTCAACAAGTAATCGTACATGTACAACGCCAACGCAGCTGTAGTGTAGTACTTGAAAGGGTCAGAATACGGGATGCTCTCCTGACGCGGGGGCTACCCACCTTCGTGGCCATACTGTGGGGACCCATAACGATCACCATCTGACGCAAAGATCTATCAGCACGATCCCCTCGGCGGGAGGCATCGCCATCTCGCCGGAGTAGGGAGCCAGAACGAATGCAAGAGGGAAATGAGGGCACCCAAGGCCAAGGTGACAAGGGGGAGGCAGGCAGGCAATCGCCAGGTGCGGAGCTGTCGCCTTATAGTTACGGACCACATGCAACTAATTTACCTGGGGGGTCGCGTGCAGGCTAAACACTTGGTGACCGGTCGGGTTCCAACCACTCGGCTACCGCGAAGGCCATTATATGGGCGAAGCCTCAACCTGGACACGGGATACCCACCACCACACCGATGGCAAGCACCGTGCTTCTCTGGAAAATCTGCCTACCCGGGATCAATCATGATGTTGGACGCAGACGCGACGACGCCGCGTTGTCGATCGGGGTGGGTGAGAATCTTTTGCGACATCACTTCTCCCGTGGTCCATCACCAACACGCAGAACAGCGACCAGAGTCCGACCGATGAATTACACGTTGATGTGCCGCCCGGCTCGAACCGTAACGTACCAACTGCGAAAGGGAGAGGTATATTATCCATGTCACGAAGAACACAACCCGAAACAAAACATGACCGTGGCAGCTCTATTTCAACTGTATCCTCGACAAGCGCGAATCCGCGACTCACGATGCCGTATCCCCATTTGTCCCGGACCCATCCGCCGGCGGTGGCGGTGGCGACATTGGCGTTTTGGTTGCATTGGGGGCGCCCGACCTGTCTTTCGAGCTCAACAAACTCTGGAAAAAGTGCTGCAAGACCTCGTGTTGTGTTTGTCCTGTGGGGCTTGGGCTTGGGATTGATTGCGACGAAGCGCTACCCCGTCCTGAAGTGCCAGTGCCGGTGCCAGTGGACAATGAACCCACGGTTCGTGTACTTCGAGACAGTTTCCGAGATGTGTCTGGTCCGTTGACACTCGTACCGAGATTCATCCCGTAACTGCTCTCCATCTCTGCCAGCGCCCTGTCGACGTTTGGTGCGTGTAACGAGCTGGCGTTCATGGGGCCCACAACGCCGGCAGTGGCGTTCTCCAGCGGGTTGTTGAAGGCTCGGCGAGGGTCATCCTGGGGGTCAGCCCGCTTCGCTTTCTCGTCGTAGTGTTTGGTGAGGAAGATTTGTTCGGGGGTAGGGTTGTTAAAGGGTGGTAGTGCAGGTGGCTAAATAAGGCGGGTGAAATTTCAGCTGGAATCATTTCCGGCGCCGAGACGAGGCGTAGGTATACCTTTGTTCCCTGATCTGGGACCAGGGAGCTATAAAGTGCTTTCGCACCTTGTGTGCCAACCGTATCCGTGGCATCCATATCCACGTCCCGCTCCCACGCCTCTCCCCAAGACTTCGCGTCGAAGCCCTCTCGCAACACGGCAATCTTACCCCAACTATCCCACCCAGCGGGTACAACAATGCGATCACGATCTAACGTGTTTGTTTTGTGTTGGAAGGGGAAGGGATTACGAGGAGGAGCTGCAGCCTCGGCATTCGCCGACATGGGAGGGGGAGGCGCGGGAGGCGTGAAAAGGAGGTGAAGGGTATAACGCCGCAGAGGCTGTAGAGTCGCTGGCTGTGGTGTGGTGTAGAATAGCCCTGCGCCATCTACACTTCACCCGTAAGTATGCTAGGATCATAAAACAGCGAGCCACATACATTTGAGGCAGATGATTCTCAGCACCTGCATGATCGAATCTGTCCTCTCTTCCCACTCTCCACCCTTGCCTTTGACCATGCCACCCATACCAGCAGCACCAGTGCCGACGATATCGCTATTATCATCGATCAAGTCCGCCTTTGTGCAGACCACGAGGATGGGGACCCCTCCAGTGTTGTGTGTGAATGTTCCCTGTCCTAGCGGAAGTGGCGTGCTTGAATGGGTTGTGGTTGGTAGAGGTTCTGATAAGGGCTCGGTATAATGCTGGAGGTGCGACTGTACTGGTTGCCAACTGTGATTAGCAGGCATTCAAGAGTACACCGGGGCACACGTACGTCTTTCTCGCTGTTCCTCGCGAACGATCTCCAGTTCGCGTGAACCATCACCCTTTGCCCACTGTTCTACCCAAACCAACCACGTTTGCAGTTCTTCGATAAAGGTCCACGGACGCGTCCAATCAAGGGCGATGATCACGACTGTATGCGGTAATGATTGTCGTGGCGGCAAAAAATCGGGTAATAGAGAGGTATAAGTCGTAGCGGATGACGGCACAGTATACACAGATAACCGTGCCAAAATATCTATTCTCAAAGGGAAGTTGGTTCAATGTCACCAAGGAAAGAGAGTGGGACGGTGTTGTTTTACCTTCATCACCCTCGTCTCGCACATCGGCCCAATCGTACCCAAGCGCAAAATCAGGTAGGTTTGCCTCTGAGGGGTCATCCGGTGGCGGTTTTTGGAGCAACGCCGAGGCGATGGTGGACTTTCCGGAGGACGGTTGACCGAGAATTAAGACTTGTTTGGCTGGTATTGACCTCGACTGAGACACGGAATCTAAGATTGAAGACCAAAGATCTTGAGGCGGTAACTCCGGCGTAGACGAACGCGACATCGCTCCCCGTGGCCGTCCTTGGTCGACGTGGTGGTTGTTGTTGAACGTCCGACCCGAGTGTGACGGCACCAGACAGTTGTCACTACCTCGTGATCCGCTCTTGCTTGTGGATGGATGTCGACACCAACGACACCAGACAAGAAGTTAAACTACGGAGACACACTCATGGCATCTGCGGTCAAGCTACCCTACCATACGCTCCAGGAATCTCCAAACTCACGAGGAATCTCCATCTACGATTGGCAGATCTCCGCATGGACACATCCCATCTCCAACGCCACAGAACTCGACGCGATCCAGGCGTCAGTGGGCATTCCATTACCAGAGATGACATTCGGTAACAACACCCTCGGAGTGGAACACAAACCTTCGGGGTGGAAGTACGAGTTCAATGCCACTCACGCGTTGGAGGGGGTGAGGAACGGACCATTGGAGGAAGGCGACGGAGGAGTCAAGGTCGGATACGCCGAAACCTGGCTGAAGAGTCGGTGCATCACTGTGCTGCACCTGATTTGTCGGACAGAGTGCTAACTTGATGCTACAGGACTGGGCCAAACTCTAGCATTCCAATTCCCGAGACATCGGCCACGAAACCGTACGACTGGACATACACGACGACGTATGGCGGACACTCCCCCCCGTCTTCCACAGAGCTCTCTTGGCAACCTGCTGATCCAGAGGACGAATCCCACGCAATCCCTATGGCGGAACTCACCCGCCAGGACCCAATATTATTCTATGCCGAGATCCCCCTCTTCGAAGACGAGTTGCACGACAATGGCTCCTCAGATCTACTGGTTCGCATCGTATGTGTTACGCCAGTCTCCGTATCTGGATTCGTGGGTTGACGGCTGAGGCCCTAGAGGGTCATGCCAACATGCATCTTCATCCTGGCCCGCCTAACACTTCGGGTCGATAACGTTCTCTTTCGAACATACGATACCAGGATTTTCCACTCCTATGCATCTAATCCTCCTTTGATCGTCCGTGAGGCGAGCGGGTGGGAGGCGCCCTACGATCGAGTGAGCAAGGTGCGCCGCCACGAACCCCCGCCTGACATAGGCTGACCGATAGGGCGTAGCACCTCCCCAAGAAAGATGACAAAACGCCTCTGATTGACCCGACCTGGATCGCGCAAATTCTTTCTGGCCTCCCCAAAAGGATTTCACAATCCGAAGGAGCCGGAACTCGTTGGAGGGGCACGGGGACGCGGTGCGAGGTATTGGTGCTGCCGAAACCAGAACAGTGAATGTAGGGGCGATAGTAGGTGGAGTACAGTAAGGGGTGTCCTTCATGTCCAAGCTGCCTGGAGTGTATACTATAGGCCATGCCATAGAACAGGCTAAGTACTCGGCTAGAGGTACCAAGGAGTCGCGGGAATCGAAGAAATCCCCCAGCGGAAGCGCAATGCTCTACCCTACCTCGGCTACTCCTCTCTTACTTAGGATTGGCACCGAAGGGGGGGGGGGAGTTGAGGGGTCAGTCGTCTGGGTGTCTATTCACCCTCCTCATCCTCCTCTTCGCTCTCCTCCTCGCTCTCCTGTTCCACAAGCTGTTGAAGAATCCTGGATCCAATCACCCAGAACTTTTTATGGTTTTCTGCAGAATCACCCTGTCCAGCCTTGGAAGCAGGCAGCCGTTGCCAATTCTCGAGATCGTCCTCGTCGACAATGTCGCCTTGATAAAAAGCGATAAGGACTTGACCGAATAATTGGGTATCCGTGGTTGCACAGTGGTTCTACGAAGGGTCTCACGTTAGCCTCCCTGACGGACCATTCGTTGACACCGGTACCTGAAGGATGGAGATCGTCTCAACCCCATCGACGCCTCCGATCTTGTTAATCAACTCTCCCCACCTCCCCACGACATTTTCAACCTCTGCTTTCTGCTTGGCTGGTCCTTCTTCTGGATTGACCACTCTTATCCGGTCCACAAGCGCAGCGATTATGACCTCTCTTACCCTCGTTAACGGGACATTGCTCGCCATACGAAGGGTCTTGAGTTCCACAGCGGCATTGTCGACTGAGTGGCCCTCTTCAAACGCACGCTCCAGAGACTGAATGACTTCGACCTTGAACTCGAGTTCCTCTCTGCTAATCCCCTTACTTGATGTTACGGGTGCGGAAATAGAAGCAGCGGAGGAGGCGGGAGAGAGAGAGTCGTCTACATTGTTTTCCGCGTCGGATTCTGGAGGGGATGAAGCAGCTGAAGTTGAGACAGACTCTGCGTCGCTCGCACAAAGGTCTGGAGCATCGTCGCCGAGGCGCATGAGCCGTTGGTTATTGAAATTTTCAACTTCGTTGGTTTCCACATCTTCAGGATCGGATGTCCCGGGTGGCCAAACGAATGCGTTTGATTCAGCACCCAAGTCCGCCCGAAGTTTTTCGAGTTGTTCTGGGCAAGGGTTCGGTATCAATTCAGGAGTTTACCAACAAGCACTGACCTTCATCGACATCCTCGAGTTCCGAATCCTCGTCTTCGTCGTCTGCACCGGAAACTGTCGGCGATTTCTTAATCCTCTTGGACACCCTCTCAAACTCTTTGAGCAACCCTTTTGGTCCAACGACTACCTCGTCAGCGATTAGGCACCCTTTCTCAACCACTGTACTCTCCTTGACGTGGACCATGCTCCCGATGATACAATTTGTGATAATACAATCAGCCTCGATGGTTGTATCGTCGAAGATGTATGAGTTCGTGATCTTGGTCCTGGGGTGGATTTTGCACCGTCTCCCAATAACAGAGGATGTGATGACAGCGTTGTCAAATATCTGAGAATGTGAACCAATCAGCGTGTTTATGCCAACCGCGCATGTCCTAGGATCCGTGAGTAAACGGCAGGATGATGGCGGTGGAACATACCGCGATAGGACAACAGTGTTATCCCGAGGAAAATATTTATTTCCTCTCCTGTGTTCGTACGCGTGGGAGCTCGGGTGGTTGTTATCAGGGACAAGGGGGAACGTCCATCTCGACAGTATGTCTTTGCTGGAGCAGAGGATATGTGCCTGAGGAGTGGGAGAACTGGGAAATCTACAGACCTGATGGCGTCATAACTTTTGGTGTCCTGAACGCGGGCAGCATAACCGCCTTTTGCGACGTAGGTGTAAATGTTTTTCATTAGTAGGTCGGAGGTGAGGACCCCATGGACGAAGTCTCTCCGGATGTGACCATAATCGAAGTTGTCTTGGAACAGCGATGGGACCTAAGTTTCACCGTTTGTGAAAGTACCAAAGAGGGAGTCAGGCAGCTATAGGCTCACCTCGACGGAGCAGATGTCAATTGAACAGTCGATCAAATCGTAGCGGACTTCACACTCCGGGTGTTCGTTGAGCACTTCTCTGGGAATCCTGGCGACTTTGGTTGGGGGGTAGCCAGTCACTGGCTCGTAATGCAATAGCTGCTCGGTTTCTGGGTCAACCACAAAGACTGCACTCTCTCCCTTTGACCTGTTCTGATGCTCAGTTGGACAGCCAGGGTCCCGACGTAACTCTACGAACCTGGTCCGATGCACGACCCCGCTCTCCTTAACCACCATGGTCATAATGGCATCGCGGTCGACCTTCCGCCTCTCTTTGTGGACTCTCACAACCTCGTCTATCCGGACGTTGCTCACAAGATCGCCGGTGACGAGAACAAAGTCGTTGGTGATGATACCATGGGTGTAGATATCGCGGAGAGCGTCCCCTGGTGTGAATGTCTGCTTGGCGGTGACGATCGGGACAATCTTGAGACCCGAACCAGGTTTCGACCATTTGGACTCCCTATAAAACAGATAGGTCGATTTTCTACTTTCTAGTTGTGTGAGGTGATAGGATCGGGGGCGCACTTGATGGCGGCCTTGACAAGCTCCGGATGTGATCTGCACACGACGAAGATCTCCTGCACGCCCGCCAAAGCGAGGCTCTCGAGCGTCCAGTCGAGCAAGGGGGCATTGCATATCGGCAATAAGCACTGGGAGCCACAAGCGTTAGATCGTACTACGAGTAGGGAGACGGTGTTTCAACTTGCCCTTGGCCGATCGATAGTCAATGGTTTGAACCTCTTGTTGAAGCTTTCTGCGAGAATAACAGCTTGGATTACATCCTCTTCCACGGGGGCTATGTCCTTGTCTTTCGCTGCCGGACCTTTGGGAGGCATGTTATCGGAGGAGAACCAAGCAGTGACTCGATCACATTGTGTGCATCATCGTTTACTGGTTGCCACCCAGGGCGGGCACGGCTCAATCAAAAATTTAAGATCGTCCTGAGCTACATTGTCGCACAACCGAATGTCATGTTTTATGCGCACAGCTCGTTGTGGTGGAACCGGGTCAAGTGAAACCAATCAGCCAGGTCGATCGCTCCGAGGTCCGATCAGCCAAAAACTTCCTTCCGACCCTGCTCCAGAAGCCATGGACGTTTCAGACATCCTCGCAGCACAGGCTGAAAAACGGTGGGTGGTGGCAGTTTTGGGCCTGATAGTGGGGTGTTTACTCCGGTCCCAACAGAAAGTCAATCGCGGTTGAACGAGAAATCCCTCTCGAGACCGACACTTGCCTCCTGACCGTGACGGATCTCAACCCCATAGATCCAGAGAGTTACAGGCAAGTCTTGTCGAGATGCTCATCCTGAATGCCGTTACTAACTGTCCCCGATACTCCACAGCGGGGACCTCGAAGCCTACCTCCAGTCCAATGCCAGGGATGGCATCCAAGGTCTCCTCAATGCGCTTTTCGCCCTCCCCTCCACACCGTCTCCAGACGGTCCCGTCGCCAAACTCCCCCCACCGGTGATACAACTGCCTCGTGCTAAACCGTTGCCCAAACCGAAACCCTTGACGAAGTGGGAGAAATTCGCGAAGGAGAAGGGTATCTCACATCGGAAGAGGGAGAAGGCCGTATGGGACGAGGAGAAGCAGGAGTGGACTAACCGGTGGGGATGGAAAGGGAAGAACAAGGAGCTCGAGGAGCAGTGGCTCACGGAGGTTCCTGCTAATGCTGGTATGCACCTGATTTTGGCTCCAACCGCCGGAGGTATGCTCAAGCGAAAATTCAACAGACATTGACCATGATCCCTCCAAAATTGCCAGGGCGGAACGGAAAGCACGGGCGGTCAAGAACGAGCGACAGATGGCGCAAAATATCGCACGCGCCCAAGCGGAGAGCACAGCTGCTGGTTCTTCGCCAAAGGAACAGCGGAAGGACGATATCAACAAGACGCTTGCGACTTCTCGCATTAGCACCGCCAGCATGGGCAAGTTTGACAAAGTTTTGGAAGGCGAGAAGAAATTGAAGGGGGTGAAACGCAAGGTACGTTCACTACCGCTCTTTGTCGTGCCCGGGGCTGACCTTTGTTTGCAGTTTGAACCCACCGAGGCGCCCGTCGAGAGGGAGAAGGCAGCGAACCTTTCTCTTATACAAAAGATGGAAAGGGAGCCGCGCCAGAAAAAAGCCAAGAAAGACACAGGAGACGATGTTCTCAATGTACGCAAAGCCATCCGTGCCGCCAGTGGAGGGAAGGGTAGTGTTGCACTGGCCAAATCTTCTGGGGGAGGCAAAGCGAAGGGGAGACGAAGGCGATGATCTTCCACTCAGCATGCCAGAGGACACATGTCTCATTACTTTGTGGTACGGTTAGACAGGCATAAACGAGAGAGAGGAATGTCCATAACTGGGCATACATTAGCACGGAAAAGCAATGTTACGGTATCCACCGCGGTCCAACCCAACTGCAAACTCAACGAGCAGCCTCGACCGGCAATCTGTCGAGAGACGCCTTGCCCTCCTCTATCCACTTCTTGTCCACCAACTTCTCCCGTTCGGCGTAGTACAATCTGTACACCAGCCGAATCGTACCTTCACTAACACCTGCGACCGTGCTGATGTCCCTAGCCGGTCGCTGTTTTCCGAGAAGGTGGGCGGTAAAGTAGATGGCACCTCCTGCAATGGAGACAGGACTTCTCCCGTCCGCGATACCGAGCTCGCGTGCCGTTCTGACGATGTCACGACAAATCGGCTGAACATTGGGAGGAAGATCGAGATGGTTACAGTAACGGCTGAGGAGGTCTTCGGCGCCAGTGGTGGTGTTCGCGTTGTGGTTGTTGTTGGCGGAGGCACCTGGGGTGAGGTTGAAAGCCTGTTCGAGAGCTTTGTAGCACTGTCCGAGGGTCTTTTTCGACACATGCGTGAGTTTGCAAATCTCCCTGAAGCTACGGGGGACATGGGCCTGACGACAGGCGATGAAGATGCAAGCGGCGACGACAGCCTCCATTGGCTTTCCTCGAAGGAGCTTCTCTTCGTCGGAACGCTTGTAGACTTGCTTCGCTATATCGCTAATCGTCTTCGGGAGCGAAAACTGCTCGCACATGGCAGAGATGTCTCGGAAGGCGGTGAGTATGTTTCGTTCCGCTCGTGAGCCGTGAGCTCTCGTGGCTGCTCGCTGGAGTTCACGAGAGAGACCAGAACCGCCATCACGGAAGCTGATCATGGTGTCGAGCTGCTCAATGCCCTCCATCAGGGGATCTGCAGCAGCTCCAACACGGGACGGGTCGTCGCCTTCGTCATTCGCGAATGTCTGCGCGTTGTGGATCCCAAAGGTGGCCGGGGTATCAAGCGTTGTTGAACGACCAATGGGTAGAGCGAGGAAGAAGGGTACTTACACGCCATTCACTGCGGGTGTCCACGATGCGATCTCCAAGTACCAAACCACAACTCTGGCAGACGAGGTCGCCGCTGCTGAATTCCTCTGATAGTTTGGGGTTTGGATCTCTGCAGTCGGGACAGATGAGGCGAATGGCTAAATCTGGTCCGAACTGGGGCTGCTGAACTTTTTGCTGTTGCTGAGCAAGAGGAAAAGGTTGTGCGTAGGCCATATTTTGGCGGGTCGCTGCAGAGAGCAGGTGGAGGAAAGGGGCGCAGGGGCGAGCGCGACGCTCAGGAGTTGTGGCTGATGTTGTTGCCGATGAAGGGCGGGGTTTTGACGACAGGGACGATGGGGACGACGATGTGTTGTTGTGGTTGAGAACAACCGGCGGGTGGCGCTGACTCAGCAGTACCACAACTTTTTGGACCTCCACATCCATCTCCCACGCACGCTTACCTGTCCAACTTTCTTTCCCTCTCTCTCGCTTTCTTCCACAGACAAGTACGTTTTTCCTCAAAACGCAGCCTACAAAGGCCCCAGGAATTTATTTGGAATTTATCCGATTTTTTGTGTCAGACACCCAACTTTCATGCCCGCCACAGTCCTCCCTCCCACGAAACACAATGCAAAGGCAGCTCAGAAGCCCAACGGCCACCAGAAAGCACAGAAGACTCGTGTAGTACGGAGAAGGGGTCGTGGCAGAGACGTCATCGACAGCGATGATGAGCTCGAGCGAGAGGCAAGATCAGACTCCGGCTCAGACGACGAAGACAACACCTCCTCTAGCTCCGATTCTGACAACGATGGTTCCCCCGGTTCCGCCAACCACGCCAAGGACACCGTTGTTACTCCTAGTACCACCCAAAGCCCCCCACCTGATGACAAGCCCCTCTCGAATGGTGACGTTGTCCACGATCCTGAATCTGTAACCGGACCATCCGCATACAAGGACGCAGGCTGTTACTGGGACACGTTTGTTGAAGAGGATCCATGGGGTCCCGCGCCGGCCGAGGTCACCTTTGACAATCACGATCAGTTAGCGGAGGAGACCAAACCCCGTCGAAAAAACCGCAACAAAAAGAAAAAGAAGCAACAGGTATCTATCGACACAGGTGACGGCGAAACCCCTGACGCCGATCCAGAAGCTTCGTCTTCTGGTCGTGGGGCCGGCCTTCCTCCCCGCGGTCGATCGGTCCGGGAGACTTATCGAAACCGACTACAGGACCCTTCTTACGTCCCTACTGTTGGTGAGTTCTGGGGCCACGATGACCGCCTCTTGGATAAGGAGTTGCGGGGCCTGAGTGGCTGGTGGAGGGGTCGGTGGTATAAAGGGCGAGGCGGCTACACTGGCAGAGGCAGAGGAGGATACTCCGGGGGAGGCGGTTTCGACTTGGATCAACCTCAGGAGGAAGCCAATACCCACCCCAGTGAGCAGCAGACGTGGGGCCACGACGGATTCGAGGAGATGAAGAAGAAGGAAGAGCAACGTCGCTTGGCTCGGGAACAGCGGCAGAAAGAACAACGGGAAGTCGGCGCGACTCGTGGTACACCATTCCAGCGCGGTGCCGCCCGCGGAGGTAGGGGTGGTCCTATTGGCGCCAGGGGACGAGGCGGTCTCTCTCGAGGAGGTTTCAGCCCATCCTCTCCCCACCCAGCCGATCGTCCGTGGTACGCACAGAAACCTGAACGTGTTTGGACCAAACAACTGGATGGTTTCTTGCACTTCGACTCCGCTCTCAAACCCAGACTTGGTCAAGGCCAAGGATACCGGGTCAAGCTCACCGGTTCATCCAAGGAGAAAGTCATTAGGGTTTCCCCCAAAATCCGTGCGACCCCGGCAATCGATCCAACCAACCCCCCTACCACCACCACCGACGACGCCAGCTCTCCCGTAGTTGACAACAAGCACGTCACTGTTCGACTTCCCAAACTCAAGGAGAAAGAAACACCTCCCGAAGCTCCGCCTCCCGCTCCCACCCCCGAACCTGCACCTGTCGAGGTTAAAACGGTATCAGCGTCGCTTCCCACAGAGATGGAAGAATCGTTGGATGAGGTTTTCACCGTCAAACCCCGTCCCGTTCTCGCATCGTCTATTCTCACCATCGTCCCTCCTTCTGTAACGGAGGATCCCGTGGCATCCCAACTGCGGTCGGAGTCTGTAGAGAGAGCTGTTGTCAAACAGTCGCCGTCTCAAAGCGTTGATGGTGGGGACCCCAAGGCCACTCCGCAGTCCCCAGCGGAATCTCAGCGTTCAGCACCTCCTATTCTCCATCCCATTCGAACGGCCTTCACGCCCGTCGCGCCTCAACCCCAAACCTACGCTGCCCCATACCAGTACTCACCACACTTACCGCCTGGCATTGCCATAAACTCACATGGGATCACGTACGAGATCGCGACAGGGCGTCCCGTCTACCTTCAACCCACTCCCCCACCGATGTACGACCCCCGACCGGTGATGCACCCTGGCGCCGTTCCGTTCGTTCCTGGTCACATGCACCACCTTTCCGGACACTCGGCCGATTTCACCCTTTCGCAATCTCACCCAATGTCTGGCTACGATCCTGTCACCGGAATGCCATTGTTCTCGCTACCGAGGCAGAACTCCCGCGTGGAAATCCGTCGACCGGATGGAATATACCCTACCAGCCCCCCGATAACCGGTCAAGCGCACCGGCCTTCGGGATTGCGGACAACCGTATCCGCACATGGTGACGACAGCGGATTCCAGGAGTCGCAAACAGAAGCCCAGCAGCCGGAGCAGTCCCGCGACTATTATCCCAGCATCACAGACCAACAACCTGGAGATGGGCACGCTTCACCCCCGCCGCATGTCGATTCTCGATCTGGTAATGGCATGCAACACCCTGGTTTGAACCCGAACGTCATGGCGTACCAACCCCAGCCATACCCCTACTATGGTTATCCAGAGTACGGTTACCCGCACTATGTGGATATGTCACAAATGGGATACGAGATGTACCCAGACCCCCGCCACTCCCACCACAACCCACAACCCGGTATTTATTACTGATGAGAGGTCAAGCTGCTTTAATCTCCTTTGTTGTTCCATAACGGGGCCCCCGCCCCCATCCTTTCCCCCTGCATTTCCCCCTTTCCTGTCCCCCCCCTACCCCCTCTTCCTCCTCTTCTTGTATACTTTTGGAGAAACAGCCCTGCTACCTGACCTACCTTTGCTGTAGCTTTCTTGGCGATTGTTCATATTTCCCCTCACCGTGCACGCGGTCAGGTAATGGTTCTGCGTTTGTCCATCTCTCTATTCCCGTGTATTTGTCTGTTATGCTATTTGTCTGTTATGCCAGAGTTTCACGCGCTTTCACGCCCCTCCCTTTGCCTATTACATGTCTGTGTTCCGAACACAATGTTCTCATTTCTCTCCTCGCTCCCACTTCTGCCCGTTTTTTGTTTAGTCACAGGGTTTCCCTTTCGCTCCCTTGCAATTCCTTACTATCCCTACACCACAACTTGCAACGACTACGCCTAGCTATCAATCACGTACACCTACATACAACGGCTTCCACCATGCATTCTTCATATACATTTGGCTACCTCTTCTGGTTGTATCCTGGTGCACATCTTCCCTTCCAGCGATACCATCGGAGGTGAGGTAACCTTGTATTTCCCAAAAGAATTACAGCCTCATGGGCTGTTATGGGTTTCCTTAATTTAACCATCGCTCGGGGGCGGGCGATCAGGGGTAGTGGAATGGGTCGACTGTTCGTCTGAGCATTACCCACCTACACCCACGATCACGACACCGAATTGTAGTCATACGCCTTCAGCTATACGGTGAAAATAACTAACTCAACTTAACTCGCGGTCCCGGAGCCAGGTCGAGAGCTCGTGGGCACACGCCACCTTTTGGTCAGCGGAATTCGCCTAGCAGATCCCATTAGCTCTAGACGGCCGGTTCAGAGCTTATCGGGGGTGGGGTTTGGTAGCGCCAGGGGTCGAATATACTCCATCAAGGTCGGGCACAATCCCCATTTTTCCGCACCAGAAGGGCTAGGAGCGTGCTGGGTCTGCAAGAGACATGTACCCAAACGGGTGGACAGTGAGGGGACGCTCGCCACTAAGCTGCGATATTTCAACCAGTGCCTGTGTGTAGGAACAAAGGGTATGCTGCGACGATACAACGTGCTTCGGATGAATGAAAGAAACGAAGGAGCGATCGTGGGAACGATCCCGAACGGTTGTTCCATACCAGTCCACCACACCGGTCCCACCTTGCACCCGGCCTACCAACTATCCTCATTCACATTCGAGGGGGCGACGCTTTAGAAGAGATGGCATTACTGAGGGAGTACAAGTACACCCAAGAGATATCGCAGATGGTGAGCTCCTCCGGAAATCAGGATCCCCAAGACTATTCCTAAACGACTCTTGCGTGGCCTCGGTTTCAGATGTTCGTCTTTGGCGAGGTCCAAGATCCCACGACGGAGACTGTGAACCTTGTCGAGGATATTGTCCGTGGTCAAATCATTGAGCTGGTGCGTACCCACCTTCCCACCTGGTCCTCTCGTGACACCCGTTCCTGCGGCACATTGAACAAAAGACCTTACTTCCACATCACAGATCGTCCAAGCGCGTAATTTGGCTAGCAGACGCGGGGCACGGTACCTCTCTGCCGAGGATCTCATATTCCTCATCCGACACGACCGTGCGAAAGTGAACCGGCTCCGAACTTATCTCTCGTGGAAGGACGTCAGGAGGCACGCCAAGGATTCTGGCGGCGACGGTGGTGCGGGGATGGAAGTGGAGACGCTCGAGGATGGTGCCGATGGTGAGCTCTCTTGATAGCTACTGGTATTCGTCCTGTGGGTGCCAACGAACGGAGCGTTCAGATAAGTTGAATGCAAAGGCGCAGAAGATTACGATCAAACTCCCCTGGGAGATTTTGACGATTTACTCTGAAGTTCTGCCACAAGACGATGAAGAGGATGAGGACGACATCGAGGCTCACGAAGCCTCGGTCTTACGATTAAAGGTGAGTATTGATGAGACACTTTGCTACGGGCATGGCCCTCAATTCCACGTCTAAATTCGTAGGAAGCGGACGACGTCACGAGGCAGATGACGAGAGAGGAGTATCAACACTACTCAGACTGTCGACAAGCCTCATTCACATATCGTAAAGGTGGGTAAAAGGATCACACGCCGCAAGAGGATCATTTTGACACCACGGCCAATCCCTAGCCAAAAGGTTCCGCGAGTTCCTCAACCTCCCCTCTCACCTCGACCTCCGAGCAAACGACGACACGGTGGACATCGTCGGTTTCCTCGCCTTCGAAATGGTTCGATCCCTAACCATCGCTGGACTCGAGGTCAAAAAGTCTCTCGAAGAATCTTACCTCCACGATGACTACACCTCTTCTCCCATTTCGGGAAAACGGAAGTCGGGTATGTCAGGAGATTCGGCGAACAAGCGGAGGAGGGAGGGTTCACCCGAGAGTGAACACCCGTCGGCGTTGCCGGCCTGCTCATTGTTCTTGCCGCCACCTGAGGCCAGGACGCCACTTCGGCCTGAGCACATACAAGACGCGTTTGCGAGGATGCAAGGGGATTGGTCTCAGCGACGGACGGCAGGTATGAGGAATTGGAGAGGCGGGTTGGTCAGGACAGGTGTCTCCCTCATCTAGCCGTTTTCCCCTGAGCATGTGTGCGTGTTTCATTTGTATATAGCCGCGGTCGATGTTTATACAGAATACATTCATTTTACTCCCTCCCCTCCGTCGTTCAGGATCCAAAACGCATCCGCTACCCTCGCCTCCCCATCCTACGACCCCGACTCTAAAACAGAAGCGAGGCGGCCACATCGACGTTCCCACCTGAAGCGTCTAGGGATTGTATCGCCACCTCCCTCGTCACGCCCAAGTCCATCAGTAGTTTGATGCTCGATTCCGGGTACCTCGAAGCCGGTGGCTGTTGGGGTTGTGGTTGTGGTTGCTGTGGTTGTGGCTGGGACCTCTCGGCTCGCGCCTGTGGAGGAGCACCAAGTGTATTCCCTTGTCCAGGGAATGGCGGACCCTGGTTCTGCCCTGTGGAGGCGGGGGGATTCGACGATCCAGACTCGGGTGGTTGGGAGCTCGACTCTTGACCCTGACCCTGGTCGAACACGCGGGCCTTCTCCGGAAGCTCGTGTTCAGCCAGGAACTTGACCTCCCGCCCCTGAATCCTGAGCACGTTTTTCTCGAGGTCTATGCACGCTTGGTGTGCTTTTAACATGTCGAGACCGAATAGCAGATCGACGTCCCTTCCCTACCCAGCAGAATGAAAAGAAGCTCGCGGGGAGAGGGGAGGGAAAAGTTGAACAGGAAGGAGTTTACCTCCATGATCGTGAACGAACAAGCCAAGAACAAGTCCTGAACCTTCATCTGGGCGCTGTGAACGCGCCCGAGAATTTGGGCGGTACCAACGCCGCGAGCGATACCAGAAAACCGTTTATCGACGAGCCGCATGATGCTGTCACCCAAACGAACAAGAGTTAGTCTGCCGAGAAGGGTGTGGAGGGGAGGTCGGGCTCACTTGCAAGCCTCGGCGCATTCCGGGCTCACTGGGGCGGTCGCATGTGTCAGTGGCTAAGGTTTGGGATACAAAACCCCGCTCACTGATTGTCTGCTGGGCACCGCTATCGACGAAAGCCTTCAGTGGTACACCGTTGACCTCGATTGGGATGCTGAGCGCACAGAACGAATCAGCACAACCTGACAAGAGATTTGAGAGAGAAATAGGACAGACTAGAGCATGACGACTCTCCCAAATGCCTCGGGGCTGTACTCCAATGCATGTTCCATGTTCTCGAGCACGGCCTGTTGCCTGATCGCCTCTTCGATCTTTCGTTGGGCTTCGACATCGAAAGGGTTGGCTTCAAGCCGGTCCATCTCCCGTTGACGTTCAAGTTCGGCGTCCGCTTGCATTTGGCGAAACTGACGTAGTAGTTGGGAGAATCGGGCGGGGTCAGAGCGTGCGGCGTTTGCCAACTCTGGTTGGGTCTTGGTACGGGCAGCGTGAAGTCGTGGACACACAGATCTGGCGGGTACAGTAGGGACATACGTGTTCGAGTTGGCGCATTAGGGCTGGGTCACCCAAGATTTGGAGACGCATCATCTCAGAGTCCTGTTCGACGTCTCTTGATCCAGAGCTGTGAAACGGACAAGGGACGTTAGGGAATGTACCGCGAAGGTGGTATTCGTGTACTCACATTCCGGCAACGTTTATCTTTTTCCTCAATAACAGCATCGCCTTGTCGCCGACCCCGGACTCTCTCATGGTGGCTTTGGGATTGGAGAGGTCTCTCCCATCATGTGAGATACTTTGCTCGGCCACAGGGATGCCGGACTACGACCGATAACGCGAGTGTTGGATCCCGATAGTTCGTTTCGACGGAGGATGCATGTGGGGAGGGGGAAGTGGGTGGCAGCAGAGGCCGGATGAGATTGAACGATCAGCTGTGATTTACGAAACTCGAGAATGGCGAGATGGACGGCGGTGATGCACGGTGTCGAACGCGAGCGTGAACTGAACTGACCTCAGCCTCCAACAGAGCCATCACGTTCTCCAACTCCATGTTCTCGTCAATCTCGACCACAAAGGACTCTCCAAGCTCAGTGAAAAAGGTGAGCTCCATGGTGCTCCTGGAGTTGGATTTACGGTAATGTTGTAGAAATGGATTTAGAGGGAAAGATGGGTTGCGGATGGGTGGTCACCATAAAACCGATCATGATTACTTACCGTTGAGAAAGTAATGCACAGCCACGGCGGGACGAACATCTGGGAGGATCAAGAGAGAACACCGGCTGATGTGCTTTGTGTTCAGGCGACACGAGTAGATTACTGGTACACGGGCGATCCGGAAACAAAAGTGACAATGTAGAGTATGCAACGGATACACGAGAGGGGATGGATGATCAGCGGTGGAAAGCTCTGGATCCACGTCTGAGGCTGTCACGGGCCAAGGTAGTCCTGGAGGGGAGCAACGCACGTAAGGACGGAAAAAATCAGAGGGAGGGAGGCGGACGGACAATCTAGAGGGGCCCGCAGCGATTGTAGGGCGTGCAGCGTAGTCACTCTCCATGGCAGAAGCAGAGAGACTAGCATCTATGGGGAGTTGAGTCGGAAGGGAAGGAACAAAGCTGCGGATGGGAGACTGACCGCTGAGATCGCTGAAACTAGAAGCAGATGAACCGTTGTTGCTGTCTCTTTCGCTGTTCCTCTGCACCATTCCAATCAGAGCACCGAAACCTTGGGGTTGTGCGTGTCTGGGTGAGAGAGCGGGTGGGCTATATGACTTTGTGGCGACGGGCTGCCTGCGACCGGGCTGGTGCGCCTGGTGCTGTTCTGGAGGTGGGGAAGGGATGGAGGGGATTGAACCCTGTGGAGACCCTACGCTTGAGGTGCTGGGACTGCTCGAGTCCAGTGAGGTGTAATTACTCAAGGCCCTATTGGGGTCCCTGGACGGCCTCTCTGTACGCTGGCGTGGGCGGGATGACCGGACGAGACCGAGTTTGTCGCCGGTGATCATTGTCTGGAGATTGCGCAGCTTCTTGTCCAAGGCCTCCTGCTCCTCCAAGCGGCGCTCGGCTTGTTCTGACGCATCGAGTTCAGCGTCCGAGTCATCGTTGCTGCCGGCAGAAGAAGTGCGGGAACGGATGGTAGGTCGTATGAGGAGGCGAGGAGGAGGACCGTTCCCGTCCTGGAGAGTCATAACAGAGGAAGAGGAGACCTTTGGTGTGGCATTGGGAGGAGCGGGAGTCAGAGAGCTCAACCTGGCACGGAGGCCGAGAGGAGTGGTGAGCCGCGTGGAGGTGATTTGGCCGGACAGCCGGGAGATGGGGGTGGGTCGCGCAGCCAGATGGTCTGGACTGGGCGAGGCAGCAGACGGGTCAGGGTTGGTGGGGCTCAGTGCGACCTTGATCCCCTGCAAGCCCCTCAAATCCTCCTCGTAGCGTGTCTGTGCACGGTAGAGGAGATAGGGCAGCGGGACCTGGAGATGGGCGGCGAGGGCTGGCCAGTCTGTGCCGCCATTGTCGGTTGCACGCGAACGAGCAATGACCTCCCAGAGCACTTTCTCCTTGTCCTGGTTCCATTCGACCTGGGCGTGCTTCAGCACCGGCAACACGCACTTTGGCTGCACACCGACCTTTGGTGGGTCCAGCCGGGAGTCGTCTGGCCGGTTGGACGGAATTCTGACAATCACCCTCACGTTCAACGGAGCCATGCGGACGATCCCGAGTTCGGGTGGAATTCCGGATATGGCAAGTTGAGTGTTGGTCATTGATTGACGTCAACTCTGGTCCTTCTCTGCTTTCTTCTCTTTCAGGCCATGGTTGGAATAATCCTGTCGCAGTTTGGCTCAAAGGAAGAGGGGTTTCCAAACACGGTATGTGGTTCGTTTCTCTTCTTTCTCCCATTCATTCATGGATTCCCCCCAGCCACCTCGTTCGAAACGCGTCGCGGTCTCTGCGCTCACTGGCCCGCCTCTCTCTGCGGGTGAGCTGAGGGAGCAGCATGGGATCAAGGCCATCGACTACGCCTACCACTCCAAACTCGCCCCGGTCCCCCCCCTCGTCCACCGCCAGGCCCAGCCCAGCATCGAGGGTGACCCCTCCCAACCCAGACAGCGTACCCTCCAGCGTGTGCCGACAGAGATAATCGATGAAAATTCCCAACCCTCTTCCCAAGGCTACAACAACTCTCGCCTGCTGGCCAGGAATACGCTCGAGCGCTCCCCTCACCGTCCCAGATACCCCCCAACTACCATCGCTGGCCCGAGCAACGCTGCCGCCCCTCCCTCTGCAGGCCAGGTTGCACCCGTGTCTCCCTATTCGCCTCTTCGCTACATCCCAGACGTTCCCGTCGAGAACACCCGGCTGGATCTTAAGGGCAAGGGGAACGACCCGGTCCCGATGGACATCGACGATGACGTGAGATCAATCACACCCACGCCTGCCCCACGACTCGCGACACCATTCACCTCGCCTTTGCCTGCCCTCCCCAAGACCGCCGCGACTTCCCCTTCTCCCCCTCCCCCTCCCCTACCACCCAAACAGCCGTTGCCTATATCCAGGAACAGCAGTCTTACTAAACGTGCCTCGCTCGCTGCCGGATCATGTTCTCTCATCAAACGCTCTTCTTCGTCCCACCTGCTTACCGGTCATCCGCCGAGGTACTACCTTAGAAAGCGGAAACCCCCCACCACAGCCACCCCCATCGTTGCTACTGCCTCCCAGGAGGCCAAACCCAAGTCAAAGTCAAGAACGCGCTCCATCCTCCGAGGAGGTGTGTTGAAGGGTCGTTCCAAGAAGATGGCTACCAAGTCATAGCCCCACAATCCTTGGTGTACATACAATTTTTGGCGCATTCTCACGATACATCTTGTTGTTCGAGTAGCATTGGGCTGTAGATCTTGTCGGACAGGACCGCGACACATTGTTGTATTCGCTATTATTCACCACTTTACCCCTTCTATCTATCCGCTTGTATGTACGCTTTTGTTCAACTGAAGTAATCTAATCGCAAGGATGGTCCATCTGCCCTTGGACTCTTATCATCAACAACCCCACCTACATGATCGTGTAACCGGCTCAGATCACCCAGTCACGTGAGGTCCGCAACTTTCGACGCGCCATCTTCCGCTTGGCCGTCTGACCCTTTCCTCCACGATCCTTTGACGGTTTATTTCGCCCGCCATGGCTTCTCTCGACGATTACGACGAGTTTGGAAACTACATTGGCGCAGACCTTGACTCTGACGATGAGGACGATGACCAGCAGCAACAGTATTCTTATGCTGGTCCCTCTCAACCCCAAGCTCAAGCTTCGCGGCCTCTCGAGGGTTTCGATGACGAGGACGAGCAGATGGCCGACGAGCCCAGATCGGGAGCCCTTATGGAAGTCGACGGTATGTTCTTTCTTTTACCACCCTCCAGGTTTAATCATCCTTCTCGAATCAAAAGAATCCGTTTCCCGACGCGCTTCAGGCCTTTTATTCAACCCGGGGTGTCCACCCAGTTGCTGAAATTACACGTCTACAATCACAGAACCGGTTCACAATGCTGTAATCCTCCATGAAGACAAGCAGTATTACCCATCTGCATCCGATGTGTATGGCCAGGATGTCGAAACTCTCGTCCATGAAGAAGACACTCAACCCCTTACGGAGCCCATTATCGCTCCAGTCAAGTCCAGGAAATGGGTCGTGGAAGAGAAAGACATGCCAGAGACCAGATTTGACAAGGGCTTCCTCCTCAATATGGCCGCGTTCCCCGAGTTCGTCAGGAATGTCGCCGTAGTCGGCCATTTACATCACGGAAAGACAGCTTTGTTGGATATGCTCGTCTTTGAGACTCACAAAATGACTTGGGATGCCGATGCCCAGGTTGGTCACCTCCCACTAGCCCATTCGTCCCAATATAACTCGTGTATAGACGCGGTATACGGACACACACGTTCTCTCTCGTGAACGAGCAATCTCCCTCAAATCCTCTCCCATGTCTTTCATTCTCAGCACCTCCGCCGGAAAGTCCCATTTGGTTCACACCATTGACACCCCCGGTCATGTCAACTTTTTGGATGAAGTTGCTGCTGCCATTAGATTGGTTGACGGTATTCTACTCGTCGTAGACGTTCTCGAAGGGGTCCGTCTTTACCAATCATTTTCCAACCTTCTGAATTGACATTACGGGATCCGTTCCCTACCTCAGCTTATGGTGAACACAGAAAAGATCATCCGACACGCTCTCCAGGAGGGCGTCAAGATCACCCTTGTTGTAAATAAGCTCGACAGGCTTATTCTTGAGCTGAGGATTAAGCCCGCCGACGCTTACTACAAGATCAAGCACACCATCGAAGAAATCAACACTTTCATCAGGCACGCACATCCCAGCTCGTCCCTTTAAACCACTGACCGCCTTTTTTTAGCTCCATTGACCCTGACCCTGCACTGAGATTGAGTCCGGAAAATGGAAACGTAGCCTTCGCAAGCACCGATATGCACTGGTGCTTTACTCTCCGCTCTTTCGCCCAGATGTACTCCGAGGCGTACGGCCACCTCGATGTGAACGCGTTTGCTGATCGCCTTTGGGGAGACGTCTACTTCTCTCCTTCCACCCGGAAATTCACCCGAAAGGCTGAGGACCCCGAAACGCCACGGAGTTTTGTTCACTTCGTCCTCACCCCGTTGTACAAACTATACTCGCAGGTTTTGAGCGAGGACACTGAGACTCTCAAGGAGACTTTGGAAGGCTTGGGTATCTCGTTGAAACCGGCCATGTTCAAGATGGACGTCCGGCCGTTGTTGAAGGTCATCACCGAACAGTTCTTTGGACACGCCACTGGCTTGGTGGATATGATCGTGGAGCATGTACCTTCGCCTCTTGAGGGAACTGGTTCCAAGGTGCCACTCGCCCATTCAGTCCGTTCCACTCTCTTGTTGCTTACTTGGCTCAATTACAGGTCGAGAGAACATACACCGGACCACTGACATCGGAACTGGTCAAGTCTATGAAAGCTTGCGATTCCGATGGCCCCGTGATGGTTCAGATAGCCAAGTTGTACCACACAACGGACGCCCAAAGCTTCAGGGCGTTTGGGCGGGTCATCAGCGGAACGCTAAAGAAAGGGTTGGAGGTTAAAGTCCTCGGGGAGGGCTACTCTCCAGAGGACGAGGAAGATATGGTCAAGGCGACCGTGGAGGATTTGTGGATATCTCAGGCCAGGTAACGTCGCCTTTCGATTTTCGGGTCGTTTATTCACGGCTGGCTCTCCCGGTAGGTATTTCATCCCTGCAGAAGAGATCCCTGCCGGGAACCTCGTCCTGATCGGAGGCGTCGATGCATCCATCTCAAAAACTGCCACTCTCGCCTCCGTTGATCCCGATTCCGACGAAGAACTGTACATTTTCCGTCCCCTCAAGCACGCAACGCAATCCGTGCTTAAAGTTGCCATCGAGCCTGTCGCGCCATCAGAACTTCCCAAGATGCTCTCGGGTCTTCGATCCATCAACAAATCTTACCCCTTGGCCGCGACCAAGGTTGAGGAGAGCGGCGAACATGTGTTGATTGGCACGGGGGAGTTGTATTTGGACTGCGTGCTGCACGATCTGAGGAGGCTGTTCGCCGAGATCGAGATTAAGGTTTCGGATCCGGTCACAAAGTTCTGTGAGACGGTGTTGGAGACGAGTGCGTTGAAGTGCTACGCGGATACGCCGAACAAAAAGTGCGGGCGTGGTCCTTCCTCTCGGCACGGGTATTTGAAAGTTGACGTTGCTGATCACCTTCTGCAGGAATCGACTAACGATGATCTCCGAGCCCCTAGAACGAGGTATTGCGGAAGATATCGAGACAGGTCGTGTGACGATGAGGATGACTCCTAAAGAGCGAGGGACATTCTTCCAGCAGAAATACCAGTGGGACCTCCTTGCATCACGGTCGATATGGGCATTTGGGCCAGACGAGAGCGGGTCGAACATCTTGTTGGATGATACGCTGCCGAGCCAGGTTGACAAGAAGATGTTGGTTTCTGTCAAGGAGCACATCCGACAGGGCTTCCAGTGGGGGGCAAGGGAGGGACCTCTGTGCGATGAACGTGCGCGCTTTCATCCTTTTCCTACCACCCTTTCTTGGCTGACGGACTGGTCTTTCAGCGATGCGCAATGTTAAATTCAGGATATTGGATGCAAGTCTCGCAGCTGAGCAGATTTACCGAGGGGGTGGTCAGATTGTCCCTACGGCCCGCAGGGTCTGTTATTCCTCTTTCCTCATGGTGCGTTTCACTTCCGTGGTTAGCGCTTGGCCCTCACAGACGAATCGAACCCCAGGCTACCCCTCGGTTGATGGAACCGATCTATTATGTTGAGGTGCAAGCACCGGCAGATTGCATCTCCGCCGTGTACACTGTGCTAGCGCGACGGCGAGGACATGTCACTCAGGACATACCAAAGGCTGGCTCGCCACTGTATACTGTCAAGGCGCTTATCCCAGTGATCGACGCGAACGGGTTTGAAACAGACCTCCGAACGGCAACCCAGGGTCAAGCCTTTTGCCAACAAATCTTTGACCACTGGTCAATCGTTCCAGGGGATCCGACGGATAAAAGCGTGAGGCTGAGACCCCTGGAGCCTGCTAGTGGGCAGGCGCTCGCGAGAGACTTGGTGTTGAAGACCAGGAGAAGGAAGGGTTTGGGAGATCAGATTGCGGTGTCGAAGTATCTGGACGATGAGTTTGTGGTGAGTATTCTTGTGGATATGATGGTACAGTCGCTGATGATTCTTTTGTATGGTGTAGCTTGCCCTTTCGGCGTCAGACCACGCAGATCTATTAGGATAGCTAGAGGGTTGCTGTTTACTGACTCGTGCTTTCTGCGTATTTGTGTGGTAAATAGTACTAGAAGTGTAATCCGTCCGCCATTGGTGGGTTTGTGTGAGTGCGAACAGCGGACATATTCCTCATCGAGGGTCAACCCAAAATGTTGGGAGTCCCCCTCGGATTCTTAGATCTCCGGAGGTGTCTCGAGTCTCGAGGGTCAACGTTCAACCCTCAGGCCTTATTGGTCACGACCATTGAAGTGTCCTCTCGTTTCTATTGTCGTTCACATCACTTTTCGGTGATTGTGGTTACCAGTTTTGCTGAGGCTTCGGCTTGTGTACAGAGTCGTGACCTTGAGAGGGGGGGGGGTAAACAAACTGATATATATTTGCACTCGGACGAACCTCAGAAGCTCCACTCTCCTCCCCTTCTCGGCGTCACTTACAGGAGAGGCAAGCACGCCGGACGGTGACCGCACCATCCGCTCCGCCTCCTTCATTCTCTCCGCGTTGTCCTGTGTTCGCTATGGCGGGAAAAAGGGGAAGGATGAAATGCTTAGCTCGCGAACAGGACACACATAGCTCTTCATCAAGATGGACACCGCACCCACGACCGCCTTCAGTGGAAGGGCCACATCGGAGGGTTTATTGGAAACGTCCGATGTGGCTACCCTGACCACAGCGTATGCCGTTTGCCAGCCCGTGCCCCGTCCTCGGGTAGTAGAGTCATCACCAGACGCGTCACCAGCAGGGGATGGACGACGGGTAGCTTGGGCGACGCGGGTCGAAAAGGCCGCAAGCCTTTCGAGATTCCTTTGGGATGCGAGGTGTTGTACCAACTCCGCAGGCAATGAGGCCTAGGTGGTGCGCGTGTCCTATAGAAGTCGGAAGTGAGCTATTCACCGATGGCTTCGATTGGTGAGAGCACGGCCAAACCAACTTGGTGCCCAATGTTTATAAGTATTTGCCGCCAATGACCCGGTCCTTTTGGCTTCCCCCACCCATTCGGGTGGTCGGGGGATTCGACTGGACGACCTCTTCGCGATCATTATTTCTGGATGCCGCTTTGTCTGCGACCCCCGTGCCTGGCTCGCACTCGCCCTTAATTTTGGCTGATGACATCTGCCAACCTCCATTGACCCCGCGGACACATGGAAACCCGCGACGGTGATGAAACGCAGGCGACGGTGTGTGTGTGTCCAACAATTCGTGTGCGCGTGGGTCCAAAAGTTGTTTGCTGGGAGTTTGTTCCAAGTTGAACTCGCAAGTTCAAAAAGCCAAGCGCGTTCTCCGCCCTGGCTCTTCCCTGGTTCTCCACGCTCGACAAGTTTTCCACGCGTTTTCTTGTTCCTCAGGCTTTCCCCCTCCCTCTCGACAACTATCCTCTCCTTTGCAGGATATCTCCCCCCACCCGAAAAAACGCCATACGACATTCCCTACGCTCTCTTCGACGCAGTTCGAAATGATTCCGCTTGTACCTACCCTCGCTCTTGCCTTCCTGTCATTTACTTGCTCAGTATTCGTCATCCTTCGTATTGTCATTCCCATCCTTCCCCCTCATCCCCTGAGCAGGCGGGTGGCCCCAGTAAGTTTTCCTCACCCCACTTCTCCGTCCTGGTCTCGTTGCTGACGAGATGTGCAGGCAGAATTTGGTCTTCCCAACTTCAAGAAGCTGGTGCCAGCTGACAAGACCCACCTCTGGATTGCGGGTTGCGACCTTCTCGCTCTCTTCGTCTTCGTCTGGCAAGTCATCACCGAGTCCCTTGGTGGTCCCACCAACTATGCTGCCGGGCTGGACCCTCTTGCGACCGTCAGACTTTGGTTCGCCAGCACTATTAGGGCCACGTGTGTCTTCGTCATTATCGCCATGACTCTCCTTCACGTCCGCCTCGCCCGTCCCGTAGACTTTGGTAAATCCCACTGGCTTATCTGGGGACCAGGGCTTCTCCTCATCTTCACCTCTACTGCCGTTGCCGGTAAGTCCCCCTCTTTGTCCTCGACATCTTCAATCCTTACGCCCCGCACAGGTATTCTTGCTGGCGCCGATCTTCCGAGCTTCTTCGTTGGAATGATTGCCTACTCTTCTTCTCTCACCCTCCTCGGCGTTGTCGTCCTTGCCACCCTCGTCGGCACTCTTGTGACCATCCGTCGCAACCTCACGTCAACTGGTGAGCTCGACGACTCATGGCCACCCATGCGCCAGGCCGATGAGAAGCGCCGCTCGTTCGCCCAGGAGGACATTGATGCATTGAAGGACGGTTCTTCGTGGATTACCTCTGATGCCGGCAGTTCCCACTGCGGTTCCGTCTCTGCCTTCTCCTTCTCTACCCACCAGACCCACGCCCGAAAGTCCTCCAACAGTTCCAGCAACCTCCACCACGGATCAGTTCACTCCAAGTCGGCCTTCTGGTTCAATTCTGAGACTCCAGGGAGGATCTCTCCAGTTCCTCCTGTTCCTCCTCTCCCAGCTCCCTACAGGCCTGCATCTCCTACCTCCGCGGGCGTGTGCGACGACCCCGATCCTTTCCGCCGAACCGTCGGTAACGACCCCCGAGTTCGCAATGGTTCCCAAGCTTCGTGGTTGACTGAGCCCTCGGTCGCTCCCAGCACTGTCACCGCCTGGTCATTCCCAGCGAACAGACCACCCTCTCGCCCCAATACCCCTGGCTTGTTCCCCCAGTCCACCGTCGATCTCCACGCGGAACTCCTCCGCCCTGCCGTTCCCTCTCGCCCACAGACTCCCGCTATCAACTCGACCCAGGTGTTGGGTGGGTATGGTTTCTCAGATGTTTCCCTCGCTGAGAAACAGGCTGGTTTGGAGGCGGTTCCCGAGGGCGACCTGGATACCAATATCCCCCGTGTCATCACCTGGTTCATCAGCGTTTTGCTCCCATGTGTAAGTTTTCTTCACGTCTTGCATCGGATAATATGTTCTGATATATTTTGTAGGCTTTCAGCCTTCCGTACTTTGTCTCGATCCATCTTACAGGTACCGCTTCCACCACCGCTTCCATTTTGATGATCCTCGCTATCACTCTTCCCTCTCCATTCTTGGCCTTGAGTCTCCTCTTCAACTGGTCTCTCCTCGTTCCCTCCGGACTCTTTGAGTCGACTGCTCAGCCCATGCCTGAGCTCGCTCGTACTTCCTCCCCTACCATTGTCCGTCCTTGGTCCCACGAGTACAAGAGGAGCGGAAGTGTCACTGTTGTCGAAGGTCGTCGGAGTGGTGATATCTGGGTTTCCAACGGCGATGCCGTCGATGGCAAGGGCAAGATCGGTCGTGCCTTCGAGATGCTCAACGCCAAGCCAAAGCTGTCCGTCCTTCCTCTGGAGAACGTCGTCGTCAAGATGGTCGACGGAGAGCTCACTCCCCCGCTTCCTCTCCAGAGCGCCCCGAACTCCGTCCCTCCGACCCCTGTGTCTGAGAACTCGGAAGAGCTGGGACGGAAGAAGTCGAAGGCCTCTTCCTACTACTCTGTCACTGACGAGACGGCGCTGCGTACCGCCCGTGTCATGGTCGCTCAGAAGCATTATTCGGCTCTCGCCATGACCATGGTTGTCCCCCCCTCTCCTGATCCCGAAAGGAAGTCGTTCGCCGTTACCCCCGAGGAGATGGAGAGCACTGGCTTTGCTAGCGGTGTCGCTATCTACGAACGCACCGAGGGGCGCTCCCATTGTCGCACCAGGTCCACCTCTTCTATTTCCACCTCCAGGTCCAGGAACGTCATCAGTCCACCTCCTGCCTTCCCCCTCCCTCCTACTCCTCCCTCCGTAAAGGCTGCTCGCGCGATGGCTCACAAACGATCCTACTCTTCTGGCCTCTCCATGACCGAGATTGATGCCCTGTCGGCCGGTATACTCCCCAACCTTGTTCCCGGGCTGAGGATCGGACAGGATGTGAGGATCTCTGACGACTGGAGGTTTTCGAGCGCCTCCCGCGTCGGGGGAAGTATGACCGGCAAGACTTTCGATGATTTCCTTGCAGGTCTCCCTAAGGAACTTGGTGGGTTGCCTGGGGAGTTCTCGTCCCCAGAATTCCATTCTACCCCTGCCACCAACGGCAAGAAAGCCGGTCAGAAGACTAGGAAAGCCGGTCACAAGAGACACCACTTCAGCTTACCCAGCCTCAGCCTCGGGAAGGATGGCCTTTCTGCCCGGACGATGGAAGTTAACAACGGAGTGGAAGCTCCTGGTCAGGAGGAAAGGAGAAACACCGTGGTATGTGAGCAACGTCCTGAAGCCACTCTGGACGTCGTTCGTGAGGTGGATGAACTCTCCCGTCCTTCCTCTCCCTTCCGTATCCAAGATCCCGCTACTGCTCGTTCTTCCATGGCCACCCTTATCAACGCCCTGGATAACGAGTTCAAGCTCAGCCTTTTCAGCATCGACGAGAACATCTCATTGGACTTCGACGCCTCCGGACCATTGGCTCACAGCACCCCCCATGAGTCCCATAAACCAGTGTCACGTTCCCCCGCTCCCTCCGTGCCCAAACCGAAGACGACGAAGGCTGACCGTCGTTCAAGCATTGTATATATCAAATCCGACGAGAACGCCCTCCCCCCCTCTGATGCCACTAACGAAAACACGATCCGCAAGTCCCTTTCTCCTGCCAAGCGCCTGGCCGAGATTTCATCGCGAGCGGTGAAACCATTGATGTCCAGGAACAAGCGCAAGACCAACAAGAATGAGAACGCATCGTCTACGACCAATACCACAGCCATTGCAGCACTCCTCGGCAACGGCAAGGACGTTTTGACGGCCTCCCCTGGTGGAGGACTCCGTCCTTTGTCTCTTTTGCAGGACCGGGATGTCAACCGTTCCGCCCAGCCTGAATTGGGCGTTGTAGCGGAAGACAGCTTTACCCGTCCTCTGGATCTTAAGAAGAAGCAAAAGAATGTTACTGAGTTGAGAGTTATGGCTCATGGTGTGGTCGCTGGAAAGGACGAAAACGAAAACATTCACGCCATTAGGCTGGTATCTGGAGCCGCTTCCAACCATAAGGGTTTGAAGCCCTTGAAGCTTGCTAGGAGCGAGACGAGCAAGCAACGGGCCGCTCTCAGGAAAAACGAGGTTCTGCCTTCGGTCATCGTTCGACCTCCATCCGAAGCCCACCATGCTTTAGCCATGGACTACCGGATGCCGTTCCACTGATTTGGACTTTTTTTCCCCCCTCTATCTTAATGTCCCCCATGCTTCCGATCTTGCTTTCCGTTAGGGCTTGCTGCTATCTGTTTGAACTCTTCCGTTATTTTTTCGGTGCTTTTTTGCACGGCATGACTCTTTGGCTCTGCCGACGTTTGTTTTCCCGCAAGACTCCCTACTCCCCCCTCCACGCAACCCACCAACGTCTCGCATGCTCCCATCGGCCACGTATATACCACACTCACTGATCGCATAGTACCCCAGTACCGTTTTCTTTGCTTTGGTACGAAACCTTCCTTTGTTACATGAGTACCTTTTTCCCTTCCCATCCCCAGTGTTTTTAACCGCAGTTTGACTTACCCTTCGATAGTGTTTTCGTCATACAGATCCCATATGTTTTCCGATATACAAATCGTCCGTGTTTTGATACGTGAATTATCAACTATGCTGCCTCCTTTTCCCTTCGGCCCTCCCCAGTTCGTGGCCAGATAGACCAGAAAACAACATGCAACCCCAGCTGCCCTCGGCCAGTTTCACATTAAGTAGTCGGACTCAACAACCCTACGCTGCTCCCTCCGTCTTACAACTACGGTTGTCAATTTATGATGGAGTTGGATCCAGGTCCCCCGTCGACCACTGCGGGCGTCAGATCCAGATTCCGAGATCCACGTAGCCGACCGGCGGAAAACCGGAAGTGGTTTGGTGGAGGGCTGACCCACATTGACGCCCTGACAGGTGACCCACGTCAACTCCTGAATGTAATGGACGGCTGGCGCGTCCCAACGGCTTCAGTTGGCCGCTCTCGCCTCCTGGGATATATAAACCCGCTGGCAATGACAGACAGATAGTACACTATCCCTCCATCCCCCCATCCACCACCAATCCTTCACAACATGTCGAAGCTGATCATCACCGGTGCCACCGGAACAGGTGCTTTCGGTCTTCCTCATCAGGGTTACGCACACAACTGACACTGGGTCCGTGTTTCCCAGCCGGATTTGCCGCGTATCTTGCTGCCCTGGCCGACCCATCTGTCTCCTACATCACTCTCCTCCTCCGACGTGAGATCCCCTCATGGGCGAATCTTCCGTCGAACGCCAGCGAAAAGTCCAAGACGGTCATCGTAAAGGATTTCGCCCAATACCCGGAGGAGGTTATCTCCCAGGTCGCCGATCACGACGGTTGCGTCTGGGCGCTCGGAAAGTCTGTCCAGGGTCTCTCTGAGGAAGAATATATAAAGATCCACGTCGAATTCCCTCTGGCAGCCGTTGAGGCTCTCAAGAAAGCAGGCGTCGGAAGCGCAGAGAAACCATTCAACTTTGTGTATGTCAGCGGAGAGGGCGCTGACCCGTCCCAGAAATCCGTGTTCATGTGGGGGCGAGGCAAGGTCTGTGTCTCACTGAGGTATCGGCCATTCGTGGGCTAACGGTAGATGTTGTGTGCAGGGTCGTGCTGAGACGGAATTGGCGAAAGCTTTGGACACCCCCACGACCAGATCGTTGATCGCGCGCCCTGGTTACTTCTTCCCTGCCCACACTGGCCAGCGACAGAACCAGCAGAGTGGTATCCGCAGATTCCTAGATACCTCCCTTGGCCCTTTGTTCACAAATACCAGCATGGGAGTGTCAGCTGGGACATTGGGCAGTTTCCTCGTGGAGAGTGCAAAGGGTTCCTTCCCCGACGTTAGCCTCGCGAACAATGCCCAACTGAAGCAATTGCTCAAGGATCTGCAGAAACAGTAGACGCTTCGTATACGTACACACCCTTCATTGTAATGTCAATTCGTTTGTCGCCTAATACAGGACCGTGTACGGATGGACGGAAAGCAACAACAGGAGTGGTTTACTTGAGTAGATGAGAAGAGGAACAGCACGATATGCTCGAAGGCCCGCATGAATCTGAATCGGCAACGTTGATGGTGGGGTACACTGTAGGGGGGAGGCAGGGGTAAGGGAGTCGAGCAGCTGCCGGGCGGTTGGTCGAGCGGAACTCGACTCGCTCCAACGTGACTGGACCAATTCCCAAAGTACGTAGGAGAGGCCTAGGGATTCGGTCTCAAGTGGTTTTTCTGGACGTTCACCCCTCAATACAGCGGACACGGGCAGGTAAGCACCCAGACGGTAGAATGGTCGGAGACCAGTCAGAACCTGGGATGGGTGAGTGAGGGACCATTGTCGCAAGTGCAACCAGCTCACCTCGTATATCACCATTCCGAGCGCACAACCGTCCGACTCGCGGGTCGAACGACCGTTGGAACCGAAGCGCAGCGGATCCAACAGCTCCGGGCTCATCCAACAAAATCTCCCCCCAGAGGAATCAGTTTCGGATAAGAAAATCGTGCTCAGGCCAACCATGGTCACGAGGCCAAAATCTGCAACACGAGTGGTGCCCCTGTTGTCGACGGGGATGTTTGCCTGATTCGCTTGTGAGCGAGGTGAAACGCTCTTCATGGACGTTGAACTTACCCCCTTGAGATCCCCGTGAACGATACTGCCAAGCTCGTGAAGGTAGGTTACACCGGACACGTTGTTGATTAACGAGGGGAGAAATCAGGACGAAGAGGTAAGCGGGCCCACCAATCGCAAACGGTTTGCCTCTGGGTTGGACCTCGAATACTGTATCGCACTCCAATTTGGCATTCATTCGGAGAGAATGCAGAAACAATGTGGGTCCGCAGACACAGAAACCCCCGCAACAGGGGTAGGATGTTCGGATGGGACAAATGTTTCCAACTCACGATCTCTCGACATAACCGCTGGGTGAATTTTGAACAACAGTGGTAGCGGCCGCGGGGTTGAACAAACGCACCCCGAAAACCCTACCGGGTTCCCCTCCGTTCATCTTGAGGCACTTAATGGCCACGGGGCAAAGTATTCTCCCTCACTCACATCCGCGGACCCGCCACGGTAGTAAAACCTCCCGACGCGGATGAACTCCTGTTGGGGAATATACGCGGCGGGTATGATCCCCTGAGCTTTGCAGATCTTGGAAATGGGCCGTAAACACCGCCACCAGGGTTTGTCATCGAGGCGTGACCGCGCAAGAACCTGCGTCCAACACCTAAGTTGTTGAGGCACGAGGCACGTAATTCACTCGGTCGAGAAAACCGGCAAAAACTTGGGCATCGTTTCCCCGGAAGCTCCTAGCGACGTTCGTGTTGGACCGACAGCTGAAGAGGGACTGGACCTTTGAGAGGCATTCATTCGAAGTAACCTTCGTCGTGTAGATGTTGGTCCAGGACTGCTTGTC
>Ga0307516_10001017_pt1 | contig 38881 bp, 35 predicted proteins | sample 19_EM_MG_FD_203310 | JGI IMG/M metagenome (GOLD analysis project Ga0307516, IMG submission 203310) | Populus trichocarpa ectomycorrhiza microbial communities from riparian zone in the Pacific Northwest, United States - 19_EM | ecosystem: Host-associated > Plants > Roots > Unclassified | place... | reverse complement strand
CAGCACCCGCACGCCGGCGCCCATGTCGACCGGCCGAGCGAAATAGATCATCCGCTCGGTGGTGACGAAGTTGACCAGCGGCGGGCTGATCACCAGCTGTGGCGACGGCAGGGCCATCGCGTCGGCGACGAAGCCGGGCGGCAGCGGCAGCCCGAGCCGCGCGCTGTCGGGCTGGGCGGCGGCCAGCACGGTGCCGTCCGGCTGCAGCAGCACCAGGTCGCGCACCAGCAGGTTCTGGCTGATGGTGGTGCGCAGCTGCGACTGGGTGCCGGTGATGTCGTAGGTGCCGTTGGCCAGGCGGTGCGGGCGCAGCAGCGTCTCGCTGCCGGCCAGCATCACGTCGACACCCAGCAAGGTGCGGTTCAGCGAGGCCTCGGCGCCGGCGATGAAGCGTTCGGCGCGTTGGCGCGCCTCGTCCAGCGCGTCGCGCTCTTCGCTGTTGACCAGCGCCGCGGCCGCGGCGAGCACGGTGCCGATGAACACCGCCACGAAGCCGGCGATGGCCCACTGCACGCGAAGAGGCGGGTTCATTGAGGACTGGTCGCTGGCCTCGCCTCGACCCCGCTGATCGGCCCGATGGTCTGGTTCCAGGCCTCGGCACAGGGGGTGCCGCAGCGTTGGATCCAGCGGGCGATCACGGTGCCGGCCAGCACGTTGCGGCGGCGCTGGTCGTCGGCGACAGTCGGGGCCTGGGCGTGCAGGCGGCCGGGCTGGCCGCCGCAATCTTGTTCGCCGGTCAGGCAGCGCACGCCGTCGCCGGTCTCACGCTCCGAATCGGCCCAGATCACCTGCTCCAGCCGCATCAGCTCCTGCTTCAGGATCGAGCGCTGGTCCGGCGGCAGCGCGGCCCAGGCGCCGGTGTTGGCGCCGAAGATCGCCATGCCCCAGCTGACCGGCATCGTGAACAGGTGCTGGGTGTGCTGCTGCAAGCCGATCGTGTAGCCGGACATGCTGCCTGTCAGCGCGCACTCGACGTTGCCGCTGCGCAGGTTCTGCGTCATCTCGGCGAACGAGGTGTTGACCGGCTTGGCGCCCAGCGCCTCCACCCAGTCGGCCTGGGTGGCGCTGGCGGTGCGCACGCGCCGGCCGGCCAGGTCGGCCAGGCTCTTCAGCGGCCGTTGGCAGAACAGCATCTGGGCCGGGTAGACATAGATCGCCAGCAGCTCGATGCCGTGTTTTTCGCGCAGCGTCTTTTCGAGGAACGGCCGGTAGGCGGAGACGTGCCGGCGCAGGCTGGCCATGTCGGGGTTCAGCCCGGCCAGGTCGGCGGCGCCCAGCAGCGGCTCAGTGGCGCTGGACAGCGAGGCCAGCGCGGTACCGAACGGCACCACGCCCAGCTGCATCAGGCGCAGCATGTCTTGCCCGCGGATGCCGGCGCGGTCGAAAGGGACGATGCTGGCGCGCAGCTTGCCGTTGGTCAGGCGCGGCAGCTCCTGGGTCCAGAACGGCTCTTCCTGGCGGGTGTACTGGTTGACGTTGGCCAGGCCGCCGACGACGCGCAGTGACATCGCCGCGGACGGCGCGGAAGCCGGCACCCCTGGCGCTTCGGCCACCGTGCTGGTGGCCCACAGCATGGACGTTAGCCCGACAGCCGCGCAGGCGGTGCGGACGGTGGCGGCACGCGAAGAGGGTCGGCCCCGGTGAGTGGGGCGGTCGAGTGTCTGGGCTGCTGGCATGCCGTTTTTCTTGCGTTCGTCCGATCCACGTCCTCCGCAGGAAGCGCAAACGAGTATGGCAGGAAGCAGCGGCGCTGTCACAGCTGCGCCGGGCGGTTCAGGCCGCGCGCGGGTCGCCTTGAAGGTATTGGCCGAAGACCAGGCGGAAGGCGTCCGAGCTGCGCGGCCCCAGCTGGCCGTCTTCGCGCAGGAAGATGGCGGGGAACTGGTTCAGGAAACGCTGCAGCGCGCTGCCGTCCGGTGCCACCACGTCGGGGTCGTAGTGCAGCCGAGCGGCGATCGGGGCCGGCCTGGCGATCGTTGCCGGCGAGAGGGTGGTCGGGCGGATGGGCGGCGATGGCGTGGCCACGGCCTCGGCCAGCGCGCCTCTTTCGGCCAGGCGCCGCAGCAGCGCCGCGGCACCGACCTGCTTGCTGACGGCGCTGTCCGAGAAGGTGCCGTCGCCCACGTACTTGCCGCGCAGGTAGTGGCTGGTGTAGCTCCACAGGTAGGGACTCTTGACCTCGGGATGGGCGTTGCGGTAGCCCCAGCCGTTGTAGCTTTCCCACTTGTAGAGGATGCCCGGCACGCTCCAGTCGTCCCAGCGGTCGTAGCGGGCCAGCCGCAAGGCGTCGTCGGCGCTGGCCTCCCAGCCGAACGGCGGTGCGCCCGTGGACGGTCGGCCCGACGGCACGTGCACCGTGCGGGCCGCGAGCGGGTCGCCGTTGTGCAGATGGGTGTCGAAGCGGGCGCTGGCTTCGAGGCTATGGATGACCGCCAGCACGTACCAGGGCATGCCGAGCGGCCGGGCGACGCTGTCGTAGCGGGTCTGCTGGGCGAGGGCGCGCTCGGCACAGGCCTCGACCTCGGCCTGGCGCTCGGGGCGGATCTGGCAAGTGTCGAAAAGCTGCTGGTATTCGGCGCGCAACGCGCCTGTCAGGCTGGGCATCGCAGTCTCCTGGCGGCCCGGGCTTTCCCCGTGGAGCTGCAAAGCCTGCGTCAAACAGCGCGGCTTGTCATCCTTCAGCTGCGGGAGGAAGGCGGTGGAACATCCCCCCAGCTTGCATGCCTGTGCGCCGCAGCGACCTGCCGCCACAATGCGCGCGTCGATCGACACGGGAGCGATGTGAGATGACCGCCTTGGTGCTGGGCCTGCTGCTGTTTCTTGGCGTGCATTCGGTGCGCATCGTGGCGCCGGCCTGGCGCGAGGCGCAGATCACGCGCATCGGCCGCCCGGCGTGGCGCGGCGTGTACTCGCTGGTCTCGCTGGCGGGCTTCGTGCTGCTGGTCTGGGGCTACGGCCAGGCGCGCCAGCAGCCGGTGGTGCTGTGGGCGACGCCGACAGGCTTGCGCCACCTGGCGGCGCCGCTGGTGTTGGTCGCGTTCATCCTGATCGCCGCGTCGCAGGTCGGCAGCAATGTGATCCAGGCCAGGCTGCAGCACCCGATGCTGCTCGGCACCAAGCTGTGGGCCTTTGCCCACCTGCTGGCCAACAACACGCTGGCCGACCTGCTGCTGTTCGGCGGCTTTTTGCTCTGGGCGGTGTTGGCGTTTCGCAGCGCGCGCCGGCGCGGGCCGGTGGCGGTGGACGTGAAGCCAGGGCGCACCGCGATCGCGGTGGTCGCGGGCGTAGCGCTGTGGGCCTTGTTCGCTTTCTGGGCCCACGGGGCGTGGATTGGCGTCCGGCCGTTCTGAGGCTTCGCCGCGGCGCTCCGCAGGAGCCGCCGCCTTCAAGTGGCGTGCGCGGATCCGGCTTGTATGGTTGAGGGGTTGGGGTGGAGGGCCTGATATCTGGAGATCGGCCTGGACCGACTGGCGAAGATTGCCCCCACCCCGCCTGCCAGCGTCGATAGAGAACTGCGCGGCCGCCGAACAAGACAGACCGCCGATCTGAGTGCAAGCCAACGCGGCTGGCGGGTTCCACCCCAACGACTGTCATTGTCGATAGGGGAGACCTGACCATGCAAGATCAAGCTGTATTTGTCGGCGTCGACGCGTCCAAGGCCGAATTGGTGAGCGGCATTCATGGCCAGCCGGGCTGCGCTGCGTTGCCCAACCAGGACGCGCCGGTTGCAGCCTGGTTGCAGACCTTGCCCCCAGGGGCCAAGGTCGCCGTGGAGTCCACGGGCGAGTGCCATCTGACGCTGGTGCGCCAAGCCGTTCGCCTGGGCGTCACGGTGTATGTCCTGAACGCGCGTGACGTGTACTTCTACGCCAAGGCGTTGGGCATGCGAGCCAAGACCGACCGGGTGGACGCCCGTGTGATTGCACGGTACCTGGCCGAGCATCACGCTCAGCTGCGCCCGTACCAGCCGCCCTCGCCAGTGCAGGCCGAGATCGAGCGGCTACTGGGTCAGCGCTGGGTGGCCGTGACCAAGCGCACCGCACTGCGCCAAGCGCTGCGAGGCAGCTCGGCCATTGAGCAGCAGATCCAGCAACTAGATGCCAGCTTCGACAGCCTGCTGCAGACGATCGACCAGCGCATCGAGCAATTGATCGACACCGATCCCACCCTCAAGGCGAGCCAGCGACAGCTGCTGACCATCGTTGGTGTGGGCTCGCAAGCCAGCGCGCTGCTGAGCAGCCTGTTGGCACGGTTGCAATTCGCCAGTGCCGACGCCCTGGTCGCCTTCAGTGGGCTGGACCCGCGAGCGCAGGACTCTGGGCGCAGCCATGGCAAGCGAAGACCGTCCAAGCGCGGATCGCCTGACCTGCGCCGCCAGATGTACATGGTGGCCATGTCAGCCTGTCACAGCAAGGTGTTCGGCCCTGTGTACCAACAGCTTCGCAGCCGTGGCTTCAAGACCACCGAGGCGCTGGTCATCCTGGCCAGAAAGCTTCTACGGGTCGCCTACGCCGTTTGGCGCAGCGGCAAGCCCTTCGAGCCGGAGAGATTCACCGTGCCGGCTTGACGAAAACCATAGAACCTTCGCCGGTCCGCTGCGCGAGCCCCCTCGGGGTGCAGCCCCTGGAAAGGGGCGTGGGGCTCAGTTTCCCGCCGGACGGCCGCTGTCACCAAACAGCTTGTCGAACAGGCGGCTGCCGATCAGCTCGCGCACCTGCAGGCCGTTGAGCGATTCTTCGAAGATGCTGCCGCGCTCGACGTCGAACAGGCCGCCCGCCTCGGTGAGGAAGCCCTGCGGCTGGGTGTCCTGCCAGCCCGGACTTTCCGGCGCCTTGGTGATGCCGAGCGGCGGCAACGCGTCGAGCGGTGCTGGCCAGGTCAGCGGCGGCAGCTCGGGACGCAGTTCGGGGCGGTAGGTGCGCTGGTAGGCGGGCTTCATGGTGTTCCTCCGGCCCGGCGTTGGGCTCGTGACAGGATGTTCGTAAGGCTACGCGGGTTTCCACGGAGGCAAGCCTCGGAACAACGGGGTGAGCGCCGGCCAGTTCTGTTACCTCGCCGTCATCAACAGGTCTTGCCCGCGTCACGGCGCGTGGCTAAGGTCGCAGGCCTTTGATGTCCCGGAGGCTTCGATGAACCAGACCAAGAATTCCGCCCGGCGCCACGGCGTGCGGCTCGCCGGCGTTGCGCTGGCAGCGTTGACCACTCTCGGCAGCGGCGTGCCGGCGCAGGCAGCGCTGCCGCAACTGTCCGGCCCGCCGATCGTGATCGGCCACCGCGGTGCCGCCGGCCATCTGCCCGACCACACGCTGGAAGGCTACGCGCTGGCGATCGAACTGGGCGCCGACTTCGTCGAACCTGACCTGGTGGCGACCAAGGACGGCGTGCTGATCGCGCGCCATGAGCCGAACCTGATCGCCACGACCAACGTATCGAGCATCCCGAAGTTCGCGTCGCGCAAGCGGGTGGCGGTCATCGACGGTGCGGCCGAAGAGGGTTTCTTCGCCAGCGACTTCACCTTGGCCGAGATCAAGGAGCTGCGCGCGGTGCAGCCGATGGCGCAGCGTGACCACGGCTTCGACAGCCAGTACAGGATCCCGACGCTGCGCGAGGTGATTGCGCTGGTCAAGCGCAAGACCCTGGAGAAGGACCGCACGATCGGCATCTATCCCGAGACCAAGCACCCGACGTATCACAAGAGCCTGGGCCTGCCGCTGGAAGACCGCTTGCTCGACGAGCTGACGCTGGCCGGCTGGAACTACCGCAACGCGCCGGTGTTCATCCAGAGCTTCGAGACCGCCAACCTGCGCGAGCTGCGGGCCAAGACCAAGGTCCATCTGGTGCAGTTGGTCGATGCCGATGGTCTGAACCCGGACGGCTCGCTGAGCTTCGCGCCGCCGTACGACAAGCCGTACGACTGGGTCGTCTCGGGCCGCCAGGGGCTGTTCAGCGACCTGGTGACGCCGGCGGGGCTGGCCGAGGTGGCGAGCTACGCCGACGGCATCGGCCCCTGGAAGTACTACCTGCAGTCGACGGCCTGCAAGACCATCGTCAACGGGGCCTGCCAGGACGCCAACGGCGACGGCCTGGTCAACGAGGCTGACCGCACCGTGCTGCCGGCCACCGCGGTGGTGGCCAATGCCCACGCGAACGGGCTGGTGGTGCACCCGTACACCTTTCGCAGCGAAGACTCGCGCCTGCCGCTGGAAGACATCGGCACGCCGACCAACGAGTACCAGCGTTTCTTCACGCTGGGCGTGGACGGTGTGTTCTCGGACTTCAGCGAAAGCGCCGTCGCCGGCCGCTCGATGTTCCTGCTCAAGAACGCGCCGGGCTACCGGAATTGCCTCGTCAAAGGCGACTGCAAGCACTGATCAGCGTTTGTGGATCAGGAACCGATCGACCACCCGCCAGCCGGGTGGCAAGGGCTCCGCCGCCGAGCGGCGGCGGGGCACCTGGTCGATGCCGAGCAGGAAGACTTCAAGCCCCGTGGGTGTCAGCTTGAAGCGCAGGAAGCCTTTGTGGTCGGCGCAGGCGAGTGAGCCGAAGGCCTGGTTCGGCAGCTGGTTGAACAGGGCGCTGGCCAGTGCCAGGTAGGCGCCGAAAACCAAGCCGCCTGTCAGCAACCCGGCGATGCCGACGGCGTACCAGGTGGCCAGCGCGAGCAGCGTGTCGCGCAAGGGTGGCGGCCAGCCGGCCAAGGTGGGGAAGTGCTGCGTCAGCGTGTGGCACGCCAGCCAATACAGCGCAAAGATCAGCCACGCGTGCAGCAGGCCGTGTGCCAAGCCGCTGGCAATGCACAGCGGTTTCGGTGCCGGCCCTTCCCACGCGGTCTGCACGCAGCCGGCCAGCATGAACAGGTTGACGAAGGCGGCAAACGGGCTGAACACCATCGCCTTCAGCCACAACCAGTGCGCAGCGACGAAACCCAGTTCGCCCATCGGCGCGAAGCCGTCGGGCCGGTAGCTGGCCGAGAACACGCCGGAGTTGACGTAGGCGTTGAAGCCGTACAGCAGGCCGAGGCACAGCGCGAAGCCGAGGTTGGATTGCCAGGCTTCGGCCAGTGTGGCCAGCCACCCGAGCTCGCGCGGTGAGCGCGAGAAGCGCACGGTCAGCAGCGCCACCAGGTTGGCCCAGGCCAGTGTGCGGGTGCGCGCGGGCGGCGGAAAGTCCATCGTCGCCGTGTCGTGCCGAAACTGGGCGTGCGCCGTGCTGTCGTCACTGCGTTGGGCGATGCCGACCCGCACGCGCAGGCCGAGGTCGACGCTGGCCGCATCGGGCTCGGGGCTGCGGTCCAGCACTTTGGTGGCCTGCACCTCCTGGCTGTGGGTGGGGTGCAGGAAGGCGCCGCCGGTGCCGCAGACCACGAGGTGGCTGGACAGCCCGGTCCGCGGATCTGCGTCCAGCGTCTGCCGGCTGTACAGGTGCAGGTCGCCGGCGATGCGGGCGCGGATGCGCGCGCCGCGGGCTTCGATCAGTGCTTCGAGCCGCTGGTAGCGGCGAGGGTAGCCGGGTGCGGCGTGGTCGCCCAGCGGCCGCGTCCAGTAGGGCTCGGGGTAGATCAGCAGCACATCGTCGCCGGGCGCGATGCCGCTGGTGCTCTGCGCCGACAGCAGCGCGGCGAACGACTCGAACTGCAGCCGATCGATGTCGCCGACCAGTGCGAAGTCGAGCCCGAGCAGCCAGAAGCCCTGCGGCAACTTGGTCGCGAAATAGGTCTGGCGCTGCGGCGTGCGCGCGCCGATCACTGCGCCCTGGTCGTAGTTGACGAAGTAGCGGCAGAAGGTCGAGGCCGAGTCGAACCAGTCGTGGTTCTGCGGGATCGCGACGATGTACTTGCGCGGCGGGGCCGGGGCCGAGGCGTCTTGCGCAGTGGTCGCGAAACGGCTGTCGGGCGACTGCGCCGCGGCCAGCATCTCGATGAAGCGGTACTGGTACTCGAGCGCGCTGGCGCCGGGGTAGGCGAGGTCGCCACCGAACACCAGCAGCTGGCCTTCTGGCAAGCGGTGGCGCGTACCTTCAGCGTCATCAAGTTCCAGCATCGGCGCGAGCAGCGCCTGAGCGACGGTGAAGGTGGCATCGCCGCCATCGCCGGTGTCGGACATGAAATCGAACCAGCAGGGTTCGGTCTCGGTGGCCGGCAGCGTGCTCAAGTCCAGCGGCTCGATGCCCGGTGCGAACATCTCGCGCCGGTCGAGGTTGCGCTGAAAACGGGCCGACTGCAGCCACTCGCGCCCGGCCTGCCACAGCACGCCCGGGGCGAACCAAGCCGTGGGCCGGCGCTCGCAAGGCGGCACGGCGGAGCCCAGCTGGCGTTTCATGCGGCCGATCCTAACGCGCAAGAGTGTGCGTGGCGGCGCACGGCGGTTCGCCGCTTCGCCGCAGGCACCTGCCACGACGATCGGCGGTGCCAACCCGAACTACGCAGCCGGGCAGTGTGCGTTGCCTCGTCGGCGCGCCGGTCACGACCGCACCTGTCGCAGTCGGCGACATCGTCTGACGGCTTCGCCAGGGGCTGTCAGCCGAAGAGCGACAGCAGGCGCTGCATCGAATCCTGGTTCTGCCGGAACATCGAGATCGCGGCGTATTGCTGCACCTGGGCCTGGCGCCAGCTGCTGGTGGTCGAGGCCACGTCGGTGCTGACCAAGCGGTCATAGGCGCGGCTGGCGCTTTCGAAGCGCAGGTCGGTGGTGTCGGCGACGGCCTCCAGCCGGTGTTCGGTGGCGCCGAGGCTGGCGCGGTGCTGGCCGACTGACTTCAGCGCCTTGTCGATCGCATCGATGGCCGTGCTGCTGCCGCCAGAGGTGGCGATGCTGCCGCCGGTCACGTCCGACAGGTCGGTGTTATTGCGCAGATCGGGCGTCGTCAGGTCCAGGGTGTCGTTCGAACCGGGGCCGGTGTTGATCTGGCGCGTGCCGGCGTCGCTGGACAGGATCTTCTGGCCATTGAAGCTGGTGCCGCCGATCACGCGGTTCACTTCCTGGCCCAACTGCTGGTACTCGGCATTCAGGCTCGAGCGGTCGCTGTCGTTCAGCGTGCCGTTGCGCGACTGCAGGGCCAGCTCGCGCATCCGCTGCAGGTTGCTCGACACCTGGCCCAGCGCGCCGTCGGCTGTCTCGGCCAGCGACATGCCGTCCATGGCGCCCTGGTGGGCGATGTGCTCGCCATTCATCTGCGACAGGAAACGCTCGGAAATCGACAGCCCGGCAGCGTCATCGGCGGCGCTGTTGATGCGCCGCATGCTCGACAGGCGCTCGCTGGCCTGGTTCATGCGCCAACCGGCGGCATCGATCCAACGGGACGAACTGGACACGGAGTTGAAGTTCCACATGGCGACGGCACTGAGGCGGTTGTTGCCGCGCTGATCGTCCGCGGCGTCGTCGCTGTGAGCGGCGCGCCTGGCAATGCGGAGTTGCCCGTGACCTCTGCCACGAAAACTTGTCTATAGATCATCGGAAAAGCGGGGTCCCGACACCGGTTATCCTCTCGTCCTTTGGAGGCTCCCTCGGGCCGGTGGCTTCACGACCGGTAACAGGGCGCAATATTCACGCAACACGGCCTGCCGACCATGCGAGGCCGTACCGAAGGGATCTGGACGACCATGCGCATTACTAAACGCCACCTGCTCGGCTTTGCGGCCGCTTTGCCCCTGGCCTGGCTGACCGCCTGCGGTGGCGGCGGCGACAACGGCAATGACGCCCATGTGCGGCTGGTCAACGCCAGCCCGGGCTACGCGTCGCTCGACATGTACATCGACGACGACAAGGAAGCCTCGGCGGTCAACTTCGGTGCTGGCAGCGATTACGCCGACGTGGCCAACGGTGAGCCGGATCGGGTGCTGACGGCCGCAGGTTCGACCACCGAGTTGCTGAACCAGGCAGGTTCGCTGGATTCCGGCAAGCGCTACACCGTCGTCGCCTACGGTTGGGAAGGCGCCCTGAAGTCGGTCATCATGACCGACGACGAAGACAGCGCCGACACCGACAAGACCAAGGTCAGCGCGCTCAATCTGGCGATCGATGCGGGTGAACTCGACGTCTACCTGACCGCCGAAGGCGATGACCTGGCCGCCGCCACCCCGGTGGCCGGTGGCGTGGACGCCGGTGCGCAAACCAGCTTCACCAGTGTCAGCTCGGGCACCTACCGCCTGCGCGTGACCGCTGCGGGTTCCAAGACCGACATCCGCCTGGACGTGTCCGGTGTCGTGCTGAGCAGCAAGGACGTGTTGACGCTGGTGATGGCCCCGGGCTCCGGCGGTGTGCTGGTGCACGCCATCGGCGTGGTGCAAGAAGGCGACGTGACGTCGTACTTGAACACCAAGGCCCGTGCCCGCGTGGTAGCGGCCGTTGCCGACGCCGGCACCGTCAGCCTGTCGGCTGGTGGTGTGGGCCTGGCCAGCAACGTCAAGTCGGCCACGATCCGTGACTACGTGCTGGTCAACTCCGGCGCGCAAACAGTTCACACCGTGGTCAACGGCACCGCGCTGACCGACCAGTCGGTGACCTTCGCCGCGGGCGCCGACGTGACGCTGCTGGTGTCGGGCACTGGCGCTGGTGACGCGACCGTGCACGCGATTGCCGACGACGACCGCCTGCCGACCGTCAGCACCCAGTACAAGCTGCGCCTGGTGCACGCCGCCCCGACGCTGGCTGCCGAGAACCTGTCGATGACGATCGACTTCAGCGCCGTGGCCAGCGACCTGGACTTCGGGTCGGCCTCGACCTTCAGCGCCCAGACCGCCAGTTCGGCAGCCACGATCGACATCACGACGCCGAGCTCGGGCAGCATCTACAACGTGACTGACGTGAACCTGCTGGCCAAGGGCATCTACACGATGTTCATGTTCGACACGATCAACGGCCCGGTGGGCGTGCTGCGCAAGGAGCGCTGATCGGTCAGCGGCTCTCGCAGCCAAAGACGAAACGGGGCCTTCGGGCCCCGTTTTTCATGGTGCTGGAGAATCCGGATCAGTAGATCCGCCGCCGCTCCGGATCGCCGCCGCGCCAGGCTGGCGAGTTGTCAGGCAGGCGCGGGCGCACCGACGAGGCCCGGTCGTGGGTGCCGCCGGTCAGCACGTGCCGGCCGGGGCCGAGCGTGATGCAGCGGCCCTTGTAGACCGAGTCGGTGCAGATGTCCCACAGGCCGCTGTGCACGTCGACGGCCGAAGTCATGTCGCCGAAGTCGAGCCGGCCGAGGTATTCGGTCGGTGCGGTGATCAGCAGGCTGCGGCCGCTGAAGTCGCTGTTCTCGTACAGCGTCAGGCCACCGGTTTCCGGCAAGGGCTGGCGGTTGGGGCCGTACAGCGGGCGGATCGACGAGGCTTCGTCGTGCATCGCGCCGCTCAGGTGGTGGCGGCCGGGCTCCAGCACGACGCAGCTGCCCTGGAAGTTCGAGTCTTCGCACAGCTGCCAGGCGCCGCGCCGCACGTCGACCGACGAGACCCGGTCGCCCATGCCCAGTTTGCCGAGCGAGGCGATCGGGCCATTGACGGCCAGCGCCTTGCCGCTGAAGTCGCCATCGTCGTAGAGCACGACGGCGGCGTTCGGATCGACGCCGCCATCGTTCGGCGAGCCGCCGTCCTTGGGTCGGACGGAACTCAGTGCGCGCTGCAGGCCCGGCGGCAACGTGGTGTGCTGGCCCGGGCCCAGCACCAGGCAGCTGCCGCGGAACTGGGCGTCGGTGCACAGCTCCCAGCTGCCGGTTCGCACGACGACCGACATGGCCTTGTTGTCGAAGCCGTAGTCGGCCAGATTCGGGTTGGCCCGGTCGAGCCCCAGTGCCATGCCCTGGAACTGGGGCTGCTCGTACAGCTCGATCGGCGCCGCCTGTGTGGCGGCCGGCCAGGCCAGCGCGGCGGCGGCGCTGGCAGTCATCAAGGAAAGCAAAGGCTTGCACGAGGCCATGGTCGCAGTCTCCTCCGGGTGGGAGGCGGCCGCGGCCCGACCCGATCAACCCAGGCGACCGGCTCGGAAGTCCTCGACTGCCTCGATGATTTGGGCCTGCGAGTTCATCACGAAGGGCCCGTACTGCGCAATCGGCTCTCGCAGCGGTCGGCCGGCGATCAGCAGCGCGCGGGTCGCCTCGGCGCCGGCCTGGATGACCACGCCGTCAGCTGCCCCGTCCTGCGCCAGCACGGCCATGCGCTGCACCGGCACTTTGGTCTCACCGACCAGCGCCTCGCCCCGGTAGACGTAGACGAAGCCGTGGTGGCCCGGCGGCAGCTGTTGCTCGAAGCGGGCACCCGCCTCCAGCTGGATGTCGAGGTAGATCGGCTCGGTGTGCTCGCGCTGCACCGCGCCGGCAACGACGTTGCTGCCACTGCCCGCGGCGCCGGCGATCACGGCCACATCGACCCCTGACGCCCGCCAATGCGGGATCTCGGCCGCCGGGATGTCGCGGTAGCCGGCCGGCACCATCTTGTCCTTGGCGGGCAGGTTCAGCCACAGCTGGAAGCCTTCCATCCGGCCTTCCTGCTGCTCGGGCAGTTCGCTGTGGATGATGCCGCGGCCGGCGGTCATCCATTGCACGCCGCCGTTCTCGAGCAGGCCCTCGTGGCCGGCCGAGTCGCGGTGCCGCATGCGCCCCGCGATCATGTAGGTCACCGTTTCGAAGCCGCGGTGCGGGTGGTCCGGGAAGCCGGCGATGTAGTCGTCCGCGTTGTCGGTGCCGAAGGCATCGAGCATCAGGAACGGGTCGAGGCGCAGTTGCAGGTCTTGCGTCAGCACGCGGGTCAGCTTGACGCCGGCGCCGTCGCTGGTCGGGCGGCCGGCGACCAAGCGCTCGACCCGGCGCGGCCGGGCCAGCGTGGTGGGTGTCGATTCGAGCGTGGTCGTGGTCATGCGGGGGCTCCAGTTGCTTGGGTTCCAGTGTGACGGGGCAGGGCCGGACGCATCCGGCCGGGGTCTTCAGGCGGGGATCGCCTCTTCGGTACCGGCCAGCAGCGCGGCGATCTCGGCGCGGGCGCTGGCCAAGGCCAGGGCTTCGGCGTCCGGACCCATCGCCAGGCCTTCGGCGTAGACGAAGCGCACATCGGTCATGCCGAGAAAGCCGAGCACCGCGCGCAGGTAAGGCACCTGGCTGTCGGTCGGCGTGTCGCGGTGCACGCCGCCGCGCGACAGCACTGCGTAGACGGTCTTGCCGGTCAGCAGGCCCACGGGGCCCTTCTCGGTGTACTGGAAGGTGACGCGGGCGCGGGCGATCGCATCGATCCAATTCTTCAGCTGCGCGGTGATGCCGAAGTTGTACATCGGCACGCCCAGCACGACGGCGTCGGCGGCCTGGATTTCGGCGATCAGCGCGTCGTCCAGCGCGACACGGGCTGCCTGCTCGGGCGAGCGGCTGTCGGCCGGCGCGAACAGCGCGCCGAGCGCGGATTCGTCGAGCACCGGGTGCGGGTAGCGAGCCAGGTCGCGCACCGTCAGCGTGGCGCCGGAGTGGTTGGCGAGCAGGCGGGCCGACAACTCGTTGGCCAGGCGGGTGGAATGCGAGCCCTGGTCGTTCTCGAACACGCGGGCGCTGGAATTGACTTGCAGGACGTTCATGGTGGGCTTTCGGTCGGGTTGACGAGCGGTGGAGGGCTCGATGACTTCACTGTATTGATCGCTGGACAAGAGATAAATCCACCTCAATGGGTAGGTTTGTTCCTCCAGTGGAACAATCTGGCTTGCCGCTCCACCCTGAAAGCCAACGATGTCGACCGCCACCGTGGACCCCAATGACCTCGCCTTGTTCGCCCACGTGGCCGATGCCGGCAGCTTCACCCGCGCGGCCGACAAGCTCGGCCTGCCGAAATCGACCCTGTCGCGCCGGCTTTCGAGCCTGGAGGCGCTGCTGGGCGAGCGGCTGATCCTGCGCACGACCCGGCGCCTGACGGTGACCGAGTTCGGCGCCGCGGTGCTGGAACACGCCCGCCAGGTGGTGGCCGAAGTCGACGGCACGCTGGCCTTGGCGCAGCACCGTCAGGTCCGGCCCAGCGGCCAGCTGCGGGTTTCGATGCCCGCGGATCTCGCACTGCTGGCGCTCGGCGGCATGCTGCAGCAGTTCGTGCGCGACCACCCGGCGGTGACGCTGCAGCTGGACCTGTCGCCCCGCCGCGTCGACCTGATCGCCGAGAACTTCGACCTGGCGCTGCGCATGGGCGACCTGCCCGATGACACCCACCTGTCGGCCCGCCGGTTGGCCTGGTTCGGCGCGAGCCTCTTTGCCTCGCCCGGTTGGGTGGCGGCACATGGCCAGCCGGCCCATCCGGACGAGCTGATTGCGCCGGGCCACGAATGGCGCGCGCTGGCGCTGGTCGGGCAGGGCGGCGAGCCGCTGCCGTGGCGGCTGGAGCGCCCGGTCGAGGGGGCCGGCACCGAAGCGCCCGTGCAGCGCTGGCAAGGCCTGCCGGCCACCCGCATGCTGGCCAACTCGCCGGCGGTGCAGCTGCAGATGGCGCGTGGCGGCGTGGGCATCGCGCTGGTCGGCGACTTCCTCGCCGCGCCTTATGTGCACGCCGGCGAGCTGGTGCGGGTGTTGCCGGACTGGCGCTCGACACCCGCCGCCGCCTGGGCGGTGTTTCCCGAGCGGCGGCTGATGCCGGCGAAGACGCGTGCTTTCATCGAGGCGCTGGCAGAAGCGCTGGCACCTTGCCGCGAGCCGGGCGCCGATGTCTGCGCCGGCAGTTGCCCGGGGCCGGGCGGCGAGCTGATGCTGCCGACGCCGGGCCGCTGACTTAGTGCCTACTCGATGCCGGCGCCGGTGTGGTCCAGGTGCTCGCGCACCGCTTCGATCACGTGCTTCTGGCTCTCGGTCTGCGACAGCGTGTGGTCGGCGCCGGCCACCATCAGCATGCGGAAGTTCGGCTGACCGCTCATGTGGCGGCCGCGCGGGCCGATGTGGTACTCAAGGTAGTCGAGCCCGTCGTCTTCCTCGGCCACGATCAGCAGGATGTCGGTGCCGCGCTCGCTCAGCAAGCGCATGTTGGCCAGCACGTTTTCTTCACCCGGCGCCTGGCCCAGCAGGCGCCGCGCGGCGCGGGTGGCGCGCGCGCGGGTCAAGGTGGCCAGGCGGCCGGCGATGCCACGCACGTCGATGTCGCCTTTGAGCAGGCGCTTGTAGGTCGCAGGCTCGAACATCGCGCGCCGGTAGTAGTGGCTGGATTTGTAGCTGCGCTGCATCGCGCTTTGCAGCGTCTCGCCCTCGCTCCAGTCGAGCCGGCGCGGGTTGATCAGCACCAGCCCGGTCACGCGCGGGTCGGCCAGCGCGGTCTGGAATGCGACATAGGCGCCCGAGCACAGCCCGACCAGGATGAAGCGCTGCACGCCCAGGCCGGTCAGCCGCTCGATCGCGGCCCCGACATCGACTGTCGAGCCCTTGGAATACAGCCGTGTGTTCGCATAGCCGGCGGCGCTGCGGCTGTCGCCGATGCCGGCCAGGTCGAAGCGCAGCGAGCGGTAGCCGCGGGCCGCCCAGGCGCGCGCCATCTTCACGTACAGACGGTTCGGGCCGACGCGGTGGTTGGTGCCCACGTTGAGCATCAGGATCGCGGTTTCGGCGCGGCCACCGGCATCGTCCAGCACCTCGGGCTCGGCCAGGATGCCGAACAGGCCGTGCTCATGGCCGAACAGCAGCGGGATCTCGCGCACCCCGCCGAACACCGCGTCGCGCTGCAGCGGCACGTCGGTGCCGGTGGCACGGGGCTCGGGCGCGGCGCCCGCCGGCTCGCCGGCGCGCAGCCAGTCGACGATGCCGTCGAGCGTTGCAGTCGGAACGTCCAGTTCGTGCGGCTCGGCCATCATCGCCGCGTAGCCGGGCCATTCGACGACGGTGCTGTCGACGCCGGCTTCGCGGAAGGCCGCGGGCAGCGGGCCGGCACCGGGCAGGTCGTCGCGGGTGATGAACAGGACGCGCGGCGCGGGCGGTGGGTTGCCGGGCTTGCCGTCGAGGGCCTGCAGGTCCTGCAGCGTCTGCGCGGTGTAGAGCGTGCCCATCGTCTCCAGGTCGTCGCCAGCGGTGTCGCCCGGGCGCGGCGCGTGGGCGCGCAGCGTGCCGGCGGCGCGCAGCTCGCGGGTGAAGGCGCGGCCGCTGGCGCAGGGCGCCCACAGCACGATGCTGTCGACCCCGCCCCGCGCGGTGGCCACCTGCGTGGCCAGCGTCGCACCGATGCGCACCCCGAAAAGCGCCAGCCGCGGCGTGCCGGCCAGGCGCTGGACTTCGTCGAGCGCCGCCGAAATGCACGCCTGCCAAGCGGCCACGCGGTCGGGATCGGCGTCGCTGCCGATCGAATCGCCGGTGCCGTGGTAGTCGAAACGGATCACCGCATAACCGTCGGCCGACAGGCGCTCGGCCAGCTGGGTGTAGGTCTCGTAGGCGCAGGTCCCCTCGTAACCGACCGGGCGGCACAGCACCACGCCGGTGGCCCGCTGGGGCTTGCTGGGCGCGTGGTACCAGCCGAAGCAGCGTGTCTGGGTGGCACCGAAGGCGATCGGTACCGCGCCTGGAGCGCTATGGCTTGCGTCGTTGTGAGCCATAGACTCCCTCATGATTTTGTGCGGTCACGCATGCAAACAATTTTCAGTATAGGTTCGCCCGCCCGGGGCCTCGTGGCACGCAGGTGCGTCGAGCGGCGGGAGCGCAGTAGCATCGATCCAACAGGCAAGGCACAGGAGCAGGCATGAAAGCGGTTTTCAACGGCGTGGTGGTGGCCGAGAGCGACGACACGGTGGTCGTCGAGGGCAACCACTATTTTCCCGAGGCAGCCTTGAAGCGTGAGTACACGAGCTTCTCCAACCACCGCACCAGTTGCGCATGGAAAGGGCAAGCCCGGTACCTCAGCCTGCTGGTCAACGGGGAACTGAACAGCGACGCCGTCTGGTATTACCCGGAGCCGAGCGAGGCCGCTGCGCAGATCAAGAACCGTGTGGCCTTCGGCCGCGGGGTGCAGATTGTCGAGTAAAGCCGTGCCGCGGTGGATACCCTGTCGCTGACCTTGGTCCACCGGCGCCGGTTGCGCGAGGTCTGGCGCTCGGCCGGCTGGCCCTGCCAGGACCTGATCGAAGTCGAATTGCTGGCCGCCGGTTGGTTGGAACGCCGCTGCGACCTGCAGGGCCGCGAGACGCTGCGCGTCACCGATGCCGGCGTCCAGGCCCTGGCCGCGACGCTGCAGCGCAACCGGGCCGCACGCGACGCGCACGAGGCCCTGGTGGCGCGGATCGCTCTCGAGATGCAGCGTGCCGGCCGTGTCGTCTGGCGCGGCCTGAGCCTGCGGGCACCGATCGCTGGCGAGATTCAGGGGCCCGACGGGCAGACATTGCCAGTGACCCGCTGGGCGATGGCGATGCCGGATGTCTATTCGATTCGCCACACCACGGTCGAGGACTATGTCGAGCCGATCGTGCACGAGGTCAAGGTGCGCCGCGCCGACCTGCTGGGCGACCTGAAGCGGCCGGCCAAGGGCGAGGCCTACCGCGCGCTGTCCGGTGAATGCTGGTATGTGCTGAAGGCCGGCATCGGCGAGGCCGACGAGGTGCCCGATGTCTACGGCGTGATGCTGGCGCACCCGGTGGCCGGCGCGCCGGAAAGCGCGGGGCTGGCCTTCGGCGCGCTGGAGGTCTTGCGGCCGGCGCCGAAGCGCGCCTTCCGGCTGCCGTTCGGCGTCTGGATGGCGCTGGCGCGGGCCAATGCCGAGCCGGCGGACGAGGAGTCGCCGCAGAGCCGGCTCGGCGCACCCGAAATTGATCAACCATGATCGACCGGCGCCCGGTGTTCGCCTGCGAAGCGCCGGGGCCTGTCGCACAATCGTCGGTTGTTGACGCTGCCTGCGCGCCGGTGACCCACCGGCTTGGCCGCAGGCGCCTGGCCCCATCACCGGAGATCCCTGTGCCTGCCATTGCCCGATCGTCGTCTTTGTCGTCACCCGTGCGTGTTTCCCGTCTGGGCCATGCCGTGTCGGTGGCCTGCATCACCCTCGCGGCCTTGAGCGCCGCACCGGCCTGGGCCACCGCGGCCAGCGGGCCCCAGGTGGCCTGGCAGCCGGCCGCGGCCGATGCCGACATCGAGAAGGCCTTTGCCCAGGGCAAGGCCGAGGGCAAGCCGGTGCTGGTGTACTGGGGCGCCAAGTGGTGCCCGCCGTGCAACCAGCTGAAGGCGACGCTGTTCAACCGCCAGGACTTCATCGAGCGCTCGAAGAGCTTCGTCGCCGTCAGCATCGACGGCGACCTGCCGGGTGCGCAGAAGCTGGGCGCGCGCTTCAAGGTGCGTGGCTACCCGACGATGATCCTGTTCAACACCGACGGTGCGGAGATCACCCGCCTGCCCGGCGAGGCCGACGCGCCGGCGGTGATGAACGTGCTGCAGATGGGCCTGGCCGGTGGCCGCCCCGTCAAGACCGTGCTGACCGAAGCGAAGGCCGGCAAGCCGGTGACCGCCAACGAATGGCGCATGCTGGCCTTCTACTCGTGGGACACCGACGAGGCCCAGCTGGTGCCCGAGGCCGAGCGCGCGCCGCTGCTGGCCCAACTGGCCGGCAGCTGCCCGGCCAACGAGACCGAAACGGCGACCCGGCTGCTGCTGAAGGCGCTGGTCGGCCAGGCCGAACTCGAGCCAAATGCCAAGCCGGCGATCAAGGTCGACGCCGCGCTGCGCGACCGGATCAAGAAGCTGCTGGCCGACCCGGCGGCCACGCGCAGCCAGATGGACGCGGTGGTGAACTACGCACCCGAGCTGGCCAAGGCGCTGGCGCCGGCGGCCGGGCCCGATCGCCAGGCGATGGTGGCGGCGCTCGACGCCGCGCTGGTGCGGCTGCAGGGCGACGCCACGTTGTCGCGCGCCGACCGCATGTCGGCGTTGATCGGCCGGGTCGATCTGGCGCGGCTCGACCAGCCGAAGGAAGCCCTCAAGCCCAAGCTGCCCGAGACCCTGGTCAAGCAGGTGCGTGAAGAAGCCGCGCGCGCCGACCAGGAGGTCACCGAAGGCTACGAACGCCAGGCCGTGATCACCTCGGCCGCCCACCTGCTGGGCGAGGCCGGGCTGTGGAAGGACAGCGATGCGCTGCTGCAGGCCAGCCTGCCGAAGAGCCACTCGCCGTACTACCTGATGAGCCAGCTGTCCGGCAACGCGAAGAAGCAGGGCCGCAAGGCCGAGGCGCTGAGCTGGTCGGAGCAGGCCTTCAACAAGAGCGAAGGCCCGGCCACGCGCCTGCAATGGGGTGCGAGCTACGTCGCCACGCTGGTCGATCTCGCGCCGCAGGACGAAGCCAAGATCGAGAAGACGGTGGCGCAGCTGATCCGCGAGGCCGATGGCCAGCAGGGCGCGTTCTACGAGCGCAGCGCGCGCTCGATGCAGAAGGTCGGCGACAAGCTCGCCGCGTGGAACGCCAAGGGCCAGCACAAGGCGGTGGTCGAGCGCCTGCGCGCGCAGCTGACGCCAGTCTGCGCCAAGCTGCCGGCGGCCGACGCGCAGCGCAGCAGCTGCGACAGCGTGCTGAAGAAGGCGTGAGGGCCTGAGCGCGACGCGGGTTTCACCAGCCATGCAGATCGGCGCGCAGCCTGTCGCGCCGATCGAGCGGTTCATCGCATGGGAACTCGGTGGCGGCGGACGGCGGCGAAAAATCGCCGCCATCCGAATCACTAACGAGGAGATTCCATGCCTTTGCCCACCCGCCGACGCGTTCCTGTCCGTGCGCTCGCCCTATCGGCCTGTGCCATTGCCGGCTTGGCCGCCACGCTGCCTGCCCAGGCCGACGCACCGCCACCGCAGTTCCCGCTGCGCGATTTCTTTCGCAACCCCGAGAAGGCCTATTTCCGCCTGAGCGACGACGGCAAATGGCTGGGCTTCATGCAGCCGGCCACCGGTGAGGCCGGTGATGCGAAGCGGATGAACGTGTTCGTGCAGGCGCTCGAGGCCGGCAAGCCGGTGGGTGCCGCGCGCCAGCTGACCCGCGAGAGCGAACGCGACATCTCGATCTACCGCTGGAAGGGCAACGGCACGGTGCTCTACGAGAAGGACTTCGGCGGCGACGAGAACGTGCGCGTGGTCGCTGTCGATGTCGCGACCGGCAAGCTGATCCCGTTGACGCCCGACGGCGGCGTGCGCGCCGGCATCGTCAACGAGCTGGTCGACGATCCCGAGCACATCCTCGTCCAGCACAACCAGCGCAACAAGTCGGCCTTCGACGTCTACCGCGTCAACGTGCGCACCGGCGCCGCGACTCTGGTGGCCGAGAACCCGGGCAACATCGTCGACTGGACGGCCGATCATGGCGGCCGCGTGCGGTTGGCGGTCGCCAGCGACGGCGTCAACAACACGCTGCTGTACCGGGCGACCGAGAGCGAGCCGTTCAAGCCGCTGTTCTCGACCGACTTCAAGACCCAGGTCGGCCCGACCTTCTTCGACTTCGACAACCAGCGCTTCTATGCGCTCAGCAATCGCGGCCGAGACAAGACCGCACTGGTGCTGATCGATCCGGCCAAGCCGGACGCGGAGCAGCTGGTCTATGCGCACCCGAAGGTCGACCTGTTGGGGGCGGCCTATTCGCACAAGCGCAAGGTGCTGACACAGGCCGATTTCCAGGCCGAGAAGCCCGATCGCCACCTGTTCGATGCGCCGATGAAGACGATCTACGAACGCCTGGAGCGCCAGCTGCCGGGGCAGCAGATCATCCTGCAAAGCGCGAGCCGCAATGAAGACCAGTTCGTCGTGGCTTCGATGAGCGACCAGACGCCCGGTGCGCGTTATGTCTACGACGCGGCGAGCGACCGCTTGAGCAAGCTGGGCGACATCAACCCGGGGCTGCCGGCGGCGCAGATGGCGCAGATGAAACCGATCAGCTACACCGCGCGCGATGGCCTGGTGATCCCCGGCTACCTGACGCTGCCGCCGGGCCGCCCGGCGAAGAACCTGGCCTGCATCGTCAACCCGCACGGCGGGCCGTGGGCGCGCGACGGCTGGGGCTTCAACCCGGAGGTCCAGTTCCTCGCCAACCGCGGCTATTGCGTGCTGCAGATGAACTTCCGCGGCTCGACCGGCTATGGCCGCGAGTTCTGGGAAGCCAGCTTTGGCCAGTGGGGCCTGAAGATGCAGGACGACGTGACCGACGGCGCGAAGTGGCTGGTGCAGCAGGGCATCGCCGATCCGAAGCGCATCGGCATCTACGGCGGCAGCTATGGCGGCTACGCCACGCTGGCCGGCGTGGCCTTCACGCCGGACCTCTACGCCGCGGCGGTCGACTATGTCGGCGTGTCCAACCTGTTCACCTTCATGAAGACGATTCCGCCGTACTGGGAGCCGATGCGCCAGCAGATGTACGCGATGGTCGGCAACCCGGACGACCCGAAGGACAAGGAGCGCCTGACCGCGACCTCGCCGGCGCTGCAGGCGCACAAGATCAAGACGCCGCTGTTCATCGCCCAGGGCGCCAAGGACCCGCGGGTCAACAAGGCCGAGAGCGACCAGGTCGTCGAGGCGCTGAAGTCACGTGGCGTCGCGGTCCAGTACCTGGTCAAGGACAACGAAGGCCACGGCTTCCACAACGAGGAGAACCGTTTCGAGTTTTATGCGGCGATGGAAGCCTTCTTCGCCCAACACCTGAAACCGTGAGCCCCCACGGGCCCCTCCGGGGCCTGCCCCCCGAGGGGGCTCGCGCAGCGGACCGGCAAAGCCGGATCCGCGCACGCCACTTGAACGCGGCGCTCCTGCGGAGCGCCGCGTTCGGGGGGGGTTATTTGTTCAGCCCCTCCGCTTCCATCGCTGCCTTGACGGCCGGACGGGCGGCCACGCGGTCGCGGTAGGCGTTCAGGTTCTTCAGGCCACCCATGTCGACGCCGACGACCTTGCTCCAGTTGGTCACGGTGAACAGGTAGCCGTCGGCGACGCTGAACTCGTCGCCCAGCAGGTAGGACTTGCCTTCGAGCTGGCTGTCGACCCATTGCAGGCGTTCGCCGATGCGGGCGCGGTAGACGGCCTTGCCTTCTTCCGGCATCGCCGGGTTGAACAGCGGCGTGTAGCCCTTGTGCAGCTCGCTGGTGATGAAGTTCAGCCACTCCATCAGGCGGTAGCGCGGCAGACTGCCTGCCGGCGGGGCCAGTTTGGACGTGGGCGCCTGGTCGGCGATGTACTGCACGATGGCCGGCCCTTCGGTCAGGCGCTCGCCGTTGTCCAGCTCGAGCACCGGCACCTGGCCTTTGGGGTTGATTTGATAGAAGTCGCTGCCGTCGGCCAGCTTCTTGGTCTTGGTCGAGGCCAGGGCCAGGTCGAAATTCAGGCCGGCTTCGCGCAGCGCGATGTGCGGTGACAGGGAGCAGGCGCCGGGGCTGTAGTAGAGCTTCATGGTGTCTCCTGGGGGTGTTGGGAACGAGCCGGCGATCATCGTCCCAAAGCCCAAGACCGGGGGGCTGCCAGGGACTTCGAAATGCGGATAGGCGCGGGGTGGGCGGTTGGCCTCTGCTAGATTGCGCCGCATCCCTGATTTGCCATTGCCGACCATGCCGCGTGCCGTTCTTGCCGAAGCCCAGATCCATCCCGCCGCGCGTGAGCGCATCGCGCAGCACCAGTCGACCATCCTGGCCGAGGTGCAGCAGGCGGTGGCCGCTCATCCGGTCGTCGTGGTCGGCATGGCGATGAACCCGTTCCCGCGCAAGGCCAGGCGCTTGCTGGACGCTGCAGGCGTGGCTTACCACTACCTCGGCTATGGCAGCTACCTGAGCCAATGGCGTCCACGTAACGCGTTGAAGATGTGGACCGGGTGGCCGACCTTTCCGATGGTCTTCGTCCAAGGGGTGCTGGTCGGCGGCGCCGACGACCTGGCCCGGCTGATCGACAGCGGCGAGCTGAAACGCCTGCTGGACCCGGCCTCGCCGCGGTGAGGGTGGCCGGCACCAGGAAGCGGCCACCCGCGCGCTGACTGCGGCGATCCATGCGTGTCACTGGGCGTTTCATCCGCCCTGGCGCCGGGCCGGCGCGAGTGCCCTCACAATCGCCGGCCATGAAGCAACAACGAGCTGTTTCCAAACACCGGCCGTGGGGCTGGGGAGTGGCCGTCGCGGCCGCTGCCGTGGCGATCGGCACCGGGTTGCCGGCCAAGGCTGCCGAGCCGACGCTCAGCCTGAAGCCGTGCCGCCTCAAGGGTGTCGAACACGAAGCCCAATGCGGGGTGCTCAAGCGCCCGCTGGACCCGACCCGCGCCGACGGGCCACAGATCGACATCCGTGTGGCGGTGATACCGGCGATCGCGCGCAACAAGAAGCCCGACCCGGTGCTGTTCTTTGCCGGCGGCCCGGGGCAGAGCGCGATCGGCCTGGCCGGCCCGGTTCAGCACGTGCTGACGCGTTTTCTGAACCGGCGTGACGTGATCCTGATCGACCAGCGCGGCACTGGCCGCAGTGCGCCGCTGAACTGCGAGCCCGAGGCGCCGACCAAGCCCCTGGCCGACACCATCAACCAGACCCGCCAAGCCAGCATGCTGCTGGCCTGCCGCGATGCGCTGCAGAAGCTGCCCTACGGCGACCTGCGCCAGTTCACGACGACGATCGCGATGGGCGACGCGGACGCGGTGCGCCGCGCGCTCGGCGCCGACAAGGTCAACGTGATGGGCGGCTCCTACGGCACCCGGGCGGTGCTGGAGTACATGCGCCAGTTCCCCGGCAGCGTGCGACGCGCGGTGATCGACGGTGTCGCACCGCCGGACATGGCCTTGCCCGGCTCGTTTTCGCCCGATGCGCAGCGCGCCTTTGATGCGCTGCTGGCCTCGTGTGAAGGGCCGCAGGCCGATGCCGCCTGCCGCCAGCGCTACCCGGGTTTGCGCGCCCAATGGACGGCGGTGCTGGCGGCATTGCCGCGCGAGGTGGTGGTGCCACACCCGGTGACGGGCCGCGACGAGCGTTTTACGCTGACCCGCGACATGCTGGTCGGGCTGGTCCGGCTGCCGTTGTATGCACCTTCGCTGGCTTCGGCGCTGCCGTTTGCCATCAGCGAGGCAGCCGCGGGGCGTTACGGTGCGATCGTCGGCCTGGCGACCTCGATGGGTGGCAACAGCCGCGGCCTGGACCTGGCCATGGGCATGCACTTCTCGGTCGTCTGCGCCGAGGACATGCCGCGCCTGGGCAAGACGGGCGACAAGCCGGGGCCCGATTTCGGCGACGCGGCGCTGACCCTTTACCGGGACGCCTGCGCCATTTGGCCCAAGGGCGACGTGCCGGCGGCGTTCTACACGATGCCACCGGCGCCGGCGCCGACCCTGGTGATGTCCGGTGGCGACGACCCGGTGACCCCGCCGCGCCATGGTGAGCGGGTCACCCAGGCACTGGGTGCCAAGGCGCGCCACATCGTCGTGCCGCATGCCGGCCATGGCTTGATGGCGGTGGGTTGTCTGCGCGACGTGATGTACCGCTTCATCGACACCGAAGACGACGCCGAGTCGCTTGCCAAGGTGTTGGACGATGCCAAGTGCGCCACGCAGGTGCCTCGCCCGCCCGCATTCGCGCTGCCCAGCCCGCCGCCGGCGTCGGCCCCGCCACCCGCGCCCACCGCCTCGGCCCCCGCGCCGCACGTCCGCCGCGGCCCCGACGACGCGCCTTCCTCGAAAGCCGACCGATGATCGAAGTCGAACAACTGGCCAAGCGCTTCGTCCACGGGCGCGGCAAGAAGGCGCGTGAAGTGCGTGCGGTGGATGGCGTGAACTGGCGCGCCGAAGACGGCCGCATCACCGGCCTGCTCGGCCCCAACGGCGCCGGCAAGACGACGACGCTGCGCATGGTGGCGGCGTTGATCGCGCCGGATGCCGGGCGCGTGCGCGTCGATGGCATCGAGGTGGCGGCCGAGCCGATGAAGGCGCTGGCCCGCATGGGGGTGCTGTCGGATGCGCGGGGCCTGTATCCGCGGCTGACGGCGCGCGAGAACATCGTCTACTACGGCCGCCTGCATGGCTTGAGCGACGTGCAGGCCAGCGCCCGCGCCGATCACCTGGCCCATGTGCTGGAGATGGTGCCGCTGCTGGACCGCCGCACCGACGGCTTCAGCCAGGGCGAAAAGATGAAGACCGCGCTGGCGCGTGCGCTGGTGCACAACCCACCCAACATCATCCTCGACGAGCCGACCAACGGGCTCGACGTGCTGGCCACCCGTGCGCTGCGCGACTCGCTGCGCCGGCTGCGCGACGACGAGGGCAAGTGCATCGTGTTCTCGACCCACATCATGCAAGAGGTCGAACGGCTGTGCGACCACGTCGTCGTGATCTCGCACGGGCGCACGGTGGCCGAGGGCACGGTGGCCGAGCTGTCGGCGCGCACCGGACAGAGTGATTTCGAAGAGGCCTTCGTCGACCTGGCGTTCACGCCGACCGAACGCCATGACGCCGGTGAACTGGCAGGGGAGCAGACGACATGATGGCCCGATCCGCCTGGGCGGTGTTCTGCAAGGAGCTGGTCGACGCACTGCGCGACCGGCGCACGCTGTTGACGGTGTTCCTGAGCTCGGTCGCGATGGGGCCGCTGGTGCTGGTGTTGATCTCGACCTTGGTGTCGGACATCGAGAAACGGGCCGATGCGCGCGAGCTGACGGCGGTCGGCCTGGACCAGGCACCCACGCTGCGCAACTATCTGCTGCGTCAGACCTACACCCTGCAGGTCGCGCCGCCGGACTACGAGAAGCAGCTCAGGGACAGCAAGCTGGCTGATCCGGTGCTGGTCGTGCCGGCGGATTTCGAGAATGACCTGGCGCGCGGCGAAGTGCCGGTGGTCGAGATCATCTCGTCGAGCGCCAACCAGCGCGCCCAGAGCGGCGTGGGCCGGCTCGGCCGGTTGATCGCCGGCTTCAACCGGGAGCAGGGCACGCTGCGGCTGGCGGTTCGGGGCGTCGCGCCGAGCGCGATGGAAGTGGTCGAGGTCGATGAGCGCGACTTGGCCAACCCGGCCTCGCGCGCGGCGCAGCTGACCGCCATGCTGCCGTTCTTCGTTCTGATGGCCGTGCTCTACGGCGCCTTGAATGCGGCGCTCGACACGACGGCCGGCGAACGGGAGCGTGGTTCGCTCGAGCCGCTGCTGATGAATCCGGCGCCGCGACTGGCCTTGGTGATCGGCAAGTGGGGCGCGGTGTCGGTGGTCGGCATGCTGATCGCGGTGCTGTCGTCGTTCAGCTTCCTGCCCGGCCAGTGGTTGCTCAAGAGCGAGACCTTGGCCGCGATGTTCCAGTACGGCCTGACCGAGGCGACCGCCTTCCTGGCGCTGCTGCTGCCGCTGGCGGGCGCGCTGTCGGCGTTGCTGATGGCGATCGCGATCCGCTGCAAGAGCTTCAAGGAGGCGCAGGCCAACGCGACGGTGGTGGTGCTGGGCGTGTCGTTGCTGCCGATGATGACGCTGCTCAACCAGGATGGTGAGAAGCCGTGGCACCTGTGGGTACCGGCGCTGGCGCAGTCGACGTTGATGGCGCGGGTGCTCAAGGGCGAGCCGATCAACCCTTGGGACCTGGCAGTGCCGGCGATAGGCAGCGCATTGCTGGCCGTGGTCTGCCTGGCCTATCTGGCACGGCAGTTCGCCAAGGCCGCCGTGCGCTGAACGCCGCGGCCCGCCGGCGCTGCGGCTGGCCGACAGCGGCAGTGTGACCGGCGGAATGTTGGTGTACAGGCTGATGGCGGCCCAGGCGGGTCGGCGACGGAGTTGGTGCGGTCGGTCTTCAAGCGCCCGTCACGCCGCTTGAACCGCCCGCCACACCTCGTCTTGCCACGGCAGCTGGCAGACCAGCCGGCTCAAGTGCAGTGCCGATTCACGAGCCGCCAAGAGTTCACCGTGTTCGCCCACCAGCCGCAGGTTGGTCACCACGCACAGCGGGTTGGCCATCGCCACCACGCCATCGGCGATCTGGACCCAATCCCAGGCCAGGCCCGCCTGACCCTCGTCGAAGTATTCGCTCCACACGGTTTGGCCCGAGCAGGGCGAGCCTCGGCTGCCCGAGGTGGTCACCCGAGTGCCCAAGTGGACAAATCTTGCCTTACGCTTGGCGCTGGCCTGACAGAAAATGGCAGGCCAGGCGTAAAGCGCCCAGGGGGGTGGCATGGAGACGCAGGAGGTCGTGTGCATGTTGGCCTTCTTCTTCGTCCGAACAGCCCGAAGTCTGGAGATGTCGTGTTGCACCGACTAGCTGTCAATCCTGTCAGGGTGTTGTGATGAGTGGCACCATGCTGAGCCACAGTTTTCTGTCGATCATGGAAGCGAGGTCGATCGACGACTTTCGCTCGCAAGTGATACGTTTCGCGACCGACTTGGGCTTCAAGTACGTGTCCGCGCTGACGGTCGTCGATCATTCGCTGACGCGGTCCGACTTTGTTGGCGTTGACAACATGCCTGCGGACTATCGCCAAGCGGGCGCGTCGGCTGTTGACACGCACCGGCGCGATCCGGTGATGCAGCATTGCAAGCGGGGTGCGGTGCCCATTGTTTGGGACCAGGAAACCTATCTTCGCAATGGCGCCATCGATCTGTGGGAAGAGCAGGCGGCTTTCGGGTATCGGGCCGGCATCGCTTTGGCGCTCCATTTGCCGGAAGGTCGTCACTTCATGCTCGGCGTGGACCGTGACCAGCACTTGCCTAAACAACCCGGCGAGCTGACCCGCATGGTGGCGGATCTGCAGCTGTTCGCGGTGCATGCGCAGGACACGGCATTGCGCTTGTTCGTGCCGCCCGAGCAGTTGATCGAGGCGCCGTCGTTGGCGCCTCGGGAGCTAGAAGCACTGCGCTGGACGATGGAAGGCAAGACGGCCTGGGAGGTCGGCAGCATCCTCGGCATCAGTGAACGCACGGCAGTCCTGCACATCCAGAATGCGATGCGCAAACTGGGTTCGGTCAACAAGCACCAGGCGGTGCTGAAGGCGCTCAGACTCGGGCTCATCCACTGATGAGCCAGGTGCTGGTGACAGGCGGTTACCGGCACCTGTAAGAGTTGACAGTGTTCGAAAAAGGGGCCGATTGCTTCAATGGCGGTACGCGCTGAGTCAGCGTATTACCCGCCCCGGAGTCCCCATGAAGCAAGCCCTGTTGTCTCTGATTCGCCCCGTGTTGCGTCGTCCGGTGGCCGAGCCTGTGCCGGCTGTCGGGGTGCGTGAATTGGACCGCGCTGAACTGCGCTTGGTCGGTGGCGGCCCCGGCGAAACCGACCTGCCCAGGACGGGCTGGTAAGCACGCTGCCGCTCATGCCATTTGTGACGCGTCGATGCCTGGCGGGACGCGTCCACTGACCCCAACCGAATCCCTCCACAACCAGCGTCAGGTTTGTTAGCCGCACCCCCGGGTGTCGCTCCCAGGTTTGGCTTGGTTGACTTTCTAGGTGCTGGCGGCGTTCCGCCGTCAGCACCTCTTTTTTTTGGTCGCGAGGGTTGCAGGCCATGCGCATGGGCCAGGTACCGGATCGGCGCGAAGGCTATCGCACCGCGGGCGAGGTCAAGGTGCCTAACGAGAATGTGTGATGGCTTCGGCTGAACGCCTGAGGCGGTCAGCCTGGCGTGCCAGACCCGGGATGGGTCAGCACTTCCAGTTGGGTCAACCAATGCATCGCATGAACGCGGTCGGATCCGCACATCGCCGCTGACGGTTGCAGCGAGCCGCACACCGCCGGCCGCCGGGGATCGCCGAACAGGGCGCAGCGCAAGTCTTCGTCGAGCTGCACGCAGGGCACGCCGGCCGGTTTGCCGTCGGGCATGCCGGGGATGGGGCTGGAGATCGATGGGGCGGTGCAGCAGGCGCCGCAGCCCGGGCGGCACGCCAGTGGAGCGGGGTCGGTCATCTCGCCATTTTCTTTGCACGGATGGTGCGTTGAGCTTGCTTGATGTGTGCATTTACTTGCACCATTTGGCGGTTGCCTGTCCTTGTCAAGGTGGGTGATCGCGGCCTTCCGTGACGCCAGGGTGGGCTCTCTTTAAAATCAGCAGCTTGCGCGAGAGTCCGCGCTCGTCCCGCGATTGGAAGCGCCCGTGCTGTATCCCCAGGAATTTGACGTCATCGTGGTCGGTGGTGGCCATGCCGGCACCGAAGCGGCCTTGGCCGCCGCTCGCATGGGCTGCGCGACGCTGCTGCTGACCCACAACATCGAAACGCTGGGGCAGATGAGCTGCAACCCGTCGATCGGCGGGATCGGCAAGGGGCACCTGGTCAAAGAGGTCGATGCGCTGGGCGGTGCGATGGCGCTGGCCACCGACGAGGCGGGCATCCAGTTCCGCATCCTCAATTCGAGCAAGGGGCCGGCCGTGCGTGCGACGCGGGCTCAGGCCGACCGGGTGCTCTACAGGGCCGCGATTCGCCGCCGGCTGGAGAACCAACCCAACCTTTGGCTCTTCCAGCAGGCGGTCGACGACCTGATGGTCGAGGGTGACCGGGTGGTCGGCGCGGTGACGCAGGTCGGCATCCGCTTCCGCTCACGCACGGTGGTGCTGACGGCCGGCACCTTCCTTGATGGCCGCATCCACGTCGGCTTGCAGAACCACAGCGGCGGCCGGGCAGGCGACCCGCCGGCGGTCAGCCTGTCGGCCCGGCTGAAGGAGCTGAAGCTGCCGCAAGGCCGGCTGAAGACCGGCACGCCGCCGCGCATCGACGGCCGCTCGATCGATTTCTCGTTGCTGGCCGAGCAGCCGGGTGATCTGGACCCGGTGCCGGTGTTCAGCTTCATTGGCGCTGCCGCGATGCATCCGCGCCAGGTGCCGTGCTGGATCACCCACACCAGCGCCGAGACCCACGAGATCATCCGCTCGGGCTTCGATCGCAGCCCGATGTTCACCGGCGTCATCGAAGGGGTGGGGCCGCGTTACTGCCCGAGCATCGAAGACAAGGTGAACCGCTTCGCCGACAAGGACAGCCACCAGATCTTCCTCGAGCCCGAAGGCCTGACGACGAACGAGTTCTATCCGAACGGCATCTCGACCTCGTTGCCGTTCGATGTGCAGCTGGCGGCCGTGCGCTCGATGCCGGGCCTGGCCAACGCCCACATCCTGCGACCCGGCTATGCGATCGAGTACGACTACTTCGACCCGCGCGAGCTGAAGAGCAGCTTCGAAACCCGGGCCATCGGCGGGCTGTACTTCGCCGGCCAGATCAACGGCACGACCGGCTATGAAGAGGCGGCTGCGCAAGGCTTGTACGCCGGCGTCAACGCGGCCCGCGCAGCGCGCGGCGAACAGCCGCTCTCGCTGCGTCGAGACCAGGCGTACCTCGGGGTGCTGGTCGATGACTTGGTGACCAAGGGCGTGACAGAGCCGTACCGGATGTTCACGAGCCGGGCGGAGTTCAGGCTGCAGCTGCGCGAAGACAACGCCGATGCTCGCTTGACCGAAACCGGCCGCGCGCTGGGCCTGGTCGACGACGCGCGCTGGGCGGCCTTCAGCCGCAAGCGCGAAGCGCTGGCGCGTGAGGCTGAGCGTCTGCGCTCGACCTGGGTCCACCCCGGCATCCTGCCGGCCTCCACGGCTGAAGCCGTGTTGGGCAAGGCGATCGAGCGCGAATACAGCTTGGCCGATCTGCTGCGCCGGCCTGGCGTCGGGTTCGACGAGGTGGCCACCTTGGGGGCCGTGGCGAAACCGGAGGCTGGTGTTTCACGTGAAACTTTGCGCTCCGAGTTCGGTGCCGAGTTGGCCGACGTGCTGATCGAGCAACTGGAGATCTCGGTGAAGTACGCCGGCTACATCGACAAGCAGGTCGGCGAGGTCGAGCGCTCGTTGGCCTACGAAAGCCTGGCGCTGCCGGCTGAATTGGACTACGGCCAAGTCACGGCGCTGAGTTTCGAGGTCCGCCAGAAGCTGACCCGCCACCGTCCCGAAACCCTCGGCCAGGCGGCACGTATTTCCGGTGTGACGCCGGCAGCGATCTCCCTCCTGCTGGTCCACCTGAAGAAAAGGCGCTTTGCCGGCTTTCATGCGGTGGTTGAACCGACGGCGGCGAACGACAGCTCGAAGGCAGCGGGGCAGGGCGGTGATCCAAGTGCGGCACCGCCCGATGTGGTCGATGCGGCTTAGCTGCAGCGTCGAAAATCTGTCGTTTCCCAATGTCCTCGGCGCGCGCCATCCCGCAGGCGTGATCGCCTGCCCACTTTGAGTCGCACCTGCCGTGACCTCTTCTGTTCCTGACCATCCTCTTGCCGGTGATCTTCAGCACGGCCTCGACGAACTCGGGCTCGAACTATCAGCGTCCACCCAGGCCCAGCTGCTGCGCTATCTGGATCTGATTGCGCACTGGAATCGGGTCTACAACCTGACCGCAGTCCGGGAGCCGGCGGGGATGTTGACCCAGCACCTGCTGGACTGCCTGGCCATCGTGCCGCCGCTGCGCCGCCAACTGGCCGACCCAGGGCAGGAAGGTGCGGGCCTGCGGGTGCTGGATGTCGGCAGTGGCGCCGGTTTGCCCGGGGTGGTCCTGGCGATTTGCGAGCCCGGCTGGCGAGTCACCTGCGTCGACGCGGTGGCCAAAAAAGCCAGCTTCATCCGGCAGGTGGCCGCCGAGCTGGGTCTGCCGAACCTGCACGCCAGCCACCAACGGGTCGAGGCCATGGCCGGCGAAACCTTCGGCCTGATCACCTCCCGAGCCTTCGCGACGCTGGCTGACTTCGTGAACCTGACCCGTGAGCGCTTGGCGCCGGGTGGTCGTTGGGCGGCAATGAAAGCCCATCTGACGTCTGACGAAAGGGAAGGCCTGCCACCCGACGTCGAACTGTTCCACGTGGAACCCTTGGTCGTTCCGGGCTCGGATGCCGCGCGCTGTCTGGTGTGGTTGCGGCCAGCTGCTGGCGTCTGATCGGGCGGATTTCACTTTCCACTGGCAGTCCCCAGCGAATCCACCGGGCTGCCCACAGCTTTGTCCACAGGCGCGGCGGCTGGCGTGTGCCATCCGTAGGGGTCTCAAGCGACAATCTGTCCATGTCCCGAATCTTTTGCATTGCCAACCAGAAGGGCGGCGTCGGTAAGACGACGACCTGTGTCAATCTGGCCGCCGGCCTGGCACGGGTAGGCCAACGGGTGCTGCTGGTCGACCTCGACCCGCAGGGCAATGCAACGATGGGCTCCGGCGTCGACAAGCGCACGCTCGAATCGAGCGTCTACGACGTGCTGCTCGAAAGTGCCAGCGTCGCCGAGGCACGGACGCGGTCGGAGCAGGGCGGCTACGACGTACTCGGTGCCAACCGCGAGCTGGCCGGTGCGGAGATCGAACTCGTCGCGCTCGAACACCGCAACGAGCGGCTGCGCCGCGCCCTGAAAGCGGCCGAGGTCGACTACGACTTCGTGCTGATCGACTGCCCACCGTCCTTGAGTCTGCTGACGCTGAACGGCCTGTGCAGCGCACATGGGGTGATCGTGCCGATGCAATGCGAGTACTTCGCGCTCGAAGGGCTGACTGACCTCGTCAACACCATCAAGCAGGTGCATGCCAATCTGAACCGCGACCTGCAGCTGATAGGGCTGTTGCGCGTGATGTTCGACCCCCGCATCACCTTGCAGACCCAGGTCAGCGACCAGTTGAAGGCGCATTTCGGCGACAAGGTGTTCAACACCGTGATTCCGCGCAATGTGCGCCTTGCCGAAGCGCCCAGCTACGGCCTGCCCGGCGTGGTCTTCGACCCGGCTGCCAAGGGAGCGCAGGCCTTCATCGACTTCGCGCGTGAGATGGTCGAGCGGGTCGGCAGCAACGCCGTGACCGCCGCGCCAGCCTGACAGGCCGGGTGGGGCCGGGGGTCGACTCAGGCCCCCTTAAGTTTGCTGAAATTTGCCTGCGCAGCAGGCCGGCACAATTTGGCCGGCCCGCACCGGGCCAGAACCTAAGACTGACAGGGATGACTTCTTTGAAACCAACCTCGACCGAGACCCTCACCGAAGCCTCGAACTTGAGCGTGGCCGCCAGCGCCCGCTCCACCAGCCGCCTGGCCACGCTGTTCGCGATCGCCGCCTTGACCGCCACGCTGGGCGGTTGCGGTGGTGGTGGCGGCGATGGCGGCAGCACGCCGTTCCCACCCCCCCCCCCCCCCCCCCCGCCCGCCGCCGATGCGTCGCCCCAGGTCTGCGCGCCGACCAACCCCTACCGCGGTGATGCGCTGGATCCGACCACGGTCGGCACCTTGGCCAACGAAAAGGCCTGGCTGCACAGCTACATGAGTGACGCCTATCTCTGGACCAGCGAAATGCCCAGCGTCGACGCCGGCAACGCGTTGTTCAGCGACACCTCACACGTCTACGCCTCGCTCGACAACTACTTCATGGCGCAGCTGACGCCGAACCACACCGCATCGGGCAAGCTGCGCGACCAGTTCAGCTTCACCATGCCGACCAAGGAATGGAACGACCTGATCAACTCGGGTTCGACGTCCGGCTACGGCGTCCAGTGGCACGCCGATTCCTGGAACAGCACGCCGCGTGGTATCCGGATCGCCTACGTCGAGCCGGGTTCACCCGCCAGCACCGCCGGTCTGCTGCGCGGCGACCTGCTGGTCACCGCCGACGGAGTCAGCGCCGACAGCATGACAAATTCGGGCATCGATACGCTCAACGCCGCGCTGTTCCCGAGCGACAACGGCCAGACGCACAGCTTCACCGTCAGCCGCACCGGCAGCGGCACGCTCAGCAAGAGCGTGACCAGTGCGACGGTCATCACCGACCCGGTGCCGAGCACGATGGTGATCGACAACGCCGGCAGCAAGGTCGGCTACGTCGTCTTCAACGACCACATCGCCAGCTCCGAGCAAAAGCTGATCGACGCCGTCAACACGCTGAAGGCGGCGGCCGTCACCGACCTGGTGCTGGACCTGCGCTACAACGGCGGCGGTTACCTCTACCTGGCCAGCGAACTGGCCTACATGATCGCCGGCAGCAGCCGCACCAGCGGCAAGGTGTTCGAGCAGCTGCAGTACAACAGCAAGCGCAGCGACGAGACCAACAGTGACGACGCCAAGACGCCGTTCTTCAGTTCCTCGTGCATCCTCGACGCGAACTTCAACTGCTCGAACCAGCAGCCGCTGCCGACGTTGAACCTGTCGCGCGTCACGGTCATCACGACCAACGGGACCTGCTCGGCCAGTGAAGCCATCATCAACGGACTGCGAGGGGTCGATGTCGACGTCCGCGTGATCGGTGGCACGACCTGCGGCAAGCCCTACGGTTTCACGGCGAAGGACAACTGCGGCATCTCGTACTTCCCGATCGAGTTCAAGGGTATCAACGCCAAGGGCTTCGGTGACTACGCCGATGGCTTCACCGCCACCTGCCCAGCAAGCGACGACTACGACCACGCGATGGGCGACACCGACGAAGGCATGCTGAACGCGGCGCTGTACAACCTGCAGCACAACGCTTGCAGCCTGGCTGCGGCGCAAACCGCACGCCGTTCGGCACTGGGGCTGAGCCCGTATGCCCAGCCGCGTCTGCTGCGCGGCCCGGAGCGTGAAAGCCGCATCGTGATCCCGCGCCGCTAAAGGCGCATCGACTCGGCGGCGGAGCGGAGAGCCCGCCTCGCCGTCCGCCCAAGGGCTCGGTCTTACAAACCGAGCCCTTCGTCTTTGCCGAGGTGCACGTTCATCGCTTGCACTGCAGCGCCGCTGGCGCCCTTGCCCAGGTTGTCGAGCCGGGCCATCAGGATGGCTTGCCGCTCGTGGGCGAAGACGAAGATATCGACCAGGTTGGTGTCGTTGCAGGCCTGGACATCGAAGAAGCCGCTCTCCAGCGTCGCTGGGTCCGACAGTGGCATCACCCGGATGAAGCGCTCGTGCGAATAGCGGGCCGACAACGCGTCGTGCAGCTGGGCGCCGGTCGCCATGCCCGGCAACTGCGACAGATGCAAGGGCACACTCACCGCCAAACCCTTGTAGAAGGGGCCGACGATCGGCATGAACACCGGCACGGTGTGCAGGCCGGTATGGGCCTTCATTTCGGGCAGGTGTTTGTGCTGCAGACCCAGGCCATACGGCCGCGGCGCCGCAAGTGCCGCGTCGCCGCCGGCGGCCCCGTACTGCTCGATCATCTTCTTGCCCCCGCCGGAATAGCCGGTGATGGAGGTGGCGCTGACCAGGGTGTCGGCCGGCACCAGCCCGGCGTCGACCAACGGCCGCAGCAGCAGGATGAACGCGGTCGAATGGCAGCCCGGGTTCGAAATGCGTTTGGACTGGCGGATCAGGTCGCGCTGATTGGCCGCCAGTTCCGGCAGGCCGAAGGTCCAACCTGGAGCCGTGCGGTGCGCAGTGCTGGCGTCGATCAGGCAGGTGCGCGGGTTGGTGACCATCGCTGCTGCTTCGCGCGACGCGGCGTCCGGCAAGCACAGGAAGGCGACGTCCGCCGCATTCAACAAGCGCGCACGCTCGGCCGCGTCCTTGCGCTTGTCCGCATCGATCTTCAACACCTCGATGTCACCGCGCATGGCGAGGTACTCGTGGATGCGCAAACCGGTGGTGCCTTCCTGGCCGTCGACGAACACACGGGTGGTCATGGGCAATCCTTGTTGTGGTGAGGGGTCGGCACCGGCGTGGGCGGCCCCAAAATCAGGGGAATCCCTTGAAGCATACGGCAAGCCCCCGCACCGTGAAACGATGAACCTGAACAACGACGACATGCGCGTGCTGCTGCTGCCCGGCTGGCTTGACTCCGGCCCCGGCCACTGGCAGACGCTGTGGGAGGCGCAGCACGGCGACACCCGGGTGCAGCAGGCCGACTGGCAATGGCCACGCCGTGGGGACTGGATGGCCCGGTTGGAAGAGGTGCTGCTGGAAGACCAACGGCCGGTACTGCTTGCGGCGCACAGCCTCGGCTGCCACTTGGTGGCGGCGTGGGCGGCGCATTCGCAACACACGGCGCGGGTGCGTGGCGCCTTGCTCGTGGCGCCACCTGATCTCGACCAAGCCGATATGCCCGTTCAATTGCACAACTGGCGACCAGTGGTGCGGCAGCGGTTGCCGTTTCCGGCGCGAGTGATTTACAGCGAGGACGACCCGTTTAGCGCAGCGTGCTCGGCGGAGACCCTCGCGCAGGAGTGGTGCGGCCAGTTTCTATCCATTGGCGCCCGTGGGCATATCAACGGCGAATCGGGGCTTGATGCGTGGAACGAGGGCCGTCAGCTGCTGTCTGACTTCCTCGCGCCGGGCACCGCCGGCTAGGTCCAACGGGCAGGCGCGCCAGGCGTCAGTTGGCGGGGGCTGACGCTGTGGCTTCGGCTGCCGATGCAGCCGCTGCCGGTTGGTCAGCGGGATCCCGCTTTTCCGGCGCGACGCTGCCGGCCGGCGTGATGACGGCAGATTGGAGCCCAGCCTTCTCCAGCCATTTGCCGATGTCGACGCCGATCGTGGTCGCGATCTTTTCCATCATCAGGCACGTTCCCGAGACCATGCCCATCAAGCTCTTGGTGGCCCGGTGGAAGTCATGTCGCGCGACCATGCCGGCTGGCGAAACCACCTCGACGCGGACGGTCATCGACTTGGCGCCGCTCCAGCCGCCGCCGCCCAGTCCGAACATGTCGATCACCGACAGCCGCAGAGCGCGTTGCTCTCCCGTCAGCGTCGGCAGCGTCGCGACAGCACTGACCTGGGGATAGCTGCGCTTGAGCTCTTCGAGGACCCGATCGCCAATCATTTGACCGATCGCGCATTCCTTGGCGAGATTCGAGGAAGCGACGAAGGACGCCAATTCAACAGGTGCGGTGATCGCCACCAGATTGACGGGCGGTTCTGCAGCGTGCGCCGCCGGGCACATGCACGACGCCACAAGTGCAGGCGCCATGGCGGCCCGGGCAAGGGCAGCAGTCCAGTTCATCGTCATGGTGCAGGTTCCCTCCAGAGATTTGACAATTGTCGGTCAGGTGCCAGATCGTCGACCGCCCACCAGCTCTCCCCCGCAGCTTGCGGATTCGGTGGTGGGACGAGCGATTTCAATGCGACAGCCGCTGAGTGGCATGACAGCACGTCGTCAGCCGAGGTCCTGCACCAGGAAAGCCAAGCATCGGTGGGCAGCGCAGCGCGGATGCAGAGCTGCTGAAGCCGGTCCGGCGTCACGCCTTCGCCGCGGGCTTTCAGCCAGGCTTCCTTGATGACCCACAGGCGATGAAACCAGGTGATGCGCGCCTCTTGGGGCGTGTTGCCCCATTCGACCAGTTCGGTGGGCGAACCTATGCCCCGCATCAGGCCTTCGAGGTCCCGAGCGCGTCGTGGCGGCAGGGCCTCGATGTCGACACCCACTGCATGGTCGCCTACTGCACAAGCCACGTGATCGCCGCTGTGGCTGATCGACAGGTGAGGCAGGCCGCCAGGCGACGGTCCTGCATTCGTCAGACGGACCTTGGGCGGTTCGCCGGCTGAGCCGGAAATCGACCAGTCCCCTGGTTCCGTGCCAGGAAGCCAGCGACACAACAAGGTTCGCGCCATCCAGCGGCCAGCCAAGAACTGGCGACGTCGAGACTCCGCGTTGATCGCCGTGAGTCGAGCCTGTTCGGTTTCACTCATCCAGCGGCTGAATGGCGCAGCGGCGCGGCCTTGCCAATCGGAGACGGAACCCGCGCTCAGCAGAACACGCACACCGGCCAGGTTCATCGACAAATGCCAGGCAAACCGTTCGCTGGGCAGCGCTACTTGCTCTGCGCCGGGGCGACGAGTTGCTCGGTCGCGCCCGTCGGACCGCCTTCGGCCTTCGCGTAGTTGCGGATGATGTAAGCACTGGCGATATCGGCCGTGCGGGTGATCATCATGTTGTCGGCCACACCAAAGGCAAAGCCGGAGCCGGCGCTGGCCCGTTGATAGAACTCGGCATTGTCGACTTGTTTGCCTGTGCTCGCGTCGGTCGCCTTGACAGTCATCCGAATCGTCGAACTGCCAGCAAGCGGACCGACCATGATGCGCGCGCCGACGCCGATGAATCGGACTTCTTCGATGACCGGCTCGATGACCAGCTTGCGCCCGTTGTCCGTCCGCCCGTTCCACTCCAGCAACGAAGGCGCCAGCCCCTTGTCGAGGTTCTCCTGCAGCTTGACGAGCACCTTCTGGTTCTCGCCATTGCCGGCGAAAGCCGGTGCCAGCACAGCGGGCTTGATTTCGATGCGACCGAAGTTCGAGTACGCCTCACTGGGCGGAGGGTTGTCCGTGCGCGTGGCCTTGATCTTGGACGCGCAACCGCTCATGGCGATCGCCGTCATGGCCAAACAAGCGGCAATGCCGCGCCGAGTAGTGGACATATCAGTTCTTTGTGTGTTGGCGGGGAAGGTCACGGAGCAATCTTGACGAACGTCCCCTTCAGCGCAACGCCAATGACGAACGCGCCGGCGTGGCACTCGTATTCGGTTTGGCTGCTGAACGGGTCTCTCTTGTAGTTGCTGGCGATGTTGATCACCGCGTTGGCGCCCAACTGTTTGGCACGTTCCTGCAAGGCCACGAGTGCCGAATACGCCGCCCACTTGCAGCCGAACTCGTCGTCTTTACCAAAGCCATTGGTCTTCTTGTTCGAACTGTCTTCGCCGACCTTCGACAGCACCTTGGGCGTGGCTTGGTCACCAAAATAGAGCTTGATGGAATCATCCAGCTTGGTCTTGATGTGGGGGTCGCTCAGTGTCAGCACATCGACGAATTTCAGTTTGTATTCGGTGTCGCGCGCTGCGGCGTTGCCGACGACGAGTACACAAGCCAGCAAGGCCAGGGCGGGTTTCATGTTCATCGAGTCCTCCGCGAGAGTGTTGTGGGGTGCTGGGAATGCCGCCGGAATCAGCCCGGCCAGCGCTTGAAGCTGAGCGAGCTGTTGATCCGCCGAGCGTCAAATTATTGCTCATCGCGATGCCCCGGCGCAGGTGGATTATGCCGCTCCCCCTAGGGTGCGAGAAGAGAGGGTACTTCGACCAGTAGCGTGTGCCCAAGCTTGTTTTCCCACGAAAAGCCGTTCATCAGAACAACCACAGCGACCTGCTTCTGCACGTTGATTCCAATGTAT
>Ga0307516_10001016_pt1 | contig 38884 bp, 51 predicted proteins | sample 19_EM_MG_FD_203310 | JGI IMG/M metagenome (GOLD analysis project Ga0307516, IMG submission 203310) | Populus trichocarpa ectomycorrhiza microbial communities from riparian zone in the Pacific Northwest, United States - 19_EM | ecosystem: Host-associated > Plants > Roots > Unclassified | place... | reverse complement strand
CATGGCTCTTCACAGTTTCTACATGTATGATCCATGTTCAAACGTCTGCCTCAGGTTAAGATCTAATACGAAGCTGCAGCCATTCCTTAAAGGCACTTTAACAACATTTGCAAACACGTATGCGCATCTTTCCAAGCACATGTTGTATGTTTTACTCATTGACCTGGCTCGTAGGCTGTCTGCCACTTTGATGTCTCGGCTTATGCTTAACCTGCATCAGACGGCTAATACGCCGACGAGTTACAGCCGCTTCGAATCAAGGTTTAGACATGAACTTGCTGATAGTACTCAACCTGCCAGTAGTCAGAATATTGTCCTAGATGACCCTACAGTCAATGGACGGACTAACCTAGTGTAGTATAGGGACGTGTTGGACTGATTATTACCGCAGACAGCGCTTCCACAATATTAAATGAGATTGAACTTATGTCCACTTGAGTCTAACTGGAGTCTGGCAAGGTCAACATGCGGTTAGCAGATCACGATGCGAAAGGTTGTAGTACTGTGGATTGATCGTGGACATGAGAAAGGTGAATTTTGGGTCTCGATTGAATCTGTTTCAGCGCGGCCTACATAGAGCGATCCAGTGGGTCATATGAGAATCGCCCAGCAGTGTCGACGGAAGAAGGGCTTCAATGCGTTCCACTATAGGGTTGTAGCGGACGCCGGACGACTTTGATCGGAGGCAGATCGATAACGAGCAATCACTAATCAACGTACGAAGGACTTTGGTGGCTTGGCATGTACAATGCATAAATATAGCATTGGAGGGACATGTAGATAGATTTGTAGAGCGCGTCTTGGTGGCTATCATAGCCACTGCCGCCCAATCAACCAGCATTAGATGATTGGCTCGCTGCCTCCGCTTCCAGTGCGCGCTGTGCAGCGGCATAAGCCAGTATTCGTTGTCGAAACGTTTGCTTCATTGACAGTCCTTGTGGCTCGGACTGTGGTTGGGGGGAATCGGGCGATAGCAGGGATTGTTGGGAGTGGCTCGACTCTTCCGGTTGAGGATGAGTGCTGTCCATGCGTGGATCTAGTTCGAACGACGAGTACGTCTGGGGAATGTTTCGACCCAAATCAAAGTTTTCCAAATTGTCAGGGTCGTCGTCTGATCCATGCGGCCGTTTTGTCCATATCCGAACAGTACCATCGTAACTTCCAGTCGCGAACATGAAAGGTTTATCATGAGCGCGATTCCAAGCTAGGCACGTCATATCGCGTGATCGAGACATTGCTTGAGGATGTATATGGTGGAGCAAAATTCCAGATTCTTGGTCCCAGATATGAATATCACCCCCTACGATGATATGGACGTCAGGCTCCGCAAAGCCCAAGTGTGGCGTACCTTTCCCAGCACAGATGACCATTTCATCGTTCCTTCCACCAAAATGACTTGGCCCTGTAAAATCAACTTTAAACTTCGGCATGTAAGTCTGGCTGTGTGCACAAACGCATTGAGTGAGAATAGTAGTTCGAGATGAACCATCTGACCTAAATCCAAGCCGTGCTGACATGACGTTGTTCTCGCGATCCTTGAGTAATGGCAATTTCCAAAGCTGCGGGGGAGCCTATAGCAAACACGGTGAATAGGAAGATGGATTGTTGCTTTGGTATTGCTCACTTGGTTTTCGTAACTGATCAAAGCAACGACACCACTCCTGGAATTTCGGACAACGGTAATATCCCGAACCTCGTTCAAAACCGGCGTCTGACTATTCGTTAAATGTTAGGCCTCATCCTCGAATGAGGCAGCTAGAAATACTTTTCAATCTGATGGGTTCCCATGTTATATACTCAATACCCATGAGCTTGGGTGGAGATCTATATATGCGAGTCCACATACCGATAAGTCGCTTTTCCGGCCGAGCCTTACTAGGTTTCAAGCCCGTTGGAGACTGCAGTAAAGTTCCTACGCCGAGGAGCCGCGTTGAGTCAGGAGTAACGGCGACGGCATGTAACTTGATACAGCCGAACTCATATTGATCGAGCACCTTGACGCGATTCAAAATTCTCCGGGAGGTCAAGGGTAGATAATTATAAACTCACATTTCCATTCAGGTCCTGAAGCGTCGCGTATTGAACAATGGAAACCAACAAGGAGACAAATGGACTTACAAGTCGCATCACACGACTGCCCTCGACCGAAATGAATGCTATATTTACCCGTTACCAATGACCGGCAGTCGATAAGCCATGACTAACCGCTTCCGTCCGGAAACCAGGCAACTGATTCGATAGATATTTTACGATCAATGGTTCTCTTGCAGACCCCGTCCTGAGTGGCCATGATCCCGTCAATACCGAGCAGATCACTTTTCTCGGCCTACCTCCGAAGTCCAAACCTTGATGATTCTAAGCAGTTTCGTCAACAAGATTTGTCCATTGGGAGACCTAACACATCGTCATGTCCTACAGCGGAGTGTCAGGAAAATAATGAAGATATACCATGCTACTTGTCCCACGAAACCCTCTGGATGCGCAAGGATTCGGTAGGAGACAATCGGGTCCTGCAAGGGCTTGGTCAATGACAAGATAACACTGACTCGAGTCAGCTCACCCCGAGACGGAAAATCACAGAAGTCCTGTCCCAGCTTGGTATTTCCCCATCAGATGCAAGAACCAGTCAATTAACGGTGTAAATACCTCGAAGTGGCAAGATATTTCCCATTCGGAGAGAACTGCATATGCCTCACCAGCCCAGAATGAGCTGCTAGGTCATGCACGGGCTCTAACTCGAGTAACCTACGGCGAAGGAGAGCAGCACGAGACCGCGATATAACGTTGATAGTCTCTTCAGTCCAGGTCCATTTTCGTTGATCACAATATCCGCTTGCAAGGTCAGACGAGGAATTCGTTTGCCTGGGTGAGGGCTCGCGCCCTTCGCAGACAACACTCATCATACTGTACGGCGAGATTGAGATATGCATTTTGACGATGCGAAAGGCGTTTTCCCACAGCTTCTTTCCAGGCGATATTGGGGTTGTTGGTTCTTCCTCCGGTACAAGGGACGGTAGTTGAAGCAACTGAGGCGTTTTCGGAGGCTCAGTTGTAAGCGGTAGTCGGCTGGGTGCCTGAAGAACCTCGCTGGATGGGGGACCATCGCGATTATGAACGATTGGAAGTGTGCCAGTTTCAAGGTCATGGAGGGACTTCGAAGATTTCAGGAATTTCGAGAAAAATTTCCGCAAGAGTTCATTCACTCGAGAAATCCGCGTCTCCAGATTATGGAGAAGGCGGTTCAGTGTCTGAGATCCAGCAAGCTTCATGACCATATCTCCATATTCCATCAGCACATCACTCAACCATTTCTTGCCATGATGCCTGAGGAAGATGTAGCGCTCTGAGGCAAACCATGCGGAAACAGCTGTCAACCCGAAAGATGTGAAGGCAGTGAAGACGGTCGTCCAAGTTGATGTCATTTGGGCCTGTAATTCCAAACGTCCATCTTTAGTAGATGCACAGGCCGATGGAATACGAGACCAACCTGTTCTGATGCATAGGCAAAGCAGCACAATCCAAGAGAAAAACATGCCACCGAAATAACGAGGAACACCAAAGGAGATCTTTTTATCCAGATCAAAACCCACCACGGAACACGATGGCCGGGTGAGCGACTGGACAGAAATGTGTATCACACGAGCCGACCCCAATTTAGAACATTGAGTCGACTTACTACATGGCCTGCTTCCAGGTGACGCCCAACAGACTGTTAACCGCTGCCGCTATACTGAATACCATGGAGCTGAACCAAAATAAATTTACCGCGTCGGCTATTGGTGTCCGCTTGAGGGCATAGGAGAACTGCATGGTGGTTGCAGTGACGGCAGAGAAGAAGGTCGCTACAGTAGATAGATTGAGGAGATTTGCAGCCTCATGCTTCTGTACAAACCGAATTATGGGCACGCCTATGAATGTTCAAAAGTGAATGATCACGGTCTGGAGATGACGCACCGACTTCGACAAACATTGAGATGGTGGAAGTTATACTGTCTATGTGTTCTCCCAATTCACTTGATAGGTCATGTATATAGCGTTGAACGGGCTGATGACGGAAACGTCCTATGGACATGTCAGTCCATACTTAGAGGGATGAATTATAAAGTCACCTGCATATTCTTTCAAACAGGACGCCCAGTACTAGACGAAATTAAGGTCAGGACGTGGCATGCAAGTAAAGATCTCACTCTGAGGTCGCCTTCAAACGAGGGTATCGATGCATTGATTGCCTCATCGGTAAACTCGGGAAATTCATTCAAACAGTTCAAAAAGACAGCAACATCTGTTGCAAAGGCCTCCAATTGCTCAGGAAAAATCTCAATGTCCAGAGTTTCGTTGACGACTGGTCGGACAAAGTGCCGGGGCGCTTTAGGTTTCGCCACCCTATCCCGTCGACGTTGACCGCCTGGGTCGGTATCTGCAACTGCGTCTGATGGAGCGTGTGAGATACTTTCTGGAAAGAGAAGGGCGGCATTCCGTCGGAAAAGGAACAGAACTTGAGCGAGTCGTTCACGGAGGTGAGAAGCAGATGAGAGGATTGCGACAGAACTACCCAGTTGGCGAGCAGCATTAGCAAAGTTTCGGAGCTGGGATCGTTGTAACCCATGAGCACAGACTTGAGCCTTTATAGTCGTTGACCCACCTCCTTGTCTAAATTATTGATACTCCTGACGGGGCCTGACTTGAGACACGCTAGTTTATAGGACATCCCAAGACGTACCTCTCGAGCCTGACAAATACCTCTACACCTGCTCCTGGGAGATGTTCGCCTGAATGTAATTAGTTCTGTGTAGAGATACGTAGGTGATGGTGACCCACAGACATCAATGTCATCGTCAGACTTCAAAAACTGACGCCCAACTGGAAGAAATGAACAGAAATATTTCATGGATTGTTACGAACGCACCTTGGGCGGACTCCTCGTTTTGCTGCAAAAGCAATTCCACCAAATTCAGGATGGTCTCTCTACGACTCGGCGCGGCCGCTCGTATTTGTCGAGAGATCGGAGGGCTAGTAGCGGAAGGCAAGGTTTCAGGGAAACCAGATGGATAGACGGTTGGCATTGCCATTTTAATGGCAAATGGTGAAGCTTCACACTGGACAGTTTTGTCTGCCGGGAGGATTGCGGGCAGCGTTTGAGGGACGCGTAAGAACTAGGAATCGTGGCAGCGACACTGGAATCCTGCAGACTGCGGGCCGGGCGAAATACTTCGCCGCTGAAGGATGATCAAACTTCCATACATGAGGCGGTCCCTGATCAAAGACCAGACGATAAAGCAAGTGTTTGATTCTCTGGTTGTCATTCAACGTTCTGCCCTTCAGCACATCACGCCTTCCGAGTCCATCGGTGGGGGGGCAGAAAAGTTCCCTGCTGCTTTAGCACTTGTACTGCTGTAGCGAGCTCATATACGACGCGTCCACGGTGAAAAGTGCCTCGAATCCCAGCATGATAAGAGGACCTATTCAAGGCTCCAAATAACCCACACCAACCACCTCCAGGCTCTGAGATGCCACGAAAACAAGCAGACAAGGGAGATAAACAGGCTCCGCGGGGCAAGATTTGGTGAATCTTGGGAGACGCATGCCAGTGCACGCGAAGTCGTGCGATCACATGCCAACCGCATGATCGCCTCCCAGATCCTACTAGTAGGACCATAAAGTTGATAAACTAAGATAAGAGGATTATCTTCGTCCGGGGTCTTTGTCCCGCTCACATCCCTCCGTAGTCGTGTTGGCCTCACCTACTGTGTCCTCTTTCGAGGCCCACCCACCCAGTCGCCCCGACTCGCTCACAACCAACTCTACCCCGATCCGAGTGTATTGTGACGGATATCTCATACGTGCTTTGTGTGCCTCCCATACGTCTCGTACAGTACTTAAACTCGTAGTCTCGAATTCCCATCCCGTTCGTGGTTGACAGAGATAATTAATATGACTAATCACGTTACTAATCTCTCATGACATGAGCTATGATTTCCTCTCAAGACGTGGGGATGGAAAGGAGACTGATGTACTCGTGCTCTGGAACTCACGGGTGGATAAATAGTCGCCATGAGTTCTGGAGTGTCTGATTCCTACTTCCCTCGCCTCTGTAGGCCTAGGCCGAATGAGCAAATTGGATAAATGCAATCAAGCCCCGCACGGTGGAAATGTTAACGATCAAGACCGAGTAGAGCAGAAAAGATCTACAACGAGATAGATTCAACTCCTCCAATACTGAGCTAAATCGTGTATCCTGTCCAACACCACCGTGATATACGACGTCTCATTCAACAGCGCTTCAAAGTGCTTGATCGCCTCCTCCTCCGTTAGATCCAACCTAAATTTCTCTTGGATCTGCTCATGCACGTCGCGGTGCTTGATGTCAGGTATGTTCGCGTCAACCATCAGCGCGACAAGGTTGAGTATCAGGTTCGCGCTTTTGCGAAGGATGCTGAAGGCGGTAAAGCAAAAGTTCTTGAACCGGGCGTAATGGGGAGACTGCGCGCCGCCCATTCCGTCAACCATCTCTTTACACACTTTGACGGCCGGCGGGAAGGGTTTCGGGTCTCGACCGAGAATGTAGCCAAAGTCGACTATGGAGAAATTCAGACGAAATCAGTGGACGAATGACAAGATAGCAGGGAAGGGAAGGTTTCGCACCATGGAAGAAATGTCCTGAGAAAGAAAGAGAAACATCAATGACTGAGCGAGGTTTCAGAGAAGCAATCTCACCATCTGGTGCAACTAATAGATTATCTAAATGTCGATCACCCACTCCCAAAATATATGTTACCACACAAAAGCCAGCTGTTTGAAGAAACATAAGCCAACCTCACGTTCATGAAAAGATGATACACTTACCACAGCTCCTTACGAACGTATCAATCACTCCTGGCTCTACCCCACTCGTGCCAATACTCCCCTCATCCGGATTATTCACCCTCATATAATTCATCAAATTCCCATGTTCGCTCACAATCGCCGCAATGGTCTTACTCGGCACATACTGTGCCATCCCTTGCAGCTGACCCGTCGCCAGTACGCCATACGTTATCAGTTTCAAGTCCAGCCCTTCCTTTCTCAACAGCCGGTCCATCAGCGTGAACAGCTGTATCACCAGCTGGTCCTGCCGCATGTCGTCCCCATCCTTGAAGATGACTGGGTATTCGGACCCATCGGAGCATTGGAAGGAGAGTAGGAGAGGGAAGAGATTAGATTTGAAAACGGAGGACTTTTCAGCGTTGATGCCGGTTATTTCAATGCGGGCATTAAGCGGGAGGGGTAGGGGCGGCATGGAAGAGAGGTTGTTCTTGGGGTCGGAGATGATGGAACGGAGTTTCTCTATCTTCTTCGGGCGGGGGTCTTTGGATGTGCGGAGTTCGCGAGCACGTTTAGAGAGGGTATCGACGAGGAGGCCTTGCCTGCGCATCAACTCCCGCCGCTCAGAACCCTTCTCAGACTAAAGTAGGGTCAGCTGAGATGGTACATAACGAGGAAAAAGAATAAAAAAGAGGGCATACCTCCATGATCTTGTTCATAAACTTGAAGACGACCCGACCATACATCTTAGCTGTGACTTTGTCTTCCAGGGCAACCTCCACCATAAGATACCAATAGAGTCGATTCCCAAGGACAGGATCCTTCACTCCACGCGCTATCAAGAAATCAGTCAACCCACTGTCCTCGTAGGATATCGCACTCGACGTGGTTCTTGCTGATCGCTGTTCGCTGGCTGTGCTCTCAAACTTAAGGGCCTGAACCAGCTGCAAGAGATAAAGCAGAAGATCCTAGGGAGGGGATATAAGTGGGGATGACATTGGCGGGGGCATTGACCCACATCATCATCAGCTCTCATAAGCTGCTTGACAGCAAAAGCCCGAACACGAGAATCAACAGTCCCGGGACCCAACAACTCCAATGCGTCATCCGTATCGATTTCTGTCCACTGTGGTAACAATTCCTCTACAGCTTGCTTAACCTCCGATGGATCTCGCCAGGTCACAGACTTGAGGAACTTCGTAAGACCACGTTTGTCGCGAGTGAGATAGAAGCGGAATTGCCAAATAAGATCTTTCTCCTCCGAAGTGAGAACCTGACTTGGAGAATAGCGCAAAATTACCTAAAAAAAAGTGGTAAAATGGACGGAATCGTCTTTCAAAGAAACGAAGATGCTTACTCCCAACTCATCCCGTATCTTGGCATTCGGTTTAAGCTCCCTATCATACGGGCTGCTTCTGTGACTTCGGACGAGGCGACGATGTTTGTTCTCGACAGGGTTCTCGCGGGAAGCTTCTGGATCAACGACAGTCCAGAGGCTGGAGTCAGGAGCGAAGGAAGCCAAAATAGAGGCCGCCACCGGGGTTTGGGGTATCGTCGGAAGTTGTGTGATGGTGGATGAAGGGTCTTGTACGCGGGGTTGTATTTCCTGAATTTTCGTGAGACAGGGTCGAGGTTAAATACTCAGAACTTACTGGCGGCTCACTGAAGATGACCGGAAAGTCAAATCTCGGCAAGTCAATGTATAGCCATAGGTTTTCAGACTTCTCCGTTTCCGCCTGAGTGGGACATCTTGTAGCCATCGTGCAAGGGGAAGCCATGAGGGACTTACTGCATGTATTTCCTCCATCTTTCTGAACGCCATCTTGTCGAGCCAGTCAGATTTCGGAAGATCTCCTCGTTCGTATTTCTTAACAAGCTAGACGGTGCGATTGATAAGCATAAAGTTCTCGGTGGACCTGAAATAGTATTGACCTTCTCAAGCTTGCCCATCTCGTCTGGTGTGTCCAACTTGCTTGGTGTAGTGGTCTCGATCGAGCCATCTGCTTCCACCCCAGGCCACAGAAATAAACGATGTTTGCCTCGACGTAAAGTCCTATGACTTGTTACGATGCAATAAAAGGCAAGTGAGAGATGAACTCACCATTTCTTTCCGAAGAGACGGAAGGTTGAACCTCCTACTGGTACTGCAGCACGTGGTCCACCAATGTCCCAGACCGTAAAAGTAATATGAGAGGTCAGCGGAAGGTCGCAGTAGCGAATAGGCAGCGTGACCCATTCGTTCCAGCTGATAATAAGAGCATGAACAACCCGGGAAATAACCAACGACGGTACTCTCACGTATAGTTAGTCTTGAAGGCTTTAAAGGACGTCCGAAAGGGAATGGTGAGTGGTTTGTTATCGGCGATGAGTTGACAAGTGACATAAAGATCTGAGAGCGTTCTTGAGTTTTGGGTTATTGCACAACTTGGAGAGTGTTCTGGAAAAGAACGTACGGAGATTGTACGCCGTGAAACCTCAACTCTGGCTTGTCCAGAAGCTCTGTAAACGACCTTGGCCGTCGGAGCCCCTCCAGCTGAGATCTGCGTCCCAGGATTAGAGACTTGCGGCCATGGAAGATGTGGCACATACATCCTGAACGTGACGGGTAATTTCAAGTCCGAGAGCCTGGCGAATGTGAAGTCGTCGCGGTTGTCTTTATCCATCGTGGGCCTTAGCAAGACGAAAAGGGCATTGTTTGGCGATGATGACGTTCATTCGTTCATCATGACCCACGACGTCAAGCCTATTCAATGGCCATGTTCACCAGTTGAAATGAACGCCGCAAACCACGCCGTTGAACAAGAGCGCACCTCCAGCCCTACCCGAAGTTTACGATCAATCAATGCTGACAGTGTCACTCGTTAATCCTTCCGCGTCTTTGGATCTTAACAGCAGAATTTGCCTCTCCTGCTTCTGGGAGGCATCGACAGAGCTTAAGATGATGCTCAATTGTAATGAAGTGGGGGACAGGCCAAGCTCCCACATGGTGTTGTCGTGACCATGTAAATATGTAATTCTTGCCTACTAGTGCCCGCCATAGTACTTCACACCGCTCCACGTCGGCGTGCCTGGTTTGCCTGTCGCAATCCAAAATCAGATCGACTACCAGAAGTGAAGGTTTGAATAATGAATACAACCAATCCGACGCAACGCGACATGGAAGTGACAGTACGCCCAGGCCGCAAACCCCGCCCTTCTCGTGCTCCCAATATCTGCTGACTCTTCCACTTCAGATACAATCTATCCTCAACTCGCCCTTGGTACAAGCGAACGAGATCATACCCAAATCGGAGCAATCACGCGTCCGAAGTCTCTTGCAGGACATCAACAATGAACCCGAAAATATCGACAAGGAGATCACGCGTGCCCAAGAATAAATTCTCTTACTCCAGGGCAAACGAGCAGGCCCGCGATCGCACCCCACAAATCCCTTCCTCCCGAGATACTCATCGAGGTCTTCCTTCACTATGCTGCAGAGATTGCTGAGCAGGTCCACTACGAAACGGGACCTGCCTATCGTGGTCTGTCGACGTTCCCCTGGGTGCTCGGCCAAATCTGCTCGGGATGGAGGCAGATAGCACTTGCAGAACCGCGAATCTGGGATACCATCGGCTTCAATACTGTTGAATATGGCAAAATCCCGTTGTTGAACGAGGCGTTCAGACGGGGCCGATGCCGGTTGCGGCTGTCCGCAGGCGAAGACGAAGATGCGAAGTGCATATATGATGATTTCCTGCGCGATGTCGTCTGTTCCCCGTCAAAGAGGATGACAGAACTAAGATTTTCAGCTGGTAGGAATTAACTCTGGGACGAATGGATTTTCGCGTGTGCCTGACTCCGAAGTGAGGGCCTTTCAAGGCGCCACGCGCTTGCGGTGCATTGATTTCGATGCACCACTCGAAGTAACCCAGATTCCTTTCCCTATGAACTTGTGCTTGTGCTGGGACCAGCTGACGCACATCGATTTCTCGGAGATGTCAATCCAGGTATCCATCGCGCATGAGGTCATGAAGTTGTGTGTCAACCTCCGCGAGTGCCGCATCCGCCTCGAATCAAACTGCAACACCCTCCACCCTGTTTGGATCGAGTCCCACACTCCTTCTGGCATTCGTGTCCCGTACTTGTGGATATTGGAGATTGATCAAGAAGCAGAAGAGGAATACGTGACTCGTGTGTGTTTAACGAATTCCTTCGGCCGTTGGTCATGCCGGACCTTCGACGTTTCGACTTTTCTCTACAAGAGGAGCAAATATTGTTCCGACTCTCACTGAACTCACATCGATCGTTAACGGCCTTTCGCGACCTGACTTGGTTTCGGCAATGGTTTACCGTGGGGAGTGGACTCACAGAAGTGACCAGCGCTCTACCTTTCGTGACATCCCTCAAGGCTCCTCTAAGTGTTCTTACTCCTTCTACGATTCAGTCCATGGCTCAAAAAGATCATCTTCCAAAGCTGACCTCCTGCACAACAGGGGTCGCCCCCGGAGATGTCGACATTTTTATCGACATGTTGGAGACACGCTGGGTTAGAGGGATAAAGGCCCAGCAATCTGGTTGCTCCAGCGCAGGCGTAATAAAATCCGTGAGAATACACATTACAGATGCCCCCCGTCCGCACTCTGTTCCTGTGCTCCTGAGGAGGATTTGCGAGATTCAAGGTCGGTTGAAACTCGAGGGTGCGAAGATTGAGCTTGTTGATGTTGATTTTACGCTCAACCCGAGCTTCCGTGAAAGTTGTACCCGTATTCTGCTGTATGCGTACTTCTTTCGTCCAACATTCGTGAATCGATAACAGTCATCACGACGTCCTCCACGTGGTCCACAATCTCCTCCACTACCTCGACACCCAGAGTCTGGAGATCCACCGCCTCGTCCACCGCGCGATCCATCCACTCCCGCTACTGCGACGCCACCTCGACCTTTCCCCACCACCCCTTGTCAAGGAAAAGAAGGAGACGAGCGTCTGTCTCCCAGGCTTGGTCAGGTCCAGCAAGGCGAAAGACGACTAACGGTGCTGGTAGATGTTGGGGAAAGTGAGCGCAAGACGGGCGGCACAAGGCGCGTGTCGACATATTGGTGGCAGGCGTCGCCATCGCGCAGACCCCAGGTGTGGTTACAACGGCCCAACGAGACTCGAGCTCCTTTATTGGCAGAGCGCTGGCATGTTTCATGTCCAATCGTGGCAATATCCCCAAACTTAGGGAAGACCCTGCACTCGCGGAAAAGGTTGTAGACCGCACTCGGGAGATCATGAAGAAATAACTGCAAACGTTTTTTAACTGAGGACGAGAAATCTGGGAGTCGAAGACTTTGGTGATTTCGGCGAATGTATACATGGATGAGCCCGTGCCGTGTGGAGCCAGCAAGGCGGAAAACATCATCCCTATAAACCCCTCTCTGGCCCTAATAGAAAAACAGCCATGGGTAATTGCGGTGCGAGCGCCACCGCCGCAGGGTAATTTTCGCCTCTGGGGCTCCCAACTCTTTCCGAATCAATGCGATGTCCCGCGAAAATTCGGAGATTTCTTTGTCACTGACCCTAACAATCTCGATCGTCGCAGAGTGTATGCCCGTATGCGCATTGTTTGATTGTCGAGCACGCGTCCAATATACCCTGAACATATTAACCAGATCCTTCGTTCGGAGCAGCGAATACAGGCCTCTAGCGAGGTGAGGGTCTGAAAGAATGCGTCCTGGGCTATGAGCTCCATCGTGGAAGCACGAAGGAAGTATTGGTAAACTTTGATTGAAGTCAGAGGGGGTAAGGAATGAGCGGTTCGCAGGATATCATCCCCTCCATCTCCGTCGTAGTAGAGCACCAAACCCAAGTCCGGAATAGACAAGCGATCAATGGTCTCTCTGAGGTCCTTCAGGTGGTCCGCTGACGGATCCGACAGAACGAAGGCGAATTCCTCGAGCTTCGGGATCATCAAGGGTCGGAAATAATCGGCATACGAAGACTCCCTTGACATCTTAAGCCCGAGTTTCCGCAGGTGAGGAAGTTGGATGATGGCTGGAGGGACAACTGTCGGAGGTTTACTATCGGGACATAAACAAAGGTAGCATTCACAGAGGTTCGTGCACAAACTCAGGACTTTGAATGAATCGGTGAGCTCCATGAATGTAGGAGTGAGAGCGAGGTATGTGAGTCGATTCCAGGGCAAAGCCAAGTCCAGCGGGGAATGATTGTTTAATAATGGGATAGTAACGCGCCGTAAACGAGAGGCCCCTTGGAAAACGGTGGCAGAAGCCTGATCGGGGCTGGAGGAGTATCCTTCCAGGTGGATCTGAATGGTGACGCACTCCAGTTCATCAAGCAGACCTGACGGTAGTAGAAGAAAGCCTTGGAATGTAGCTCTTCCGACGTCCAGTAACAGAGAAGTGATCCGATGTAATTGGGGAAGGACAACCTCACGAAGGAAGGATTGATCGACCTTCCCCCAAGCTTCCCTAGCCTCAAGCTGGAGGGTTGATTGGCCGCTATGCCTGAAAGCTTCTTGTAATAAAACCGCATGGCGCCGCGAATTCCCTCCGTAGTAGATAAAGTTCCACAGACGCTTTTCTCATAGTGATATCCATCTCCACCTGGAGCAAACGCGGCCCAACACCCACGGCACTGGGAACGGGCGCGAAGAAGGTATTAAAACCCCAAGTCTTCCATCCAGATGATCATAGTGTAAGCAATGCAGGAAGACTTCGGCAAGTATTTCTGGAGGCAGGTATTTGTGAGGAGCGACGGCTATGCGGAGCTTCTCCGTATGTGCTTTGCATCGTGCGCGCTACTTCTGGAGCGTAGACCAATACTCTTGAATTCGCAGGATTTCTGCATCAAGAATATGTAATCCTGATTCAGAGACCTTTAAGAGGTCGAGGACGCGTGTCCGCTGCAACCCTGAGAGAATCTCATTGGTCGACCCTATTCCTGTTTTGATGGCCGATTCAAGCTGTATATCATGTAAAACGAGCTCAGAATTGTATGGGAGCGGGTATAACCCGAGTCATACCTCTGTCTCAAAGTCTCCGCCATTGGCTTGGTTTCGAGTCGTTCGACAATAATCGGCAACTGTAGCACTCATTTCCTCGGCAAGTTGGATAATGCACCTTGACGTTAGAATTACAAGTCTAATACCTACCTCCTGTTACTTAGGAGGTGAGGGATCCGTCGAGAGATTTATTTATTACATAATAGGCTACCCTATTTTCACCGTTGTACAAGTACTATATAAACACCCATTATACCCTCGCAATTGATTTGCCTGCAAGTTTCCACCTTTTTAATCGTTTCCTCCCACTGTTTACCAACCTTCATCCTGGGAACAACCCTACGGTTGCCAGATATATGAAGTTCAACAAGGCTGCGCGAGGGTCATCATGAAGGCCGCAGGGCGAACGTTGACTCGTTTCGAGCGAGTTAGGAAAGCAAACTGCCAGGGTTCAGATCTCCACTCCACAAGGTGTCCAATTCCACACCAGTGGTTCGCGTCTGATATTCGATGTTGGTATCGGTCAATTGGGCCCCTGTGGTTGAGTATAGGCTAGCATCGGCCAATCCGTGGAGGTTGAGCATAAGGCGGGACACCATGTTGACGGACATCCTTTACGAAGATGAAAGCGTCAGAACTACAAGTTGCTTGGAGTATATGCATACTTACACGCTCGCAAAGGTCGACAGAGAGCCTCTAAGGAACGGCTGGAACGCGCGTCACTCGTCAAAGAACGGTGTGAAAGCTTAATGAACATACTGCAGGAAACTTGCGGAAGCAATTGCAATGTCAGTAGACACGTCAGGATACGCGCTATCATGAGAGAGCTCACGTAGAATGTCGATATATTGGCTAAATTGGCGAGGGTCATCACTCTGGGATGGAACTGAGGTGGGTGACTGGAGTTGACTGTGCTATGAAACTGCGGCTCACGAAAAATAGACGGCACCTGACGAACATTCAATATGTGATTAACGGACAAAATCACAATGCACACCATCTCTGAACATGAGTTGCAGGACTGGGGTCGTGGTCTGTCCAAACCCAGCCTTATATCTTGCTGTCCAGGTTTTCCTCATTGTGAGGAAGAGGACTATACAATCGTATACAAGGAGTGCCTCCCAAGCCGCGGCGAGACCTAAAAAGACAAAGTTTCTCGTTGACAAAAAAGGTTTACAGACAAAGGAAAACTCACGAATAGCACTGGTGACCAGATGTCTCAGCAATGATTCCAAAGAGATGCAAGTCTCAGCAAACGTACGTTATTGGAGAAAGACCAGCAAGGCATCCGAAGATTGGTTCAGAATACACTTTTTTTTGTCCAAACAGAGTCCACTGTGAAAATCTTGAACAAATAACACCAGGATGAGGTGAATAGACATAACGTACACAAGCGATCCCGGCGAGGACAGCGGCACTACCGAGCATGTAGGATAAGATACGGATAGAGCAATTATATAGCGCGTAGGTACGCAAGGTGAGTAGAACTGGGTCGACATGTGTCATGCCAAGATATAAACCATGTTTGTACAGGGACTCACCACAGACAAGAACTTGGTTGAAGACGAGTTGTAATTGTCGAAAGATATTAAAAGTCTTGCAACTTGGGAGGAAAGACGTGATGGAAGAACGATTGAAGGGCCAGAGCGTCATACCTCTTAAAAAGATGTGAATCGAGAACTCCAGCAGATCACGATTGACTTACTCGTGGAGACAAGGGCAGAGCGGAAACCACAACAACTGCGATATTACTGAAGAGTGCAAAATAACGGTTTAAAAGGAACCAATATGCGCTCCGGGTTTTTGGACGCCGCCAAACACAATCGATCTCGATCCCTTGCAGGAATGAACGTGAGCCTTGGTCACTAGATATTCCTCAAGATTTGACCTACCAATGGTAATGGAATGGTCATAGAATAGAATTGCTATGCGTACTTGAATTTGCGGAAAACGGGCAGACGAGAGAACGCACAGAAGCCAAACAGCCGGAGACACTCATGAACAAATCTAATGAAGTGATCAGAACCATTCCAATATAGCACAAATGGTCATCAGAACCCAAGGACTCACATATCTCTCCTACTGTCTGGTGGTGGGATGGGTTCCAAGAAATCCAACATAACTTACAGCCCGCCGGAACCAAACGAGGGGAAAAGAAGTCGTGCAGTCGTGGTATGCGGGAAAGAAGCCGGAAAGTAGTTTGTCCGAGATGCAATTATATACCCAAAGCCAAGAAAGATCGAGAGTTCAGGAGGGTCCACTAGTTGACCAGTATAAATCTCCCAACATAAGTCGTGGTGGTGGAGGAACGAGGTGCGGTTACTATGCACATACATCAGCCGAGACCATGTGCTTGTCATCACCTACAGGTACCATCAAGCAGTGCTCACGAGGACCGTCTGACGCGTGGTCCGATTCACGGCCCACTCGCATTCCTCCTCCTTCAAGACTCTTGAGGCGGTGTTTAACCGTAAATTTGCAAGGTTTGAATTAGACATCTTGCAGAGGTTATCAGCAAGTCGATGAATTGGGTTAAGCACGGTGCTATGACGATCGAGAGGCCTGTCAATCCAGATTCGAAGAACCGGAGACGCTGGAGAACGTGCAACTACTTGTGCCTACTAGGCCTGATGTCGCGTGCACGCGGAATTGTGTCCCTGCACGAACAGACGCAAGTCGGCTCGACAACCCCTAGATGGAGATACGTAATTGGAGGACACTGCAGGAGACTACAGCCAGTCTGCAGGATATCGGTGGCCACGCCGGTGCCACGGGTGTGAATCGAAAAGCGTACATACTATTACCAAGATGTGCTGTATTAGTATGGATTTCCGGGGTAGGCCACAAGCTCACTGCGATTCACGGCAACCCGCCAGTCGAGGAGATTAGATGTCTCGATCAAGTCTTGATGAGGAAGAAGAAATTTAAAACGGAACTACTTCGCTCGCTTTTACAACTCGGCGCGAGTCCTGGCAGAGTTGATCATGAATCAATTGCAATACAAATAGATTGATGCTTGACGACGGGGGGACAAGTACAGCGTCTCATGATCGATATCGCGCACGAGCCAAAGACTCACGACGTCAAAGACATAAAGACACGGGCAAAAATCCTGAAAACAGTTTACTCGAGGGGAACCTTCAAAATTAAATGACGGGAAGGAGTACGATATGTAAAATAATCCATAGTATTAGCCGAACCTCATCCACTCTCAATGCTCATCCTGTCGCAACCGTTTCCCCCCGCCCGCCTGAGCACCTTGCATAAACGCCGGATTGAAATGACCTTGCGCTCCAAACCCCCCTCTTGCCATTCCCATGCCTTGAATTATCGTTTGCGCCAGTGGGAAAAAAAAAACAGTTGAATGCCATGCATGCGTGCGCGCAAGACGCCGATATCGCGAAGAGTTGCAAAAACGAATGCAGAAAAAAAAAGACCGAAAAAAAAGCATGACAGTAAGCAAAACAAGCCAAAAACCGCGAGTAGACTAAGAAAAGAAAAAGAACTAGAAACTCGTACCCATACCGCCGCCCATCATGCCTCCACCACGTCCGCCCATCATGTTGCCCCGAGGTCCCTGGGGGATCATACCCCCTCGCCCGCCACCCCCGTATCCGCCTCCGAATCCAGCGCCGCCGGCAGCCGCCATGTACCCACCCATCCCCATCCCCATCCCGCCCCCCATCATCCCCCCGCGCATCATCCCGCCCCCCGCCATCATACCTCTTCCACCACCCATCATCCCCATCATCTGATTACCGCGGAAACCACCCCCGCCTCCGCCTCGTCCTGTGCCCACGCTGGGTATGGGTGCAGGCGTCTGCTGGGGTTGTGTCCCTTGCTGGCCGCGTGGCGGCGGTTCTGGACAACGGTGGAAAAAAAGGGGATAGATGGTCAGCTTGAACGCCGAAAAAAGAGACGCGTTTCTCACCTTTGGGCAGAGTGCGGAACGGATTGCCTTGCGTAGAGTTCGTCAACGTCGCGGTGGCTCTCCTGTTCTGGAACTCACTATCGATGGGCACGGATGAGTGATCGAAAATGGAAAATAAACTATTCTGCACTCACTGATTATCGAACCAATCTTTAATGGCCTGAGCAGCTTGATAATCGTGCAATTCAAGGTACGCAATTCTAAAAGCCAGAAAAGCCAAACAAGAGGTCGAGTCGTCAACATCACAACACGAGGATGCGCCACGCATATATAAGCTCACCCTTTACTCTTCCCATTCACCTTGTGCTCCGAAAACGTAATATCCTTGTGGTCAATCGTCACACCGACACCAAGCGCAACTTGACGCAAATCTTCATCCGTCGTCCACTGCACGAAACCCAAGGGAGAAAAAAAAAACATCAAGAACTCAGAACGGTATGCACATGAGGCTAAACGACAAGACAAACGGACCCATTGCAAATCGCCGATATACAACGCATCATACCCCGCCCCGCCGTTCATCATCATCATCTGCTGCTGCTGCTGTCCACCAGCAACCACCCCCTGCATAGCGTTCACAGCCATGCCCATCTGCGCCGCCGCAGGCGCTTGTTGCACAGGCACATCCAAAGCCATATCCGCGCCCGACCGCGGCGCCACAGGCGCATTGTTCGGCGCCCGGTCCAGCGCATCATCTTCCCTAGGTCTCTTGTCGCCAACCGCTGGCTCAACTGACGAAATCATGGTAGAAACAACCGCGCTTTGCATTTCTTGGCCTTTATTCTTCACAAAAAACTCCACGTCAGCTACAACGTTACATGGACCAACGTGGGTGCTACGACAGCAGTGGAAAATTTGCCTACATACCTCCTCGTCCAGTTCCAGCTCCAGTTCCAGTTGTGGGGTGAACGCTTCTTCCTCTTCGTCGCCATACAGTTCAAAGTCGTCTTCGGCCTTCATGGTTTGGGTTTGAAACGTGTGTGCCTGCTCTTGCTCTTGACGCCGTCCGACTCAGCAAGGGGTTGAGATGATGGAAACACTCTCGAGATCTCGACAATGATTTTCTTGTTCTGTAAATTCGAAAAAACGACAAGACAGGATTGAGTATAGACGACATCATAAGAGAGACGACAGGCCGGGAGAAGACATGAGGAACCACGCGTATACAGAGGTGCGCAGCATGAGACAACAAGTTGGGGGTGGAACTCTTACATGCAGATATCGATACAGGGAGACAACAGGCTTGTACAATGGTCAGAATACACGGATGGAAGTCACAAATGCAGAGTAGACACGAAAACAGTGGGAAGAGTGATAAAGGCGGGGCTATGTTGTGGAGAGAACCAGAAGAGGGTTGATCGCGTCGAGTGATCACATAATCCATCATTTATAAATGTTTGTCTTTATTTAACATTACAGGTCCGTGCACAGACAAATCAGGACTTCTCATTCAGTACATTCTCTACGATATGCTCCTGCTGCGCAAGCCACAAGCCAAACGCGGGTGTTTTGAGCCATCGCTCATAAAACTCTGTCCGTTTGCTCGCCGAGCGGAACGGTAAAGTGCTCCCATAGGATTTGAGACACTTGAAGAAGTGGGCAGAGTTGAATGGTTTGAGGCGAAGGGTATGGCCTGAAGGTCGCGCACTCGTCACTTCAGAAGGGGAGGGTATAAGGGTGTTGAGGTATCGTGACAGAGGCGTAAGAAGCTCCGTTGTACGGGAGCAGAAATGGCGTCGAAGTGCCAGGGAAACGTCGAGTCCTGAACTCTGGTCATGAGCCTCGAACGCTTTCACGATGGGTAAAAGGTGCACATACGAGCCCTTTCATCACCGCATACCGCAGTTTCTAGCTGCTTGAGCAAGGTTCGATCTTTGGAAATGTATCGTTTGTGCGTCTTGGAACTCCAACCCGGCGCAGGGCCGGGTGGAGAAGTGGCAGATGGAAGCTTTGTCGCCGTATTCGGCCTTTGGGAACGCTGAGCGATGAGAACATTTGTTTGGAGTCGTCCACTTACGTTCTCCGCCGTCCGAGACTGAGTATATGTGGCCAATGCGCACACGACTTTTCAAAAAAGGGATTGGTGACGCCTAAAAGAACACCAGGCTTCGGTGGAAGTCTGTTTACCAGGGCGCTGTGATCCCCATCTTGCATCGTAAAATATGGACGAATGTCGCCCGCCAAAGGAATCTTGTAACATCGATAAGTGGACTATATGTAGATTTAGATTCACTTACAGGCCGCAGCAGGTCCCTAAGCCACCATATTGCTTGACTGGTCTGCGTTGGTGATGTGCCAAAGACGAGCAAAGGCTCGCATAAAACCAAACATTCCCATAACGACCACAGTTGGGACAAGGAAGCTTCAAAGAGGAGCACGGGAGTGGGAATCAAAGGTGGAGAAGAAGCAAGAATCTAAAGACTTTTTGTTTGGGTACACTTCTGAAACGGAAGACGCAAGTACGAACATGTGTTCTAGGATCGTATTTCTCCGCGAAAAACGACGTTTCCAAAAACTGTTGTTCGTCGATCGTATGCGGAAGCTTCAGCCTAAGGACAGAGCCGAGAAATCCCAGTTCCAAGGTTGCTCCGGCGGTCGGGTCGCACCTGTCCTTTGCACAGCTTGTTGGTACGATGATGAATCGAAGCCGAACAAAGCAAGAACACACCAAGTCGCGATGTTGTGACATACAGCCTCAAGCATGGGTAACCCATGCTTCTGGTACAGCGGTCCAAATGTGGATATGAGAGACGAGAAGAGGGCCGGGAACTGGTGTTGCGTGAGGATCACGACCGAACTCTGCTCGACGTATGGATCAGTTTCAGATACTGAACATCACAACATACGGAACACACTTGCTCGTACCCTCGTTTCGAATTCGGGTCCCGCTTCTGGGTGAAGTGCGAATAGCCATATATGAATCCGTCCTTCGTCGCCGGTCTCTTCTCCGCCTGAATCGACTGGGCTTGTTCCCGAACGCGAAAGGAATGGCTTTGCGACCCTTGGTCAAATTGCAAAGAATCTGGAAACGCCGAGAAGGCGCTGGAGGTGGGATGTTTTAGCAGAGACCTGAGGTGGAATAGGACGGTCATGGTGCACACATGTTTTCTGCCTCTGCGGGAAGGAGTATCGAGGGTGGATAGATTCCATCGATGACGGGGCCGTCGTCCAGATCAAAGTCGACTGTGTTTCAACCCATGAGTCCAGGACACGAGTGAAACTGTATTCAAGAAACACACCGATCGCTACGCCGATAATCCACCTCCGTAGCTTGACCAGCATTTCTGGGGAAGCCCTGATTCCATCCAGTTCAGCCTGCCTCTTCCTAGGTCTGTTCTCCAACAAGGTTGATATCCTCGGCAGGGTTTGTGAACGGGGAAGGGGCGAAACGACAGTTGCTGATCTGTCGAGTGCAGATGAGGAAGAAGAGCTCAGCTGGCCGAGGCCATTCTTCCTCGTGAGGCCAGATGTTATGTGGGAGGCGGAAAGTAAAGGTGTCTGGGAGAACGTGGGTGACAAGAAGATGCTGCTGGACGAGGCGGACGAGCCCGCTGGGGTTAGAGCGAACCCGATGTAGGGACTCCCGTCGCTGATGTCTTCTTCTTCGAGGGGCTCATCGAGCTTGAGGACGGGCCTGCGCATGCGTGGTTGCGTGTGGTCGGAAAGGTCGGAGTTCGACTTTGATTGTGATGCACTCCTGTAATGCGGGCTCCCGCTGTTCCTGCTCGGGACCGCCGCAGGTTAACCTAACCCCTATTCTTGCTTTGTTCTTGACCACATCAGAAACGAGCTCTGAAGGATTCAAACTCTTTCGGGACAAAGGGAAGGTTAAATAACGTCCATTGTACTATCAAAGACTCAAGACTCTCTGATACTCCACATGAAAACAAGAGGGACAATGAACTGGTCTCGTGCTCGAGACTGAATAGCACGTGATGATAATACGCCACGCGTCGATCCATCACGATCAAGTCATGGCCACTGGTGTCAAAGCGAGGCGGCCTTTGACGTTAAAGACCTTTATAACTCTCATAAAACGCACCGTGACAGTGAGGGGTCTGACTGCAGCTCCACTCTTAGTAACAGCATGCCACTCGATATCGATGTGATCAAAGCAGGGCTTACGAAGAAGCCACCTCGCAAAACGGTACTCCAGGCTCTTGATTTGCATTGTGATTCTTGGCAGAGCGTGCCAGAGGTGCGGCTTTTTCGACATGTGTGTTTGTACATAACCCAACAGACTGTTCTAGGGCACAAGTTCTTCCTCGCACTCGGCTTACGGATTCCATTCGCCTCTCCGGACCTCGTCTGAAAATCTTCCATCTACCACCACTCGTGAACCGCGCTCGGCCAAGAGCAAGAGATGGGATTTGTTCGGCACAAAGTGAGTGAAACCAAGTGAGAGTTGAGGGCCAACTGACCAAGTTCACGGCACAGCAAGCGACCAGCGAGTCCTTTGAGTATGGCTACGACGCCAGATACGCACGGATCTCCGTTGACTCCCGATGTGAATGACCAATGTCGAGGCTCGAATAAGAAACCGACGAAACTGACGAAGAAGAAATCGGGATCGCTGAGATCAAGATCCAAGGCGATGATCCTCGGATCTGTCGGGTTTGAGAACGCCGAAGACGGGCAGCTCCGTCCAGTAGGGGTCAGGGAAAGGCCGTTGCTGCACGTTCCTGAAGGTCCCATGGTGGCCGATGTCCCAGCGGACAACGAGGCCGTCGCTTCGGCGGTGTATTTTACTATCGATCCTGAGTGGGACGGCAATGAAGCTGCCGACGTCTACTTGTTGGGTGGGGATTTCAGGAGCAGAGGAGGCGATGAGTGTTCGTTCTTGCTGTTCGATTAGGATGTAAACAAACGTAATGTTCCTGTTTGCCATGAGGCCGACTCGGGGCAGGTCTGTTCCCCTGGCGCTGACGGTTATTTCTGGTGTCGGGATGTGCCGACCGTTCCGACCTCATGTCGAGTCAGAACCGAGATGATAAAAAAACATGCAACACGAATACAAAGAGACCGACAGGCCACTCCATTATGCTCTACAAAAGCAAGTCGTACTCGATAGGTAGCCCGCCCTTCCACAACAACGTCCCGAACTCACCCTTGCTACCCAGGCCACACGACAATCATCTTGCCGTCCCTCGCCCGAGTTCCATCCATCATCAACCTCGGTCCCATGGGCAATCAAGAAGACAACCCCCCCAAGTCTTCACCCGACCGGAGCACACCCGCCCCACAAAAGCCCATCCGGAGCTCCAGGATATCGCGCCAGATCCCACACCGCAGCGGTCCTCGCGTGCCCTCCATCCGTACTCCACCCCAGGACCTCTGGACCATCTCCGAGTTCAAGCCACCCACCACCGGCCCCTCGTCCCGAGGCTCCATCTCCGCAGCCCCGTCAGGTCCCTCGCCAAACTTGTCAGCATCCCTGCTCCCCCCAGGTCTCTGCTCCCAAGGAGCAAAACTCCCTCCGGCCCATCCGCTGCCACCCGAATCCCTCCGGCCGCTCATCCAACACCCCATAGGCACCGGTCGCCCACGATCACCAGCACCCTGCTCTCCATCACCCCCACCACTATCACGACCACTGCCCTCCGCGGAAATCCCAAGCTCTATCACATCACCCGAACCCCCGGTATCACAGCCCCTGTCCATGCCACTCATGCGCCCGCCCCTCGCTCTCTTCCAAGACTTCCTCAAGAACCCCCCGCCACAACCGCGCGCACTGTCCCCCCTGCCCCGACTCCCGACGGCACCTCCTTCTGCGACACCCACACCATCACCCACACCGCCACCGCCACCGACAACGACGCCGGCCCCTTGCGCACCACTCACCTGCTTCGTCCAGGCCCTCTCCGAAAACAAGCGGCGGAACCCACACGCGCCGACCATGGTCTCCATGTTCAACCCCCTCCGAGAACACGTCCCCTTTCGCGCATGGGCCTGCATGCCCCTCCGACCCGCCGGACGAAACGCCCCACCACCGACACCGTCCACCGAAGAAAAAAACGTCGTCCCGTGCCTGCCGAGCGCGCGCTACGCCACCTCGCTCCTCGCCATCCCGCCCCGTTCTCGAACGTATGTCGTTTCGCCCCCCCAAAATAGAATTAAAATGATGGCAACGACACCTTTTTTTAAAATTTATTTTTTCAGGTTCTGCGAATTGTCGACGAGCGGTCTCCGAGGAGAAAAGGAACAGTACTTCAAGAGGACCGTGATGCATTGTCGGTATTGCAGGCAGGACACGCTGTTCAAGAAACATATGGTCCTCGCTCATCGCCGCCGCGAGTGCTGGTACTTGATCCCCCCGCCGGGCCTGCAGGCGGATGATGGAGAAGAAGAGGTCGACGAGGACGAGGACGTTCGAATTCTTGACGGGATGGAGCTCGACGACCTCGTCATCGAGGACCGTGACCTGCTCGAGTCTCCGAGATTGCACGACTTGGACAACTTTGAGTTTGGGGACGGTATGGAGCTCGAGGCTGTGGACCGGGGTAATGTCAGTTTTTTTTAACTCATCGCAACGCTGGTTCCTTTTTCTTGTATAATTGTAATGTATACCTTTATCGTACTTGCCACATATACATCACCTCGCTAACATCATACACATTCCATCCTGTAGAACTCCTGCCTACGTATGTATACAACTATTCACGATAGTATCGAAATCCGAGCACAGATGCAAACTAAAACAAATTGTATGCCCTCGTCAAAGGCAACTTTTCCGCAGCCTCCACGTCCTGCGGCACTCCATCCGCAAGCACTCCAATCGTCTCCGGGTCCACACTCATCTTGGGCGTATAGCTGTTCCACTTCAAATCCTTCTTCCTCACCGTCCTGCACCCCCTCACAGCCACAGTGCGCTTCGCCAGCCCATACGACGCAATCGCCCCAGACACAATCGAAATCTCAGAAACAAACGCCACCGAGTTGAGCGCCGCCGACCCAGAAAAGTGGCCCCACATGGGCTTGGGATTCACAGGCTGGACGGTCGAGATGGACCCGTTGGCTTCGCCCATCTGCGCCACCACGATCACTCCCGACTTGAGCACCAGCTCCGGCTTCGTCCCAAAGTTTTCAGTTTTCCACAACACCAGATCCGCCATCTTCCCCACCGCCACGTCTCCCACCACATGGCTTATCCCATGCGTCAAGGCTCTATGGAAACGAATGGCATTCGACCCAAAAGAGCAAGGTGACGACAGAGACGACTCACGGGTTGATAGTATACTTGGCCACATACCGCTTCACCCTTCCATTATCCTTCCCCTCCACATCCCCAAGCTCCTCCAACGGTCCCTTCTTCTCCCGCATCTTGCTCGCAGTCCGCCACGTCCGGCTCACCACCTCCGCCACGCGCCCCATCGCCTGCGAATCAGAGCTGATCATCGAGATGGCACCCGAATCGTGCAACATGTCTTCCGCCGCCATCGTCTCGCGGCGGATGCGCGATTCGGCAAAGTCGACGTCTTCTTGGAGCGAAGGGTCGAGGTGGTGGCATACCATGAGCATCTGCGTGGCGATAGAGTTAAAAAGTGAGGCGTGGGATGGAAGAGATGACGTACGTCCATGTGTTCGGCGACTGTGTTGACTGCAAAGGGACGTGTAGGGTTGGTGGAGGACGGCAGGACGTTGTCTTCGCCACAAACGACGATGATGTCGGGTGCGTGGCCTCCACCTTGGGTACACGGACGATGAGACGATTTGCTAGCTTGCAGATGTGAAGAATCTCACCAGCTCCTTCTGTATGGTATGTATGTATCGCCCTTCCCTCAAAGGCCGCAATCGTACCTGAAATGGGACAAAAATTCAGCCGCATCACAAGAGAAATCTTGCGGAGCACTCACTGCCCACAAATCCAGACTCGTTCAAAGTATCCGTGTGAATCGCCACCTATCATCCATTTCATCCCCGATTTCCAAAAAAAAAAAACACGCACGACGACCCACCTGCACATCATACTTCTCCGCCACCTCCAAACATTTCCTAATCGCCTCGGGGGTAGACCCCCAATCTTCATGCAACTTCAACCCCGCCGCTCCGGCCCTCACAATATCCTCCATCCCCCTGTCACCACTATCGTTTCCCTTCCCAGTGAACCCCACATTCATCGGCAACCCGTCGGTCGCACGGAGCATCAGCTGCATGTCCCGTGGGCTCGGCGTGCACGTCGTCGCGCAGGTCCCCGCACTCGGGCCCGTCCCGCCGCCAATGAGGGTGGTGGTGCCTCCAGCGAGCGCTTCGGTGACCTGCTGCGGGCATATAAAGTGCACGTGAGTGTCGACGGCGCCGGCAGTGACGATGAGTTTCTCGCCGGCAATGACTTCGGTTGTGGATCCAATGATGAGGGAGGGATGGACGGAGGACATGGTGTCGGGGTTGCCGGATTTGCCGATGCCGGTGATGAACCCGTTTTTGACACCAATGTCAGCCTGGTGGGGGATGGGTTGAGATGAGGGAGAGAAAGAGGGGGGGCTTACTTTGTAGATGCCGGACCAGTCGAGAATGAGGGCGTTGGTGATGACGAGATCGAGTACTTCGCCAGCGGATCGATTAGTTGCTTGGCCCATGCCTTCGCGGATAGTCTTTCCGCCTCCAAACTTGACCTCGTCTCCATAAACGGTCTACAGCCATTTTATTCAGCGCGTGGATAGAAGACAGGAAGAAATGGCGACGAACCTCGTCCCTTTCGACCTCGATCCACAGGGCGGTATCGCCGAGCCTGACACGATCCCCGACTGTCGGACCAAACATCTGGATGTACGTTGCCCTCGGGATCGGGTTCTCAAACTCGAGGGGTCGTTCTGGCTCCGGGACATGGCCGAAGCCTTTTTGGACGAGTGCTTGCACGATGTCGTCTGTTCTCGCGGGGTCATAAGGACCGGTAGCGAGGCCGTTACCACCACTGATGATCTGGGCACCAGATATGGGAACAAGGGTGACGGCCCTGGACGAGTCTGGTTCGAAACGGACGGCGGTGCCGGCGGCGATGTGGAGACGTTTTCCGTAGGCCTTGGCCCGGTCAAAGTGGAGGGAAGGATTGGTTTCGATGAAGTGGTAGTGAGAACCGACCTAGATTGAGATGATGAGAATGGGGACTAAAGGGGATGGGGAAAACCGACTTGGATCGGGCGATCGCCGACGTTCTTGACGGTGATGGAGACGCGGACCCTTCCTTCGTTGATGAAGATTGGTTCTGACTGGGCGATGAAAGCGCCTGGGGCGTTTTCCTTGTAGTGTTCGCTTGGGATGGAAGGGAGGAAGGTGCCGTCGGATGGGACGGGGAGGAATGAGCCGTAGAGGGCGTCGGTGAGATTGCCAGACTCGGTGCAGATCGGGTCATGGACGGTGACGAGGAACACGCTGGAGACGAGATCGGTCAGCGATCGGGAGAGATCAGTGGGGCGAACCCATCGTTGAAGGTGCCCTCTACTTGGATGTCCTTGATGAGCGGGGCGACGCCTGGGAGGACGTGGCGGTACCCGAGGAGGGCCTTGCCGTGGTCCATGAGCTCGTCGACGGTGTTGAGGCCATCACGGATGCGCTCGTGGAGCTGCGTGGAGACGAGGGCGATCGCCTCTGAGCGGTTGAGCCGCAGGCCGCGAGCGAGGCGTTTCTGGGCGAGGAAACCTGCCTGGAGAACGTTCAGACGGGACAGACGGCGCGCAGGGACGGGCTACCTGGTGGAGGAGCAGCTTTTCCTGTTCTCGGGGATGGAGTCTCATGATGGTAGCAACGCAGGATCAGTAACCACGGCCACCGCCCCACCCCACCTTATAAAAGGCCGGCCCGACCGTCGCTCTTCTCCAGCTGGTCTCATTCCTTCCTAATGGTCAAATCCACTCTCGTCCTCGCCCTCGGCGCCCTCACGTCCTTCTTTGCCCGTGCCAACCCAGTTCCCAACCAAACCGATCCTTCTCCTCTACCCTTTCGCGTTATCCATGCGAGGATTGGATTTGCCGGCGCCTCCCACCCAGGGATCAGCCAAGTCGAACGGAGGGCCACCTCTCCTCCGGCAGCCCAGCCTGGCGCTGTCCCGGTAGTCCCTGGGTAAGTGACACTGCCTTGGCAATAAAGCTATGCAACTCACAGGTCCTCATAGAGATCCCTATCAGCGTCGACGGCGTTCCCTGCGCACTGTTAGGTAGCAGTGTCTGTCCTTGGTATTGGAACTGTGCAACTCAACGAATCGTTCAGGAGAAGCTACTCTATGGATCAGCTGGATTGATCAATTTCAGAGCAGTTGTATATAGGATGTGGTAGTTAGGAATCTGCAATTGTTTTCCTTGAGATCATCCACGCGCCGCGTCGCGAGACGTCCACGTGACAACTTCCTCAATGACAGAACCACCCAGCACCGCAAAACCTCAGGTCAGTCTGGCCTTTCAAAAACCCTCGACCACCTCATGGTCCTCACACTCTCTAGGAAAAGACAAAGGCGAAGAAAAGATACCTCCTCAAGAAAAAAATTCGAAAAAAGCAGAATAAAGCCGCCGCCCGCGCTGCACCTGAAAAGCCTAGAAATTCAGATCCAGAATCCGACGCAGATGTAACAGATGCAGAGGACGCTCCACAGATTCCTCCGTCTGCAGTAGTTCAAGAAGAGACGACCCTAAAAGAGAAAAGACCAAAGAAACGGCTAAAAGTCGCCATCGACGCACCTGCTGTTGAGGAACAAAATGATGTCGAGATGGAACAAGAAGTGCCCCAGGATATCGGTATACCAGAGGGGACTCTTCCCTTGTTTCCGTTATCCGTACGACCAGATGCGCCCTCCAAGTCAGTGCTCGCGATGCAAGGGCTCGACCAGGCCCTCATGGACGCAGAGATCGTCGACCCAAACATCCTCTTGCCTATTCCAGATGGACAGGAGCACGGTGGCACCATGCTCAGTGAAAAAATGAGGAAGCGGTTGAAGGTCCTCCGTATCACGGAGCTCTTCGCTGGTTCGTCATTTATAGCCTTGTCGTCTCCCTGTCCAATGATCATGCACACAGTACAAACGAGCCTTCTCCCGTTCCTTCTGCCGACGAACCCTTTCGAACGCACGTTGTACCAGCCCTATAATACCCCCCGTGACGTTTGCATCTCAGCGCCAACCGGCAGTGGCAAAACCCTCGCTTATGTCCTGCCCATCGTCGAGGTGAGCACGGGAAGTCCTGGTTTTTTTTTGACTCAGCTTACGCCGGCGACGCAGATTTTGTCGACTCGGATAGTCACCCGTCTCCGCGCGCTGATCGTGCTCCCAACCCGAGATCTCGTTGCACAAGTGAGGGAAACATTCGAAGCACTCGGCAAGGGGCGAGGTCTTCAGGTGCGAAATATTTCAACGTTGTTTTGGTGGATCCATCAATGACGACACTACCAGATAGGCACTGCGACGGGGCAACAGTCCTTTGCTCATGAACAGTCACAGCTAGTCGCGGACAGACATTCACCGTCAGTCATGGTCGCGTCCTGGTAGCGCCTCGTTCTGATGACTATTTCCTCCAGTCTGAAAGGGGGGTCAAGCAAGGTTGACATCCTCATTTGCACACCCGGAAGGTTGATGGATCATTTACACGGAACGCCCAACTTTTCTCTCCAACACCTTCGATTCCTGGTTCGTAGAACCGCAAAATCGAGCAGCACCATCTCTCCCTAACTAACTTCTTGACGAATGTAGGTAATCGACGAGGCAGATCGACTTCTTGCGCAGTCCTATCACGACTGGCTGGCACAAGTTTTGACTGCCATAGAATCTCCACCAAAGACAGCATCCGTGTCAGACGAGGCATCGACCAAGACATGTCCAAATCAGCTGTCGCCGTTCATCTCTGACGCGGTCGCCCCGACGTTTATGGACATCCTGCCCTACCCCGTCATCCCGTCTTTCCCCCTCGAGACGAAACAATCATCATGCCAAAAGCTCCTCTTCTCAGCCACCCTCACCCGTGATCCAGGCAAGATCGCGGCGCTGCGTCTCCGAAACGCAAAGTACTTTATCGTTCAAGCGAGCAAGAAGGGGTCCAGGACCGGAGGCGGGGTGTTGGATATCGTGATGGAAAAGTTTTCGATGCCTTCTACATTGACGGTGCGCCTCTTTTTTTTTTTGTTTGTTTCCCTTTCTTTCTCCCGTCTTGATGATTTATTCCATGCTGTTAGGAATACATGCTCGTATGCGAAACCTCGCAAAAGCCGCTGATGCTCTTTTACCTCGTCCACGCACACACCGTGACAAACGCCCTCGTGTTCACCAAATCTGCCGAGTCTACGACCCGTCTCGTCCGTCTCTTTGATTTTTTCGAGAAGGAGCGGGCGACACGTGCCGTCGCTGGGTCGACGCGGGAGATCGTGGTTCGGGCATACTCGAGCGACCTTCCTGCCGGGGAACGCAAGGCGATTTTGGACAGGTTCAAATCGCGGGAGATTCACATGTGAGTGTCTCCTTTCTGCTTTTTCTGCTCATTGTGTTCATTGCGACTTGGGCAGACTTGTATGTTCCGACCTTATATCCCGGGGGATTGATATAAGCCACGTGTCCCACGTCGTGAGTTACGATGTTCCGGTTGACATGCGAAAGTATGTTCATCGGGTCGGGCGGACCGCTCGTGCGGGACGGGTTGGTGATGCTTGGACGTTGGTGGAAGAGCAAGAGGTTTGTTTCGTCTTTTTCGTTCAGTGGAATTTAATGGAGCTCATGTGGATTTGTTTTCAGGCACGGTATTTCAAGGCAATGCTTAGGGAGGCTGACCATTGGGATAAAGTGAAAAGACTCAGGCCAGCCGGAAAGGAATTGGCGCCGTTGATGTCACATTATGAGGTATGTCATCTGAACCTGGTATATTTGCCACATGCTAAAATGGGGGATACAACAAGTTGGCTCTAGAGCAATTGAAGGAAGCGTACACCAGATGATACAGTACAGCATCACTTGACCAAAAGTATGGTACAAATACATCTAATCAGCCAAGCAAGCCTTTGACATATCGCAGCAAGTCTTTGCCCTACGTGACATGAAAAGACTTTGTTAGAACGATTCAAAATTGAACATGAAAGAGTACACTTGCCCCATGGCTCTTGACACCCTCCACCATAGCCTTGACACTGTCAACCTCCATAGCTTCTTGCTGCATCCCATCCCTTGCCAAATCAAGCCCCATCCTCTTCCGCTGCCCCGCCCCATATCTCAGCACCACCGTCAAAACCGCACGCCACCCTTCCAGCGCATTCTGTCCCAGTTGCCCAACCAAATGCGGGATATGCAGACCCGAGAGCGCGTGACCGTGCACGGGTTTTGCAGACGGCGGCACAACGGGAAGAGTGGGGATGATGGTCGAGCGAACGACATAGGGGCAGTAGGAACGGTGTTCTTTCAGGAGATCAAATTGACGCTGGGAGATGCTGAGCTTCTTCTGCGGTGCTGGTGCTGGTGCCAGAGGAGATGCGATGGAGTCAGGAGCAGGTGTAGGAGGATCCGCGACCGTATCTGCGTCTGCACGTCGGGGATTGTCCTCCCGGGGGGTCGATGAGGGCTCAGGGACGGGTTGAGGCGAGAATGCCCATAAGCCAATGCGTCGTTGGCAGAGGGCACATTGCAAGAGGGTGTTGTCTGTTCTTGAACTTGAACTTGAACTCGGAGGGAGGGGCATGCGGAAGGTGAACGAAGTACTCGGAAGACGGACTGGGGTTGTGGGTGATAGTTGCCCTGAGGGGGTGGGCGTCATGGGTGATGTAGCTGTTGCGCCTGGCGCAGGTGTCGGAGGTGCCCCGTCCGCAACTTGGCCAGATGTTGTAGGCTGTACAGATGAAGCTCGTGAGATTGAGGGAGTGCGTAGGACGGAAGGCGCCCGCGAGGTGGCTCGAGATAGAGATGTTCGCCGGGAAGGATCTCTGGGAATGTCGGGTACGAGGCTCCATCCAAAGAGGGAGACTAGAATCGCTGTGTCTGACAGCTGCAGGGAAGTTCCGGGCTGGGATTGCGTGAAGATGTCACCGCCTTCCGTCTGGTCGGGTTCGGGGGCGTTCGAAGGAAGTTCAAATGAATGTACGGCAGAGACTAGTGAATTTAGCTGTGTGGAGGACTGGAGAATCACCGAATTAGTTGTGATGATATAGTATGAGGAGTATACTGACAAGAGGATGCCGAACTTCGACGTTTGTAAGGGAGGGATTCAATGCGATGGCATTAATTTTGAGGTCTCTGACCATTGCCGACGGGGTTGACAGAGGTATGCGATATATGGATGCTGCGAGAAAGTGAATCTTAGAGATTATATGTCAAGGATATGGGACGACTGACGATCGCATTGTTGCTTCTTCCATGGACAACCGTCTTTGTGCATTTGAACCAACGATGAGCGCTGCTTCTCGACCAGCGCATTTGCTAGACACGAATATAAGCGTGAAACCTTGCCACAAACCTACCTTTCCTTACCGGCATCCTTGCTCATCCCATCCCTTGCACCCACAACCCACGAGTTCTTGCAAAGCCCACACACCAATCGATCTTTCCCATCGTTAATCCACCCGCATTTCGCGGCAGCCACTGCATCGATAGCCGGTGGTTTTTGTGAATAAGTGGCCAGTTTGAAGGTCGCTAAGCGGGTCAGAAAGGCAGGGATGGAGGACGGGCGATATTCGGCTGTCGCGGGCAGTGAGGGAACTGGTGTCGAGCTTGGACCGGGGAACTTGAGTGCTTTTCGAGTACGCGCGGCAGCGCGCGCAAGGATCGCGGTTAAGTGTGGTGTAGGCTTCGATTCCGCGACGATTGGGGTGCCGTCCGGACTGTTTCATGACGACGCAAATCATTGTGTGAGGTTCACAACGCGCAGATAGTTGAGGATCGACTGACTCTGGGTCGGACGGGCGAGTGTCCTTGGGCTTTATGCCATATTTTGCAAGTGTAGAATACAAAGAGTGTAGCTTGTTTGCTCTCTTTCGTGGTGGTTGTTGTTCTGGGATGTCCAAACGCCCGACGGCGTCGTCAAGGCTCTGAAAAGCATCATCGAGTTTCCGCTGTAAGTTTCGGTGATGAGTTAGTGGCTTGTACTTTGCGGGAACACCTCGAGCAAACCGACCTTCGTCGCCCGAATTTTAGTTGTATTGCTGGATTCTGTGTTCATATCTGGAAGGCTGATGGTTGGGGACTGCATGCTCGTCGTTCCGAACGATGAGCGTAATGTATGGCTTTGTTTTGCATAGAACAACTGGAACTGCAACCGAAGCGTGTCCACTGTCCACTCCCCGAAACCTTGCTACGAGGAAACTATTGCCAAGATCATCCACTGTGGACCCTCAAGAAAATAACGCCTCGGAAGTGGGCCCTGATAACGCAATTGGACGCAGATATCCTGCATACCGCAATTCCGACTCCAAGATCCGCAAGGCTTGCAATGGAATAATGACCAAGTCTGGGTCCTCCCGATGATTCCAAATGGTAGACGGGAAGCGTCGTCTAGCTCGTTGGAAGGCAGCCGAACGGGAGTAATGCGAAAGCAACCCCAATGCTCTAGCTACTCAAGACGCATTCTCTTTGCCCAAGTAAAGAGTATTTACGTGCTGGACTTCCATCGAGAAGGTACGGAGCGATCTGTGCGTGCTGGATTCGCGCCGCAATCTGTAATTCCTCGGTTCTCAAACCTGATACCCAGCAATGCACTCGTCTCACTTAAACAATGGTGGACTTTCCATCGTTCTCAGTCGGGCCTGTACTGTATGGCCCCCAGTGCCCATGGATTAAGGGGCGGGTCGTGCGTCGCAAGTTTCATCCTTTCTCTTCATTTCCCTCAACGGATGTCATCCAGGGACACATCTGACAAAACTGTCGCCGACATTCCTTCCTATGAAGAAGCAGCCGTGAACATATGCGCACCAATCGAAGTGACAAGCCCTTTGGGCTATCATGTCATCTGTCATCTTCCTTGTACGCCTCTTGAGAGGGTTCCCTCCTTTTCTCACCAGTAGAACATTAGCACAACGATTGGTGCCGGAGTATTTGCAACGCACGAGCTTTCGAGAATTTTTCGCTGGATGCCAATCACCCATCTTTGGATCGTAGACAAGGTGTTCCGCCCTTCCCCCACTTCTGGGCCTCGACCAAGCCATTCAATTACCCCTCTTCTGCCTTATCTCATCAACTGGACTCACTAAGACCGTTCTTATCGCGCCACCGCCTGGAGACGCAGTTAAATTGAGTGCGGTGAGTTTTGGCTTTTACGGTTCGTTCTCCTGCCTCTCATCCTCTCCTTTCCGTTGTTGGTCTCGTCCACAGACTTAGTGTCTATGGACTTGCGTATGTTGTTTGGATACAGGTTTTGCCAAGAGTCAAAGGGTACGCAATCCGGCAGGTGACTGAGATGTTGAGCGATGCGGTGCAAGTGATAAGCTGGTCAGAATACCCAATTCAGAACTGGCAGATTGGGACGCAACGCGAGGCGGGCATGGAACCCCTATCAAGAGAATGTGAATGCCGACTCATATTTGATGTTCGATAACGGAGTTGGAGGGTTCGACTTATTCTAGGGGAAAAGTGGATGTCGACTCTGGATACCGTGTTTTGCAGGTGTGAAACTATGTGAAATCCGAATCGCTGGATCCTGGATGCAATCAGGATTCTCCCAGCTCAATGCATCCAGAAACGATGGTAATTCCAACAGTCTCTAGCGCACGTAGCACATTATGGACCTTGTCTGCTGTCTGTTCCGATCGCGATGCAATCTTGTCAGTTTCCTCCGATTCCTAGGCATCTGAAGGGCTGGGGAGTTCTGGAGTGTCTGGTTCGGTCTCGGAGTCACGGGCAGCAGGGCCTTCGAAAAGGTCTGCGTCGTTGTCGAACATAATTTGCGTGGGCGAGAATGACCTCAGAGGTAAGTTGACAGAATCAGTAGATAAGAATATGAGCGACAATTAAATGGATACAGTGATGGGGAGTAGCTAGCCGAGCTGATGCGACACCACTCTCGAAATCACAACGTGTACTTTCCGGTAGTACTTGCTGAAGGTCAAAACGCCCGACGGGGACTGAGGTACACGGGCACACGGTACTGTGTCCCTGATGGGAAGGCCCAAACATCTTACGGCTATAGACCAGCCAGTACTCAGTGGAAGTAACTTGCAATTGAAGGAAATAACTGCTTTGAAGTGTATCCGGATCCGGGATCTTGAGCCCGCAATCCTGAATGGTGTTAGAATTTCCATCTCTAGAGTTGGAGCATGATCATGATGACTGCCATACGTAAAACTCCAAGGCGCCCTAGCCACCCGTGCGTGCAAGACTCACGCCATCCACGTCTAACGTGATTATCGCAGGATACTCGCTTCCCAGCCGGGTCATGTAAGCGATTGGCGCCGTTAAATAAGTTTGTTGCAAGTAGTTGCAAGTGCTATCTTCCTTTCCCTTGATCATCTCTAGGCTCTAACTCATGTCTTCTAAGGAGGCGTGTCAAAGCCCATCTGACGAGAAACATGAAGACGAGGTCACCAGTCCTCCTTCATATGAAGAAGCGGCAGTAAACATAGGCGCGCCAGTCGAAGTGATAAGCCCTTTAGGCTATCAAGTCGGCTCCATCTCTGTCGTCTTCCTTGTACGTCTTCTGTAAGAGGCATCTTCCTCCTTCGTTCACGTTTTACTGCCATAGAGCATCGGCCGGATGATTGGCACCGGAGTATACTCCACGCGTGAGCTTTACCGCATTGTCAATAGACGGCGTGACAGCTCATAGGATGCTAGCTGGTTCCATCCTCAAAGGCGTAGGCTCTGTCGGGTTGAGCTTGATCTTTTGGATCATTGGGTTTGCTTTCGCTGGTGGTAAGCAAGTCACGTAACTGCGATTCTTGGCTAAAACCGTCTCCTCTAGCCTCTCTCTCAGTCTATCTTGAATATGCGTCATATTTCCCTCATCGGTCGGGTGCGGAAGTGGCTTATTTGGAGAAGGTAGGCCTTTTGTTCAATTTGCATGAGGTTCCACCCAGACGCCCAGGCTAACCAGACGACTCCTTAGGCATACCCCAAACCAAAGTTCTTATTGCCAACTGCCTTTGCGGTTCAGTCCGTTTTGCTATCCTTCAGCAGCAGTAATGCGATCGGTATTATACTTAATGCTTCAACTTTGCCAACATGAATCTAACAAAACATCAGTGCTCGCTCAGTACCTTCTCGTTGCCGCCGGTGGCACACCCACTACATGGCACATTCGTGGTTTGGCTGTTGGCTCATTCACCGTCATTGTTCTTTGTGAGCCCGATATACTTTCACGGTTCAACCCTTCTCATTGCTTACTCATCGTTTTCACGTAGTTTGCATCCTCAGCACTAAGTGGTCCCTCCGCCTGTCAAATGCTCTTGGAGTAGTAAAGGTCGCGTCATTAGTCTTGTGAATAGTCTATACTTCTTCGACCTCGGTATCCCAAACTAATTTCGCTTTCAGCATCGCTATGACTGGTCTCGTCGTCCTCGGTGGACACACCAGGGTCAAGGATCCACATTCCAACTTCAGGAATGCCTTTGAGGGGACGACATCCAACGGGAATGGTCTGGCCACCGCTCTGGTCAAAGTCAATTTTGCATACACCGGCTATGAGGTCAGCGCGGTGTATCAATCGATCAAAAGCACAATGTAACGTCCTATGCAGAACGCTTTCAGCGTTTTAAATGAAGTCAAGGTGTGTTCATGAGTCCTCTTTCAATACCAGACAAATCAGAACTTCTTGTAAGAATCCGGTTAAAACCATGAAGCGATATGCGCCCTTGTCCCTTTCTATCGTGTTCATGCTATATATGTTTGCCAACATCGCATATTTTGCAGCCAGTAAGCTTCCATCTGGCGGATAGCACTGTTCACCTTCCTATTAGCTAACTTTGGATGTTCAGTTCCAAAGGAAGCTATCCAGACATCCAACCAGCTCACAGCCAGTCTATTCTTCACAGCAGTATTCGGGCCTGGCAAGGCTGTGACTGCACTGAATACTCTCATTGTTATCAGCACCTTTGGAAACATCGTCGCTACTATCATTGCATCTTCACGGATTATCAGAGAATGTGGCAGGTAGGTTTATCTTTCTTCGTTTTACATCCACCACTCATCATTCGACATAGACAAGGTGTCTTGCCCTTCACCAAGTTTTGGGCGTCGACGAAGCCGTTCAACACTCCTCTTGGGCCTTACCTCCTCAAGTGGGTACTCACCACAATCATTATTATCGCGCCACCGCCTGGAGACGCATTCAACTTTAGTTTGTCCCCTTTTTTTAATAAAAGTGCATATCATAACCGAGCTCGTGTGATAGTCGTCGACCTGCAATCGTATCCGGCAAACGTCTTCAGTTTCCTGATGACGTTGGGCCTCTTCTTCGTCCGTAAACGCCGCCGTAGCATCGGCGCGCCTCCGACCGAATTTCGTGCCTGGAACGCGGTTCTTGTGTTCGCCATTCTCGTCAACATCTACCTTCTCGCTCTACCTTGGGTCCCTCCCCGAGGCGGCATACGCGGAGGAGACGTGAGCTTCTTCTATGCGGCCTATTGCATTGCGGGCCTTGGTTTGTACGTCTTGTCCTTCTCTTCGTTTGTTCTCTTTCTCGTCGTTAATCGCGTTCTGTTTGTCGGTAGACTCTTCATCTGCGGAGCCGCGTATGTTGTGTGGATACAGGTTCTGCCGAAAGTCAAGGGATATGCGATACGACAGGTGACTGAAAAGTTGAGCGATGGGGCGCAGGCGAATAGGCTTGTCAGGGTTCCCAATTCCGAGGTGGCTGAGTGGGACGGGACGCACGATGAACATGGAAACCCTATTGAGAGGGCTGTAACGCCGAATGCGACGATCTAGTGTCGATGTTCCAATGTCATGAATTGTACATGAAAGATGGATTAGAATCATTTGAGCCGTAGCTTTTCTTTTTTTTCTTGCGGATTGTTAACTATCGAGTAACCACATTTTAACGATTTGTTGAGATCGGAGCATCAAACTCAATAGGGCTTTGTGTTGTGCATGCCCTCGTCAACATGGGTGACTATTCAAAATTCTCGCGCCGACTGTATCGATACCGTCTAAGGGAGTGATAATCGATGTCGAATATCGGTAGAATCGTTCAGTAACGTCCGCGTCCATGACCACCGCGACCGCGATGACGGCCATGACGGCCACGTCCACGACCATGACCTCCATGACCATGACCTCCACGACCATGGCCTCCTCCATGTCCACCGCGACCACGGCCATAACCTCTCTGATCGAAATTCTGGTAATTGAATACAATGTCAGCATGTGAGATACGACAAGTTTAGACGTGGCCCGTACCTCTATACCAGCATCTTCAGCGTTGTCTGGATTGGGCATACCGGCAACGAGTCCGCTGAGGAGCGAGAGGGCGATGCAGAACGTAGTAGAGAACTTCATGTTTATGCTGATGGGACGGGAATCCTGCTGTAAGATTCCAATCCTGGCGACCTTTTATACGCCTTGACACGGGTGTCATGTGAAAGCGGGTGTACATTCTCCTCGCTCGATGATAGACTCTCCTGTTGAATTAGGGAGAAGGTGGAGTAATTGAAACTCACCTGGCGATGAATGACAGGATTTGGCCTCGTCCTGGAAACTGTAACTGCTCATCAGGATGTTTCTATACCTGCACGGACGACGTTAGACGTTATCCAGTTGTCCAATATACACTGGACAACTGTGCACTGCAGACAATGCCCAGCTGTCACATCCGCTCAACCTGGGGGCTCCTGATCCAGATCATTCGCGGAGAGGGTCCATACAATAGGGGATATATAAACATAATATAAACATTGCGTCAGGATTGTGGATCGCTGGAGGTTGAGGGATATTTGTACATGTTTTTAAGCTAATTCATCTCCGCGGCGGTTTCGAGTTGTTCCATCGCCGAGCATGCCAGGCCTCAGCACCATGGCAGTACTCGATTCAGAAAGCTGTCGCGATTCTGCTCATAAAATTCTGAGGGTAAGGGTCAATGTGGACGCCAACCCCATAAAAAAAACCCCTCGAGGGCAGCGCAGTAGGGCTGCACGCCGTCACCGTAATATACGGGTATACGGTACCCATCATACGGTTACGGCCCCGTCGCCGTCAGGCTTTCGCTCCGCACATTGACGGTACGGGTGCCGGTACGGTTTGCCACCAATACGGCCGTCAATCTGACGGCCGTATACGGTGACTTACGGTATA